>Ga0214473_10001525_pt1 | contig 30269 bp, 28 predicted proteins | sample RVTome_7_FD_203509 | JGI IMG/M metagenome (GOLD analysis project Ga0214473, IMG submission 203509) | Soil microbial communities from uranium-contaminated site in the Upper Colorado River Basin, Wyoming, United States - RVT98D197 | ecosystem: Environmental > Terrestrial > Soil > Contaminated >...
GTCCCAGTCTGCGCCCTGGGCGTAGTCGCCCATGAACATCAGATAGCAGCGAAAAGCATCGGCTCCGTACTGGTCGAGGAAATTCTGGGGATTGATCACGTTCCCGCGGCTCTTGCTCATCTTGGCGCCCTGGTTGGTGATGGTTCCCTGGTGGCTCAGCCGCTGAAACGGCTCCTCGAAGCCGATATGGCCCAGGTCGTACAGCACCATGTTGATGAAGCGGGCATAAATCAGGTGCATGGTCGCATGTTCGGCCCCGCCCACGTAATGATGCACCGGCAGCCAGCCGTCGCAAAGCCGGCGGTCGAAAGGCCGGTCTTCAAGTCCGGGCGACAGGTAGCGCAGGAAGTACCAGGATGAATCGACAAAGGTATCCATGGTGTCGATTTCCCGCCTGGCCGGACCGTGGCACTTCGGGCAGGCCGTGTTGACGAATTCGGCGTTGGTGGCCAGGGGACTGACCCCCTTGGCGGCTTTCTTGAAGTCCACCTCGTACGGGAGCCTGACCGGAAGGTCTTCTTCAGGCACGGGCATTTCGCCGCAGGCCTCGCAGAAAACGATCGGGATGGGCACTCCCCAGTAGCGCTGGCGGCTGATCAGCCAGTCACGGATTTTGTAATTGACCTGGGCCTCGGCCAGGCCCCCGGCCTGGAGCTTTTCGATAACCCGCCTGGCGCCCTCTTCCGACGGCGTGCCGTCGAACTCGCCGGAATTGACCATCGTTCCCGGCTCGACGTACGCCTGGGCCAGCTCCCCGCCGGCACTGCCGCCCGGCGGAGCGATCACCTCGACAATCGGCAGGTCGAACTTCCTGGCAAACTCGAAGTCCCGGGTATCGTGGGCCGGCACGGCCATGATTATGCCGGTGCCGTAAGTCAGCAGCACGTAATCGGCAATCCAGACCGGTATCCTCAGGCCGTTGACCGGGTTGATCGCATAGGCGCCGGTGAACACGCCGGTCTTTTCCTTGACCGTGCTCGTGCGCTGGATTTCGTTCTGCGAGCGTGTCTTTTCGACGTAGGCCTCGATTTCCGCCTTCCGCTCCGGCACGGCGATCTTTTTCACCAGCGGGTGTTCGGGCGCCATGACTACGTAGGTTGCGCCGTAGAGGGTATCGGGACGGGTGGTAAAGATTGAGAAAGTTTTCTCATTGTCATCAAGCGTGTCCGCTCCGGGTGTGTCGCAGGCGAATCGGAACGTGATCTTCCCGCCTTCGCTGCGTCCGATCCAGTGGCGCTGCATGGTTTTGGTCTTATCGGGCCAGTCGAGCTTATCCAGCCCCTCCAGCAGCCTCTGGGCGTATTTGGTGATCCTCAGGAACCACTGGACCATCTCCTTGCGTGTCACCGGGGTTTCGCAGCGCTCGCAGGTGCCGTCTTCCATCACCTGTTCGTTGGCCAGCACCGTCTGGCAGCTCGGGCACCAGTTCACCGCGCCCTCGGCGCGGTAAGCCAGGCCGGCCTTGTAGCACTGCAGGAAGATCCACTGAGTCCACTTGTAATACTCCGGCGTGCAGGTATTGACCTCGCGCTCCCAATCGTACATCGCGCCGATCCCCTTGAGCTGCTGTCGGATCACCCGGATGTTTTCGCTGGTGGAATCCCAGGGGTGCACGCCGTACTTGATGGCGTAATTTTCTGCCGGTAGCCCGAACGCATCGTACCCGATCGGTTCGAAAACGTTGTAGCCCTGCATCCTGCGGAAACGGGCCCAGGTATCGGTAGGTCCGTAATTATACCAGTGCCCGATATGCATTTTGTCGCCCGAGGGGTAGATGAACATCACCAGGCAGTAGCATCTGCGGCCGTCGGCTTCGAAGTCGGTCCGGTGCAAGCCCTCGTCTTCCCAGGTTTTCTGCCATTTTTTTTCGAGCTGTTTGAAATCGTATTTGATCATCGCGCCGGGCCTCTGGCTGTACTTGGCCGGATAACCTCCCCTTGTGCGGGCGGCTTCCGGTGGTAAATCGAAAAGGACTGCAATGCCGTAAGTTAAACCGTGATTTTAATAAAACGGAATCAGGATGTCAATCAAAAGCCCGTCCTCTGTAAGCCGGATTGCGGATCGAGCGGGCGGTCGCTATATTGGCTGCGGACACGGGGATTCTCCCCCATCCTGGAGCTGACTCCCGCGTCCAGTTCCCGAACCTTGAAACGGTGCGTGAAACCGGCTTGAAAACCCTGCTCGAAGTGCTCAGGCTCGCTACCGGCTATCTCGAAGAAAAAGGCATCCAACCAGCCCGGCTCGAAGCGGAAAAGATGCTCGCCTCGGTAGTCGGCACAAACCGGCTGGGCCTTTACCTGCAGTTCGACAGGCCGTTGGCCGATCCAGAGCTCGACCGGTTGCGCCAGATGCTGCGCCGGCGCATTGCCCGCGAGCCGCTTCAATACATTATCGGCGAAACCGGTTTCCGGGAGCTTTCGCTGCGCGTGGGGCCGGGAGTACTGGTGCCGCGACCTGAAACCGAGGGCCTGGTGCAGCTCGTCCTCGACTGGCTGGACCGCCGCCGGGCGGACCCCGGCAAGGCCGGCCGGGAGTTCAAGGTAATCGATTTGTGCTGCGGCAGCGGCGCCGCCGGCCTTTCCACGGCGCTTGAAAGAGATTTCGTAAATGTATTATTATCAGATATATCCATTGAATCACTTAAGTACGCAGCTGAAAACAGCGGACGTCTGGGAGCTAAGCTGGCCGGCAGAGTGAATCTGCTGTGCAGCGACCTGTTTGCGGCTGTCGGAAAAGCGGCCGGGTTCGATGTGGTAATGGCAAACCCGCCTTACGTTTCCCCGTCGGAGATGCAATCGCTGCCGGATGAAGTACGGCTCCACGAACCGCGCATGGCGCTCGACGGCGGCGAGCCGGACGGGACCGCCGTGATCGGGCGGATCGTGGCCGAGGCGGATGATTTTCTGGCGCCGGGCGGTCTACTGGCGCTCGAAATCGGTGAAAGGCAGCAGGCACCGGTCGGCGCGATATTCGAAAAGTGCGGCGCAGCCTACACTGAATGCGCCTTTCATCCTGACCTGGCCGGCAGAACCCGCTATGTGACCGCGGAAAAAAGCTGAGGAAGTTTCGTGGACAAGTTCATCATCCAGAAAAGCGGGCCCCTGAAGGGCAAAGTGTCGATAAGCGGGGCCAAGAACTCCTGCCTGGCCCTGATGGCGGCGTCGCTGTTGACCGATGAGCCGGTGGAGCTGGAAAACTCGCCGGATCTGGTCGATGTGCGGACCATGACCCAGGTGCTCGAATACCTGGGTGTGGACGTCAGTCGCTCCAGCCGCAGCACGCTCAAGCTCGACTCCTCCCGGGCCGCAGGCTACAAAGCCCCCTACGAGCTGGTGAGCCGGATGCGGGCTTCCTACTATGTGCTCGGCCCCCTCACCGCCCGCCGGGGCCGGGCCGAAGTGAGCCTCCCGGGAGGCTGCGCTATCGGCCAGCGGCCGATCGACATGCACCTCAAGGGCCTGGCCCTGCTGGGCGCGGAAATTACCACCGCCGGCGGTTACGTGACGGTGAAGGCTGGAAAGCTGCGCGGCCGCCGGATAGACCTCGAGGGTCGGTTTGGCACGAGCGTGGGCGCCACCGCGAACGTAATGATGGCAGCCTCGTTGGCCGGCGGCACGTCCGTGATCGATGGGGCGGCGCGGGAACCGGAAATCGCCGACCTGGCGGACATGCTGAACTCCATGGGAGCCAGGATCGAGGGGGCCGGTGCGGCCAGGATCGTGATCCAGGGTGTCTCCGGCCTGACGGGAGTGCGGCACACGGTGATTCCCGACCGGATCGAGGCGGGGACGTTCGCCGTGGCCGCGGCGATAACCGGCGGCGAGGTGGTAATCGGCGGCTGTAATCCCGACCACCTGGAGTCGGTCACCAGCCTGCTGGAAAAGCTCGGCGTGAGGCTCGAAAAAGGTGAGCACACCCTGATGGTGCGTGGTCACGAAGAGCTGCCGGCCTTCGAGATTGAGACACGCCCCTACCCCGGCTTCCCCACCGACATGCAGGCCCAGTTCTGCGCCCTGGCCACGCAGGCCCGGGGTACGAGCGTGATCGAGGAGAACATTTTCGAGAACCGGGCCATGCACGTCCCTGAACTGGCCCGGTTGGGAGCGGATATTCGCAGCGAGGGCCGGCGGATTATCGTGCGCGGGCCGAGCCGCCTGAGTTCGGCGCCGGTGATGGCCAGCGATCTGCGCGCCTCCGCGGCCCTGGTGCTGGCGGCCCTGGTGGCGCAAGGTTCGAGCGAAATCCTGCGCATCTACCACCTGGACCGCGGCTACGAAAACCTCGAAGTGAAGCTCGCCCGCCTCGGCGCCAGGATTATCAGAGTTTCCGCATAAAAAAGCAGCGGCAGGTAACGCCTGCCGCCGCCGAATAACTTATCCGCAATCCGAAACCGCTATTGCGCGCGCTTGATCCGTGAAATCGAGCTGTCGGCCAGTTCAGCCAGCCAGCCGATGTCGGGCTTTCCCTTTACATCTTTCGCCATCTGTTCGAGAACCGGGATGCCGCGCGGATCACCCAGCACACCCAGAGCGGTCGCCGCCTTCACCTTGATTTCGGGGTCCGGGTTGGCTGCCAGAGCGGCTATCCCATCGAACATGTCTTTCACCTTCCGTTCGGCCAGAAATCCCGCCGCTTCGGCCTTGAGGAAATCGAGGGAGACGTTGCTCGCTTTTTCACCCAGAGTGTAGTCTGGAGCGAAGACCTGTTTGAGAAAACCGGTGGACAGGCTGTCATCGAAAAGGGACAGGCAGTAGACGCTGAACAGGCGCACGGTGTTGTAGGGGTCTTTGGCTATGGTCCGGCCGAAATACGGGACCACTCCCGGTCCCGCCTCAGTGACCATCTCCTTGGCCTGGAAAAAGAACTGCTGGGTGTAATCGATCGATTTGGTGCCAGAGATCAGCTGTACTTTCCAGACGGTGGTTTTCGCGGCCAGGTCGGCGGAGTTCTTGTTCAGGTTGAACCGCGCGACGCTCATCGCATCCTGGTACTGTCCCTGGTCGTACAGGTCCTCGACCTCGGTGAGCTTTTTTTCCTGTGGCGGTGCGCTGATACCGCAAGCCAGTACGAGGATCGAGACAGTTGTAACCAGGTATTTCAACCATTGATAATAATTTGACATCGTAGGGCCTCCAGGGTCGGGTTGGGGTTCACCTCTAATCACTGCGATCATTCAGGGTCCCCTGTCTTATCCTCCCGCTATCCGTATCATACTGCACTTGCCGTTGAATATGACGCCTTCTTCCACGGTCAGTTCGGAAGTCTGGACATCGCCGATCAGCTCGCCCGGGTCGTGAATCGCCACCCTTTGCGAGGCGAATACGTTACCCAGTACCTTGCCGCTGTTAATCACCGTGTCGGCATGAATGTCACCGCTGATGCGGGCTTTCTCTCCGATTATCAAAGTGTTCCGTACCGAGTCCTTCTTTTCACCCACAACTTCGCCTTCGATAGTTCCGTCTATCCGCATCGTGCCCGAAAAGACGAGTCTGCCGTCCACTTTCGTGGTCTCACCCAGGACGCTGTTGATACTGTCGATCACGATTTTTTTCTTCTTGCCGAACATCTGTCGTCCACCCCTTGTGCAAGTAGCAATCGGCTCAGGATGCAGCCGGAACCGGTCTTTTCACGCGAGCAATAATCTCGCCTGTGTCTGAGTATACGAGAATTTCGAATTGGCCGGCAGTCCCACCCAGCTTCAATTCACCCCGGTAACCTTTGAACCGCCTGATCGCATACCTGTCACCCTGGCGGTAGTCCACCGGCAGGCCTTCCTGGATACGCACTTCAGGGAAAGAAGAAATTTTCTGCCCCTGAATGTTCCTGAGGACTACGAAAAGATAGCCCCTCAGCATTCGCTCATCTGCGGTCGCGTTGTCCAGGACAAAAGAAAACTCGAGATTTTCGGTGCCGGTTTTCCGCTCGCAGGAAAGCTCCTGAATCGCCACCATCTCGTTTCCTTCGATAACCGGCTGGATACCCGCCACCACCGGCTTCTCCACCGCCTCTTCCTCGCTCTTGCCGGGAGTTGCCGGCTGTGTCCGGAGCGTATTGATCGAGCTCTGCATCGTACCGATCTCGGTTTTCAGCGACCTGATTATCTCTTCGAGCTGCTGGTTGTCCTGGAAAAGCGAAAAGTAACCCTTGATAAAGAAGGCGTAAGTCGATACTCCGCCCACGAACAGGATCACGAGAATTATAAGCAGTCTTATGGAGATAACGTAAATGACCGGGCGGTTGGTGTCTTTCATGAATATGACTGTCAGGTGGTTCTTTTTCACAGGAAATCACCTTGGTCCGTAGAAATATCGTGCCCGTCCGAACAAAACTGCAACGAACCGTTCGTTTTATATTGTGTCCCGGGCCGTACATTCGACGGCCTGCCAGTACCGCCTTCAACTCAGTAATTTATTCCCGTTCTCTCTCCAAGTCAAACTAAAAAGGCCCGCAAGGAGTTTATTTCTTCTCTACAGCGCCGTTTTCCAGTCTTTCCAGGAGGTAGTCGACCAGTCCTTTCATGCACTCCCCGAGGTGGTCGAAAATCAGCCGGTACATCTCATTGCCCCCGCCGAATGGATCCAAAATGTCCAGGACCCCGCCCGAATCCGGGTGGAATTCACCCAGCAGCCGCAAGTCCTTATCGACTGCCTGCCGGTTCTGCGACATCATTGCCAGGTGAGTTTTCTGCATCACCAGCAACAGGTCTGCCTCTTTGATTATCTTTTCGGTAAGCTGCCTGCTCCGGTGTCCGCCGATGTCGATCCCCCGGTCGGCGCAGACCGCTATGGCTTCGGGGCTGGCCGGCAATCCCGCGTCGGCCATCAATCCGGCCGAGGAGATGGAAACCAGGTGGCCGAGCTCGCGGCCGGCAAGCATATCGGCAAGGATACCGACGGCCATCGGGCTTCTGCAGGTATTACCAGTACAGATGAAGACAACTCTTATCTTTTTCCTGGGCTTTTTTTTCTGCATTCGGTTCAGCTTCTTTTTATCAGCTCGATCCCGGACGCGCGCTCGATCTCGGCGGCTGGAATCGCACCCTCTCTGAGCAGAACCACCCTCTCCGGTTCGGCCACGGATAAGACAGTCGATGGTCTGAACGCATTGTTCAGAAGATCGTCAATCACCGCCAGGGCCGGCAGGTCGCCGGGATCGACTGCGCCGGCCGCAAGTAGTTCTTCCACGAACGCGGCCGGGTCTCCCGGCACCTCCCCACCCGAAATTCCCAGGCTGGTGGACACTACGGGCAGGTCCGCCTCCCGCACCACCAGAGCAGTGAACGGGTGCGAACTCTGCCGCAGGGCGATGGTATCGCAGTTCCAGGCCGGGTGGTTCCTGATCGGCAGTCCTGCCCGGAAAACCAGAGTCAATGCGCCCGGCCAGAATTTTTCCGCCAGGGCGCGTGCCCGGAGGGTGACATCCCGGCAGAGGGTGTCGATCCAGCTCTGGTCCGGAACGAGCAGGATCAGCGGCCGTGTGTCAGGTCGGCCCTTGAGCCGGCGGATTCTCTCGATTGAATCGGCTCTGTCATAACGGCAGCCGTAGCCGTGGATCGTTTCAGTCGGATGCACGATTACCGCGCCGTCCTGCAAAAGTTCCGCAGTGACTGCCACCAGGCCGCGGTCGAATTCGCTCCCCCTGATTCTGACCAGCCTATCAGCCACCTTTGGCGGCCTCAAGGATGCGCAGGGCGAGATGCGCTGCGTTATTCGCTCCGTCGATCCCGACCGTGGCCACCGGCACGCCGGGCGGCATCTGAGCGATAGCCAGGAGGGAGTCCAGGCCGGAAAGCGCACCGGCGGCTATCGGTACGCCGATCACCGGCAATTTGCAGAACGAAGCGCAGTATCCGGGCAAGGCGGCGCTCATTCCAGCGCCGGCGATAATTATTTTCACGCCCCGCTTCTGGCCCTCCTCGACAAGCCTGCGGGTTCCATCCGGGTCCCGGTGCGCGCTCGAAACATGGGTGCTGAAGCCCACTCCCGCTTCACGCAGAACATCCTCGGCTAACGCCATCACTTTACGGTCCGACTCGCTCCCCATCAAAATGAGAACTTCTTCCGGCATACCGTTCTCTCCCAATGCTTGTCAATGTTATTTTGCAGGACAAAGGACCCGGAAATGAAAATCGGCGAGCCGGTCGAAAGAAAGCCGGTACGCTCGCCTATCGCTCACCCTGACAGTCCTCCAGTCAGTGTCGGAAAAAAGGACAATTGCGGTTTCAAATTTAGGATTGCAATAACACCTTGTCAATAAAGGCTGTACGAAAGTCGATCCGCGGCCGGTTCATTTTTCGCCGTCAATCCAGGTGTGCCAGTCCCCGCCGATACGGCCTTCCCGGCGGTAGCGCAGCATGGCCTGCGGGCAGGGGCAGCGTCCTTCCGTAGCTCCGGCCGGGTCGGCATAGCGGCCGGCGGCCAACTTCACGATCCGGGCAATGCCCGCCAAAGCCATTTCGACCCGGGAGCGCAGATTTTCCTCCAGCATGCCCTCGAACAGCTCGCCCGGCTTGTAAGGCAACGGCTTGACTCCCTCGGCCCGGTTGGCCACGTAGCAGAGAGGATGGTAGCAGATTTCGAGCTCGCGGGCCAGGAAAGCTTCCGGGGCGAGAGTCATGCCTACGAGCTGGGCGCCGAGTTGGCCGAGCATACGCACCTCGGCCGCGGTTTCGAGCCGCGGGCCCTCGGTGACTGCGTAAACTCCGCCGCGATGAAAAGTCGCTCCAGACTCGACCAGACAACCCTCGAGGGCTTCCGCCATTGCCGGACAGAATACCGGGTTCTGCCGGATGAAACCCAGCCCGGTACCGCGATAAAACGAATCCTCGCGGCGGCGGGTCAGGTCGATCAGGTCGTCCGGCAGGACGTAGTCTCCGGGAGTGAAGCGCTTGTCGATGGCGCCGGGGCCGCTCCAGGACAGAATCCGGCGGGTGCCGATCTGTTTGAGCGCCCAGATGTTGGCCCGATAGTTGACGTCCCAGGCCCCAACCTCGTAGCCGGTTTCGCCATGCCTGGCCAGAAAAGCCAGGCAGCCGCCGGTCCCCTCGATCCGGAAGAATCGCAGCCCCCCGGCCCTGCCGAAGGGAGTATCCACCTCCAGCACGCCGGCGAGTGCGCCGGTTTTTTCCAGATCGATCGAATGGGCGCCGCTGCCGCCGATCACGGCAAAACCGCGGTAGTCGGCCGGAACTTCAGCGATTCTTTCGCTCATTTGTCCGTAATCCAGCCTTTCAGGTTACAGCCTGCGGATTATACTGTAGTCCTGCTGTCTGAGGGCGGGCTTGAAACCGGCCTGGCGGATCAGCCCGGCGATTGTCGGCTCGTCCATGACTTTAAAGCTGCAGCCGGCGGCCCGCACCACGTTCTCTTCCAGCATGGTGCTGCCGAAATCGTTGGCGCCGAAATGCAGCGCGAGCTGGGCCACTTCCGGCCCCTGGGTGACCCAGGAGGCCTGCACCGAAGGGAAGTTATCCAGCATGATCCTCGCGGCAGCAAGCACCCTCAAATAAGTCGCCGGCAGGGTTTTCGGGCGGTCCAGCCGCGTGTTTTCCGGCTGGAAGCTCCAGGGAATGAAAGCGGTGAATCCCTCCGTGCGCTCCTGGAGCCGGTGGAGGTGCCGCAGATGAATCACGATCTCGCGCCAGGTCTCTCCCAGGCCGTAAACCAGGGTGGCGGTGGTTTTCAGCCCCAGCCGGTGGGCGGTCTCGTGAATCTCCAGCCAGCGCCGTACCCCAATCTTGCGCGGGCTTACCAGCCTGCGGATTCTTTCGCAGAGGATTTCCGCCCCTCCGCCGGGAATCGAATCCAGGCCGGCCTCCGCCAGCCGGCCGATCACCTGTTCGAGGGTCAATCCAGAGATCCGTTTCAGGTGGTCGATCTCCGGCGCGGAAAAAGCATGCACGTGGATCGGATGGAAGGCCTTGATGTGGCGCAACAGTCCCAGGTACCAGTCGAACGGAAGGTCGGGGTGCAGGCCGCCCTGAAGCAGGATCTGCACCGCGCCCAGAGCCTTCGCCTCGTCGATCTTGCGGCCGATCTGGCCGTAGTCGAGAACGTAGGACTGGGGACTGCCCTGGCCCCGGTAAAAAGCGCAGAACCGGCAGCGGCTGATACAGACGTTGGTGTAGTTGATGTTCCGGTCGTTGATGAAGCTGACCACTCCGTCCGGATGCAGTCTGCGCCGCACTGAATCGGCCAGCCGGCCGAGCTCGTGAAGCGAGCGTTCCTGCAGCAGGTCCAGGCCCCTGGCAACGAAGCTTTCAGCCATAGTCACCTTACCGAATGGAGCAGTCCGGAACGGTGGGCGAGTGAGCCGCCCGGGCAAGATCTAAATATATTTACTGCGGGGAGTATGAAATAGTTTGCAATTATTCAGTTCCTGGAATTGTCGAATTAGGGGTTGTAAAAGCCCTGAAGCCTTGAGATTTTTCTATTGGAGCGTGAAGTAGCCTCGCAATTTCCATCGAGGCCCGCAGGATAATCCCTGTGGCAGGCAGGCCATTTCGAGGACGGGTGCGGGGAGACCGGCGGAGGAGTTCTCGAAGGCGACCGCCGAAGGAGCGGAGTAGAAGACTCAAATACCGGGAATAACCTTTGTTTCTTTCAGTTATGAAAGAAATGGTTTTGCTTCTTTTGCCACCAAAAGAAGTTTTAAAATTATTTCTACGCTTTGCTGTAATCAATTTTATGCCCTGAGTAGTAACCAGTCACAGTAAAAGCGAAGGCGAAAGCCGGACAGCGGCCCTCGCCTTCGATAAACTCAGGCAACAACCGTATGCCTAAAAGAAAATGAACGTCACCAGCAGAAACAGCGGGATGAGGATCACGATCGAATACAGCATGTAGCCGAAAAAGCTCGGCATCTTGATCCCGCTCTCCTCGGCGATCGAGCGAACCATGAAGTTCGGTGCATTACCGATATAGGTATTGGCGCCCATGAACACGGCCCCGCAGCTTATGGCTTCCAGATACACGCTATGCGTGGTCATCAGGTCCGGCACGGCGGTGGCTTCCGGCACTCCGGGCAGGAGCTGACCGAGCGCGCTGTTGAAAAACGTCAGGTAAGTCGGCGCATTGTCCAGGAAACTCGAGAGTCCGCCCGCCGCCCAGAAGTAATGCCTGGGTTCTTTCACGATCTCGATCAGGAAAGCCAGCGCACCGTGCTCGCCGGCGCGCAGGATCGCCAGCGCCGGGATGATCGTCATGAAGATTCCGGCGAACAGGTAGGCCACCTCCTGAATCGGGAACCAGCTGAACTCGTTCTCCCGCCGGATTTCACCGGGAGTGAAGTACATCGAGAGCAGGCCCATGCAGATAATCAGCACGTCACGCAGCAGGTTCTGTAATTCCAGGTGCACGCCCAGCACGTTCAGCTCGCCCAGTTTCAGCATGCCGCTCATCAGTACGCTGACCATGATCCCGCCCAGGAAAATCAGGTTATAGAGGCCCACCACCCTGATCTTTTCCTTTTCCTCGTGCGCCTGGGCGGCCTCTTTTACACCCTTCTCACGGTTATAGAGGACCGTGTCGACAACGAAAAACAGGGCCAGCAGGATAATGGCCAGGAAAGACATCATCGGGAGCAGCTTCAGCGTCCAGAAGAACTCCACCCCGTGCAGGAAACCCAGGAACAGGGGCGGGTCGCCCAGCGGGGTGAGGCTGCCGCCGATATTGGCGATCAGGAAGATGAAAAAGATGATGATGTGAACTTTATTCTGGCGCTCGCGGTTGGAGCGGATCACCGGCCGGATCAGCAGCATCGAGGCTCCGGTGGTTCCCACCCAGGAAGCGATTACAGTGCCGATCAGCAGGAAGATGGTGTTCACGATCGGCGTCCCGCGCAGCTTGCCCCGCACTAATAGCCCCCCACTGACAGTAAACAGGCCCCAGAGCAGAATGATGAACGGAATGTAATCCATCAGGTAGATATGCAGGATCTCCAGCCAGGCGTCGCCGTGATAAGCCAACAGAAACGGTACGGCGAAAATAAGCGACCAGGCTGCGCTCACCTTGGGGAAATGATGGTGCCAGAAATGCGGCGCGATCAAAGGGAAGACGGCGATACTGAGCAGGATGCCGGCAAAGGGAATGATACTCCAGAGCGGCAGGGACGAGCCGAGGTCATGGCCGGCCGCCTGTTCGGGGCCGGAAGCCGCCAGCAGTATCGCACCGGGCAGAAATGCCTCCACTGTCAGAAGAGCAAGCGCCGCGGCCGGGAACACCAGAGCGAGGAACTTTTTCATCTGTTTTCTCCGGATAACGGTTGCCTTTTTTCCCACTTCGTTAATTTACAAGCTTGAAATCGAAATGCCAATGCTTCAGAAGCTCTTCCCGGCTGCCCTGGATGAAATAGATCTTTCCCCTCACCACCGGCCCCCTGCCGTCTATCACCGGCCCGAGGTCCACGTAGGAATGTAGACAGTCTGCCGGATGATGGTTGGAAACCTTTACGCTTCTCTCCCAGTACATTCCCACCAGGCTGCCGCCGTCCGTGCTTTCCCGTACAATCAGGCCGTTAGGTACGCGCAGGCGTTCATCCACGGCCCTGGAGCCGGCAGCGGCCAGCGCAATGCCGGCATCAGTGCGGAAAGTGGTCATCAGACCCTTACCCCGCTCCCGTTCATCGTAGCTCAATAGATCAGTAACCCGGTGGAAAACCCGCTGGCGGGCAAACTCCCAGACCGGCTCCACTTCCCGGAGACCGTCGCCGCAGGCCACCCAGGTGAGGCTGCGCATCCGGCCGGTGTTCCACAGGTCGAACTCGCTGAGCTCGGGGAAAAAGGCGATCCGGTGGCGCCAGGAATCGTTGTCGGCCCCGGTCAGCCTGAGGCATTGCTGGACGGCGAATGCGCCGGGCAGGTCGTGGTCGGCTTCCAGCCACATCCAGGCCTCCAGGCCGTCCCGAACCGCCCTGAATACGGAAACCCGCGTGAGCCGGTGTTCCAGGTCCCGGTAGCGGAAAACAGCAGTGCCGTCGCTGAAAAACCTGAAAGACACGCGCCCGTTATCAAAGCGGCTCTTCCAGTTCACCGGCAGTTTCGAGGCGGGGATCATTCCCGGTGGGAAAACCTCTTTATTTTCGCTAATTTCGGGCGGTGCGGAAGAGCCCTGCGGCTGGAGACCATAGCCCGGCAGCGGGAAACTTGTCTGCTCAGGTTCGTCTTCCACCACCCGGTAGCCGATAAAGCGGTCCGCGTTGGCTGGATCGACCAGGCTCAGAAATACATCTTCCGCGCTGAATACGCAGAAGGGCGGGAGGCCGATTCCGGATGGATAGGAAGATCCGCTGAAGGCCACATTCAGCGGCACGAGGAGGATGAATATTTTTTTGGCAAGCCCGGCCCGTGACATGGAGCTCCCACAGGATGAGATTTCTCCGGCGGCTAATCCCGTTCCACCCGGTTGTAAAGTGTATCTCTTTCCACCGGCGTACGCCCCGCCTCGCGAATCAGGTTGATCAGCATTTCATCCGGCAGGTGCTGAGGCGTGTCGGCCCCGGCCTCGTGCGTGATCCGCTCTTCCACCACCGTGCCGTTTACGTCATCCGCGCCGAAAAAGAGCGCCATCTGGGTCAGGGGAATACCGAGCATGATCCAGAAAGCTTTGATGTGCCGGACGTTGTCCAGCAGCAGGCGGGCCGCGGCAATGGTTCTCATCACCTCGATCCCGTTGGTCTTCCCGAGCTTCTCCAGTTGCGTGTTCCAGGGATGGAACAGTAACGGGATAAACGAGTTGAAGCCGCCGGTCTCGTCCTGCAGCTCGCGGACCGCCAGCATGTGTTCCACCCGGTCGGCCGCTTTTTCGATGTGGCCGAACAACATGGTGACGTTGGTCGGGATGCCCAGCCGATGGGCCTCCCGCATCACTTCCAGGTAACGCTCGCCGCTGATCTTTTCCGGGCAGATCTTGGTTCTGATCCCGGGATTGAATATCTCGCCGCCGCCGCCCGGCAGCGAGCCCAGCCCGCATTCCCGCAGCCGTTCGAGGACCTGTCGAACGTCTATCCCCTCCACCCGCGCCATATTGTCGATCTCCACCGCGGTGAACGCCTGGATGTGCACGCCGGGGAATTCCGCCGAAAGCCGGCGGATCATCTCGCTGTAATACTCCAGGCGTGCCTCCGGGTGGCAGCCCCCCACGATGTGCAGCTCCCGCACCCGGTCGTGCCAGAGCGCGTGGGCTTTCTCGAGAATCCTGTCCACATCGAGGAAAAAGGCGCTCGGGCTGTCTGCATCCTTGCGGTAGGCACAGAACCGGCAATTGTTTACGCAGACATTGGTGTAATTGAGGTGCAGGTTGTTTATATAGTAAACCCGGTCTCCGTTTTTCAGCCGATTGGCTTGGTCGGCCAGCCGGCCCAGACCGAGGATATCGTCCGTGTGGAAGAGGGCGATCCCGTCCTCTCGGCCAAGGCGGCCGCCGCGGTCCACTTTTTCGGCTATCGCCTCCAGGCGCCGGTCGCGAAATCCCCCAACACTCTGTGCCACAGCGATTTCCTACCCCCTTTGCCGGCTCGCCAGCTCGCGCACGAGAGCCGAGGCGATGATACTGCGCTGTATCTGGTTGGTGCCTTCGTAAATCTGGGTAATCTTGGCGTCTCGGAAGTATTTTTCGGCAGGGTAATCCTTCATGTAGCCATAGCCGCCCATGATCTGGATCGCATCGGTGGTGACCGCCATGGCCACATCCGAGGGGAACACCTTGCACATGGCGCTTTCCTTGCCGTAGTTCTTCGAGCCGGAATCGATCATGCGGGCCACCTGATAAGTAAGAGCCCGCGCCGCCTCGATCTGGATCGCCATGTCGGCCAGCATGAACGAAACGGCCTGGAAGTTGAGGATCGGCTGGCCGAATTGCTCGCGGGTGTGAGCGTAATCCAGCGCCGTGTCGAAAGCCCCCTGGGCGATCCCGATCGCCTGGGCGCCGATTCCCGGCCGGGACTTTTCGAAGGTGCGCATGGCGATGCCGAACCCCCCGCCCTCACGGCCCAGCAAGGCTTCTTTGGATACCACGCAATCCTCGAAGATCACTTCGTAGGTGGCGGAACAGCGGATGCCGAGCTTGTCTTCCTTTTTGCCGAACTTGAGGCCGGGATTACCCTTTTCCACCACGAAAGCCGACATGCCACGGGCGCCGCGTTCCTTGTCGGTCTTGGCGAAAACCGTGTAAGTGTGGGCCTCGCAGCCATTGGTGATCCACTGCTTGGTGCCGTTGATCACGTAATCTTCGCCCACTTTGCGGGCCGTGGTCTGGATGTTGCCGGCATCGCTGCCCGCGCCCGCCTCGGTGAGGCAGAACGCCGCATAGTGCTCCCCGGCGGCGATCGGCGGCAGGTATTTCTTTTTCTGCTGATCGCTGCCGCCGATTATGATCGGAATACAGCCGAGGGCGCTGGCGGCATAGGTGACGCCCACGCCGCCGCAGGCCCGGCTGATCTCCTCGGTGGCGATGCACAGATCGAGCACTCCCCCACCGATCCCCTCGTACTCTTCGGGAATGTAAATCGCCGGCAAGCCGGCTTCGGCAATTTCCTGCATGATCGCGTGCGGGAATTCCGCACTGCGGTCCAGCTGTTCGCGCTGAGGCAAAATGTGAGTTTCCGCGATACGTCTGGCGAGCCGCTTGATTTCGAGTTGCTCTTCAGTCAGGAAATAGTCCATCTTTTCTCCCCCAGAATGTTTTTCCTTTATTCACTGGTCTCATTATCATATTCTATGTTGTCCATCTCGGAAAGCTGCTCCAGGGTCTGGACCGCCGCCTTTTTCTCTGCTTCCTTCTTGCTCGGCCCAGCCCCCCGGCCCATGATCCTCTCCTTGATTTTCACCTCGCAGATAAACTCCCTGGCGTGCTCCGGGCCGGTGATCTTGACGATCCGGTAGGACGGCTGACAGTGGAAGTTGACCTGGGTCAGGTGCAGCAGCGTGTTTTTTGCCTCATCCAGTGAATCCAGGCCCAGCTCGGTCTTGCCGCTGTCCAGCAGTTTGCCGTAAACGAAGCGGCGGGCGGCGGATAGTCCGCCATCGAGGTAGATCGCACCGATTATGGCTTCCAGTGAATTGGAGATGACAGATTTTCTGCCGCGCTTGAGGTCGGCGAAGCTGTCCCTGGAGAAAATGACGAATTCATCGAGGTGGAAGCGGTCGGCACGGGCGGCCAATGCGCTCCGGGATACGATCGCACTCTTGATCCGGGTCAGCTTGCCTTCACGGGCGCTGTTGAACCGGCTGAAAAGGTATTCGGATACGATCAGGTCCAGGACGGCGTCGCCGAGAAATTCAAGACGCTCGTTGCTGTCCTGGTAATTACCGCCGGTTTCATTTACGTAAGACAGATGCGACAAAGCCGTTTCGAGCAGCTTCTTGTTCCTGAACGAGTAGCCCATGCTCTGCTCGAGACGGCTCAGTTTCTTTTCTCGGTCTTTTCTGGTCCGGCCGGAAGTGAAAAGGTTTCTGACTATCCTGAATGGCCAAGCCAGCATTTATTATCCCTGTTTTCCCGATCCGGCACGCTGCCAGGCGCGACGGAAAGGAGTTTTCCCGGGCCGGCGCTCCGGTTGCCGTCAGATTTTTCTGAACGCCAGCGTCACGTTGTGGCCACCGAAGCCGAAAGAGTTAGACAGGGCCGACCTGATGTTCATCTGACGGGCCTGGTTCGGGCAGTAATCCAGGTCGCAGGCCGGGTCGGGGGTCCGGTAGTTGATGGTGGGCGGTACCATCCCGTGGTAAATGGCCAGGGCGGTGAATATCGCCTCGATACCGCCGGCGGCGCCCAGCAGGTGGCCGGTCATCGACTTGGTGGAGCTGATCACCAGGCCGTTTTCAGCGTGGGGGCCGAATACGGTCTTGATCGCCTGGGTCTCCGTGGCATCGTTGTGTTCGGTGGAAGTGCCGTGGGCGTTGATGTAATCCACTTCTTCCAGGGGCGTGCCGCTTTCCCGGATCGCGGCCTTCATCGCTCTGGCCGCTCCATCGCCGCCGGGTACCGGCGCGGTGATATGGTAAGCGTCGGCCGTATTGCCGACTCCGGTAATTTCAGCGTAGATCCTCGCTCCCCGGGCCGTTGCGTGCTCGTACTCCTCCAGCAGCAGAACCCCGGCGCCGTCGCCCAGCACGAAGCCGTCGCGGGTGGCGTCGAAAGGACGCGAGGCGCCCTGCGGATCGTCGTTGCGCGTCGACAGCGCCTTGCAGGCGCAGAATCCGCCCAGGCCCATCGGCGTAATCGAGGCCTCTGTCCCACCGGTGAGCATGAGGTCAGACTCGCCGTACTTGATCGAGCGGAAGGCCATGCCGATCGCGTGCCCGGCGGAAGCACAGGCCGAAACCGTGCAGAAATTGGGACCTTTGGCCTGCACGTGGATCGAGACGTAGCCGGCAGCCATGTCGGAAATCATCATCGGCACGTAGAACGGGCTGATCCGGCCGGGGCCGCCGTTGATATAACGGGTATGCTGGACCTGATGGGTTTCGATTCCACCGATGCCGGAGCCGATAATCACGCCGAAACGCGCCTGTTCCTCAGGATCGGTAACCACCAGGCCGGCATCCTCCATGGCCATGCAGCTTGCAGCCACGGCCAGCTGAACGAAACGGTCCGTGCGCTTGAGCTCCTTGCGGTCCATGTACTTTCCCGGATCGAAATCCTTGATCTCGCCGGCAAACCGTGTTTCGAAACCGCTGACGTCGAAACCTTTTATCGTATCGATGCCGCTCTTGCCTGCCAGGATATTCTTCCAGGATGAGTCGACGTCGTTACCGACCGGAGTTATGGCGCCTAAGCCAGTTATTACTACTCTTCTTCCCATCATCCATTCCTTATAATCGCTTGGCGAAACAAAGCCCAGCCCTTCACTCTACGGTTAATTTCCCGGCTGCCTGTGATATCCGCCACCCTGTAAAAAGGAACAATTCCACCTTCTTGGCCTGCCCGCGATCCGGATTCGAACTTGCCTCGCTGATGGAATTGCATCCACTATTGCCCGGGCCGGACTGGCTCAGGTTTCCTTAGTGCCGAGTTTTTCTTCGAGGTACTTGATCGCAGCGCCGACCGTAGTCAGCTTTTCGGCTTCCTCGTCCGGAATCTCCAGGTCGAATTCCTCCTCGAAATCCATCACCAGCTCGACCGTGTCGAGGCTGTCGGCACCGAGGTCTTCGACGAAAGAAGCGTTATCAGTGACTTTTTCAGCATCCACGCCCAGTTTCTCGACAATGATTTCCTTAACCTTGGCTGCGTAATCGGACATCTATCATCCTCCGGGATAATGGTTGAATGTACTATCGGTCAAATCAAAAGTTACATTATCATTCCACCGTCAACTTGAATCACCTGACCGGTAAGGTAAGAGGAATTCGGTCCGGCCAGAAAAACCACGGCATTGGCCACGTCTTCGATTGTACCGCCGCGGCCCAGCGGGACACCATCGAGCCAGCCTTTTTTGACTTCCTCAGGCAGGCCCGCCGTCATTTCGGTTTCGATAAATCCGGGCGCCACGGCGTTGACCCGGACCCCCCGGGAAGCAAACTCCTTGGCCGCGGATTTGGTCAGGCCCAACAGACCGGCCTTGGACGCGGAGTAGTTGGCCTGGCCCGCGTTACCCATCAGCCCTACCACCGAAGAGATGTTGATGATGGAGCCTGAGCGCTGTTTCAGCAGGTGACGGCAGGCCGCCTGGATAAAATTGAAGGCGCCCTTGAGGTTGATGGCCAGCACCAGGTCCCAGTCCTCGGGCTTTATCCTCATCAACAGGTTGTCGCGTGTGATACCGGCGTTGTTGACCAGCACGTCGAGCCGGCCGAAATCAGCCACCACCCGGTCGACCACTTCCGCCACCTGGCCGGAATGGCTCACGTCGCAGACGTAGGCCCCGGCCCTGACTCCACCGGAGCCGATTGCGGTCGCAGCCGCCTCCGCCGTTGAGCGGTCGATATCCACAATCGCCACCGCGGCTCCCTCGGCGGCAAGTTTCCCGGCGATACCCCGGCCGATACCTCTGCCGCCTCCGGTAACCAGCGCGACCTGATTTTCAAGCAACATATTAATATCTCCCCGGCGAATTGTAAAGACCAAACCTTTATCAGGCAGTAAATTGCTGAATTTCCTCGGCTTTGCCGACTGTAACCGTTTCCACGTTCCGCTCGATCCGCCGGCAGAGTCCGGAAAGCACGTTTCCGGGTCCGACTTCCACGAAGCGTGTCACCCCGGAGGCGAGCATGGCCCGCACCGATTCGCTCCAGCGCACCGCACTGGTGATCTGTTCCACCAGAAGAACGCGCACTTTTTCAGGATCGGTGATCGGGCTGGCGGTCACGTTCGGCACCACCGCCACTTTCCCCCTGGCGATGGCGGCGCGCTCCAGCCGTTCTTTCATCGGCGGGACGGCGTATTCCATCAGCGGCGAATGAAAGGCCCCGCTCACCCGGAGTTCCTTGACCCAGCGGGCGCCGGCCTGTTTTGCCTTCTCCATCACTTTCCCCACCCCCCCGACGGTTCCCGATATCACCACCTGGCCCGGCGAATTGTAATTGGCCGGCACCACCGTATCAGCCGCCTCGTCGCAGAGTTGCTGCACGAGGTGGTCTTCCAGGCCGATAATGGCAGCCATGGTGCCCGGGGCTTTATCACCGGCCTGCTGCATCAACGAGCCGCGCAGGGCCACCAGGGAAAGCCCCTCCTCGAACGAAAAAAAGCCGGCGGCCGCCAGTGCGCTGTATTCACCCAGGCTGTGGCCGGCGACCATTGAAGGCTCGAAACCTTTTTCTTCCAGCAGATACCAGGCGGCCAGGCTGTGGACGAAAATGGCCGGCTGCGTGTTGACAGTCTGGTTCAGCTTCTCCTCGGGTCCCTCGAACGACAGCCGGGCCAGGTCGACTCCCAGCGCCTCGCCGGCCTGCGCATAAAGTTCGCGCACCCGGCCGGAACTCTCGCAGAGGTCCCGGCCCATGCCGACAAACTGCGAACCCTGTCCCGGGAAAACCGCCGCTGTTCCAGTCTTGGCCATCTGGTCCCGCGGCCTCCCCTGTTCAAAACCGGACGGAATTTTCAAAGCATCGATGGCAAGGCTGTCAGGAAGCGGCCAAATAGCTGAATTCCTTACTCTTGACAGCCATAAAAGCACTGAATTTTCAACAATGGGCGCTGAAAAAAATATTAATCCCGCTCAATTCATGAAAACGGTATCTATCCGGTACTGTGTAGGGGCGCATCCCTGTGTGCGCCCTTAGGATCAAAATATTAATCACAAGGCCGGGCGGATACCCCGATTTATCGGGGCCCCTGCATGTTTTGCGGTAATTTGCGAATAAACCGAGTTACTCAGCATTTGGAAACCTATCGCCCTGATTTATGAATAATACGGGTTATTGCGCCCGCCTAACCTTTGATCAATACTCCACCCCAGGTGATGCCGCCGCCGAAAGCCACCATCAGGATCGTGGAATTTTCATCGAAAAGGCGGCTGGAACGGGCTTCGTGATAGGCGATGGGGATCGAGGCGGCAGAGGTGTTTCCGTAGCGTTCGATGTTCACGTAAACTTTCTTTTCGTCTATGTTCAGCCGCTTGCGCAGCGAATTGATGATGCGGATGTTGGCCTGGTGCGGAATCAGCAGGTCGAGCTTGTCGGCAGAGATGCCGGCCTTCTGCAGGGTAACCAGCGCCGCTTCCTCCATCGAGCGCACTGCCACCTTGTACAGCTCGTTGCCGTTCATCTTTATATAGTGCAGGCGGTTGTTCACCGTGTCGTGACTGGCCGGCAGCCGGCTTCCACCCGCCGGCAGGTTGAGCAGGGAGGCGTAGCTGCCGTCGGAGCCCAGGTGGCTGGCGAAGATTCCCCTGCCGTCGGTCCCCAACTGGACCACCATCGCCCCGGCGCCGTCGCCGAAAATAACGCAGGTGGAGCGGTCGCTGTAGTCGGTGATCTTGCTCAGGGTCTCCGCCCCGATAATGAGGGCATTGCGGTAGATGCCGGAGTGGAGCAGGCTGTAGGCCACGGTAAGGCAGTAGAGAAAGCCGCTGCAGGCGGCGCTTATGTCGAAGGCAGTGGCGTTCCTGGCGCCCAGTTTGTCCTGGATGACACAGGCGGTGGACGGGAAAAGATGGTCCCCGCTGGCCGTGGCGACCAGGATCAGGTCCACGTTCGCAGCCGCAAGACCAGCGTTCTCCAAGGCCATTTCGGCAGCCTGGGCGCCGAGGTCGCCGCTGGAGACCCCCTCCTCGCTGATCCTTCTCTCGCTGATCCCGGTGCGGGAAATTATCCAATCGTTACTGGTGTCGACCATCTTTTCCAGATCGGCGTTACTCAGCACCTTCTCCGGAACCGAAATCCCCGTGGAAACTATCTTAAGATAACTGTTCATTATTGAGGCTTTCTGTTTGGTAATTCCTGACTTCTTCACCGATAATCTGGTTGATGTTGTTCATCACCGACAGGCGGGCGCACTTGATCGCGTTGCGGAAAGCGCGCGCCGGCGATCCGCCGTGGCAGATGATGGTGGTGCCGTCTATACCCAGCAGGGGCGCGCCGCCGTATTCGGCATAATCGAAGGTCTTCTTCATGTCCTCGAAAGTCTTCTTCAACATGACGAATCCCAGGGCGGCCATCGGATTGGCCTTGATCTGGTTCTTCAGGTGAGTTACCAGCAGGGTGAGGATTCGTTCGCTGAGCTTGAGCACGACGTTGCCCACGAAACCGTCGCAAACCACCACGTCCGCTGCGCCGTCGAAAATGTCCCGGCCTTCGACGTTACCGATGAAATTGAGAGAACTCCCGGCCAGCAGCTTGTGGGTCGCCACGGTCAATTCATCGCCCTTGGAGGGTTCCTCCCCGATGTTCAACAGACCCACGCGCGGCTTTTTAGTGCCGAGCACTTTTTCGGAGTAGATCGAGCCCATCAGGGCAAAGTGCAAGAGGTGGATCGGCTTACTGTCCACGTTGGCTCCCACGTCCAGGACCACACAGGAGCTGCTGGTCGTGGGAAACACGCTGCAGATTGCCGGCCGGCTGATTCCGCCGATCCGTCCCAGGCCTCTGAGCGAGGCGGCCATCACTGCGCCGGTGTTGCCGGCGCTGATAAACGCATCGGCTTTACGGTGCGCGTTGAGCTCGATACCGACCGCGATCGAAGAATGCTTTTTCCGGCGCAGGGCAACCGTGGGACTTTCTCCCATTTCCACCACTTCCGGGGCGTGCACGATCTCCAGGCGGCTCAGGTCCCGGTCGCTGTACTTATCGAGAAACTTCCTGATCCGTTCCTCATCCCCGACCAGCAGCAGCTCGAAATCGCTTTCGAGTTCCTCCAGAGCATCCACCGCACCCTTGATCGGCACCGCCGGCGTGTGGTCGCCGCCCATGACGTCGAGAGCTATCCTCATAGGCCGTCCCCGGAATCCTATAACTCGATTCGTGGCGATATTTCGCTAATTCCGGAAGCTTTCCGCTCAAGCAGGACAATACCGCGGCATCCAGCAAAAAACGGGCTGGCAGTTCATTCCTCGATAACAAGCACTTCACGGCCGCTGTAATGCCCGCAATGCGGACAGACCTTGTGGGGCTGCTTGTGCTGGCCGCAATTGGGGCAAACACTGCTGGATGGCGCCTTGATTTTGAAATGAGTCCTTCTCTGCCTCTTGGACATCTTGGACGTTCTTTGCCTTGGTACTGCCATGGACCCTCCTTAATAGTCAAAAGGAAGGCGAGCGTCGAGATCCGCCTTCCAGTAATGTTGATACAGCTATTTTTTTTCTTTCAATTCGAGCAGCTTGGTCCAGCGCACGTCAGCCGACCCGCTGCGGCAACCGCAATCCTTGACGTTCAGGTTTGCGCCGCAGTCCGGACACAGCCCGCGGCAGTTCTCGGAACACTGGATGTAGATCGGGTATTCGAGTACCAGACATTCGCGAATCAGCTCGGTCAGATCGATAGTCTTCCGGCCCCGGTCAAGCTGATAGATGTCCCCGCTGTCAGTCGTATCCCTGTCCACGGATAGCTTCTGCAGGGCTTCCGGAAAAGCGTAAACCCCGTGAACCGCGCTTCGAGTCGGGGTTTTGATTGCTTTCAGGCATTTCCGGCACTCGCCTTCAGCCTGATAGCTCAGCGTGCCGGAGGCGTAAAAAGTAAGGTTGTCAGTCGTGCTGATTCTGATGTCGAGCTCTAACGGTCCGGCAAACTCGAAAGCCTCGTTTTCACCGATTCCCAGCTCGACCGGCATGAGACTGCCCAGCGACCGGTACGAACCGGATTTAAAGGCATCCAACTCTATTATCAGTACAGACATGTAAGCTACCTTCGTTCTTCTATCTTGTCAAGATTTAAGGCTTTCCACCCTGCACCACCACCGGCTCCGGTCGCTGCCGGCCGGTTCACGAGGCTATTTCAGCTTTTCGATTGCCAACGGAAGAGCCGCCACCAGGTCGAGTGCCATCACGCTGTAGGGTCCTGATTCGATTTCGGCTGTCTCGCCGGCCAGCCCGTGCAGATAAGCCCCCACAAAGGCCGCATCGAACGCCTGCACGCCCTGGGCCAGCAGCCCGGCGATAATCCCGGTCAGCACGTCGCCGCTGCCCGCCTTGGCCAGGGCCGCCGTACCGGTGGGATTGATCACCGCCCGGCCGCCCGGTTCCGCCGTAACCGTGGGCGGGCCTTTCAACAGAACCACCGCCCCGGTCCGCTCGGCAAACTCGCGCGCCACCGCCACCGGGTTCGCCTTGATTTCCAGGATTTCCTTGCCGCACAGCCTGGACATTTCACCGGGATGGGGCGTTATCACCACCGGTCCGCGGAAATCGGACAGTTTGTCTGGGAAGCCGGCGAACGCATTGAGCCCATCGGCGTCGATCACCACCGGCAGTTCGACCCGCCCGGCCAGCGCCCGGATAAGGTCCACCGTTCCCGGGTCGCGGCCGATACCGGGTCCCAGGGCGAGGACGTCCATCCCGGAGCGCAGGAACCGGTCTATTTCTTCCAGGGCTTTCATCTGCAGGGCGCCCGTGCCATCGTCCGGCAAGGGCAGGGTCATCACCTCGGTGAGCTTGATTTCGAAAATCGAGTTGAGCGATTGGGGAACGCCGGCGGTTACCATGCCGGCGCCGGAGGCCATGGCGGCTTCGCTGCACAGGACCGCCGCGCCGGTGAGCCCGGTAGAGCCGCCCAGAACCAGGAGCTTGCCGTAGTCGCCCTTATTGCTGTTGGGCCGGCGCAGCGGAATGCGCCGGGAGACATCGTCCGGCTCGCAAACGAAAAGGCGGCAGTCCAGCTCCCTGGCCGCCGCGTCCGGGAAACCGATATCGGCCACCACTATCTGCCCGCAGTGCGAGCGGCCCGGATAGAAGCGATGGCCCACTTTTTCGAAGCCGAACGTGACGGTCAGTACGGCGCACAGTGCGCAGCCGGGTACCCCGCCGGTGTCCATGTCCACTCCGCTGGGCGAATCGATCGCCACCAGCGGCCTGGCGTATTCGCCCACCGATCCGATCACCCTGGCCAATAGTCCGCGCGGAGCTCCTGCGGCCCCGGAACCCAGCAGAGCGTCCACCACGAGATCGCAGCTCTCGAGAGCCCGGGCCAGCTCGTCAAGATTTTCATCCTCCAGCTCCACCACCTTGACGCCGCAGCCGGCCGCCACTCCGGCCATGACTGCGGCGTCCCCGCTCAGCTCCTCCAGCCTGCCGCAGAGAAGCACGAGCGGGAAGCCGTTCTCGGAGTCCCGAAGCAGGTAGCGGGCCACCACGAAACCATCTCCCCCGTTGTTGCCCTTGCCGCAGAGGATCAGCGGACGGCGGCAGTCCCGGGTGGCTGGGAAATCCCTGATCGAATCGGCCACCGCCCTGCCGGCGTTTTCCATCAGCACGGTTCCCGGCAGGCCCAGGCCGCTGATGGTCGCCTTATCGATCTGTTGCATCTGGGCTGCGGTAAGTACGGGAAGCATGGTTCACTCCTTAAAAGAGAATGTCCGGCCCGCTAAGGCCCGGACATAGTGGCATGCGGCAGATTGACTGCATTGCATGACAACCGGCAATCGAGCCATAACTGTCTGGCTGGCCCGGATCAGCTAAGGAGATTGGCGCTGGAGCTACCAGGCCGGCCCGCCTTACTTGAACGACTGGCCGATATCCTTGCCGATGCTGACTTCGCCGTTGTCGATCCTCAGATGAAAGCCGCAGTCGGGATTGGTGCAGACCCAGGCTTTGTACATGATCGAGGCGCCGTCCCGGCCGTAATCGCTGAGCGGAACGAGAACGCCAGTTTCGCATTTGAGGCATTTCGGGAACTGACTATCGCTCATCTTGCTTCTCCCCATATCTGAAGGTAGAGTAACCCTGGCTTACGGCAAACTCGGTCCAGGCAGATAGAGTTTCCCCGGATTGTAATCTCCTCTCAGCATATTGAGACTGAAAAAATCACCCAAGTCGATTATATACCAATGTTTTTTCTCTCGATCAAGTCTCAGGCTGATTCTTAATCTTTCAGGCCCGACGGGTTCCCCACGGTTTGTTGTCTTCCCCGGAAAACTGACAGATATTATCACATCACAGACATCTCTTGCAATGTAAACTTTTTCGAGCGTATAGCGGGCCTTCTTTGCCAGCGGTACATAATCCTCATAAAAAGTCTTCTTAAATTCATCGATAGTCGCATTCTTTTTCTCCGGCTCCAGGGAGTCGAGGTAGTCTTTGTCGACATAATAATCTCTGATCGCCACGTCCTCCCAGGCGAACAGCCCCTCCAGCATATCCCGCGAACCGGATTGCAGGCCGGCGATGAACTGGTTCGCTACCTGCTCCGGTGTGTTTTCCGCTACCTTGCAGGAAGTCATCAGGCAAGCGGAAAGGACAGCGGCAGCCAGTAAGGTTCTGGCCTGCCGGCCAGGGCCTGCGTCGGCCCGGTCGCCGGCTGCTACAAATCGAGCCATTTGTCGATTTTTTCCTGTATTTTTGCCGGGGATAACGGCTTCAACAGGTAGTCGTTGCATCCCTTTTCCACGGCGCGTCTGGCGCTGAACACCGAATGCGCCGTCACGGCAATGACCGGAACCTTATAAAGATCGCAGTGTTTGCGTATGGCGTTGATCACCTCGAAGCCGCCCAGGCCGGGCATGGACACGTCCAGGAAGATCAGGTCCGGTATTTCTTTTTCCGCCAGCGCAAGTCCCTCGGCGCCGTCGCCGGCCTCGAGCACTTCGAATTCGCTTTCCAGGCAGGCAGTGAAAATGTCTCTGTTCTCCGCCACGTCGTCCACCACCAGGATCTTCTTCATCGATAGTATTCCTGTAGAGAAGTCACCTGGATTTCGCCCCCGGCCAGCGCCTCGATCCCCTCGACCGCCGCAATCGCTCCGGCCGTGGTGGTCACGTAAGGGATACCGTTGGTGAGGGCCGCCCGGCGCATGGCCCGGGCATCGTACTGGCTCTTCTCGTCCATCGGCGTGTTGATCAGCAGGTTCACTTTGTGAGCACTGATCAGGTCGACGATGTTCGGCCTCCCCTCGCCCACCTTGTACACCCGCTCGCAGGCGATCCCGTTCTTTTCCAAAAAGTCGCAGGTGCCGGTAGTGGCGACGATCTTGAAACCGAGTTCGGTGAGCCGGCGGATGCTGGGCAGGAGGTTCTTCTTGTCCTTGTCCGACAGGCTCGCCACCACCGTGCCGCTGGTGGGCAGCGAATTGCCTGCACTCATCTGCGCCTTGGCATAGCTCACCCCGTAGCTCCGGTCCAGCCCGATCACTTCACCGGTGGATTTCATTTCCGGGCCGAGGAGGATGTCGACGTTGGGGAACTTGATAAACGGCAGCACGCTCTCCTTGACCGAAACGTGCTTGATCCGGCGCTCCTCGGTAAAGCCGAGCTCTTCGAGGGTCCGGCCGACCATCACCTTGGCCGCGAGCTTGGCCAGCGAGACCCCAATCGTCTTGCTCACGTAAGGCACGGTCCGGCTGGCCCGTGGATTGACCTCCAGAACGTAAACCCGCTTGTCCTTGACCGCGTACTGGATGTTGAGCAGGCCTTTCACCTCCAGCGCCCTGGAAAGCTCGGCGGTGGCACGCCGCATCGCCTCGATCACTTCCGGGGACAGGCTGAGCGGAGGCATTACGCAGGCGGAGTCTCCCGAGTGAATCCCAGCCTCCTCGATGTGCTGCATGATCCCGCCGATCACTGTCAGCTTGCCGTCGCTGATCGCATCCACGTCCACTTCCACGGCTTCCTGCAGGTAGCGGTCGATCAGGATCGACTTGCCCAGGGAGGCGTCGAGGGCGGTTTTCATGTAGCGCCTGAGCGATTCGTCTTCGTAGACGATCACCATCGACTGGCCGCCCAGCACGTAGCTGGGCCGCACGAGCACCGGATAGCCGATCCTGCGGCTGATCTCGAGGGCGTCCTTTTCGTTGTAGGCGATCCCGTACTCGGGGTGCTCGATCCCTAACTCCCGCAGCAGCTTACCGAAACGCTCGCGGTCCTCCGCCAGATCGATGCTCGCTGGCGGCGTGCCGATTATCGGCACGCCCTGTTCGGCCAGGGGCACGGACAGCTTGAGCGGGGTTTGGCCGCCGAACTGGACGATCACTCCCTTGGGCTTTTCGAGGTCTACGATGTTCAGTACGTCTTCGAGAGTGAGGGGTTCGAAGTAGAGGCGGTCCGAAATGTCGTAATCCGTGCTGACCGTTTCCGGGTTCGAATTGACCATGATCGATTCGTAGCCCTCTTCCCGCAAGGCGAAGGCGGCCTGCACGCAGCAGTAGTCGAACTCGATGCCCTGGCCGATCCGGTTGGGCCCGCTGCCAAGGATCATGATTTTGGGCCGGCGGGTCGGCCAGGACTCGTCTTCGCTTTCGTAGGTGCTGTAGAGATACGGCGTATGCGCCTCGAATTCGCCCCCGCAGGTATCGACCCGCTTGTACACCACCTGGACGCCCCTGCTCTTACGCAACTGGCGCACCTGAATTTCCTGGAGGCCGGTCAGATGGCCGATCTGGCGGTCGGAGAAACCCATGCGCTTGGCCGAACGCAGCAGGTCGGAAGTCAGGCCGCTCTGGGAGCGGATTTTCGACAGCTTTTCCTCCATCTCCACGATCTCTTTCATCTGGTAGATGAACCAGGTGTCGATCCCGCTCAACTGGTAGATCTTTTCCGGCTCCATGCCGTTTTTCAGCGCCTGACGGATGTAGAAGACCCTTTCGGCATTGGGACGTTTGAGTTCTTCTTCCAGCTTTTCCGGCGCTGGCACCTCATGGCCGTCCGCACCCAATCCGTAACGGTTGGTTTCCAGACCGCGCAGGGCTTTCTGCAGCGCCTCCTTGAACGTGCGGCCGATCGCCATCACCTCGCCCACGCTTTTCATCTGCACGGTGAGAGTATCGTCGGTGCCGGGGAATTTGTCGAACGTGAAGCGCGGCACCTTGACCACCACGTAATCGATAGTCGGCTCGAACGAGGCCGGGGTTTTCTTGGTGATGTCGTTGGGGATTTCATCCAGGGTGAGGCCCACGCTGAGCTTGGCGGCGATCTTGGCGATCGGGAAACCGGTGGCCTTGCTGGCCAGGGCGCTGGAGCGGGAGACGCGCGGGTTCATTTCGATTATTACCAGCCGTCCGGTTTCCGGGTGAACGGCGAACTGAATGTTGGAGCCGCCGGTATCCACTCCGATCTCCCGGATCACCGCCAAGGCGGCGTCCCGCATACGCTGGTATTCTTTGTCGGTCAGGGTTTGAGCCGGGGCCACGGTGATACTGTCGCCGGTGTGGATTCCCATCGGGTCGAAGTTTTCGATCGAGCAGATGATGACCACGTTGTCCTTGAGGTCCCGCATCACCTCCAGCTCGTACTCCTTCCAGCCAACAACGCTCTCCTCAATCAGGATTTCGGAGATCGGCGACAGGCTCAAGCCCCATTTAACCGCTTTTTCGAATTCTTCCAGGGTGGTGGCAAAGCCGCCGCCGGTGCCGCCCAGGGTGAATGAGGGCCGGATGATCACCGGCAGGCCGATCTTTTCGATTACTTCCAGGGCCTGCTCCACGGTCCGGGCAAAGTCGCCCCGCACCAGGTCGAGGCCGATTCCGGCCATCGCCTTGCTGAACAGCTCACGGTCCTCGGCCTTGCGAATCGCCTCGATCTTGGCCCCGATCAGCTCCACCCCGTACTTGTCCAGCACTCCGCTGTCGGCCAGGGCCACCGCGATGTTCAGCCCGGTCTGTCCGCCCATGGTCGAAAGAAGCGCATCCGGCCGCTCTCTTTCGATTATCTTGGCGACCACTTCCGGGACAAGCGGCTCCAGGTACACCCGCTCGGCCATCTCGGGGTCGGTCATGATCGTGGCCGGGTTGGAGTTGACCAGCACCACCTCGTAGCCTTCCTCGCGCAGCGCCTTGCAGGCCTGGGTCCCGGAATAGTCGAACTCGCAGGCCTGGCCGATCACGATGGGCCCCGAGCCGATTATCATAATCTTTTTGATGTCAGTCCGTTTTGGCATTAAAGTATCTTATCAGGTTATCGATTCTAAGTTAATTAGATTAAATAGTTAGTCATTCAGAAACCGATTCAGCTCCGGATCTCCCGGGCCGGATCGAGACTCAGGTCGATCAGGCGCACCTCAAGGGTGATTGTGTCGAGAAGGGCGGCGCTGTGATGTCCGGTGAGCCAGCCGCCGCATTCACCGGGGTTGATTCCCACCCTGCCCCGCTTTTTATCGGCCTCCACCACAGTTTCGTGGGTGTGGCCGAACACCACCACCTCGGCAGCGTGCTTTCCGGCTTCCGTCTGCCAGTCGGTGCAGTCGTGCAGCACGAGGATTTTCCTGCCGCCGGCCTGGACCACCAGCGGCGGCTCCTGGATCGACCCGCCCACTGCTGCGGCTTTCAGTTTGAGGCCCACTTTTTCACCATCGTTGTTGCCGTAGACCGCCTGGAACGGGCAGGCGAGTCCATCCAGCACGGCCATGGCGAACGGGGCGACCACATCGCCGGCGTGTATCACCAGTTCGCAGCCGGCGGCGTTGAAATGCTCTACGGCCCTTTTCAGCATGGGCACGTTGTCGTGGCTGTCAGACACTATCCCGACCAGCATGAGGTCAGCTCCCCGGGTTCTCTTTCCTGTCCTTAGTCTGTATTATTCAAATACTCATAAACTTTGGCTCTGTAGTACACACCCCGCCCCGGCAAGCCGGGGCACCCCTCTTGATAGAGGGGACTGGCTCCACCCCACCCGGCTACAAGAGCCGCACTACGCTTAGGATTTTCTAACACATTAATATATAAGATGTTATACCTTATAAGTCCCCTCTAACAAGAGGGG
>Ga0214473_10001526_pt1 | contig 30268 bp, 32 predicted proteins | sample RVTome_7_FD_203509 | JGI IMG/M metagenome (GOLD analysis project Ga0214473, IMG submission 203509) | Soil microbial communities from uranium-contaminated site in the Upper Colorado River Basin, Wyoming, United States - RVT98D197 | ecosystem: Environmental > Terrestrial > Soil > Contaminated >...
AGCGCTGAAGGATCGCCGTGACAAAGCCGTGTTGTCAGTGAAGTTCGGTGCGTTGCGATCGCCGGATGGCGCCTGGATTGGCCTTGACACGGTCAGAAACTTTGCGGCCTATAGCTTGAAGGACCGGCAACAACCTCGACGCGAGTGGCGCCGTGGCTCAACCCCAACGTCAAGCTGGCTATATGCCACCGACCTGCAACCTGGTTTCGCGCCGCGGCATCGTTTCCGCACACAAAAAAATGTGATCTCGGCCCACTGACTTGCCTTATCTTTATTCGTTGTGCGGGATCCCGTCATCACTTCGTGACCAAGGGACACAAGCTTTGAAGCAATTGCGTTTCCCACATCCCTGTTCCAAGCACTCCAATTTTCATTTTGTTCTCCTATACCTACAGTTCATTTTGGCATCATTGATAACAAGCCGAGTTAGTTTTTCGGGTCGGGTTCTTTCCCCAGCCGACGGCTGCCTAGCCACAACATCAATGCCGCCAGCACACAGGAAGCTGGGCAAACGAGAAGCGAGTAGCGCATTAGCAAAGGAGTCGTGGACACTCCTAGCCAGTCATTTAGTTTGCCGATAAGGTTCGAGCCTATCGCGTAGGCAGCAATATTCACGCTGAAGAAGTAGATGCCGATTCCCAGGCCCCGCAAGTTTGGCCCGGCAATGTCATGCACATCGGCAGCAGCCGGCCCCAGCCACATCAGCGATAATCCCAGCAACACAAAATTCGCGAGTAAGAGAAGCGGAATACTGTGTGAAAAGATCAGCAGCAGCCAGAACGGAATCGCGATCGTTGCGGCAATGGAACTGAAAAGCATTCGTCCGCCGCGACCAAAACCGCGAAATCGATCGGCGGCCAAACCGCCGAGAATAGTCCCGGGCACGCCGGCAGTCAGTGAGAGTATCCCTCCAAAGAAGCCGATGGTGGCGATATCAAACTTGTGCACGCGAACAAAAAACGTTGCACCCCAAATTGATAAGTTGTTGGCCGCCAGCCCGAACAAGGCGTATCCCAAGTAGTGATATCTCAGCGGCACGGACTGAAATAGAATCTTCCAATCTCTTGCTGTGTAATGCACCGCCGCGGTTTCAGTTTGTCCGCGCGGCTTCTCTTTCAACAGGAACACGAGGATCGCAATGAAAATGCCGGGAAAACCAAGTAGATAAAACGCCCAGCGCCAACCAAAGTGTTGGCCAATCCAACCACCGAGAAAGAACGCCAGCCCCGCGCCTACGGCAATTCCCGACGAGTAAATCGCCTGGACAGTCGCGCGTCGTCGCGGCGGGAAGTAATCGCTCAACAGCGACAGGGCCGCCGGCCCGAGAGTCGCTTCGCCAACGCCGACCATCACGCGACAGAAGAAGAGCGTCCAGAATCCTTTCGCGAATCCGGTAAGTCCCGCGAACAGACTCCACACTGCCAAGCCGTAACCGATCATGTTTTTGCGCACAACACGATCAGCCAAGCGCCCGAATGGAATGCCGAGCCCTGTGTAGAAAATCACAAATGACGTCGTGCCAAGCAACGCAAGCTGCAAGTCAGTAAACGCCATCTCTTTCTTGATTGGCGTGTAGAGAATGTAGATCAGTGAGCGGTCAAGGAGGTTGAGTACATAGACCACGGTCAGCAGGGCGAGTACATATCTGGCATAGGCTCCAGCCCCCCGTTCCTGTGGGCGAGTCGGAGCTTGATTTGTGTCGGCCGCTGCCATTCGTGGTTCTTAACTAACCAGGACTGTCGCTTCCCCTTTTACTACCACTTCATCGCGCTGATTGGTGCAAATTGTTTCAAGCTTGACGATTGGCTTGTCTTCGCGAATCGACGTGACGGTCACGCGAGCTGTCACTATGTCACCCGGGAAAACGGGAGCGACGAATTGGACTGTCTGACCAAGATAAATGCTGCCTGCTCCCGGCAATTCGTCAGCTATCACTGCGGAAATCAGGGATGCGCTCAACATTCCATGAGCGATACGCCGGCCAAATCTCGTCTGTTTTGCGAATTCGTCATCCAGATGCAAAGGGTTGTGATCGCCCGTGGCATTAGCAAAGGCGCGAATGTCATCGTCGCTGATGATCTTTGAAAGCGAAGCTGTGTCGCCTGGTCTGATTTTCATTTGTAAAGACTCTTGATCAAACTGCCGTACCGCTCCGTCACAACCTCACGCTTCAACTTTCCGGTTGGCGTCACTTCATCCTTTTCGATCTGGAAATCACGATCGAGAACCGCGAACTCTTTGATCGATTCGGTCGTCGAGAGGCGGGCGTTCACGCTTTCGACTATTTTTTTTACGAGTTGGCGAATCGCGTCAGACTGCACAAGATCGTTTTGATCGGCGGTGATGCCGTGCGCGCGCGCGTATTCAGCGGCTTCGATCTGATGAAGCGTTATCAGTGCCACCAGGTAGCTCTTCCCTTCACCGCAAACCAATACCTGCGAGATCAAGTGGTGTTCCTTGAGCATGTTTTCGATCAATGCCGGCGCGACTTTCTTTCCGGTCGAAGTAACAATCAGCTCTTTCTTGCGTCCGGTGATCTTCAAAAAGCCATCCGCGTCGATCTCGCCGATGTCACCCGTTAGCAACCAGCCATCGCTGAACATCGCGGCGGTTTCCTCCGGCGCTTTGTAATAGCCGCTGAACATCATTTCGCTTTTCACCAGAATCTCGCCGTCGTCCGCGATTCTCACTTTGCAGCCGGGCATCGGCGGGCCAACCGTTCCGAATTTGTGATTGTCAGCTCGATTGAAGGCGACGCAGATGTTTTCCGTCAGGCCATAGGCCTGTAGAATCGGCAGGCCAGCCGCGTCGAAGAATTCGGCGACTTCAAAATTCAAAGGGGCGCCGCCCGAGGTCGCTAGACGAATGCGGCCACCAAAATAGTCTTTGACTCTCTTTAGAATTGGCGCAGCCTCAACGTCATACTTCTGTTGCAACGTGTGCGGAACGTTTTTTCTAGCCTGGTGCAAACGCGAAATTTCGCGGCCTATGTCCAGTGCGCTATTAAACCGCTGGCGTTCTTCTTTTGGCGCGGCTTCGATGTCCGCCACGGCGCGCGCACGAATCTTTTCGAAGAAACGCGGCAGGCTGGCGAAAACTGTCGGCTTGACTTCCAACATGAACTGACCCAGCTTCGACAGGTCATCGACGAAGTACGCTGGTGCGCCTGCATAGAGCCGGTTGTAAAGACCTGAGATGCGTTCGGCGACGTGACAGTACGGTAGATAAGAAAACGAAACGTCCGCATCGAAAATGGGAATCGTCTGGCGCAACGATTCGACGCTGTTGATGATGTAACGATGACTGAGCAGCGCTCCCTTTGGTCGCCCGGTCGTGCCGGATGTGTAAACCATGATAGCGATGTCCTCGGCCGTGGCTCCTTCAGCTCGCTCACGCAACAGGCTGGCAAAGTCAACGCGTTCCTTGCGACCTCGGCAAATCCACTCCTTGTAACTAATGACCTGAGTTGATTCGCTCGCGGCCGATTCATCCAGCACGATGACAGCTTTAACTTTAGGCAGCGCTTCACGGATGCGCAGAATCTTCTGAAGCTGCGCGGCCGTGTCAACTAGAACAACTTCGGCATCTGAATGGTTGATGATGTACTGGCATTGTTCGGCGGAACTCGTGGGATACAGGCCGACGCCGACGCCGCCGGCCGCGATTGTGCCAATATCGCTGATCGGCCACTCGGGCACGTTGCCCATCAGAATCGCGACCGCGCCACCCTTCTTCAATCCCAGCGACAGCAACGATGTGGCAAAGTCATGCGCTTCCTCATCGAAACGGTCCCACGAAATCCCTTGCCATTTTTCGTTATGGCGAAAATGGAAAACGTCGTGATGAGTCGCGGAGGACCGATAGGTCTTCACGCGATTAGCGAATAATGAATAGATGTTTGCGTAGTTCATGAGTCAGAACCGCTTGCGGTAGCGTGTGGTTGGTGCTGAACAATGATTATTTTGCGACACTAAGATCAACCACCTGCTACCTCAGGTGGTTCTTACCATCGAAACGCCGCGCACGCCATATTCAACCCGCCCCCTGAAGCGCACATGATGAAGTTCTCACCCGGCTTTAGCTTTCCAGCCCTCACCGCATCGTCGAGCACCATCGGAATACAGGCCGATCCGGTATAGCCCCACTTCTCCATCACTGTGTGCGTGCGTTCCATTGGCACGTCGAGAATCTTCATTACTTCTTTGATTGTGCTGAGATTCACTTGCGTAAAAAGAAACAGCGCAACGTCATGGACGTGAAGACGGGATTTCGCAAGAACATCGCCAATGATCTTTGGCCAGCCTTCGATGTTCACTTCCGGCGGATATTTCTGCGCAAAGCGCACCTTCGTCCAACGACCTTCGTGCAAAACATCTTCTGTTATCGGCATGCGCGTGCCGCCGGCGTAGATGCCCATGTAATCCGAATAACGTCCGTCAGCCACCAACTTTGAAGCGAGAAAGCCCGGCCCTTGTTCGCTGGCCTGTATGACAACAGCACCAGCTCCGTCAGCGAAGATAGTTGCGGTTTTCTTGTCTTTCCAGTCGATAAACTTGCTCATCGCGTAAGCACCAATGACAAGGATATTCTTGTAAGACTGGTCGGCGATTATATATTTCGCTGCCGTGTCCAGGGCGGTAACGAAACCGGCGCACGCGCAACTCACGTCAAACGTGCCCGCGTTCCTGGCGCCAGTTCGATCCTGAACGACGACGGAAGTCGCAGGCGACAAATGTTCGGGAGTGTCGGTCGCGAGAATGATCAGATCCAGATCTTCCGGCGACACGTCCGCCGCTTCGAGGGCTCTCTTGCTTGCAGCGGTCGCCAGGTCCGCCGTGCTTTCGTTTTCAGAGCAGACATGCCGCTCTCTGATCCCAATAACCTGCGAAACAAACTCGTCGATGTCTTCGCCGAGCATCCGGCTGAGATCATCATTCGTTAGAACCTTCCGCGGAACATAGGAACCCGTGCCGAGGATTTTTGCGAATGTCATTTGATGAATGGTTATATCAGAATCCCGACAAGTGGGGGGTAGCGACCGGATCGGCACGCAACTCCAACCACGAACGAAGCTCTCAGTTTCTTAGCAACAATTCTGAACTCGCTACCGCTCTCAATTCTGACGAGCTACTGTTCGTTCAGAAACTCGGTCACGATGGAGTTAAATTCCGTCGGCCGCTCGATAAAGAACAGATGGCTGCCGCCTTCGATCAAAGCCAATTTCGCGCCGGGAATTTTCGCCGCGAGATTGCGCGAGTTTTGCGCCGGAACGATTGCGTCTGCGTCTCCGCTAATGACAAGCGTCGGGGATTTGATCGCCGATAGTCTCGGCTCAGCATTGAATCCGATTGCAGACATCAACTGCGCTCGATACGTTTCTTCGGAAACCGGGTTTGCTACTCGCAGTTTTACCGTTTGCTCGACCTCAGTCGAGTGGTGGTCACGTCTGAAGTCAGGTGAGAACGCAGGCATCAGAATGCGCCGGACTCGCTCGACAGTATTCAATCCGTCAGTCGAAGCGACCGCTGTCAACGTCTCGGTTGAAGGCGCCACATGATTGGGACCGCCAAAACTCGTGCAGCACAGTGTCAAAGTGCGTGTCATGTCTGGATAAGCCAAGGCAAATTTCTGGGCGACAAATCCACCAAAAGACACGCCCAGCATGTGCGCACGCGCGATCCCCAAACCTCGGAGCAAAAGCTCAACGTCATCCGCCAGCAAACGCATGTCGGCAGGCGATTCAGAAGAACCTGACTGGCCGATGCCCCGCGGATCAAAGGTAATTACGCGGAAATGAGCCGAGAGCGCTCCGACCTGTTTGAACCAAATCCATGCGCCGGCGGCGAGGCCGGGAATGAGCACCAGCGGTTCCCCTTCACCCCGAACCTCGTAATAAAGTTGAGCATCAGTAAGAGGCAACTGTGGCATGTTTTTGAAGTATGCCACAGAGCGGAAGAGACACAGAGAAGGAACTGCCGAAACAATGTTGCTATCTGGAAATTGTTTTGCTCAGTGCCTCTGTGTCTCCTGGCTCCTGTTGCTAGAAATTCGCCTTAAACGCAAACTGAATCACGCGCGGTCCGGTACTCGCAGAGATGATTCTTCCGAACGACGCAATCGCGATGTTGTTCACTGGATTGGCGTAGTTCACCCAGTTGAGAGCGTTGAAGAATTCCACGCGAGCCTCTCCCCGAACTCGCTCTGTAATGGGAATGAATTTGATCAGAGAAATATCAACGTTCTTCTGGCCCGGACCGGTCAAGAAGTTCCGCGGTGTGTTGCCAAATGGATTGTTTGGATCGAACGTCGGATTGGTGACCGCTCCTACGCCAGTGTTACCCGCGGGGGTCGGACGCGAAATCACGAATGCGCCCTGGCTAAAATAGTTATTCAGGCAACCGGAGGTCGAGCCGCTACACCTGATTTGCCCCGTGAAGGCGGGATTGTAATTGGCGCGACTGAAGACGGCGTTGCCCGGGTTATCGATGATTGAAAACGGCAATCCCGATTGGAAAACCGCGATGCCGGCGACCTGCCAATTGTTCAGAAGCGCACGAACGGCGCCCGAGTTGGACTTGGTTTTCGGAAGGTCGTACGCGCCGCTTATCACCAGCCGGTGTTTCCGATTAAAGTCCGAACGTCCGTAATTCTTTTTCCAATCAAATTGGTCGCCCGCCGGGCTGGCCAGCTCGTTAACCGGCGTCCCGTTGTAATAGTCATAGGAACGTCCGAACGTGTACGCGGCAGTAAGTTGCAAGCCTTGCGCAAAACGGCGGGTCAATGTCGCTTGCAGCGAATCATATCTTGAGTTAGATGACGTCTGGACCTGGTGTACGCCGCCGGTAACATTCTTGTTCGCGGATAGAATCGTTCCCGGCGCCAGACGGGGCACAAAGCTGTTGGTCGCCTGCACGTACACCGGCTGATTCAGATTAATGATCTGCAACAACTTCGTGCCCTTGTTGCCGACATAACCGACTTCCAGGACCGTGTTTTTCGCAAACTCCCACTGCACGCCGATATTGAATTGCTGCACATACGGCGTTCTTAAATTCGGGTCAACGAAAATTCCGCTGACTGGCACACCGACAAACGGCGCGAGCGGCGAGAGCACTGACGGAATCGTCGCCGAGGTGGGAAAAGAGGAAGGCGGCGGCAGTGGCACGAACGGATTGGCAAACGTACGCAGGATGCCAGGCAGGCCAACGCCTAAAGCCAAATATGGGAAATTGAAGAGCTGTGTATTGATAAAGCGCGTCGAGAATCGGTCATAGTAGATTCCATAGCCACCGCGGACGATCACTTTGCCCGCGTTGTCAGCGCGAAAAGCAAACCCAAAGCGCGGCGCAAAGTTATTCTTGTCTGGCGGAATGAGGGTGTCATCTACTGTCGGGACTCCGGCAAGTTGTCCGCCGGCTGCTTGCACGATTCCGTTAGGCGGCGCGCCGACGCGAAACTGTTCGGGAATGAAATTGACCAGTCGGCCCTGTGAATCAACGGGTGGCCCAAAATAGTCGTAGCGCAAACCCAGATTCAAAGTCAGACGATCGTTCAGCTTGTAATCGTCCTGAACAAACGCGCCGAAATCTTTAACCTTGTAATGGCGATCGAAAACCCCCGAACCCAAAATTGAGACGCCGTTGCCGATTAAGAAATTGTTAAAGCTGGCGAAGATCAGTTGGCCCCGCGTGAAGGCGTTGAAGAAGAAATCGAGAACAGAGTGACGGAACTCGCCGCCGACGCGAAGGCGGTGTTTGTTCGCGACGATTGAAACAGTGTCCTGCAAAGTCCACGCATCGATCTTGGAATGTTGATCGCCGAGCGGTGACGAACCAAAGAAGAAGGAAGAATCAACGCCGGCAACCTGAATCGTCGGGGCACCAGGATAGAGACTTGCAAACGGCGTAGTGATGCCGAGTTGCGCAGCCGTAAATGGTTCTTCTGGCGTGCTGGTCGCTTCAATTATATTAAGGCCAAATCGCGCCTGGTTGCTGACCTTCGAGCTGAATGCATAGTTGTCGGTCAGCGAATAGAGCAATTGCGTAATTGGTATGTCGCCGCCAAAACCGATCAGTTGAGTCACCGGTTGGCCCTCAAGTCGATTGCCCGTTCCGGCAAAATTGTAGATAGCCTGCAAAGCAGGATTCCTGGCATAGAACAACTTGCTCGACAACGAGTGTGTGTCGCTAAGGTTGAAATCCAGATTCGCGTTGAATTGATCCTCGCGAAAGCGCGATACGCCCGATTGCGGCACCTGCGTCGGTATCCTTGCCGCGGCGCCCGTGGCGCCCGCCACGCCTGATGAAGGAATCGCAAACTGTCCGCTCGGCAATTTTGCGTTCAGAATGTTAACCGCTACTGGGTTGATACTCGCCAGCGGGAGTCCGAATGTTGCTGCTAACCCCGCCGCGGTGCGGTTGCCGTCGGTTAAGCCCGCCGGAACCGACGGGAACGTCAGGCTGTTCGAAAGCGAAAGACCGTTGCGCTCCCGCGTGCCCTGATACGAGAAGAAGAAGAATGCTTTGTCGCGAACGATCCTCCCGCCGAGAGTTCCGCCGAACTGGTTGCGCGTTAAGACAGGACGCTCCAAACCACGCGCTTTGATAAAGGGTTCATTCGCGTTGAGTGCTTTATTTCGCAGGAAGTAGAAAACATTGCCGTGGAAATCATTTCCGCCCGAACGCGTCACAGCCTCGACGTTGCCACCCGCATTGCGCCCATTCGATGCGTCGTAAAGCGAGGTTTGGACGATGAACTCCTGGAGGCTTTCCGTGCTCGGCACCGCCAGATTCGGAGTTGAGTTCGTGCCGATCGAGTTCGCATCGACCCCGTTGATCTTGACGCTGTTACTGGTCGTGCGCTGTCCGTTCACGCTGAACGCCGTATCGCCGCGGCCTAAATCCGTGCTGTTTGGAACTGAGGCTTGGGCACCGGCTTGCAGCACGAGGAGCTGCTGGAAATTTCTGGTCGAAAGCGGGAGTTGACTAATTGTGCCACTCTCGATCACTTGGCCGTTTTGCGAAGTCTCAGCCTGCAAGACCGGCGCTTGACTCACTACCGTGACCGTCGCGGTGGCGCCGCCGGGAGTGAGTCGCGCGTCAACCGTCGTCGTCTGAGTGATGTTCACCACCAGTTCCGCTTGATAGGTTTGAAAACCTTGCGCGGTAACGTCCACGCGATAGCGCCCAGGCTGCATTAGCGTAAAGGCAAAATGTCCATCGCCGTCTGAAGTAGTGCTCCGTGACGCGTCGGTGGCCAGGTTCGTCGCTTTGACCTCGGCAACTGTCACGACGGCGCCGTTCGGATCGGTCACGGTACCGCTAATTGTTCCGGTGGTGACTTGCGCTCTTACTATGCTCGCAAAGCCGAGAATCAAACCGATTGCAAACAGACTCACTAACCTTCGATTCCAGATCATGGTTTTCAACCTCCAGTTTCAAGGGGACTACTTCACATCATGAATCCGCCGCTGCGTACCAGGGTTGGCCAGTGATGTAGTTCGACTCTGGCAGGCAGAGCAGGTAAACGGCACCGGCGCCTTCTTTCGGTGTTCCAAAGCGACCGGGCGGAATCGTGTGCTCCGCAGCGGCGATTAAATCCTCGTTAACCCCATCTTGATCTCTTTGCCCTCAATTTCCACTGTCGCATTGTCGCGCGCTGATGATTCACTCAGCACGCGAATGAACGCAGCGGCGGCGCGGAGAATCCGAAACGGCGCGCTCAGGTGTACGTCAAGCATTGATTGCCACCGTTCGTCTGTCATCTTCTGGATCATGCTGTCCCAGGTGTAGCCGGCGTTGTTGACAATAATGTCGAGCCCTCCGTCATTATCGAGCGCCCTTTGCACGAAACGTTCGCCGAATGTCGCTTCAGCGCTGCCCGCACATGCGACCGCTTCGCCGCCTGACCGCTTGATTGATTCAATCGTTTCCTGCGCGGGTTCAGCGTCCAGATCATTCACCACCACTCGCGCTCCTTCTGCCGCGAGCTTCAACGCGATGGCCTGACCGATGCCGCGACCCACGCCAGAAACCAAAGCGACTTTGCCTTCGAGCTTTCTCATTTCAAATACGCACGCCGCGCCCGGCCCAGTAAGGCTCCCGCATCTCCCGTTTCAACGTCTTACCCGCGGTGCTGCGCGGAAAATCTTGCATGAACACGACTGATTGAACCCGCTGGTGCTTTCCGTCAACGCGCTCGTTTATCCACTTGCATAGTTTTTCTTCTGTGATTTCGCCTGGACGATGAAGAATCACGGCGGCGAGCGGCGTCTCGCCCCACTTCTCGCTGGGCACGCCAAAGACTGCGACCTCGCGCACAGCCGGATGCTGGACGATGATCTCTTCAATGTCTTTGGGGAAGACGTTGACTCCGCCGGAGATAATTAAATCCTTCTTGCGATCGACGAGATAAAGAAAACCGTCCTCATCGACATAACCGAGATCGCCCGTGTGCAGCCAACCATCGACTACGGTCTGCGCCGTTAGTTCCGGTTGCTTGTAATAACCCGGCATCAGGGCCGGGCTGTATCCAACAATTTCACCGACTTCGCCGACTGCCGCTTCGCTTCCCATGTTGTTGATTATTCGCATTTCAGAAAAAGGAATCGGCACACCGACGGAGTTTGGCTTGGCCGCATAATCATTCTTGTCGAGTATCGTGATGAACCCTTCCGTCAACCCATACAGTTCGTAAAAACAGCCCGGCAACATTTGCGTCAATTTTTCCTTGTGCTCGCGATGAAGCGGCGCTCCGACTGAACAGATGGCTTCCATCGATCGCAAGCGTTCGGGGGAGAACGCCGGCGAATTCAACATCGCGATGATTTGTGATGGCACCATGATCCCGTGTGTCACCCCCTCACGTTCGATCGCGGCGATGAAAGTCTCAGGATCGAAATGTTTGAGCAAGACGTAAGTTGAGCCGAGATAAAATGCCGGCATTAGCAGTACAAACGCGCCATTGAAGACAATCGAACCAGCGTGAATAACGACGCTCTCCGGCGTCATCCGATATGACGAAGCGAACAGCGTGCAGTACATCGCACGAATGTAATGAGTGTGTACGATGCCTTTGGGCAACCCGGTCGTGCCGCTGCTGTAGATAATGTTGAATGGATCCTCGTCGCGGATTTCGATCTTTGGCAGCTCCTCACTACCGGCTCCCTCGGTTATCGCGCCGTAGCTCTGAAAGCCCGCGGCATCATCGATTGAGATGTAGCGATCTGGGGAGATGTTCTTGAGTTCTGATTTGATTGAAGTCAATTCGCTCGCGAAGCAGGCGTCCGTGATAACCGTCGAAGTATCCGAATCACAGAGCAGGTTTAGCAGTCCTTTGCCGCGCAGCAATTGACTGAGTGGCACAATCACTGCGCCGATCTTTATGATCGCCCAATAGCTTGCCAGCAGCTCAAGACAATTCGGCAAGATCGTCGCAACCTTTTCGCCCTTCCTCACCCCAAGGTCGAGCAGCGCATTCGCGAGCCGATTGACGCGCTGATTGAATTCCAAATAGCTCAGCCGCTGATTTTCAAACACGACCGCCGTGTGATCGGGGCGATACTGCGCATGCCTGGCGATGAGGGATCCGACGTTCACTTTTTCCCTCCCTTCGTCGTCTCAACGAAGAACCGCCACATTTCCGCGCTGGCGTTCGGTCCTTTTGGATCGGCGAACTGGTTCGTGATCGGACTGCCGGGCCATGCATGACCAAGGTCGTCAACCAACCATTTTTCCATCAGCAGACTCTTCGCCCCATCGTAGTAACTGTATTTCGTGAAGCCGTAGCCGTTCGGGACCGAGCCTTTCGTCTCTTTGGTAGACTGAATCGAGACACTATCGTTGTCCTTGCCGTCGTCGAGGTAATCGTTTGTCTGCGCCCATTGGGCGATAAGTTGATCGGTATTGAGCGGGCTCATATACGGATCTTTCATTCCTTGGAACGCAATGACCGCGATTCGCTTCTTCGATCCGCTCAGGCTTTTCTGAATTGCTTCAAATGCAAGTCGACCCTGTTCATCAGGATCGGGACCACCTTGCTTCATCACAGCCAGCCCGGCTTGCACGTTGGTGCCGGCTTTGTACTCAGCTCCGGCAATCACACCGAGCCCTACAAAACTTTCCGGATAGGACGCGACCATGACGACGGCCATCGCGCCGCCCGCCGATATTCCGACGACGAATATGCGCTTGGCATCGATGCTGTAAGCGGCGCGAACGTCCTTAACGACGGCGGCGATGAGCGAAGGCTCACCTGCATCGCGCGACTGGTGCTTTGGGTCAAACCAATTCCAGCACCTGAGCGGATTTGCCGTGGCCGTCTGTTCCGGGTAGGCGACGAGAAAATCGTTCTTATCTGCCAGATCATTCATCTCCGACAGAGCTGCCAACTCTTCAGCCTTTTGCATACAGCCGTGCAGCATCAATACCAGCGGAACCGGTTTCTCCTTGCTGTAAGCCGAGGTCACCCACAATTTGTAATGGAGAGATCCGGAAGAATTCTTGACTGTTCCGCCAGCCCAACTTCCTCCGTAAGCCACTGTGTTTACAAAAGCCATTATCGCAACTGAAATTATTAACCGTTTGAAACTCATGATTGCTCGCAAGTCTCGGCGAATTCGACGATCAAATTGGCGACTCTCGAAGCACCGCGTTCGCCGAGCGTGATCGTGAAGTGCGTCGTGCCGGAAATCATCACCTCCTTCATTTCCGGAACGCATTCTCGAAACAACGGCATCACCGAATCAGGAAAGATGGGCGGCTGCTTCGGCTCTAGACCCCTCTCCGCGCGCAACAGAAGCGTGGGCACGCGCAACGATTTCAATCGCTCGATGATTTCATCCCGCTTGAAAGCTTCGGCGACATCGATACGCACGGCCTCCGCCGAGGCTTTGGGCTGCACTGTGGTCTCGCCGGCAACCTCGTAATTAAGAAATGCTTCCGTCCATGAATTCCAATCTTCGGGGGGAAAATTGGGCTGAGCGCGCCAGAAATCCAGGAAAGCCCTTCTCGACTCGTATGTTCGAGTAAGCTGCGAGATGCGCAACGCCAATGTGGCGTCAAGCATTTGCGAGGAGTCAACGCCAACCGGCAAATCAGGAACATAGCCCCCGTCGATCATGACTATGCCGCTGACGAGTTCCGGGTTTTGCGCCGCTAGAGCGGTCGCGACAAAAGCTCCCATCGAGTGGCCCACAATGACGCACGGTCCAAATCCCAGCGTTTGCATCGCCGCGGCAACATCGCGGGCGTGCTGTGCCATTCCATAAGGGCCGTCGGGTTTTTCCGAGTCGCCCCGCCCGCGTAAATCGAGCCCAAACAGCGGTCGTCTGCCCGCCAACCGCTCGGCAACTCCTATATAGCTCACGTACGTTGCCGTTAATCCGTGGATCGCAATTATGGGTGCCCCAAGTCCAAGCCAGTAACCGAAGGCCAATTCAACGCCATCGCCGGAGATATGCCCTCGTCCTTCGCTGGTCACCCTGAAAACGTGGTGGTCTACGCAGTTCATCGTTCAAAGATTGCTTGGCCTTTTCCGTCCCGGTCGAGCCCCCCTCGGGAAATAAACACGAACGTTCGTTTTGTTTTTAAAGAACGATCTCCTCGGCGATTCTGCTTTGCTTTGCTCTGCTTTACTTGTTTACCTTGTTTGTTGTTCTTCTTCTGCGAGTTGCCTTGATCCTCTTCGCCTTCGCGGCTAGCGGCCGACTGTTTGTTGTCTTCAAAAGTCCACGAGCGTAGATATCGGTTAGACGGGCGATCACCTGCTCGTCGCTGATGCCAAAGTGTAAATTTCCACCAAACAGTTTCTCGACAATAAAATAGTTGAAAAATTGCATGTACGCCGCCGTGAACCCGATCGCCGGGTCAACTCCCTCGTGTAAGGTCCCTTTCTGTTTCAATTCGTCAAAGGCTTCAGCAAACCGCCGGCGCAATTTCTGCGTCACGTTTTCAAACATTTTGCGAAAATGTCGATTTTCGAACTCCAGCACATCGATGTACATGAGCAGCCAAAAGTCGTGATGCTGGTTGACCATCTGCTTAACCAGGCGAGCGAACTTTATGAGATCCTCGGGATTCAATGGATCCCTGATCTCGTCGAACATCGATCGCAGTCTCTCATCGATCACCCGCTGGTACTTTGAGATTATCGAACCAAGAATCGCTTCTTTGGTCGGATAGTAGTTATAGAGATTGCCGAGCGATGTGCCGGCCCTCGATGCAATGTTTCGCATCGATGTTGCATGGAACCCCTGCCTGATAAAGAGTTGTTTGGCGGCGTCTTCAATGCTGCCCTTCTTTCGCTCCACCGCCTTCTCGCTCAGTTTTGGCATGGGGTTTCAAAAACGAACGTTCGTATTTTATGCGGTTCTAGATAGGTGTCAAGCAAAAAGCACGGGCGTTACTAGAAAACCCAAGAAGGCCGTTTGTCCCAGTCGGGATGCTTCCTGAGCGGACTGATAGCTTTGCGCGGCGGTCAGGATGTACTCAGCATCGCCAACGCCGCCTCCTCCTCGCACTCCTACGACCTAACCAGCCGGCAGTGCGCGGTCAGGCGCTCGCCGGCGTAGGCCCACTCCTTGAGCCGCGCCGGCACCGGTGCAAGCATCAGCACCACGCCGAGGAACTTGGCCCACGAGAGCTCCACCCGGAAGTAGGCGGGGAAGCCGAGGTGGGTGAACTCCTCCGCCACCTGCGGCAGGCGCAGTTGCGCGTAGGCGGTGAAGCTCATCTGCAGGCAGAAGAGCACGGTGACGATCCAATAGACGATGGTCTTGGCTTTGGGGGTGGTCTTGGCGGCGACGAGGGCCGGCTTCTGCAGGGTCGATTCCATGGTGTTCTTCCTCCCACGCTTCAACCCTCCGGGGCGTTGGGCGGCCAACCGGGGGTCTCAACGCCAAACTGCTTTTCGTACTCCGCGTTCAGCCGCTGCCAGCCGGGGAACTTCATCGCCTCGCCACCAACGATGCGGCCGATGGGAGTTCCGCTGAGAAAGTGATCCAGAACATCGAAACAAATGTGCCATCCGGCAGCACCCATTGAGATGAAGCGGCGACCGATGTTGGTCCACAGCGTCAGGCGCGTGCCGCCACCAAAGGCTTCGAGTTCCCACCGGATATCGTGGTCACCCCAGTTGTACTCAAGCACCTTCGGAGCGTCGGCTCGCGTCACTGTTGTTTCGGAAACATTCGGCGTGGGCGCTCCCACCGTGGTGAGCTTCACCGTGGTTCCAACCGCATGACGCGCCTGTAAGAGATCTTGACGTGAAGTCGAATGGTCATTGAGAAGCGCCAAGCAAAATGGTGAGCCTTGTAATGCTAGCACCCAGACCTGTAAGGCGTGGTCGCCGCCTGGATTTTGTGCGGCGGCCTAATCGGCTCTTGGCGCCGCGGAGAGTAGTTCGAAAGAGAACTGAACCGCGCACGCAGGCGCAGCCAGAGCCGGCGAAGGCGACCGAACCATTATTGGAGTCGCCTACTGGCCTTTGGATTTCCGGGGTTCTGCACGTAGTCGCTCTGACTTCGTTTATGATCGCGAGCGGTTATGCTTGCAAATTCTTGTTGTTGATTGGGTTCCGGATTGGCGCTTTGATAGGTCTGGCAGTCTACGGAGCGCTCGCGCTAATTTCCGGCTGTGAAGGAGAAGACTAAGGGATTCGCGGGCTCCGCCATGCCACCCACGTTGAATGGATCATTACACTGATGTAAATTCCATTCAACGCTGAGATCTTAAGGAAGGACAGATTCAATGAGCGGAGGAAGAAATGAAACTGAATGTGAAAGCGTTTGCGCTGACTTCTGGACTGGTTTGGGGATTTGGATTGTTCTTCATCACCTGGTGGATAATCGGGTTTGAGGGCATCACCAGAGAGCCGACGCTGATCGGGAGACTTTATCGAGGTTACAGCATCAGCCCGCTGGGAAGCCTGATCGGACTGGTGTGGGGTTTTTTCGATGCATTGATTGGCGGTGCGATCTTCGCGTGGATCTATAACCTAATCATGTCGCGGACATCAGAGGCGTCGCGAGGATGATGCATTCGACCGCGCGGCGCGCACGGGCCTGGCTATACAAGGCCTCCTAACCGCATAACTCCTGCAACAACTACTTCTGATGTAATTCCAAATCGGCTGATTCGCGCGACGTGGTAAATCCTCCAGTCTGCGTCATCGGTGAAGTCCAAAAGTTCGATTGGTTGGCAACCACCCACGAGCAGGGGAATGATTTGGTGCAGTTGGGACCATACCCTGGTGAGCAGTCGAGAAAACCATCCGGCGCCGTTTGTGAGGCTGACCACTCCACGGAGATCGCGAACTAGTTGTGAGTGTAATTACCTAGTTAGGTTGTGGATTCCTCTCATGAACCTCGACATCAGAAGTTGTTAGGGTCGTTCTTGTGGGATGGCTGTACAAACAACACGCGTGTCTCACTGATAGTCGCAGGATTCCACTGCAATCAAAATAAAGGAGGTAAGTAATGGTTCAATCCCGAACACGGAAAGTTGTCGAGCAGGAGATCAACGAGACTCTCGGCCTTGTGCCAAGTTTCTTCAATCGCATGCCCGATCAGACGGTCGATGAGGAGTGGACGCTATTCAAGCACTGGGAGCTTGATAAGACGTTAATTCCCAACAAGTACAAGGAACTGCTGATGCTGGCGGTTCACGCGGAAACGCGATGTCGTTACTGCACGCTCTTCCACACAGAGGTCGCTCGAATGTTCGGTGCCACTCAAGAGGAGATTCAGGAAGCAGTCCATCTCGCCAAGCACACTGTTGGTTGGAGCGTTTATCTCAACGGCATCCGCGCCGACTATGACCAGTTTGCTAAGGAACTCAAACAGATCGGCGAACACCTGACGCGGAAGGCGGCGGGTGCGGCGCGATGATCGTCGAGCGCATCCGTCCCGTAATGCTCAAGGTGACCATCCACGCCTACGAATTGTCCGCGCTCATCGCGGCGGCTCGGTGGGTGGTTGAAGGCGCCCCGGGCGAGCTTCCGAAGGAAGCCCGCGACCAACTTCAGCAAGTGCTGGAAAAGTATGACGCTGAGATTCGGCGGCTGGATTCAACACCAGCCGCCGAAAATTTGGATGTGAACGCATAGCCCTTGGGCGATGCTGAGCCACAAACCGGCGTTCCGGCAGCCTCGGATTGTAATTTCTGATCATGAAGGCAACGCTTACAGAACCTTACGGTAAGAATCAGCCACATGTGTTTCCCCGCATTTCGGACGAACTCTCAAATCTCTGAACCTTAGTATCGAGATCGCATCTCTGATCATAATCCACTCGTTGTTGATCTGCCCTTGAACGAACCTTCAATTCGACAACCCCAATAGCGGCGTTCCCGCCCGATCCCGCACCGCAGTCTTTGAGGTTCACTCGATGAAGGCTTAAGGCGGCGCAACTTTTCGGGAGTGCGAGAATCGAATGACGCTTTGTTTATTTCCCGGCTGATCGCTTCCTCTTTCCGCAGATAACACGTTTGAGCTCGGTTAGTAGCTCCTCAGTGGCCAGTAATGAGGGATCAAAAACAAGGCGATTGCAGCGAGCAGGAAATCCAGTACGGTCCCATCTTGACGGAATCTCTCGCTCTATATCCGCCCGGCCCAAAGATCATTAAGCTCGTTTGGTAGCCGATAGGCATGGCGAACGCTGCCGATGCGCCAAACGTTACTGCGACCAGTAACAGGCTTCCTAGACGATCAGCAAACCCCTCGGGCTCATCTAATTCATGAGCGCCCATGAATGCTGCGCGCAGCGTAGATCTCAGATCGCTACGAACCTTGACTTCACGCCGACAAGACGCGCACCGCTGAAGGTGGCGCATCACAGCGTGATTAGTTTCCGTCAGTAATTCTCCGCCCAGATACAACTCGGTGAGTTCGCGGAGATCACTGCATTCTAAGTCGTTCCACCCGTACATGATAACGTTTTGACTAAGGTCATTTCCTAACAGTTTCCCTCGAAGGACGAACCTGGCGCAGTAGGTTATTTCAACGCGCCGAGCGATGCGCGAATCTCCTGATTCGTGGGACGCTCGCGGTAATTCGATTCGATCTTGGCCCAGGCGACTTTTCCGGTTTTGTCGATCACGTAAACCGCGGGATGTGGAATGCCATAGACCTTCTGTCCTTCGTAAGCCGGATCACGCAATCCGTAGGAGTCGATGATCTTGTGTCCAGGATCGGACAGCAACGGAAAGTCGACTTTTCCTTTCCCGTCCGACGCGATCTTCTCCGCGAAGTTCTTGCTTACGTCCGGCGGATCAACGCTAATCGCGTAGAGCTTCACATTCTCATCTTTCTTCAACAGCGATCGCAGCTCGGCTAACTGCCGAGCACAAAACGGTCACCAGTAACCGCGATAGAACACCAGCACGACAGGACTCTTGCCGCGAGCGTCCGAAAGAGCAACTTTGTGCCCGCTCTGATCTTCAAGCGTGAAGTCGGGAGCAACGTCTCCGACTCCGATCGGGGTGCTGCGCAAAGCAACCGCCGGCGATTGTAAATTTGCAGCCATCGATATTGAAAGTAGAGCGATTATTTGTAAGAACGCTGTCAAAAACTTCGCCATTGTTTTCCTCTTAAGAGCTCAGCCGGAATACTATCAGATAACCCGCGCCGGCAATCAAAGCGGAGACCACCGGCGTCACCGTACAGGCCAACACAAGATTGCGCACTGTGCGCCGATTGAGTCGTTCCGTGTTCCCGCCCGCAATGCCCGCAATGGCGCCGGTCGAAACGTGGGTAGTCGACATCGGCAGACCGAGGTTCGCGCCGACGCCAACCAGTAGTGCGGTTGCTATATTAGCCAACATTCCTTCACGATGATCCATGCGCACGATCTCTTCGGCAAGAACGCGAGCGACGCGTCGTCCGGCATACAAGCTGCCCGCGAACATCGCAGCCGCCACGGTCAGCACTAACAGATTCATGCTTACGTGCGTTCCCAGAACAATGACACCAATCGCCACGAGTTTTGGCGTGTCGTTCAATCCACGCGCGAAACCAACTGCGCCGCTCGAAAACCAGTGAAGCGTTTCCGTGTTCAGCTTCAAATAGCCGCTAGCCGAGGCGCATTCCTGAGTCGTTCCAGTCCCCACGTTGATTTGCGCTATTTGCAACACACCGGCATCAAGCTGCTCTGCTCCAACGCAAAGGCAATCGCCTGCCTCCGCGTTTCGCCGCGCGAAGATTCCGTTTAGCCTAGCTGAAAGCGCGTAAGAAATCGCAATACTCAGCAGGAGAGGTAGCGCTAGTTTTGGCGCGATGTTTGACCATGCGACGGAGGCCGGAGCATAAAGCAATCCCGTACCGAACAGCGATCCGATGATGGCATGTGTAGTTGACACAGGAAGGCGCGCGGAAGTCGCGATTGCTACCCAACCGACGGCGCCGCAGATCACTGCCAGGATGAATGCCGGCGTTGGCTTGGCGGAAACAATCCCGCTCGTGAAGAGCTTCATCATTCGCTCCGCGAACAAGCCAGACACTGGCGCCGGCAAGCGTCGTGCCCGCGCCCCAGATTATCGCCGTGCCGTAGTGTGTAACTCCGCTTCCAGCAAGAGTCGCTATTCCTTTCGAACATCACCGTGAGGTTATGCCGCACCATGACATGCGCTCCCGCCGCCCGCGCTTCCATGACGAGATAACGAAACGAAGGATTCAACTCGGGAACCCCGCCGGTGATGTCAAGCATGGGAATGTGAAAGCGTCGCACCGCATCGATTACGGTCTCGGCAGTTTCTCGCGTCATGATCTCAGTGCGCGACGGTGAAGCGTCCACGTGCAGTGTCTGCACGCCTGATTACAGAGCTTGCCGACATTGACCTGCAAAGTATCGACCCTCGCCGAGCGCAGCTCAATGCCATCACTCCTTTCGGGGGTCGATGCGAACAGAGACGATTGTCAGGGGAGTCGGCAAACGGACGGCAAAAAACAGTGAAGCTCGTGAGGCAAAAAAATAAGCTGACAGTGCCGCTGACATCGAGTTTATAGCTTGGGGTTCCCGTAGACCGCGCCTGGGCCAACATTCGGGAAATAGGGCTCCACATAGGCATCAATCACGCGACTCTTGAAGATCAACGCGCCGTTCCGGGAGGGAGATTCGTCAACTGCGAACCATCGCCACGAAATGCTGTTCAAGCTCGCCTCAGAGGCGTTTTTCAAAGGACACAAAGTCCACGCTAAGCGGCGCATTCCCGGCGCCGCCATCCGAGGCGCTGAGAAATATGTTCAGCGGAACAATCGGGATGTTTGTCGTGTGCGTGCACCTGAGTGCTCCATTCACGTAGAACTTCACCTCGTCCGGCTTGGCCACCACTTGGTAAGTGTGTCCCGCCCGCAGGTTCTGCCCGATGTCAACCACGCTTTGGGTCGCCGCACCATCCTTCACCGTCCGGCAGGTGACAAGGCTGGCCCCAGCGCTAACGAACTCGATGGCGTTGTTGCGGTCATTGCCATTGGCGAGTCCGCGGGGCTGGCCATTCCCGTAGACCGCGCCTGGGCCAACATTCGGGAAATAGGGCTCCACATAGGCATCAATCACGCGACTCTTGAAGATCAACGCGCCGTCGTTGACGGAGAACTGCCGGGTGCCGTACACCGTCGCGATGCCTTCGCCAATGTTCTGGTCGTTGCAATTCGTCGTGGACAAGTACAGCCGATGAGATGAGAAGCTAACGCAGGACCCCGCATTCGTAGAAGATACCCAATCTGCTGCGTCCAGAAAATCGGCATCGAATTGATCTTCCTGAATAAGGATCAGGTCCTCGGTCGGCCCCGCGGGACCGGCTGGTCCCTGTGCACCCGCCGGGCCAGTGGGTCCCATCGGACCTTGCGGACCCGCCGGGCCGGCGGGTCCGGCCGGGCCGGGAGGGAGATTCGTCAACTGCGAACCATCGCCACGAAATGCTGTTGCATTGACAGTGCCGCTGACATCGAGTTTATAGCTTGGGCTCGTCGTCCCGATGCCGACGTTGCCGCCGCTTGTGATCCTCATCCTTTCGTTCGCCACACCGCTCACGAACGTGACCAGAGCGAGATCTTGACCGGAACCCAAGGGCGAAATGACGCCGTGACCGCTTCCCGTATATCCGCCGAACATGACTCCCGGTGATAGGTTGTTGGCAATCGTATTCCGACGAAAAGCTGCGACGGCCTCGTAATGGCCTTCTGAACCGGCCGCACCTTGATCGGTACCATCCTTTTGCACAAAGAGCGGCATGATGGGGCTCGTCGTCCCGATGCCGACGTTGCCCTGAGTATAGACTGCATCCGAGCCATTCAGCGAGAACGGCGACGCGCCGTCCGCTCCCGCCGGTCCGATCGGGCCTTGAGCGCCAGTTGCCCCTGTATCACCCATATCTCCCTTCTGCCCTTGCGGTCCGGCCGGGCCCGTTGGATCCTTGCGGCCCTGTTGCTCCTGTAGCTCCTTGCGGTCCCGCTGGTCCTTGTGGACCGGCCGGACCAGTCGGAAAGTCAACAAATGTAATGTTCGCAATTAGAGGAATGACAGCAGTGTATCTGGTATTGACGGGTCCTTGTGGCGTGATCTTTCCTGTGCTGACTTGAGGAGGAGCCAAGAAAGAAACTTTGACACCAAAACTATCGCCTGGCGCGAATAGTTTGCTCGCGCCGGTGTAGGTGATGGTGATCTGATTTCCCGACACAGTGGGCGCGCCGAAATCGGCAACGGTGAAGGTTGCTGAATTTACCAGCACTCCGCTTTGGAGCACAAAATCCGTTCCTGACCCGGTGCCGAAAGTGAATTTAAAGACATCGCCTAACTTGAGATTCTTGTTTGAGTAAGGATTTCCATTCGAGACACTCAGGAAGAGACTTGAGGTTTGCCCGATTGTAAATGTAGGAGGGGATACGGCCACGACCGGGACAATGATGGTAATGGTTTGAGCCCTTGCAATAGTGTCTGGGAAGAGAATCAACGTAAGACTAAGCAGGAGCATCAAGGCGGTTTTAGGGGCTTTCATAACTTTCTCCTTGTGCGCCGGGATAAAACCGGCAGGTTGTATTGAATGAAAATTTTCAAACGTTAAAGGTCTAGCTAACCATGACGACCCAGAGTCATGCGGCGGCGCTCCTGACAGCGTCGGCGAAGCGTTGACAGGGGTCAATCGACGCAGCAGCCCCGCACACCAGCAGACGGCGACTATTTCGAAGAGTTCGTTCTTGAGAATAAGATTGCGTGTGTCCTGCTTCGTGCTGAAGAAAAGGTAAGGCCGGAGCGAATTTTCATCTACGGGCTGCTTCTCCAAATAGTCGTAAACTGTGCGAACCCGAAATTCCTCATCGCTGATCGCACACAGGCCGGTAATGAATTGATAGATTGGTACAGATTTCATGATGGGTTCGCGCGTCGTTAGTTCCAATACGGATCCACTCATAGTGTTGATAGAGCCTGGCTTCAAAATCCCGCCTGATGGGATCTGACGGATTATAGCCAGGCGCGTTCCTGATCTGCTCCGCCGGAACCACAGCGTGAATAATAGAGCCTGCCCAATCAACTTCCTCGATCCATTGCGGCGAGCACAACGTCGTCTTTTCCTCATCGCCGCTTTGCAGATTGATTACCAGATACCGAATGGTCCACCTTCCATTTACCAGCAGATCGCTCACACTTCCGATAGCGCCATCGATCGCATCGACGCGTGCATTGATCACCTCCGCTGTAGCGCGCAATTCGCCGGTCCAAATGCATGGCCAGCCAAAATGACCGAAGTATTCGACCTCCCGCGCACGTGTAATCGGCCGCTGCAGATCAACTTCTGGACTGGTCTCAATCTCTTCCTTCGTCAGCATCACATTTAAAACGATTCTCCGACCAGTCGGCCTCGCCGAGGGCGATAGCCGATATTAATATCCGCCTGCCGGGCAGCCATTTATGGTTCTCAACGACCATGTACAGAATCGTCCAATCCTGGTCGTCAAAATAGAACTCTTTCACTGGCCCAAGGTCACCATCAATGGCGTGCAGATCTACTCCATGGAGATTTTTTATGTTGCGCAACACAGTCTTTTCCATTCTCAGTTCAACCTGAGGATCGATCAGACTTATTCAGCGCGAGATTAGTTCGCGGTTCATACTGACGACATTGGGAGCAAACTTCGCGTGCCCTGTCTTTAGAAATGAAATGCTTGACGCTTTCGAGAGCTGTTCCGTGAGGTCAGAGTCGGTGGTCACCTCATTGGCCGGTTTTGAAACTTCAGGTTGCTTAAGTGCCGGATTCGCCCCTTTTTCTGGGGTAGAGTCGGTGGTCACCTGTATGGCCGGTTTTGCCCTTCGACCCCAGCCCCCCGGTCGGCGCACACTGATCCCAGCGGCTTTCAGATAAGCGCTCGCTGTTTCTCGGCGTACACCGGTGGCCTGCTCGATCCGTCGCAAGGACCAGCTTAGTCGTCCTAAGGCTATTATTTGTTGTCGTTTATCGTCGCTCAATACGTTGCTCATGGCGCCGGAGGGTACAAACCCTCCCAGCGACGTCAACGTCCCTGGCGACTACTTCTCATTGGCCGGTTTTGAGGTGACCACGTATGGCCGCTTTTGGGTGTCCCCCGAGGGGAAGGCATGGCCTGTGAGGGCTAAGTTGTTGAAAGGATTGGTAGGCCCGCGTGGGGATTTGAACCCCAGACCCCTACCGTGTCATCTCACGCCGGCGGATAAAAATGCTAAACTCTCTCCAAACAAGTTGCTTTAAGCGGGCACTAGATTGTTTCCAGAACAAGAGGACAATTTAATGTCATGGATTAGTTTACAAACGAAGACCGGTCGGGAAGAGTACCAGGTTAGCGACTTGGATGAAGTTGTCTGGTGGAAAACGGAAAATGGAATAATAGCGGTTGGTCACATGGACGTGGTTTCGGGTCTGATGAGTGAGAATGACTTAGAAACTTGTCGGATAAAACGACCAGCGATTGTTCATGAGATTCTGGAGCCGGAAGAACCGCATCGCCGTATATTCTCTTAACAAGCAGTCGCTGACCAAGAAGATTTGCTCACGCGCCGATCGTTGCGCGTTTTTCGATCTTTGCCCACGTATCGCGAAGGCCAATGGTCCGATTGAACACCAATTTGGGCCCTGAGTCGCGGTCAACGCAATAGTAACCAAGGCGCTCAAACTGATACTTAGTCCCAAGCTCTGCATCTCGCATACTCGGTTCTATTTTGCAATCGTGCAGTACCTGCAGTGAATCAGGATTCAGATTTTCGGTAAAGTCGTGTCCTTCTTCAACCTCGTTCGGATTCTCTTTAAGAAAAAGGTTGTCGTAGAGACGAACCTCTGCTGGTAAAGCGTGAGCCGCTGAGACCCAGTGAATAGTGGACTTTACCTTTCGACCATCAGGCGTGTTACCGCCGCGTGTAGCCGGATCGTAAGTGCAACGGAGTTCTACAATCCTGCCGCTGCGATCTTTAATGACTTCTTTGCAGGTGATTAAGTAACCATAACGGAAGCGCACCTCGCGACCTGGGGCGAGCCGGTAAAACTGCTTCGGCGGGTCTTCACGAAAATCATCTTCTTCAATATACAGCGTCTTTGAAAAAGGAATCTTTCTGGTTCCCGCGGAACTATCTTCCGGGTTGTTGATAGCATCCATTTCCTCCACAAGGTCATCCGCGTAGTTTTCGATAACCACGCGTAATGGTTTCTGCACACACATCACCCGCGGAACAATTTGATTCAAGTGTTGGCGCAAAAAGTATTCGAGTTGCTGTAACTGAGTAATGCCATTCGTCTTCGAGACGCCAACACTCGCGCAGAAGTTGCGGATGGCTGTGGGAGTGTAACCACGCCGGCGCATGCCCGAGAGCGTTGGCATACGCGGATCATCCCAAGCTTCGACATGTTCTTCTTCAACCAACTTCAGCAGCTTGCGTTTGCTAAGCAGAGTATGGGTGAGGGCCAGCCGGTCAAACTCGTATTGCCGCGAAGGAAATATGCCGAGCTGTTCGATGAACCAATTGTATAAGGGACGATTATTATCGAATTCCAAAGTACACATGGAGTGCGTTACGCGCTCGATAGAATCCGATTGCCCGTGCGCGTAATCGTACATCGGGTAAATACACCACTGATCACCCGTACGATGATGGTCCATGTGCAGAATTCGATACATGACCGGGTCACGCAGATTAAGGTTTGGCGAGCTCATGTCGATCTTGGCACGCAGGGTTCGCGAACCATCCGGGAACTCTCCCTTTTTCATGCGCTCAAACAGATCGAGATTCCCTTCAACAGAACGGTGGCGGTACGGGCTTTCCCTGCCCGGCTCGGTTAACGTGCCGCGATACTCGCGAATTTCATCAGCGCTGAGATCGCATACGTAAGCTTTTCCTGCCGTAATCAACTGAATGGCCCATTCGTACAGTTGTTGAAAGTAATCCGAGGCATAGTAGAGGCCGTCCCATTGAAAGCCCAACCACTGCACGTCCTCCATGATGGCGTTAACGTACTCTGTTTCTTCTTTTGACGGATTAGTATCGTCGAAACGCAAATTGCACTTGCCGCCAAACTCCGCCGCCAATCCGAAATCGAGGCATATGGCTTTGGCGTGGCCGATATGCAAGTAGCCGTTTGGTTCTGGAGGAAATCGGGTTTGTACCCTCCCCCCATATTTATTGCTCTTGATGTCCTCGATAATGATGTCTCTAATAAAATTTGAGGGTCCACGAGTATTTTGACGCGATTCTGGTGAAGTCTCAGTCGATTCTGTTTCAAAAGGCACGTTTCTGATTTCTCCGTAAGTAAAAGCTCTGATTAATACATCTGTTTCAGTTTACAAAAGAAGATGAGCAAGATCATCTCGCGGGATAAGTTGGAACCGGATATTTGCTACCCCGCTTCGGAACTCACGCTGTAATAATCTTCGAAAGACTATCCACAGCCACATTTGTCACTTCGCGGTGAGTGCTCTGACACGTCTTAACAACTCCTCCTCGCCAATGTTGTGAGCCACCAAAAACAGTTCCGGACTTTGTGTCAGTCCGGTCAGCAGGATTCTGATCACATTGCTCACGTGACTAATCGACCCGACAAAACGGCCTGGATCTTTCTTGAATTGTCCGGCAGTCGGTGCGAAGCCGTGGGCGCCAGCCAGTCTGCGGATCTGTTCGAACCAAGTTTCTTTGTCTTCCTCATGCTGATATGAGTCAGCGAAGTCTTTGGCTAACTTAACCACCATGTCTGGTTCGACTGGAGCGAAGCGAGGATCTGAAGGATCACTTACTGGTGGAAATAGCTCCTGGAAGTACAAACCGTAAGCCGGCCGGAACTCCCCCCATTTTGCCAGATCCTTTCGTTGCAACACGCCCGGCTGTCGCTCATTCGCAAAGATACGGCGCGCGATCGACAAATTCGTCGATAGTATTCCATGCAATTTAGGATCGTAATCCTTGGCCCAAGCGATTAGACTGTTCAGCGCTTGGTGAGTAGGCAGTTGCGCGATGAACTCCCGACTGATTGATTCCAGTTTCACGAGATCGAAGATCGGGCCGGCTACTCCGCAATCACTGAGGCTGAGAGCGGATAAAGCAGACTCTTCGAACGTCATCTCAGCAAACCTGCTGTTGGCGAGTCCTCTTAAATAGTGCTGCACTGCCCCTGAGGGATAACCCGACTTGATATAGAACTCTACATTAGCCTCGTTATCGCGCTTACTTAGCTTCCGCTTGCTCGACCCCTCAAATTTCATCAGGGGAGCGATATGAGCATAGGGTACTGGCTCGAAACCGAGAGCCCTAAATAATTGCAGATGCACTGGCACCGAAGAGATCCACTCCTCGCCACGAAGCACCAGGTTGACCCTCATTAAATGATCGTCAACAGCATGCGCAAAGTGGTACGTGGGAAGCCTTGGAGATTGGTCGCTGCTCTTCAAGAGCACGATGTCATTTATGTTGTCCTGATGTTCGATTCGTCCGCGGATCAGGTCAACGAACTCAACTCGCCTCGGTGGACCATCTGGTGAACGAAAGCGCATCGTGTACGGCTGTCCAGCTTCGAGACGACTGATCACCTCAGCCTCTGAGAGATTCCGGCAGCGCGCCCACTCGCCGTAGTAGCCGGAGTGGCCCTTTGCAGCCAGTTGCTCTTCCTGCATCTGAGCCAACTCTTCACGAGTACAAAAACAGAGATACGCGTGATCGCACCTCAGCAGCTCTCGCGCATACGTGTGATAGATCAACTCGCGCTTTGACTGTTCGTAGGGTCCCCACGTTGAAGAGTCGTTCTCGTCTGACTCTATGTCGAAGTACTTGAACGCGCGTGCAAACTGCTCGCGCGAACCGGCGACTTCTCGCGCTTGGTCAGTGTCTTCGATTCTAACGAAGTACACGCCACCAGAGTGATGGGCCAGATTCTTGCCAAGGGTTGCGATATAGACTCCGCCGGTGTGCAAAAAACCTGTTGGGCTTGGACCAAAGCGAGTCACGATCGCGCCGGCGGGAAGATCGCGCGGAGGGTAGTACGATTCCCAATAGGAGGGCTCTGGCAGTGCGGTATCAAATAACGAATTAATCAATTCAGTAGTAAGCATAGATCCTGAAGTCGGCCCGGAATGCTAACATTCCGGTCTACTTATTGTCATTTAACTTCAAAATCGACGAGCGGCAAAGCGCAACGAGAATACAAGCAGTTTTCACTAACAAATTGCAAGAACGCGTACGACCGGCGTTTGCAATCAAGTGTTGTTAGTTGAAACTGGTAATCGATGGTCTCTTAGCCGCCACCACGTTAGAGCACAATCTCACGTTGGTTACGAGAGATATTGGACAGATTCCATCTATGGGCGCTGCAGTTTTCAATCCGTGGCAAAGGAACTGAACCCACATCTGGAGCGTTTTGGAGCGACGGAAAATGAGGGTTATACGCGCTAAGTTATTGAAAGGAATGGTAGGCGCGTGGGGATTTGAACCCCAGACCCCTACCGTGTCAATACGCGGACCCACCGCCCCGTATAACGCGTAATCCGCTTTTGCAGCGTAAAAACTAATTCCGCGGCTAGAGAAGTCACGAATACGCTGTATAAAACATATAATCGCTAAGCGAGTCGTGGCAAAAGCGAACACATAGCAGAGCAGCTCATGACGAAAAGTCCCAACAATAGCCAATTACATGGTGCGTCAAGAAAGCCACCCTCGATGGAACAACAGACGGAGATTTGTGCGCCAGCTAAAAGGATGCTCACCGCGCCTAAGGCTTCGCGACAATGAAAGGACTCGTTTCCATTTCGCGGCGGTAGAAGATTCTTGGTTTTTGTAGATTGCGTTTGTTGGGGTCTTTGATCTTCTCGTCGCCTTCGACGAAGATTACTTCCAGACCTAATCCTCTGGCGCCTTGCTCAATCGTGTCCTGCTGCATTTGGGGCACTCGGTTGGTCGCGTAGTCCAACCATTCTCTCAACAGCAACTGACTGTCCTTAGGTTCGAAATCCGCGGACGGAGTCTTCAGTCCCTCTTCTACGAGCGCATAAGTGAGATATCCATGGCCTAGCTTCGAAGCTTCTAAGGCCGCTTGATAGCTTTGCGCTGCCGTCAGGATGTACATGCCTTTCTCGTAGGCCAACTGCGCCAGGCCCTTGCTATTCATAGGACCGCGCCGTTTCTCTTCCGTCTCCAGTGCCTGTCCAGAGTTGCAGGCATCAATCACCAGCAAGAGTTGTCCTGCGTTAATGCCTTCGATCGCGCGCTCCAGTTCTTCATCCGAGATGCTATGCGCAAGAATACTTTGTAATCCCAAGCGGTCAAGATTCTGGCGGCGGCCCGTGTAGCCGAGATCGTGCGGAACCAGATAGAAGTGATTGCCCTGAGCCGTCCCATGCCCGGCGAAGTAGATAACCACAGCATCTTCAGGTTGTACCTTCGCCGACAGTTCCGTAAGCACCTTCAGGATTCTGGCTTTGGTAGCATCTCTATCGACCAGGGGTATGACTTCGACGCGCCCGTAATTGCCAAGCTTCACTTGTTGGCGTCGTAGTTCTTCAGCGAAGGACTGTGCATCAGCCATCGCATATTTCAAGTTGTAATCTAAGTTAGCGTATTGATTGACACCGACCGCCAGAACATAAGCGACTCCCTTGCGCTTGAGGCTGTCGACACCGGTGATGGTTAAGGTTGCGTCACTGCTCTTGACGTTGTCGCTGTTGAAAGCGTAGGCGGTCAGGCGATTTTCTCCGGCGACGATCGGAATTGTTGCTTCAAGCGCGACGCTACCTTGTCCCTTCAAGACATCACCGCGCCAAACTCTTACTAAAGAGCCGTTGCGAAAGAGCCGCGCGTCCTGCGCTCCTGCTTGAGCTTGAGAAATATTGATCTTGATCTTCAGGTTGCGCGCTGTTATCGTCGCGTCAGGTCGAGCATCAGCGAGGATCAATGTCAACTGTGGTTGGCGACGATCACTTTTCGAAATATCTGATGGTGCTTTAGGTTCCTTACCGGCCAAAATATCGTTAAGCAAGCCCGGATAATAGAAGTCACCAAAGTAGGCTTCAACCGGAGCGTAGTCGAAAGTATTGTTGTTGAATCGCCAGACTATTTTGTTCCATGAGGCCGGCGAGCCGTCGAAGAGGCCGTCCGGCGTGACCACGATCCAATCCTTCTCGTCAAAGGCAATTAGACTGGCAAGTTCTTTTCCGGAAGTGGCCTCCCAGACCTTGATGCTGTTGTCCTCACTCCCGCTGAACAGATATTCACCATTCGGACTGAAGGCGACTGATCTGACCTCACGAGAATGGCCTGTGAGCGTACGCAACTCTTTGCCGGTTGAAACATCCCACAGTTTGAGACTGTCGCTGCCGCTGGCGAGAGTCTTCCCGTCCGGACTGAAGGCGACTGACTCAACGGGTTTAGAGTGCCCCTCGAGTGTGTACAACTCTTTGCCGGTCGAGACCTCCCACAGTTTGATAGTTTGATCCCAACTACCGCTGGCGAGAGTCTTCCCGTCCGGACTGAAGGCGACTGGTTCGACCTCACGAGTATGCCCTTTGAGAGTGTGTAATTCGATGCCGGATGCGACGTCCCAAAGCCTGACCGTGTGGTCCCAACTACCGCTGGCGAGAGTCTTCCCGTCCGGACTGAAAGCAACCTTCTCGACTGTATAGGTATGTCCTTTGAGAATGCGCATCTCCGTATTGTTCGAGACGTCCCACAGCTTGATCGTGCCGCCGTCACTCCCAGGCGCGCTGTTGCCACTCCCAATTGCGAGTGTCTTCCTGTCGGGACTGAACACGACCGATTCGAGTCCGTCAAACTGCCCTT
>Ga0214473_10001527_pt1 | contig 30256 bp, 27 predicted proteins | sample RVTome_7_FD_203509 | JGI IMG/M metagenome (GOLD analysis project Ga0214473, IMG submission 203509) | Soil microbial communities from uranium-contaminated site in the Upper Colorado River Basin, Wyoming, United States - RVT98D197 | ecosystem: Environmental > Terrestrial > Soil > Contaminated >...
CGCCAGCCATGCGCGTACCGCGCCCGCCCGCCAGCACTACCGCGCCAGCCACCCGGTCCGCCGGCCCTCCCCGCGCGCTCATGGCGCCACGCCGCGGATCGCTAGCGCCGCAGCCGCCGCGCGGTCATCTCCACCAGGCGGCGCAGCTCGGCAATGGGCTCGGCATGGTCGTCCACCTGCAGGCGCAGCACCACGTCGTTGTTCAGCCACACGCCGCGGTCCTTGCCCACGATGAGCATGGCGGCCGACTGCATGCCGCGCCGATCGCCGCCGGCGGCCTGGCCGGCCTCCAGCGCGGCCAGCAGGCGGAAGGCCAGGTGGCCCTCGGTGGCCTGGAACGCCTCCACCATACGCTCCACCACCTCCGGGCCCGCCAGGATGTTGCCCTGCGCGGTGACGTGCAGGCCGGTGCGGTGGCCGGCCCACTCGCTGGCCTGGGGACCGGGGAACGCGGCCGCGTTGCCGCGGGCGTCGACCGCCGCCAGCTGGCGGCCCTGCTTGGACCAGTTTTCGGGGCGCGGGTCGGGGTCGCGCTCCCACACGGTGCGCACCACCTCCGCGGCGGGCATGCCGCCGCGCAACAGCTCGAGCGCCTGCGGCCCGTAGCTCACGTCCACCACCGCCTGCGTGGCCACCACGCCCACGCCCGCCTCGGCCCACAGCACGCCGTTGCCCACCGAGAAGACGCGCGACTGCACGGCGCCGCCCAGCTCACCGGTCACCGAGTCGTAGGCCAGGATGGAGAAGGTGGCCACGGGCGGCCAGGGCAGCTCCTGCGTGGCGGCGCCGGCCGGCGCCGAGAGCCACAGGAGGAGCGCAGCGAGCGCCTGGGAGCCGGCCAGGGGACGTCGCTTATTCACCGCACCGCCACCCCTTCGTTCGGCACGAGCGTAGCCGGCAGGCCTTCCACCCGCAGGCGCACCACGTAGAGCACGTCCAGGGCGTCACGCAGCACGCCGTAGAGCCGGCCGTTCTTCCAGCCGTGCGCCTGGAAGCCCTCGGGCACTTCCACCGTGCCCAGGTAGCGGCCCTCGCCATCGAAGACGTCCCACACGGGGGAGCCGATGCGGTTCGGGTCGAACTCCACACCGGCCTCTTCGAAGTCCCGCGCCGTGCGGATGCGCTGCGCCCAGACCATCCCGCCCGGGCCGGCCAGGACGGTGGCCATGGTGGGGTAGTGTTCCGCGAACTGCATAGCGGCGAGCATGGGCTCCACGGCCTCCGCGGGGATCCCCTGCGCGGCGATCTGCTCGCGGATCAGCCGCATGAGCGCCTCCTGGTCGGCCTCGGTCACGGGCTGCGGCTCCACGGCGCGGCTCACGATGCGCTGCAGGTTGCCGCCGGCGTCCGCCACGTGGATGCGATACTGGCTGTTGTCGGCGTAGACCACCGTGCCGTCGGGGCCCGCGGACCAGACCGGCTCCGCGGCGAAGATGCGCATGCGCGGTACGCCGCCGGTGAAGTCGAAGGACTGGCCGGTGGGCAGCTCCAGCAGCGTGTCCACCACCTCGCCGGTGGGATTGCGCACCACGATGCGATCGGACAGGCCCCCGCTGCTGCCGGGCACGGCGCCCTCGCGCACCTGCGTGGCCAGCCGGCCGTCGGGCAGCGCCTCCCACTTCATGGGAATGCCGGCCCGGATGTCCAGCGGGAAGCTGAGCGGCTCGCCCTCCCCCCCGGCCGGATAGACGTTCACCCGCTGGTTCATCATGTCGGGGACGAAGAGGGTGTCCCCCACCAGGAAGACGCCGGCCAGCGCCTGGCCCAGCTCCCCCGGTCCGGAGCCCGGCCGGCCGATGGTGCGCAGGAAGTCACCCTCGGCGCTGAAGACGCGCACCTGCTGGGCCTGCTGGTCGAGCACGTAGATGGTGCCGTCGTCGGCCACGGCCAGGCCGGTGATCTGGCTGCCGAAGCCGGCGTCGCCGCCCTCGGCGCTGCCGATGCGCAGCTCCTCCTCCACCGTGGGCCGCTCGTCCTCCGCCCACACGCCCTCGACGGGGTTCTCCACCAGCGCCACGCCCGCGCTGTCCCGGACCGTGCCGGCCCACTCGCCGCCACCGTCGCCGCCGCACGCGCCGAGCGGCACAAGCACCGCCACCGCCACCGCCACCGCCACCGCCGCATCGACCCGCATCCCGCCGTCGCTCGGACCCGTCATGGACCGCCTCCTGGAGTATTCGCTTTGAGCCGGGAAGATAGCCCCCGACCCCGCCGGGGCAAAGCTACAACGGGCCGTCGGCCGGCCACCCCCCTCAGACCACCGCGAGCTCCTCCAGCGGCACGTGAATGCCCTCCTTGGTGGTCTTCACCACGATGGTGGTGCGCGTGCTGCCCACCGACGGAATCGTCTGCACGTGCTCCTCCAGGATGCGGGTTTCAGCACGTTGGAAGGCGCCGGGAGGGTGGCGCGGAAGCGCTACGGGAGGATGAGCAGACCCAGCGCGATGGTGGCGAGCACACTCAGCGTGGCGGCGCCCCAGTAGCGGACCCGGCCCAGCGCGGCCGAGCGCGCCATGCGGGCCCGGCGGGCCTCCAGCGTGGCCGTGTCCTCGGGGCGGGGGTCGAGCGCATAGGAAGGTCCGTGGCGCCGGCCGGGAGCGGGTGCCAGCGCGGCCCGCCGATCCGCGTGCGGGCGGAGCGTCCCCTCCAGGAGCGGCAACTCGGCCACCACGCGGAGACCGGGAATGCCCGCGTAGCCGGCTTCGCCCGTGGCACGCGCCGGTACGTGCGCCGGGGGGGCGTCGAGAATACCTTCCTGGATGAGGGCCGCAATACGATTGCGCATGCATGCTCCTGGCGGACGACGGCGGTGATGCAACGGCAGGCAGCTACACTATGCTCCCCGCCACCCCGAAAAGGCAAGAGCGACGTGCCACCCTTCAACGCTGGCGCCATGGGAAGCGTCCTCTCCCTGACGAGGATGGACCGGTCCCGCGTTGCACGAGGGCGCCCCGGGGCCCATCTTTCCTCCGCTTCCAGCACAGCTCCTGAGCACGATGGCGCACCGCCCGCGCCCGCCGCACGTCATGCGGCCAGCCACCCGCGAGGTCGAGGTTTCCGCCCATGGCTCCAACCGCACAGCCGTCCGCACGTTCCTGTAAGCGACGTCCCATACCGGCGCTCCAGGCGCCCGCCGCGCGCGCGGCCCTGATCCTGGTCCTGGCCGCGCTGGCCGCCCCGCTGGCCGCCCCGCTGGCCGCCCAGCAGCGGCTCGACCAGGAGTACACCCGCCTCATCCGCGACCGCACCACGGAGCCCTTCTTCCTGACGCCGCTGGTGGACCATCTCCCGCTCTCCGAGCGGGTGCCCACGCCGCTCGCGCACTTCGGCACCATTGCCGGGGACACCGGCGTGCTGCACTACCCGGAGGAGGTGGGCCAGTACATGCGCGCCGTGGCCAGCGCCTCCCCGCGCGTGCGGGTGGAGACCATGGGTATGAGTGAGGAAGGCCGCGAGATGCTCCTGATTGTGGTCTCCAACGAGGAGACGCTGAATGACCTGGAGCGCTACAAGGAGATCACGGCCGCCCTGGGCGACCCGCGCCGCACCACCCCCGAGCAGGCCGAACGCCTCATCGAGGAAGCCAGGCCCATGTACTGGGCACTCGGCGCCATCCACTCCGGGGAGACGGGCAGCCCCGAGATGCTGATGGAGCTGGTCTACCGCCTGGCCGTCTCCGAGGCGCCCGAGATCCGCGCCATCCGGGACAACCTCATCGTCATGATCACCCCCGTGGTGGAGGTGGACGGCCGCGCCAAGCAGGTGGACCTGCACATGGGCAAGCGCAAGGACCCGGACGCCAACCTGCCCTCCAGCCTGCTCTACTGGGGCAGGTACGTGGCGCACGACAACAACCGGGACGGCTCCGGCCTCTCCCTGGCCCTCTCGCGCCACGTCACGAAGACCTTTCTGGAGTGGAACCCGCTGGTCATGCATGACCTGCACGAGTCGGCCTCCTACCTCTACACCAGCACGGGTCGCGGGCCCTACAACGCGTGGATCGACCCCATGCTGATCAGCGAGTGGAACCGGCTGGCGCACAAGGAGGTCAAGGACCTCTCCGCCTTCGGCGTGCCGGGCGTCTACACGCACAACTTCTACGACGGCTGGAGCCCCAACTACATGATCTGGGCGGCCAACATGCGCAACAGCATCGGCCGCTTCTACGAGACCCAGGGCGCACGCGACGCCAGCGCCTACATCGTGCGCGGCAACGTGGACCGCGAGTGGCACCGGCCGAGCACCCCCCTGCCCGAGGTGGTGTGGAACATCAGGAACAACGTCAACCTCCAGCAGAGCGGCCTGCTGGTGGCCATGGGTGAGGTGGCGGACGCGCGCCGCGAGTTCATGCGCAACTACTACCAGAAGGCGCGGCGCTCGGTGGCCAAGGCCACCATGGAGGGCCCCGCCGCCTACGTGCTTCCCGCCGATGACGACCGCCCCGGCATGCAGGCCCGCCTCATCGACATGCTCCAGCAGCTGGGCATCGAGGTGCACCGCACCACCGAGGAGGCGGAGGCGGGCGAGCGCACCCTCCCCGCGGGCAGCTACGTGGTGCGCCTGGACCAGCCGTTCTCGCGCTCCGCGGACATGCTGCTCGACCGGCAGTACTACAACCCCAACGATCCGGCGCCCTACGATGACGTGGGCTGGACGCTGGGCGCCCTCTACGACACCGAGACCGTGCGCGTGGAGGACACGTCCATCCTGAAAACCTCCATGGAGCTTCAAGCGACGACGCCCGTAGCGCCCCACGGCGTGACCAACACGTCCGGCGCACGCGCGTTCGTGGTGCGCTACGACGCGAGCAACCCACTGACCACGTTCCGCTACCACCATCCCGAGCTGGTGATCGAGGCCGCCGAGGCGGCCTTCAGCGCGGGCGGAAACGAGTACGGGCCCGGAAGCTGGATCATCCCCGTGGACGGGAACGGGGACGTCGCTTCCCTGCTGGAACGGGCGGGGCGGGAGCTGGGCTTCCGCGCCGTGGGCGTGCGCGCGCTGCCGGACGTGGCGCGCCATCCGGTGCGGGCGCCGCGCGTGGCGGTCATGCACACCTGGCAGAGCACGCAGAGTGAGGGGTGGCTGCGCGTGGGGCTGGACGAGTACCAGGTGCCCTACGACTACATCAGCGTGCACGACGTGCGGGACACGCCCGACCTGCGCGCGCGCTATGACGTCATCCTCTTCGGGCCCTCCTCGGGCAACGCGCTCTCCGTGGTGCGCGGGCGCACGGGGGATGAGCCGCAGCCGTGGATGGCCACCGAGATCACGCCCAACCTGGGGCGGCAGGCCTCCACGCCGGACATGCGCGGCGGGCTGGAGCTGGCGGGCGTCACGAACCTGGACCGCTTCGTCCGCGCCGGCGGCGTCTTCGTGACGCTGACCACGAGCGCCTCCGTGCCCATCCACTTCGGGCTGGTGGAGGGTGTGAGCGTCAGCCAGACGGAGGAGCTGTGGGCGCCCGGCGGCGTCTTCCGCACCGAGCTGGCGGACGCCACCAGCCCGATAGCCTACGGCTTCCCGGAGGAGCTGGGCGTCTACTTCGGGCGCGGGCCGGTCCTGCAGGCGCAGGGCTTCAGCGCGCGCGGCAGCCGCGCACCGGGGGATCCGGGCAGCACCACCGACCGCCGCTCGGGCCGCGGCGGCGTGGACGAGGAGGATCAGCCGCAGGCGCGCGGCCGCGACTGGGGGCAGGCGGGCGTGGAGGCCTACCGCGCCTGGCAGGACTCCGTTTCGGCCGCCGAGGAGGAGGAGGCCGCCGCCACCCCCGAAGCGCGCGGCAACCGCGTCATCTACCGCTTCACCCCGGACCAGGAGCGGCTGCTCGTCTCGGGCGGCCTCACCAACGGCCACGAGCTGGCCGGCACCGCCGCGCTGGTGGACGCCCCGCTCGGGGACGGGCACATCGTGATGTTCGCCTTCAACCCGTTCTGGCGGGGGCTCACCATCGGCTCCTACGCCATGCTTTTCAACACGCTGCTGCACCACGACGCCCTGGACGCCGGCCAGCTGGTGGCCGACCAGGATGACGGCAACGGGCAGAGACAACGCTGATGCACGTACCACACACCCAGAACCGGAGCAGTCCCATGGCACTTCTGCCACGCACCGCGCGTACCGCCCTGCTGGGGCTGTGCGCCACCCTGCTGCTGGCGGCGCCTCAGGCCGAGGCCCAGCAGCAGGAGCGGCTGGACGCCGAGTACACGCGTCTCATCCGCGAGACCACAACCGAGCCCTTCTTCCTGACGCCGCTGGTGGATCACCTGCCGGCGTCGGAGAGCGTACCCACGCCGCTCGACTTCCTGGGCCACATTGCCGGGGCCACGGACGTGCTCTCCTATCCCGAGGAGATCCACGCCTACATGCGCGCGGTGGCCGAGGCCTCCCCGCGCGTGCGCGTGTTCACCATCGGGCAGTCCGAGGAGGGCCGCGAGATGATCATGGCCATCGTGGGTGACGAGGCCACGATCGCCGATCTGGACGGCTACAAGGCGCGTATCAATGCGCTCTCCGACCCGCGCGTGACCAGTGAGGCGGAGGCCGAGCGGCTCATGGCCACGCTGAAGCCCATGTACTACGCCACGGGCTCCATCCACTCCGGGGAGACGGGCAGCCCCGAGATGGTCATGGAGCTGCTCTACCGGCTGGCCGTGGGGGAGTCCGAGCACATCCGCGCCATCCGGGACAACCTGCTCGTTGCCATCACGCCCGTGGTGGAGGTGGATGGGCGCGCCAAGCAGGTGGACCTGCACATGGCGCCGAGGAAGGATCCGGACGGCAACTACCCGCGCCGCCTGCTCTACTGGGGCCGCTACGTGGCGCACGACAACAACCGCGACGGCATGAGCCAGAGCCTGGCGCTGCAGCAGGCCGTCACCGGGGCGTTCCTGGAGTACAAGCCGCTGGTGCTGCATGACCTGCACGAGTCGGCGTCCTACCTCTACACCAGCACGGGCCGCGGGCCCTACAACGCCTGGATCGATCCCATCGTCATCAGCGAGTGGGCGCGCCTGGCGCACAAGGAAGTCAAGGACATGGCGGCGTACGGCGTGCCGGGCGTCTACACGCACGACTTCTACGACGGCTGGGCCCCGAACTACATGTTCTGGGTGGCCAACATGAGGAACGCCATCGGCCGCTTCTACGAGACGCAGAGCAGCGGCAACGCCTCCACGCGGATCCTGCGCACCAACGTGGACCGGCACTGGAGCCGCCCCAACACACCGCTCCCCGAGGTGGTGTGGAACATCCGCAACAACAACAACCTGCAACAGAGCGCGCTGCTCATTGCCATGCGGGAGATCGCGGACAACCGCGAAGAGTTCGTACGCAACTACTGGGAGAAGACCAAGCGCTCGGTGGCCAAGGCGCACGCCGAGGGTCCGGCGGCCTACGTGCTGCCGGCCGCGGATGAGCGCCTGGGGCTGCAGGCCCGCCTGGTGGACCTCATGCTCCGCCAGGGCGTGGAGGTGCACCAGCTCCAGGAGTCGGCCAGCGTGGAGGGCCGGAGCTACGGCGCCGGCAGCTACGTCATCCGCATGGACCAGCCCTATTCGCGGACGGCCGACATGCTGCTCGACAGGCAGTACTACTCGCCGCGCGACCCCAGCCCCTACGACGACGTGGGCTGGACGCTCGGCGCGCTCTATGACACGGAGACCGCGCGCGTGGAGGACCCGGCCGTGCTGGAGCGGCGCATGGCGCTGGTCACCCAGGTGCCCGTGCCGCCGGGCGGCGTGGAGAACGCCCAGGGCGCCAGCGCGTTCGTGGTGGACTTCGATGCCAGCAACGCCCTCACCACGTTCCGCTACGCGCATCCCGAGCTGCGCATCGAGGCCGCCGAGAGGGAATTTAGCGCCGCGGGCATGGATTTCCGCGCGGGCAGTTTCGTGATCCCCACCTCCGGCAACGCCGGCAACCTGGCCGCCACGCTGGACGGGGCGGGCAAGCAGTACGGCTTCCGCGCCGTGGGGGTGAACGCCGCGCCGAGCGTGGCCACGCACCCGGTCCGCGCCGCGCGCGTGGCCGTGATGCACACCTGGCAAAGCACGCAGAGTGAGGGCTGGCTCCGCCTGGGGCTGGAGGAGTACGGCGTGCCCTATGACTACATCTCGGTGCACGACGTGCGGGACAACGCCAACCTCAAGGCCACGTACGACGTGATCCTCTTCGGGCCCAGCTCCGGCAACGCGCTGAGCATCGTGGAGGGCGTCACCGGCTCGGAGCCGCAGCCCTGGCAGGCGTCCGAGCACGCGCCCAACATCGGCCGCCAGAGCTCCACGCCCGACATGCGCGGCGGCCTGGAGCTCACCGGCGTGCTGAACCTGGCCAACTTCGTACGGCAGGGCGGCGTGCTGGTGACGCTGACCAGCTCCGCCAGTCTGCCCACGCACTTCGGCATGGCCGGCGGCCTGTCCATCCGCGAGACCAACGAGCTGTGGGCGCCGGGCGGCGTCTACCGCACGCGCAAGGCGGACGGCACCAGCCCGCTGGCCTACGGCTACGGCAGCGAGCTGGGCGTCTACTTCAACCGCGGGCCCGTCTTCAGCGGCGGGGGTGGCGGCGGCTTCGGCCGCGGCGGGGGCGCCGGCGCGGACGACCCCGGCAGCACCACCGAGCGCCTCTCCGGCCGCGGCGGCGTGGACGAGGAGGACATCATCCAGGGCCGCCCGCGTAACATGGGCCGCGCCGGCGTGGAGGCCTTCGCGGAGGCGCAGCGCGCCGAGGCCCAGCAGCAGGGTGGCGGCCGCGGCGGCCAGGGCGGCTTCGGCGGCGGCAACCAGGCGGGCAACCGCGTGGTTTTCCAGTTCACCCCCGAGCAGGAAGAGCTGCTCATCAGCGGCGGCCTGACGGGCGGCGCCGAACTGGCCGGCGCCCCCGCGCTGGTGGACGCCCCCTACGGCAGCGGCCACGTGGTGATGTTCAGCTTCAACCCGTTCTGGCGCAGCGAGACGCTGGGCGCCTACGGCCTGCTGTTCAACAGCCTGCTGCACTGGGACAGCCTCGGCGCCGGACGGGCCGTGGCGGACCAGGACGCGCAGCCGCGGGACGGCGCCGGGATGTAGCTCCGGCGGCGTGCGCCGCATGAACGAAGAGGGGCTCCCCGCCGGCTGGTGGGGAGCCCCTCTGCTTTTTCGATACACACCACTGCCTCCGTCACCGGCTCGCCCCTCGCCCCTCGCCCCTCGCCCCTCGCCCCTCGCCCCTCGCCCCTCGCTCGGCGCCCGTCGCCCGGCGCCCGTCTCCCGGCGCTGCGCGGCGGCTACGGGGTTGCCTCAAGCGCCAGCGCGCGGCAGCATGCCCCGATGCCCGACCAGGCGCCCCAAGCCCCCGTCCTCGTCCTGGCCGCCGTGATCCGTCGCGGCGGCCGCTACCTGCTGGCCCGCCGCCCGGCGCACAAGCGGCACGGCGGCCTGTGGGAGTTCCCCGGCGGCAAGCTCGAGCCCGGCGAGTCCTGGCTGCAGGCCGCCCGCCGGGAGCTGAGGGAGGAGTTGGGCGTCCAGGTACTGGCGGCCGGAGTGCCGCGCTACCGCCGCGCCGACCCGGGCTCACCCTTCGAGATCGTCTTCGTGGACGCGCAGATCCGCGGGGAGCCGGAGGCCCTCGAGCACGACGAGGTGCGGTGGGTGGCGGTGGCCGACATGCCCGCGCTGGAGATGCCGCCTACGGACCGGGCTTTCGTGGAGGGGGGGCTGGAGGGGCGGGCAGGGGCGTGACCGCTCACTGTGCGCCATGCTGACCGTAACCACGGCCCGTGCCCCCCGCTGGCCGTACCGCCGCCCGTGCGCCACGCTCGCCGTACCGCCGCCAGTGCCCCCCGCTGGCCGCAACCACCGCCCCTGTCCGCGTCGGCCGCTCAGTCCCGCCGCTCATACTTCGGGTGGTACTTCAGCGTCTTCAGTGCGGTCTTGTGCTTTGCAACGGCCGCGGCCCGGGCCTCAGGATCGACCCTGCGCAGCGCATAGTCCGCTTCCGCGGCCAGCTTCCGATAGCTCGCCAGCCGGGCCGCGTCCAGCGCCCCCGCCTCCACAGCGGCCACCACCGCGCAGCCGGGTTCCACCGCATGACGGCAGTCCCGGAAGCGGCACGCAGCAGAGAGCTCTTCGATCTCCGGGAACGCGTGCTCCAGGCCCTCGGAAAGATCCCAGACCCGGAGCTCCCGCAGCCCGGGCGTGTCGATGAGCAGCGCGCCGCCCCCGATCCTGAACAGCTCGCGCCGCGTGGTGGTGTGCCGCCCCCTGCGATCACCTTCACGCACTGCGCCGGTCGCGGCCAGTGGCATCTCGGCGAGCGCGTTGAGGAGGGTGGATTTACCCACACCGGAGGGCCCGATCAGGACCACTGTGCGGCCGGGTTTCAAGGTATCCTGCAGGTCACGGACAGCCGCCGCTTGTATGGCGCTGACCACGTGAACGTTCACACCCATGGCAACGGTGGCCAACTCCGCTACCATGGCGGCCGGATCCCTCGCCAGATCGGCTTTGGAAAGCACGATTTCCGGGATCGCGCCGCTCTCCCAGGCGACCGCCAGGTAGCGTTCGATGCGCCGCGCGTTGAGGGGCGCGTCCAGCCCCTGTACGATCCAGACCACGTCGATGTTGGCGGCCAGCACCTGCTCCGTTGCGCCACTTCCGGCCATACCCCGGGAGATGGCCGAACGCCGCGGCAGCACACCCACGATGGATGCCGGATCCGCTGGCATCGGCCCCGGCCGTGTGGCCACCCAGTCTCCCACCACCGGTGAGGCGCTGGGGAAGGACCCCGTTGGGATGCGTGCCACGACCTGGCCGGCTTCCAGCATGACGATCCAGCGATCCCGATCCTGCCCGATCACCCGGCCGTACGCGGAGCCGGCGGCGCTGACCTGCTCGGCCGCGGTTGGACCCGCCTTCCCGGCCGCGGCCGCCAGCGCCGACAAGGCCTCGTCCCAGCCCCACTGCTCCAGGTTCATCATGTGTGCCGATCCATGGGCCGCTAACGGCGAGCGGCCGATGCCTGCCTCACGGTTCCCGCTCGAGTCTGTCCAGGCGTGCCAGCGCCTCTTCGAGCAACCGGCGGATCCTGATCAGTGTGAGCGCCACCCAACCGAAGAATACGATCGGCAGGAGCCATATCGCCGAGGCGAGGAGTAGAAACATGCCCTCGGACTGGACTTCCATTGGTCGCCATACCTTTCGTGTGTAAGCCATGCCCGAGCCGTGGAGCGAGAAGAGAAACGCATGTAGTTATTTCGGCCATTCGCCTGAGCCTTGGCCCGCTTCGCGACTGTGCGGATCAAATTGCCGCCCTCAGCGGACATCAGGACGGCGATTGATTCGATCGTCCGACCAGCGCTAAAATCAATTGGTCGACGTATCGTCGATAAACATCCTAGTTATTCCGACGCTTTGATGTTTAATTGCCATGAAAAGACCGACTTTTCGACCCCTCGCTCCTCCGGGCATGGTATAGATCCCAGCGCATTTGCCCGTTTAGCCAGAATTCACTTGTAGTGCCGAGGAATTGGCCAACGCGCATTGCGGTACCGGGTGTGATCTCTCGGCGCCTTTCAATGATCTCGTTCATCCGCCGAAACGGGACGCCGATAGCGTCAGCAAGATCCCTCTGGGTAAGCTCCATCGGCCAAAGGAACTCCTCCAAAAGCATCTCCCCGGGATGCGTCGGCGTTCGATGGGTCGGGATTCGTACCATGTTCTGTTCAGCCTAGTGGTAGCCCACTGCCTTAACCTACTTTCGTCAAAACGCCAGCGGATAGCAAGGTTCAGGGCGTTGAATTCGATGCCACCGGTGTCGGGGCCTCAGATCTCAATGATCTCTTCCGAAATCGGCGGAGAAATTCGGTCCCCGTGCTCCTCCAGGCACTCCAGGTACAGCGCAATAGCCTCGCGGATGTTCTCGATTGCCTCTGCCCGGGTCACACCCTGGCTCACACAGCCGGGCAGGCTGGGCACCTCTACGACGAAAACCCCGTCCTCATCCGAATTTATCAAGACCCGGTACCTCATGTGCCTCCATCAACAGATCATCGATTACTGTGCGGACACACCAAGGCGGCTTGAGCTACCCTGTGGCGCCCGTTGCTGACCGAGACCAAGGACGATATGGTCCTTGATGCAGCGGTGCCCGGTCGGTGCGCCAACATCATGTCCTTCAACGTCCGTGACTCCTCTGACTCGGACACCTTCGGGTGTGGACCAGCGTCCGAAGGAACTCCTTGGAGTTTGAGCGATGAGCCAGATGAGCATTCATCTACCGAATTCCCTCCACGAAGCCGTGAAGCGGCTCGCGGCCCAGGATACCATTTCAACCGACCAGTTCGTTACGCTTGCCGTGGCTGAGAAGGTCAGCGCGCTGATGACCCTTTATTGGGTGGAGAAGCGTGGCGGCCGAACCCCAACCGCCGCGCGCTATGCCGAGCTTATTGCCAAGGCTCCAGACATCGAGCCCAAGGCCGACGATTTCTAGGCCGGTGCCATTCCCGGGCATATTGGCTGGCCGTCGCGAGCAGCTTCGAGCACTTCCACAATTTCTCGCAGGATCTCACGACCGGCGTCCGCGGCGTACCAGTCCAGCTTCCTTTCTAGCTCCGCGGAAGCGGCTCCACGCGCAACAATCGGAAGCCAGATCTCCTGCAGCGCAGTCGGCTGCTCAACCCAGCATCCCTGAATGGTGGATCGCTCGTCCAGCACGAGCACCGTGGGTGTCGATGCTCTGCCATCCGTAGACCGGTGCGCTTCCATCCACGGCCGACCAACCGTAGCGTCCACGAGTCGCAGTTCCAGGCCCGGGGTCTGCTGGACAAGCTTGGCAATGTAAGGAACTGAATTGGCAGAATCGGAGCAACCTGGGATGGTTATGATCAGGATGCGCCATGCGCCCGCACCACGTGCTCGAGTTGCGAGACTTTCCGGTACGACGGCGGTCCGCCAGGTTTCGATCCATAGCTCACGCCGACGGTCGACATCTTCGAGGAACGATTCCCATGTCCGGCCATCCATGTACACCGCCGCGAGGGCGGTGTCACCACTGGCCACGCGGTCGGGCATGCAGGCGTCCGGTGCCGGGATTCGAGGCATTGCCCACATGAGTGCTGACAGGGCAACTATGCCAGTGGTGACGTTGACGTTGATCATCGGTTCTCACGATTTTCGGTAGGATTGTAAATGAGATTGTTCGGCGATGACCGGTACGCCTGCTACGCTATCGGCCAAGGCGCCACAAACGGAACTTGCTCGACCTAAGAGATAAGCGTAAAGCCCTTGGATTTCGCCGTGATTATTGTGAAACCAGGTTCCCTGCATCAAGTGGCAATCAGCAACAAGCCATTCAGAAATGAACGGCCCACGCCTCCTCGCGAGACCTTCTTTGTTCGAATCAGTTCTGGGAGGACCACACCGGACCGCTTCCATGCGCGATAGCTCGGCGTGATCACGCGGGCGCGTTTTCACTCGATCTCGCGCTGCTGCAATGAAGAGACTCGAATCGAGAACGTACCGCTTCACTCAACCTCGTCCTCATCCGCGAAGACATCGTTGATCGCCCCAGTACCGGCAATTCGATCGACGCCGTCCGTAACTTCCTTCCGGAACGCGACGAGATCCAACGCCTCCTCAATGGTCTCGGTCTCGGTACTTGTACCCAGACTCTTCTTAGCCCTGTTGATTTTCTCCTGGGTGAGCCGGAGAGTCTTCCGAACAACCCCTGTCCTGGTCATGCCTACCTCCGCGCAAGCGTACAGACAAATCTACGCCTGTACAGCCCGAGGGTCGAGAGTAATCTTACCTGAACGACCTCTATTCCTGACTCCCTATCGCCGCCAGTCAGGCCACACGTTCCGGATGCAACCAGTCTGGCATGTGTCGTTCGATCCACTCGTGGATCGGCTTGAATAACACAGCCATGACACCGCCCGCGACAAGAGCTCCCGAACCCTCCGGAAGACCGAGCCGCTCGAACAGGGTTTCCGTCAAGGCAGTTTCGACCACGCCGAACCCGAAGAGGACGGCGATGGCCACACCAGCGGCTAGAGAAGCCCTCCTGATTCCAGCACGCGGATCGACGGCACCCTGGTACAGCACGGAGATCCCGCACGACCCAACCAGGATGATGAGCGAAATGAACGGCCCGACGCCCAGCAGCCCTGCGATATAGGCCGACCATCCGAGACCGCCGATCAGCGGGCCCAGTGCGAACAACACCGTACCGATCAGCGCCCAGCTCAGCATGGATAGCCACACTCCGCCCAACAGGATCTGCACCCTGCCGCCCTCGTCACCCTGCCTTTGGATGTCGAGTACGACCCACGTGTAGATTAGTGAGAAGCCGATTCCAGTGACCAGTGCAACGGGGAATACCACGCCCCCCAAGCGCCCCATTGCGAATACGAGCAGCGTCGCGAGCAATACGTAGCCATGCTCAAGCCAGCGCTCCAACGTTCGCAACTCACGATGCGTTCCATTGTCGAAGGAGCTACTTCGGGCCAGCCACCGAAGGGATCGAGAGCGGAGGTGCCTATGCTTGGCGAGTCCCACTCCTAAGAGTTGATCGTCGATGGGAGCCGGGAAGGAGAACGCGAACCAAGGAAGTCCCACGACGGATACGGCGAACGCAACGGTGCCTGTTACGAGGGCTGCCCCCTCCAGCCATCCGACCAGGATCCCCGAGGGCACCAAGAGGAATTCGATTCCAAGAGCAAGCGGGAGCGGAGCTAGAAAGGATGCTAGCCGCCGAGCGTTCTCAGACGGCCACGCCCGCCAGGTCAACGCGATTGTAGTGACTCCAGCCAATAACATCGAAACGACCATCGAGGTGTACGCTATCGCACGCACAAAGGGCTTCGCGACGGGGGCGTCGGGCATCTCCGTAGAGATCCTCAGGAACCCATTCAGGGAACCAGCATCCGCGATACCATCCGTAGACGTCAGACTGATTCCAGGTAGGAAGGCAAGGGTTGCCCACCCTGCTAGGATAGTAGCAACGATCAGAGTTCTTACCATAGCCGACCGGATCCCGTGACCTTTGTCCGCTCGATCCGTGGTCCGAATCGGACTCGACCAGAGATCTGCCTCAGGGATTGCATTTCTGCTGCGCGCGCCAGCAAGTGCCGTGGAGTTGGATCGCAGCGCTCTGCGAGAGTGCTGCAGACAACGTTGGGCCGCCCCCGCCACGACGCCATCACTGACGGCCGTCTGCCGAAAGTGCTGACACCAGACTGTCCCCCTGCGCGGTGATGCTTGCGGCTAGCCTTGAAAGTCGGTACAGCCCGTCACGGTACCACCTATATTTCGGCTTCAATTGATTGGCTGAGTCATAGAACTCGTCACTGCTACTTCCTAGCTCAGGTATTAACACTGTCTCAGACAGTTGGCGCAGCTGTGCGATCTGTTCGAATCCTGCATTGAGTTCGTTATAGAACTGTGAAATTTCATAGACAGTGGCAACGTCGAATATGTCCAACGCACCCGACTCGAGTGTTGCCTGCCACATGTGAGTCTGCACGCGGACTGGTTCAATCCACGGCTCGAGGTTGGGGCGACCTCCTGCCAACATAGCCGAGTCGAAATCTGCTAGTTGGCCAGGGAGGATTGTCGCGACTCGCCGGGTGTTCGAGGTGATATCTCGGATCTCACGTACGAGCGCTGCCTGGAGTTGGTAGCGTCGTGCAATGGCATCGCCACGGGACTCCCACTCCGACAGCGCGAATGCAGCGTATACCCCAGTGAAAACAATAACCAGTTCCAGAGCGAGGCGACCCAAGAGCGGCCAAGTTCGCAACGTACGCGTTGGAATTCCCGGCATAGTGTCGTGCGCGCCCATAAGATCGTCCTTCAAATCGATCTGGCGTGGCCAAGCGCCACCACGCCCGCGGCGATCGTCCAGCCGAGCCCGATCGGCACCACGAGAAAGCCGTAGGTCGAGAGCGCATCCCTGAACATGGCTGCGACCGTCAAAATCCCGGCGAGCGCCGCTGCCATCGCCCAATAGGCGAGCCAGCCAGGCACCCACTCATCCCGGCCTGCGACCGAGATCAGTAAGGGGCCGATCCCAACCACGAGAACCGTAGCAATCCAATCCGCCCGTGAACCGAACCAACCCATCACCTCGGCTATCAGCACTGCCTCGGCTGTACCCTGGGGAGCTACTTGCACGACGACTGCCAGCATTGCCACGAACGAGGCGATTGCCAACGGCACAGCCGTCCAGTAGCACAACAGTCCAATCTGCGCGAGCGTGCGGCGGCGCCGGCACATTCGGAAGAACGCGGCGCCCGCCACGCCGAAGAGGAGCACGCCGAGGATCCACGCTGTGAGGTTGCCGACCAATAGCGACTGATTGGCGGTCGCTGTCTCGAGGTACTCCGCGGTGGTGTTGGCTGCGAGCGCCCGGTCGAGATCGGCTCCGGAACTGACCGAGAGTACCGCTCCAATGATCATGCTTGTCGCAGCGGCGAGAGCGGCGTAACCCGCGATTCGGCTAGTCGTGCGGAGGCTCTCCGCAGACTCCTGTGTCCAAGGTATGCTGGGTTCAGTCGTCGTCATCATCCCTTCTCCTTTTCGTCATGCCGCATCAATACTGTCCGGCTTAGCCGTCGAGTCGACGTTCGCACGTCGTGCTCTGCCAATGATTTACGGCGTTGCAAGGGACGCACGGATTTGACCTGCGGGCTGCCCGTCCCCATCCTGGCTTGAACTCGCGCCCAGTATCTGGCCATGGCGTTCGCCGAATTGACCTAACGAGAGAGTCTCAGGGACATCGAGGCCTGCCTCGGGCCCGTGCCCGCGAAGCTCCACCCACCTGGATTTAGCGGGCCGGTGGCGCGGAGCACGCTGGCCGATGCTCATGAGAAGCGGGACTGGAGAATCTACGTTGCGATGTTCGGATCCTTGACAGCTTGCTGAGACCTGAACGCTGGATTGCAAACACGCTTGATTTCTGCTGCGCGCCTCACCGGCGGCCGCACCTCTGATCGGATCCGCAATAGCCGCCAGCGCCCGATACTGTCGAGGCGAGTCTGTATGTCAGTAGCAAGTAATTGCTAAAATGCCCCCCGGGGAAAGACCGAAATCCAACACATTTACCCGTTGATCCGCTCCCAAGCATTCTCTAGGCCCAACTGTCCAATCCATTCGCTGAGATACTGGTTGTCAAGCGATCCCCCGGCCATCTCAATCAACTGACGGATGTCACGGCGTTGGAGCTCTGAGTCCCCAAGTTCACTCCACTCCAACTTCGCGATGATGAGGTCCTCAAGGGTGGGCAATGCGACCGCGATTCCCGCAATCTCCTTAGGCGCCCTTCTTGAGAACTCAGCCTCACTGAAGGGTCTCGCCTTACGAAAGATGAAATCCGCCTTCCAGCCGCTTGCCGGATCAACAGCATTGAACTGACCGCCGGTCTTGAACGCGTCACGCGCGACCTGGCGATCGACATAGAAACCTGCGGATTCGAGTTCCGTCACAAGCTGCTCAAGATTCTCGGCTGACGGCTCGATCACAAGATCAACGTCCTGGGTCGCCCGAAGTGATCCGTAGTAGGCCGCAGCGAGCGAGCCCGTCAGCATGCATGGAATGTTCGCCTCCCTCAAGGCGCCCAGCACAGCCGCTACAAACGATGCGAGGCTCACCGGATTTTCGTCCTTTGTTCCACGACTCGCTTGGCCACCGCATGCGCTGCATCATGGCGGTTCCACCCAGGGTTCCTGGCGAGCATACCCTGAATTTGAGATTCCCTAACCCAATCGCTCAGTTCGAAAGCCACCTTCACCCGCGCGTTGGGCTCCATGCGCGCTATGACATCCTGCTGTACTCGCCAACTTGCTACGGAGGTGTCAACCGGTCGAGCAGACATGTTCATCCTCTGGGCATCCCGTTCACAGCTTCCAGCCGCCTGTCAAAATTACAACAGCCGAGACCGCACAAGGCATCCTAACGCATATTGAGAGCACGCCCCTTGGTGCTACCATTGAGTTATCGAAGTTCGATGGCTCACACCAAGGAGCGGCCCTCATGAAGCGGACGACCAAGTATGTGGCACTCGACGTCCATCAGGCAACCACCGTGGCTTCGGTCCGCGAGCAGAGCGGTCGCGTGATCGCCCGGAGCGTTCTGCCGACGGACGGACCGGCCCTCGTCGAGTTCTTCCGCGGGATGCGGGGCTCGGTGCACGTCGCGTTCGAGGAGGGCACCCAGGCCCAGTGGCTGCACGCCCTGCTGGCCCCGCTGGCCGCCCGGGTCATCGTCTGCGATCGGCGGGGCGAGCACCGCCGGGGCAACAAGGCCGACAGGGTCGACGCAGACGAATTCTCGAGCCGGCTGCTGAGAGGCGACCTCCGGCCGGTCTATCATGCCGGCCAGGGACGCGCCTCCCTGCGCGAGCTCACGCGCGCGTACCGAATTGTGGTCGAGGACTCGACACGGGCCATGCTCCGCCTGAAGGCCATCTTCCGGGGGAGGGCCATCCGAACGCCTGGCACGCGGGTCTACCAACCGGAGCACCGCGAGGAGTGGCTGGCCAAGCTGCCTGACCGGGGCACCCGTTTCCGGGCCGAGATACTCTTCGCTCAACTCGATCTCTTGCGTGAGCTGAGGCCCAAGGCGAAGGCAGCCATGCTGGCCGAGGCTCGGAAGGATCCCGCGTGGCCGGTCCTGCTCGCGATCCCCTTCTTCGGTCCCGTGCGGGTCTCCATCCTGCTGGCCACCATGCAGACTCCGTGGCGCTTTCGTTCCAAGCGGAACCTCTGGGCCTACGCTGGCCTGGCGGTGGTCACCGAGTCGAGCGCGGATCACTTGATCGTCGCGGGCAGGGCAGTCCGTCGCAGGCGGAAGCCGCTCACCCGGGGCTTGAACAAGAACCACAACCGCGCGCTGAAGGAGGTCTTCAAGAGCACGGCCACTGCAGCAATCGGCCGTCCGGGACCCCTGCAGGACTTCTATGGCTCCATGGTCGCGCGCGGCATGCGCGAGGATATGGCGCGACTCACGCTGGCCCGGAAAATCGCCGCGCTAACGCTCCGCCTCTGGAAGACAGGAGAGACCTACGATCCGAAGCAACTGACACTGCAACAGACATAGCATAGGGACCTCGGGGCCATGGCGCGGGTCACGTTCCTTCGCCACGACTCCAGGTTCCCGGACGACGGTGCGAGGGACAGTCTCAACAAGGGATTTCCGCCCGGCCGACAGTCACGCCGAGGCACGTGCCTAACCGTAGGCGCCCTCGCAGAACCCGAATAAGCGTCAGGCCGGCCACAGGCCGAGTCTCAGATAGAACCATGGTTCGCGTCGTGCGACCCAGACGCTTTGAGAACGTCCAACGGACCCGGAGCCGAGAGGAGGAACGATGCGGAAAAGAACGGCTCCACCGACCCAGAAAAAAGGCCGAGCCTCCTCCCAGGACAAATTGGGGCTGACTGCCAAGCGCAAAGAGCGGAAGCAGTCAGAGGGGGCGGAGTCCGCTCTTGACAGTCGCTCTCATAGAACGCCCTTGATTTCTGCTGCGCGCCCCGCCAGCACCCATTTCCTTTGACCGGGGCGAGTCCCACGCTAGCGCCCGATACTTTCGAGGAGGATCTGCGTGTCAGGTTCAAATCATTGTTAGGCCGATTCTTAGTATAGATCCCACTCAAGCGACCCACCGGTCTCGGTTCAGTCCAAGCCGCGTGCGCTGAAGGGCTCCACGAATTACGCGAGCGCAGCGAGCGCAATCTGGGAGCCCGGTTCATGGGATCGGCCCTGATGTCGAGGTAGGTCTATCGGAGCTCAGCGGCCCCGGCTTATTTCTACAAGGGACTCGCCACCCCTCAACTGCTCCAGCGCCTTCGGCAGGACCGTCTCGAGAACTTCCCTCACGGCTGCGTTCGATGTGTTGCCTAAGGTCACCCAGAGAACCTGAGGCGGGGGGCCATGGCGCTTCACCAGATCGACGAAATCTCGATCCTTGGTCATGACTACCGCATCTACGGCCCGGGCGGCCTTGAAAATTTCGTCATCACTCGCAGACACCAAGGCCGCGTCGGTCTGGACCGCAAAGACTTCGGTTTCGAACGCCTTCTCCAGCCACTCAACGAGGGCCGGCGAGTTCTGGGCGTCCAGCCAGAGCTTCATGCGGCGATGATGGGATGGTCAACCCGCTGGCTGGCGAATCGTAGCGCTGCTTCGACGTCCGCCCTTTCCAGTACAGGCATCTCCTCCAGCACCTGCTCAATGCCCAGCCCTGCGGCCAGAAGGTCCAGGACGTCCGTAACACGAATCCGCATCCCCCGAATACACGGCCGTCCACCACACTGCTCTGGGTCCACCGTTATCCGCTCGGCGATCTCCGGCATCGCTCCCTCCTGAGAGAGTCTCCGTCAAATCTAACCCCTGGCCCCCCGCCATGCCCATGGCAACCTGCGTACCTCTGCCGGAGGCAGGGAGATAGGTGTTCCTTAGCAGCGTCTCCGCTGTTCAGCACACTCTAGAAAATCGTCACCTGAATCGGCCTAACGAGTTTGATTTCTGCTGCGCGCCCCGCCAGCTCCCGCCGCTCAACCGGGGCTGCCTCTCACCACGCCCCGATACCTCCGAGGCGCGTCTGCGTGTCTGCTCCAAATCATTGTTAGGAAAAGGCCCCTTGCGCAACGCCACATGGCATGATATACTTAGCCATATGACACCAGCAGGAGAGGACTCATGAGCATCGCGGAAAGGCACCGCCCTAAGGCCGTCGATCGATTCTGGACCCAGGTAAGCGGTGACCCTCACGGGGCTCACACTTACGTCTCCCTGCTCGGCTTGCGTACGTACGAGACCGCGGAACTGCACGCCCTCGTTCGTGAGGGTCTATCCTACGAGGCGTTCGAGCAACTTCGTCGGGTTCTTGATATCCCAGCTTCCCGGGCCGCGGAGCTCCTTCAGATCCCAACCCGCACCCTCGCACGGCGAAAGGACGCGAAGAGGTTCGAGCCAGAGGAATCCGACCGCCTCATCCGACTTACCCGCCTGGTCGGGATTGCCCTTCAGTTATTTGAGGGCGATCTCGAAGACATGCGCACCTGGCTCACTACAGCCCACGGATCTCTTGCCAACCAGACACCGCTCGAGTTCGCTACTACAGAGGTTGGCGCCCGGGAAGTGGAGAACCTGATCGGACGTCTCGAGCACGGCATCCCGCTCTAACATGCCAACCGGTTGGCGAATCGTGAAGCAGCGCCATGCCAAGTCTGCCTTTGACGGAGAAGGTGCACGGCGATTCGGCGGCCGTTGGAACACCCCCGGCATTCCAGTCGTGTACATTTCGGAGAGCCGTGCGTTGGCTTTGCTAGAGGTACTTGCTGGGCTCAAATCGGTGAAGCCAGCTCAAAGTTATGTCCTATTTCCTGTTTCTTTTGAAGATTCGCTCATTGAGGTCCTTCGACCGAAGGACCTTCCAGCCGAGTGGCGCCAGAGCCCGCCGCCCCCGACAACTCAAGTCCTCGGAGACGACTGGGCTGCAAATCAAAAATCAGCGGTCCTTCAAGTACCCAGCGTTCTCGTTCCTGAAGAATTTAACTTCCTTTTGAATCCTACACATCCAGATTTCGAGCGCATCCAGATCGGAATCCCACAGGATATCAAACTCGATTCTCGGCTGCATCCTTAATCACTCTTCCTAACGCGTTTGATTCCTGCTGCGCGCCCCGCCAGCGCCCGCTTCCTGTGATCGTGTCGGAGCTCCAAGCCAGCGCCCGAGACTGTCGAGGCGAATCTGCGTGTCAGTAGCAAATCATTGTTAGGCAGACTCCTTTCGTGATTTTGTGTGCCGCTTTGTGGCGTGTCTGATCACGTGGACCAGCCAGGAATTGAGGCTCTCGCCGTGGGTCGCCGCTGCAATAGCCGCAGCCCTATGCAACTGCGTTCCCAACCGGAGATTGAGCTTTCCCGAAAAAGGCTTCTCAGGCTCTTCATCACGCTTGCCGCACACGGAGAGATAATGGTCGACGGCGCGGTGCATGGACGATTCGAGTTCCTCTACAGACGTACCCTCGAAGTAAATCTCGTCCTTGAGATCAACCACATGCCCAGTGAAAAGCTTGAGGTCGGAGTCAAAATCGACAACCGCTGTGTACCCCTTGTATTCAATCATTCTAGTGATCCTAACGTTCTGAGTGTCTCCGGCCCGCACGCCTGGACTGCATCCGCACACCTGCAGGCGTCCAGCGAGCCGTTACAGATAGCTGGTTTCTTGCAAGAACGACCGCAAGCGCTTTGCAAGGCCACGTCCACACTCCCGTCTCGGATGAGGACGATCCGCGGTGGACTTCCGTCCCTTCAAGACAAAAGTGACGGTCGAGCCCGACCCTTCGTACACCTCCGCGCCGAGCGCCTTCAAGTACGCTTCAGCATCTGACCAATCGAGTCCTGGGTCTGACCGTCGTATGGCCGCCTTGGTGTTCTCGTGCTTCCTCATGGTACCAATCTACAGTACCAACAGCCGAGTTGCAAGGGGAAGACTCAAGTCTGCCTAACGCGTTTGATTTCAGCTGCACGCCCCGCCAGCGCCCGCTTCCTGTGATCGTGTCGGAGCTCCAAGCCAGCGCCCGAGACTGTCGAGGCGAATCTGCGTGACAGCCAGCAAATCATTGTTAGCACGACCGTTCCATGCGCCCAGCGCCACGTGTAGTCCTAGCACTCATCAAGAAGCACCCGTCAATTCGATTCCGCACCATGGACAGTACCGAATCGGTGTCGAGTACTCCGGTGGATCGCCCGCGATCGCCCACCACAACTCCGCGACCTTTCCAACGGTAGTAATTGACTCGCCCCATTCAGGATCGGCAGGAGCTATGCCCATCTCTGCCAGGCGAACAACTTCCGCCCGCTTGGGGCATTTGTGTACGAGGTTTGGCACTATTCTATTGTGTGACACTCGATTGGGCCTAGGAAAGAGCCTACATATACGGTCAGCCTAAGTGACGTCTTCAACAGTAAGACCAGCGTCCTTCAAGATCCGCGCGAGAAGACCAGACCCAAGTCCCGTGACTTGTGCATGGGGACCGTAACTCGTCGCCCGTCAGGGTGGCGCAGAATCAGATGGGAGCCAGATTGGCGGACACGTTCGAACTGGTGGCGCTCAAGAACACGAACCAACTCATGAGCGGTAACGGTTGGGAGCCGTGGGCTCATATCGCGATCTTCACTCGCGAGCTACCGACCTCCTCATGAATCGGTTCTCCACGCTCCAGGCGATCCTGGATATGAAGGCGGATCGCGTCCTCGATGAGGACCCGGACTTCTTCCTCCGTATCGCCTTCCGTATAGCAGCCTTGTAAAGCAGGCACAACCGCAACGTAGCGACCATCCTCATCCCGCTCGATTACAACCGTGAATTCGTACACCATCATGGCACCCATTCTCGGTTAAGGTTCAGTTCAATAGTAACGCATTGCATTCAGTCGTGCTAACATGCTGCATTTCCGCTGCGCGCCCCGCAAGCGCAGAGCCGCTATTGGACGCCTTCGACCCCGCCTTGGGGCCCGACCGGGCATGCCCTAACTCTGCGCGACTGCTGCAAATGCCTGTTAGAACGCCTTTTCGTACGACACCGATCGCGTCAGACGTCTTGACAACAAGACCGTCAGATGCTACCATCTATCTGTCGGGCCTATCGGAAACACCGTACCACATACTCACCAGGAGCGGTTATGGACACCTTTTATCCGCACTTGCTCTTCCGAAAGCACTGGCAGATCACGGCTCGGGCCCGCTATGAACTTGGTCAGTGCGACGCCATGATCCGGTCCATCTGCGAAATGCCCATCCGTCCCGAGCACCATACCCTCCTTCTTGGAGTCTCGCTCGTAAAGGGCGCACAAGCGACGACAGCAATCGAAGGCAACACCCTAACCGAGTCCGAGGTAGAGATCATTGCTGAGGGCGGATCACTGCCGCCGAGCAAGGAGTACCAAGAAATCGAAGTCCGCAATGTTTTGGAGGCTATGAACAGCCTGCTCGTCGAAATTTCCGTTCAAGAAACCGAGCATCTGATCACCCCAGACCTCATGCTTCGATTTCACCGGTTGATTGGCAAGGACCTTGGCCAACACTTTGATGCAATTCCAGGTCGCTTCCGTGAAGACCACAGAACAGTGGGTCCGTACAAATGCCCGGACCCGAAGGACGTTCCTGAACTCGTTGATGCTCTTTGCCGTTGGTTGCGCGATGAGTTTCAATACACTCGGGGTCATCAGCCATTCGGCGACGCGGTAATCGAGGCAATTGTTACACACGTGTACGTGGAGTGGATACACCCATTTGGAGACGGGAATGGTAGAACCGGGCGGCTCCTCGAGTTCTACATCCTGTTAAGAGCTGGGAATCCCGACATCGCCTCCCATATTTTGTCGAACTTCTATAATCTTACGCGTCCAGAGTACTATCGTCAAATACACGAGGCGAACAGCAAGCGAGACCTCACTTCGTTCATTGACTATGCGGTAACTGGATTCAGAGATGGGCTCTTGGAGACGGTCAAGACCATTCAAAAGTCTCAGTTCCATACCGCGTGGCGCAGCTTCGTTCATGATTTGTTCGCCGAACGAAAGTACACGAAGAAGACCGTTTTCAAGAGGAGGCGCGAACTTATGCTTGCCTTCCCGCTAGAGTTGACAGTTCCACTCGCCCAAATTCCACTCTTGAATCCGCGTATCGCTTTGGAATACGGACAACTTTCCGAGCGAACACTCCAAAGGGACCTTGATGTCCTTATCGAAATGGGATTGATGAACCGGATTGAAAACGGCTACCGCGCCAACACCGCTGCATTACGGATGCAGATGGCTCGCCGCCTCAAAAAGCGCTCCTCCCATAATACCCCGGAGGACCCATAAGCAACCAATCCGACTATGAGGCGTTCTAACGCCATTGATTTGAACTGCACGCCCCGCCAGCGCCAGAGTCCTCGACCGGGTCGGAGTTCCAAGCCAGCACCCGATACTGTCGAGGCGAGTCCGCGTGACTGTTCCAAATCATTGTTAGAACGCCAAGAACCGCCTGCCTGAACCCAATCCATGCGGACGCTCCTTAGGTACCAGCGGGATGAGGCGCCTAGTCAGTTTCGCCTTTCGCGTAGGCCGTAGATTTCGATTTCCGGCGAGAGCGTGTTGGGCAACAGAACCATTACAGAGGTAGTATCAATGCTCAGGACGCGATGATTCATACTCGGGAAGGGCATGACCACGTCCTCTACCCAACGACCATCGCTTTCAAAGACGGCCCATGTTTGTGTTTCATGCAACGCATCACTCGGCTGCTGAACCCAGAGCCTTCCTCGTTCATCAGTGTGAAGTTCAAAATAGTACGGGAAATGGGTCAACCATTGGATGTCGGGTATGAGACCTGCCAGCATTTCTTCAAAGGCACGCCGATCGCTGCTTGAAATCCTGCGCCGTTCAGTATCTCTGCGAATTCGCCGGAGCAGGCGTCCTCCTTGATCGTACTGTCCGATTTCGTATGTAGCTCCGTCTCCAATGTAGATATACGACTCCCCCACAGCGACGCTTGTAGCGGGAGAGCCCGCGAAGTGGTTTCCCTCCTTAGGGCTCACCCGCCTGACGATCTGTCCAGGAAACCATCCGATCGTATCGACCCGTAGGCTGTCACCCCTCCGGAGTATTCCATACAGATCTGCACCGCGGGTGATTCCGACTGCAGTCAAGCCGTGGAACGCGATCCGTCCCAATACGTCTCCGCTCGTGAGCGGAGCGACCGGTATCCAAATCGAAGCGGTATCAGAAACGGCACTGAGGAATTCCGCCATATCGCTCCCTGAGCGCACGCTTGGAGGAATGGCCTTGTTGCTGTATGCGTCAGGCAGGGCACCCTGGCTGATGAACTCCCCGTCCCTCGAGAGGAAAATCGTCCTGTCAGGTCTACGAGCAAGGAGCATCAGTGTGTCTCCGCCCAGAACGCGAAAGCCGACCAGTGTCCGCCATTCACCGGGTCCCTCGCCGATGCGCTCGATTCTCCGAATGAACCGCCCGTTCTGGTCGTACACCACCAGGCTCCCGCGGCTCTTTATAACGATGTGGCCGTTAGAAAGCCTGGCGACGTCCTCCGCGTACACAAGGTCCCCACCCGAGTCCTCACCAATGTGCCCAATGGGATGCGGCGTCACTTCAGTTCGCTGCCGTGGAGACACTCCCCGAGCGTTCTCTACGACGACCGCACCAATTGGCTCTGTCGGCCATTCTACAGCAAATTCATCAAGGGGAATTTCCTCGCCGCAAGAAACAATAGTACCCAACGCACAAAGGCCAACCCGAATAATGCGCCCTCGCCGCATATGATTATCCCTGAGGTACCCAGCGGCTTTCATATACACACTTTACAATTTGTAATAAGGCGTTCTAACGAGTTTGATTTCAGCTGCGCGCCCCGCCAGCGCCCGCCCGCTTGACCGACACGGAGCTGCAAATCAGCACCCGAAACCTTCGAGGCGAATCTGCGTGTCTGCTGCAAATCATTGTTAGAATGCATTCCCTGATGCGATGTCTTGCGATGAGACAGTCCGTGCGGCATCATGTTGCCCAAACTAGAACGTCCAGGTCGGTCCAACGGTAAAGAGGCCGTCTCCATTTTCACCAAAGACATTGGCCCATCCGGCTCGAACACCAAAATGGGCTCCTCGCCACCCAATCGTTCCCACAAATGCAGCTGCCGGCGAATCCCCTTGGAATCCCTTGGACTCACGAAAAATCACGGCCGGTCCCGCAGACAATTCGAGACCCCTATAGGGCCGGACTACGGCGGCGCCACCCACCTGAAACAGGGGTGAAGCGGGGCTCTCAGGAGAACACGAAGGTGGAACGCCCGTGGTGCAATCTTGTCCAATAGTGTGCAGCCAAGTGATTCCGCCATGTCCACGTACTTGGATGACACCAACTGAACGGGTGATCTCAGCGAAAACGCCACCACCCACTCCTTGCTCCCGCCCTCCGTCATAGGCGGCCAGATTCCCGCTTACACTCACGGCCACCTGCGACACGCCTATATCAGGCGTCACGATCAGACAAAAGGCGATCAGAATTGCTCCTGTGCACGTCCGGCCTGAGTCATGCATCGATCTGACAACTGTCCTTCCAACCATCGTAATCTCACTCCTACAAGAATTCATTTCTGGATACTTGGGGGCAGGTCACCACGGATTTCGAGTTTTTGACCACCGCCACCGACGCCAAAATACTATTAGTTTCATTACGCGGGCCCATGAACTTCCAATGCATTCTAACGAGTTTGATTTCTGCTGCGCGCCCCGCCAGCGCCCGCTTCCTTGGATCGGGGCGGAGCGCCGAGCCAGCACCCGAGACTTGCCCGGCGAATCTGCGTGACAGCCAGCAAATCATTGTTAGAAGGCACGCGCCTTTGACAGCCGATCTGTGGCGGTCGGCAACTCACAGGATGGCTCTCAGCTAATCCCGAATAACCTGATACGCTCTGACGTACTGCACATCCAAGTCGTCCCGCCAAACCCCGAGAACGAGATCTGGATGTATTTCGTGTATCGTGAATCCATTGGGCAATGCAACCGTTCCGAGCCAGTGTCCCTCAGGGGAGAACACTGTCCAATTTGGCTTGCCAGCGAAACCGTGCCGCGTCGAATTCTCGAAGTCAATTTCATCTGGTGCGGGATACTCCCTCACCCAAATCGTCCCATCGCTGCCCACCCTGATCCGAAGGTATGCCGGGAAAAAGTCAGCGAAGGACATGGCCTCCATCTCAGCCTCAAGGCGTTCGCGCCCTGCCGAGGTCAGTCGGCGGGCTTCCTCGCGCGCACGTTCTAATCGGCTTACCTGATATGCTTCCCTAACCGCGGCAGGAACTCGCACTGGGTCCCACTCGCGACGTACGATTTTCCGGACTACACCAGATGAGTCGTAATACCGGAACTCGTAGCTCTCAGGATACCCATGCCAGAGTCCCTGGCCATCAGTTCCAAACGACCCCCGCGCTCCAAATACCGTTTGACCGCCGACTTGATACCCGCCCGCACTTGGTTGCGCTTCCCCGTGAGCGACTGGGAACATACCAACTTGCGTTACACTCTCCCCCGTCGGGTCCACCAATCTCAGTTCAGCAGATGCTGTGCCTCGGACCTGCGGCAGGTCAGAACTCTGCGGGTATCTTTGGATGAAGAACGATCCGTCGTCACGCCACAGAAGTGGAACTGAGAACAACCTTCCTCCCCAGTCAGGGATGTGTGGGTCTGCCACTGACCGAACGAGGATGCCCTCCGACGAAAAAACCTGCTGGATATATGAGCCCGCATCATGTACCGCGATCAGGCCGCCGTTGAGCAGTCCCATACGGTCCGGTTGGTTGAACTCCCCTGGCCCGGCGCCCGGCCGTCCGATAGCCCTAACGAATTGTCCGGCGGAATCAAATGTCAGGACGGTCTTAGCGAGGAAGTCAAGTACTGCTATCGAACCGTTCGGCATTCGTGCAACACCAGCGATCAGGCCCAACGCCTGCATAGGATCGCCGCAGTCCCTGCATCCAATGGATAGGATCGGATGCTCAGATAGCGCCCATCTGGCGGCACCGCCCCACGCCGAATCACGGTTTATTACAATTTCAACGCCGGCGCTGTCATAAACTTCAAATGGCGCGACGTCCTGAACGCCGTCAGGCGCGCAGCCCGCAAGTGCATAGGCTACGGCAAACAATGGCGCCAGCTTCAAGTTACAGATCCGCACGGAGCACCACTGTGCATAATAGCGAGATGCGCCACGACCCCACTTATAATCCTCCATCTATTCGTGTAGAGTCGAGCCGGGGCGTCGTGGATTTAGGACCTGCCTAGCTGGATCTCCCCGTTTCCTTTGGGAGTGCCTCAATAGACGGTCCATGTCCCGATTTCCCCGACCCGCTCATCGAACCGGACGTGCGGATTTCCCGCATCCGGCTCTCCGACTGGATTCACGAAAAGGCATGCGAGGTGCGACGCCGGTGCCGATCCTGGAGGAATACAACACCCTGCTCCTTCAGGAAACGGTAGCTGTACGGAAGGGTCCTTCGCGAGGGGACCTTGTGGCGCCGTCTGAGAAATCTACGTAGCTGCGCATACAGATACTTGTCCAGGGCGCGGTACGACGGGTGCACCGCTCCCACACTGAAGTAGTTCGCCCACCCGACCCGACCTCGATTCAGCCGGGCGACCACTTCTTCAAGCGGCGCCTGGTTACTCGCACACAGCACGGACTTCATGCGCTGCTTGGCCTGGTCTACGGCCTTCGTCGAAGGTGCCGCCCCGACGTACCTCAGCCCTGTACTGCGGGCCACCGTCGGTCCGAACGTGTACCCCAGGAAATCAAAGGCTTCCGTTCGCGCGTGACGAGTGCAGGTCTTCGTCTCATTCAGTCGAAGCCCCAGCTTCTCAACGATCCAGCTCAGCCAGGCATATGCGTCCCTTGCCCCGGCCTCGCTACGACATAGGATCACGAGATCGTCCGCGTAATTGATGATTCGAGCCCCGAGCTTCCTCTCCAAGCCAAACCTGATCCACGCCCGTAGCAGACGGTGGATGTAAATGTTCGCTAGTAGAGGTGAGATCACACCGCCCTGCGGCGTGCCCTCATTCCCGCTGCCCCTGAGGACCTTCTTCTTGCGTTCGTTCGTCTCCTCAACGGGCGCTTTCAGCCACATCTTGACCAGATGCAGTAGCTTGCGATCCACGATTCGACGCGCTACCGATTTCATCAGCTCCTGGTGAGGGATCGTGTCGAAATACTTCGACAGGTCCGCATCCACCACGTGGCTTTCCCCTTGCTTCAGCCCTTCCAGGACCTCCTTTACTGCGTCCTGTGCACTCCGCTTGGGTCGATAGCCGTACGCATTCGGCTCAAAATCCGCCTCGAAGATAGGCTCCACAACCAGCATCACAGCAGTCTGCACCACGCGGTCCCGAACGGTCGGAATACCTAGCGGCCTCATCCCACCGCGTGCCTTTGGAATCATCACCCGCCGTACGGGTTGCGGCTTGTAGCTCCCCTCTTTCAGTTCTGTTGCGAGACTACGCAACCATTCTTCCGCTCCGGACGCTTCGATGTCCTCGAACGTCACCTCGTCCACACCCGCCGCTCCGCCCGCACTGCGGCGTAGCTTGTAGGCATGCTCAAGAATGTCCGCACGATACACCTTGTCGTACAGTTGATAAAACCGGAAGGATGGCTCTCTCTTGGCCTTGACGTAGAGCTTCCTCTGAAGGTTCCGGATCTTTTCTGGAGTTACCAGGCCTCTGG
>Ga0214473_10001528_pt1 | contig 30248 bp, 26 predicted proteins | sample RVTome_7_FD_203509 | JGI IMG/M metagenome (GOLD analysis project Ga0214473, IMG submission 203509) | Soil microbial communities from uranium-contaminated site in the Upper Colorado River Basin, Wyoming, United States - RVT98D197 | ecosystem: Environmental > Terrestrial > Soil > Contaminated >...
TTTGTTAGCCAAGGTCAGGATGTAGGGCAAGGTTACGTTGGTAAGAGCCGCAGTGGAAGTCTGTGGGTAAGCCCCCGGCATGTTGGCCACTGCATAGTGCAGCACCCCCTCCTCGTAGTAGACCGGATCCTCATGGGTGGTGGGGCGGGTGGTTTCGAAACATCCGCCCTGGTCCACAGCCACGTCCACAACGACGGAGCGCGGCTTCATCAGGTGCAGCATATCGCGGGTGACCAGCTTTGAAGCGGCTGTGCCCGCTACCAGGATGGCGCCCACCACTAGGTCGGCCGAAGCCAAGTGCCGCTCCAGCGAGCTCCGGTCGGAATGCACCGTGACGCAGTTGGGCGGCAGCACGTCGTCCAGGTACTTCATGCGGTCCGCGTCCACATCCAGGATGGTGACGCGCGCCCCCATGCCGGACGCCTTCTTGGCCGCGTTGATGCCCACGATGCCGCCACCGATAATAAGCACCTCTGCCGGCGCCACCCCGGGCACCCCGCTTATGAGACGGCCGAGGCCGCCATGCGGATAGGCGAGGTAGTACGACCCCACCGTTATGGCCATGCGCCCGGCTACCTCGCTCATGGGCACCAGCAGAGGCAAGCTGCCATCGGCCAACTGGACCGTCTCGTAGGCTATACCCATGATCCCGCTCTGAAGGAGAGCCCTGGTCAGGTCGGGAACGGGAGCCAGATGAAGATAGGTGAAGAGGACGAGGTCGTCTCGAAAATAGGGGTACTCCGACGGGAGAGGTTCTTTGACCTTCACCACCATGTCGGATGTGGCCCATACCTCGGCTGCGGCGTGGACCATACGGGCCCCTCTGGCTTCGTACTCGGCGTCGGTGAAGCCGCTGCCGACCCCGGCCGCCTCCTCGACTATGCACTCATGGCCGGCTCGGGTCAGCGCCCATGCTCCGGCCGGGGTGATGCCCACGCGGTTCTCATTGTTCTTGATCTCTCTCGGACACCCCACGATCACTTCGCGCCCTCCTGTCTTGTCTTCACGAGAGGCGCCCAAAGTCTTGGCGGCGAAACCATGGGCCTCGATCGCTCTCGTTCATTGGATGCTCGTGCAGGCGTATGGTCATCGCGCTCGGCTTTCTATCGTCGAGGTCGCGTCTTGGGACCGGCGCGATGATGTCGCGGGGACCGGCGCGTTCCGTGGGTTCCAACCCAGATAGGCAGACAGAGAGGTGGCCGCGGTCTTGACGGCCTCCGCGCAAAAAACGCGCTCTGAGGGGCCGAAGCGTCCCGCCGGCATCACGACCGAGATCGCAGCCGCCACCGCTCCCGCTTGGTCGCGCACGGGGGCTCCCACCGCGCAGATGCCGACGTAAAGACCTTCGATATCGAGGGCCAGGTGCTCTTGTACGATCTCGTCGAGCTCTTCGGCCACAGCCTGCGGGTCCGTGACGGTGTAAGGGGTGAGCTGGGGATGGGGCTGGGCCAGGATCCGCTCTCTCTCCTCGGGCGGCTTGAAGGCGGCGAAGAGTTTCCCGTGCACTGAGGCGATGTCGCCGATGATCCGCCCCGGGGCCGTTCTGCGCTTGTACGGGCGCGCCGTGTTAACTATGTCGGCGCACACGGGCACTCCGTCCACCTCGACCGCGAGCGTGACCGACTCCCCGGTTTCTTCGGCGAGCGATTCCAGGAAAGGCCGCGCTGCCCCCACGAGTTCGGAGTAGTCATCCGACACATACGTCATGGCTAACGTAGCCGGTCCCAAGTGGTAACGGTTGGTGGCTGGGTCGCGGACCAGGAATCTCGTCGACTCTAGAGTGCGTACCATCCGATAGGCGGTCATGCGCAGGAGTCCGGTCTGTTCGGCCATCTCGTCGATAGTCCATTGGCTGTGGTCCACGTCGAACAGGCAGAGGATCGCCAGACCTCTCGACAGGGCACGCACCAAAAAGGGGTCGGAATCTGCCGACTGATCGGCTGTCTTTCCGGCTAGGTCCTCGCCCTCGACGCTCCGCGCTCGCTTGCTCTCAGCCATGCCCGCTCCGGCTTGCCAATCGGCTGCTGATGTTCTACGATATTAGAGATGCTATCAGTCGATATTACAATATCGCGTGAGCCCTGGCAAGCGGATAGCCATCTTCAACCGAGCGGGGGTAGATGATCGATGTCTGAGAAGGTGTTCACGAACCTCACCAATTGCGGGCCGGTATCCGTGTACGTCCGAGACGGGCGAATCACGCGGATCCGTCCCCTCGATGCCGACGAGAGTGATTATAAGCCCTGGGTGATCAAAGCCGGCGGAAAGGAATACTCTCCGCCCAAGAAAGTGTCCCTGTCGCCCTTCGTCCATGCCGAACGGCGGCGCATCTACTCCGACGAGCGCATCAAGTACCCCATGAAACGGGTCGATTTCGACCCCAACGGCGAACGTAATCCCCAGAACCGGGGCAAGTCCCGGTACGAGCGCATCTCCTGGGACGAAGCCCTGACCCTGGTCGCGGGTGAACTCACACGTGTGAAAGATACGTACGGCGGGTCGGCGATCAGCGGCTGTACTTCGTCGCATCACAACTGGGGCATCGTCGGCTACAAGATGGGGCCTTTCTTGCGTTTTATGAACATGCTCGAATACACGCCGGTTCTGGATAACCCCGACAGCTGGGAAGGATGGCACTGGGGCGCCACGCATTCCTATGGCTTTTTCTGGCGCCTGGGTATGCCCGAGCCATACGACACGCTGCAGGACGCCCTGCAAAACGCTGAAATGATCGTTTACTGGTCCAACGACCCGGACTCCACCCGCGGTACGTATTCAGGCCAGGATTCGGCCCTCTGGCGCCAGTGGCTCAAAGAGAAGGGCGTCAAGATGGTTTTTGTCGACCCCTTCCATAACTACACTAACGCCGTGACAGGGGGCAAGTGGATCGCTCCGAGGATGGGGACCGACACCGCCATGGCCATGGCTATCGCCCACGTCTGGATCACCGAGGACACCTATAACCGGGACTACGTCAGGGACCGCACCATGGGTTTCGATGAGTTCAAGCAGTACGTCATGGGCGAGACCGATGGACAGCCGAAAACGCCCGAGTGGGCGGCCCCCGAATGCGGTGTCGAGGCCCGAGTCATCCGCACCCTGGCCCGCGAGTGGGCGGCGAAGCGCACGGTGCTTTCGGGCGGTTCCCGGGGCGGGGAGGGCGGCGCCTGTCGGGAAGCCTACGGCACTGAGTGGGCGCGCATGATGGTGTTGCTGCAGGCCATGCAGGGACTGGGCGCTCCAGGCCGCAGCATCTGGGGCACGACCATGGGGGCGCCGTCCGACACCACCATTTGGTTCCCCTGCTACGGCGAGGTGGAAGGCAAGATGTCCTCCTCCACTAAGGCGGCCAAGTACCTCCCGGTCAACCCCACCCGGCAGCGTCTGTGGCGCCTGACCGTGCCCGAGGCGATCCTTGATCCGCCGGTCAGTTGGTATGGGGAAGGGTTCTGTGGCCGCAGTCTGGAGCAGCAGTTCACACACTTCGAATATCCCATGACGGGCTATTCGGAGGTCAAGCTGTGGTATCGGTACGGCGGCTCTTTCATGGGGACCATGAGCGACACCACCAAGTGGGTGCGTATGTACCAGAGCCCCAAGCTCGAGTTCGTGGTCAACCAGGACATCTGGTACAACAGCGAGACCCGCATGGCTGATGTGATATTGCCGGCTTGCACGAATTTCGAGCGCGACGACATCGGCGAGTGGGCCGGAGTCAACGGTTACACGGTGCACGGCAGCAGCGGCTGCAACTACCGGGTCGTGGTGCGAGAGAAGAAGTGCATCGAGCCCTTGTGGGAGTCGAAATCTGACTACCAGATCTTCACCCTCTTGGCCGACCGGCTGGGCCTGAAAGACGCATACACCGATGGAGGCAAGACCGACGTCGACTGGGTGAAGGCCTTCTTTGACATCTCTGACCTGCCCAAGGAGATCACCTGGGAGGAGTTCGACGACAAGGGCTATCACATCATCAACATCAAGGATGGATACAAGCCGACGCCGTCCCTGCGGTGGTTCCATGACGGGCGACCTTGTGACACGCCGGACCTCATGAACCCCAAGCGTCTGACGGAAAAGTCCGGGGAGCTGGGCACCTACAGCGGCAAGATCGAGTTCGTATCTGAGAGTCTGAAGGCCCACTTTCCCGACGACGATGAGCGACCGGTTTCGCCGCGCTACATTCCCAGCTGGGAGGGGCACCGCAGCGAGTTGGCTCGGAAATACCCGCTCCAACTGCTTTCGCCCCATCCGCGATTCTCATTCCACTGCCACTACGACAAGCACACCGACTGGCTTGACGACATTCCCGTTCACCGCATCAAGAAGGACGGTTATGCGTGGTGGCCGGCGCGCCTGAGTCCGACGGACGCGGCTGAACGGGGCATCAACAACCACGACATCGTGCGTCTTTACAACGACCGCGGATCGGTGCTCTGCATCGCCGTGGTGACGGAACGCTTACGTCCCGGGGTAGTCCATTCCTATGCGTCATCGGCCAAGTACGATCCGCTAACCCTGGGACAAGCCGATGCGATGGACAAAGGCGGATGCGTCAACATGCTGACCCCGTCGCGCATGGTGTCCCAAAACGCGCCTGGGATGACGCCCAATTCTTGCCTCATCGAGATCGAGAAATGGGAGGGCTGAGAGAATGGCCCGTCTGAGTCTGTTGATTGATGTGACCAAATGCAGCGGCTGCTACAACTGCTTTCTGGCCTGCCGCGACGAATACTACGGCAATGACTACAATCCATATTCGGCCGCGCAGCCGCTCAACGGCCAGTTCTGGATGCAGATCAAGGAGGTCGAGCGCGGTAGTTACCCCAAACCCAAACTTGACTATATCCCGACCCCTTGCATGCACTGCGAGTCGGCGCCCTGCGTGGACGCGGCCGCCGACGAAGCCGTGTACCGACGCGAAGACGGCATCGTGTTGATCGACCCACAAAAAGCCAGGGGCCAGCGCTTGATCGTCAATGCTTGTCCTTACCGTGTGATCTTTTGGAACGCCGAACTTGAGATACCCCAGAAGTGTACCCTGTGCGCTCACCGCCTGGACGAAGGGGTCAAGGAACCGCGCTGCGTGGAGGCCTGCCCGACCGGGGCCCTCGTCTTCGGCGACTTGGATGACCCGGCCAGCGAAATCGCGAGACTGCACGCCGCGCTCAAGACCGAAACCTATCATCCTGAGTACAATGCACATCCGACGGTCAAGTACGTTGGTATTCCCAAGCGTTTTATCGCGGGAGAGGTCGTCCGGCGAGACATGCCCGGCGAGTGCGCCCAGGGGGCGCTGGTCACCCTTGAAGGCGGCGGCACAAAGAAGGAAACGCGCTCGGACAGTTACGGCGACTTCGAATTCGAGGGGCTTGAGAAGAACACCGCCTATCGGTTACGAGTCGAACATGAAGGCTATGCGCCGAAGGTCCTCGACGTCGTCACCAGGGCGGATGTCAACGTTGGCGAGATTGTCTTGGAGCCGATGAGTTGAGCCCCGATCTCTTGGGAAGGTTGTCGTGAACGAAGTCGTCATCGTCAGCGCAGTCCGGACGGCGGTGGGCCGGATCGGGGGGGCGCTCAAGGATGTGCAGCCGGAAGACCTGGCCAAAGTCGTCATCGCTGAAGCGATCGACCGGGCGGGGATCGAGCCGGCCACGATCGACGAGGTCATTTTCGGCCAGACGAAGCAAAGCGCCGACGCCGCCAACCTGGCCCGGGTCGCGGCTCTGAAGGCGGGTCTGCCGGTAGAGGTGCCGGCATACACGGTGATGCGCCAATGCGGCTCCGGGCTCCAGGCTGTGAACAACGCCGCCCAGGCCATCATGGCCGGCCAGGCCAGCATCGTGGTCGCCGGGGGCACGGAGAGCATGAGCAACGCCCCCTACTATATGAGAGGCGCCCGCTACGGCTACGGGTCGGGCAACGCGGTGCTGGTGGATTCGAACACCGAAAGCCAGCCTCGCTCCCAGCCCGTGGAGATCTACGGCGATCTCACCATGGGTCTGACGGCCGAGAACCTGGCGGACAAGTACGGCATCAGTCGCGAGGAACAGGACATCTTTGCCCAGCGCAGCCAGGAGAGGGCCTTGGACGCGATCAAGGGAGGGCGCTTCGCAGGGGAGATAATTCCCGTTGAGATCCCGCAGAGGAAGGCCGAGCCGACAGTCTTCGCCATCGACGAGCACCCGCGCGGGACCAGCTTGGAGCGATTGGCCAAACTGGCTCCCGTATTCAAAGAGGGAGGATCCGTGACCGCGGGGAACTCCTCGGGTCGTAACGACGGCGCCGCCTGCCTGGTGGTGATGTCGGCGAAAGAAGCGCAAAGACGTGGGTTGCAGCCGCTGGCAGCGATCCGGAGCCAGGCCGTGGCCGGCGTTCCTCCGGAGATCATGGGCATCGGGCCCGTGCCGGCCACTCGCAAGGCCTTGGCTCTGGCGGGGCTCACCTTGGACGACATCGGTTTGATCGAACTCAACGAGGCCTTTGCCGCTCAGAGTTTGGCAGTGATCAGGGAGCTGGGGCTCAATCAGGATATCGTCAACGTCAACGGCGGCGCGATCGCGTTGGGGCACCCTCTCGGCTGTTCCGGCGCCCGGTTACTCGCCACGCTGCTCTTCGAGATGCGCCGGCGGGGAACTCGCTACGGCCTGGCCACTCTGTGCATCGCCGGGGGACAGGGGATCGCGACCATCGTCGAATCGGCGACTTGACGAGGGACGACGGATGAGAAGCGCCAAATGAAAACCCACGAGTACCAGGCGCGGGAGGTTTTGACCCGTTACGGCGTGAAGTTCGGCGCGGGCCGGGTCGCAGAGACACCACACGAGGCGGAAGCGATCGCCCGCGAGCTCGGCGGCGAAGTCGTCGTGAAGGCCCAGATCCATGCCGGAGGCCGGGGCAAGGCTGGGGGAGTCAAGCTCGCTGCTTCTCCCGCGGAGGCTCGGGAGCATGCGCGGGCCATGCTGGGTTCGTCTATCAAGGGCTGCGAAGTGCGCAAAGTACTGGTGGCTGAGACTGTGCCCATAGCCCGAGAGTACTACTTGGGCGCAGTCCTCGACCGGGCTCGGAAGAGCGTAACCATGATGGCGAGCTCGATGGGTGGTGTGGATATCGAAGAGGTGGTCCGCGCGTCGACCGGCGACATCATCAAGATCGCCGCCGATCCCCTCATGGGCCTCGCCGATTATCAGGCACGAGATCTGGCCTTGGCCGTTGGCCTGAGTGGAGACCAGACGAAGCAGTTCGCATCCACCGCTCGCTCACTCTTCAAGGCTTTTCTGGATTGTGACTGCTCTCTACTTGAGGTGAATCCCCTGGCTCTGACCGAAGAGGGAGAGTTGATCGCACTCGATTCCAAGATGGTCGTCGATGACAACGCTCTTTTCCGCCAGCCGGCTCTTGCCGCGCTGCGCGACGCGAGTGAGGAGGAGCCGGCCGAGGTGGAAGCGCAGGCGGTCGGTGTCAGCTACGTCAAGCTTGACGGCAGCGTAGGGTGCATCGTCAACGGAGCCGGACTGGCGATGGCGACCATGGACGCTATCAAACTCCACGGTGGCGAGCCGGCGAACTTCCTTGACGTCGGCGGCGGGGCGAACCTCGAGCAGATAGGTGCAGCCCTGAGGATCATCCTGAAGGACGAGAAGGTCCGTGCCGTACTGGTTAACATCTTCGGCGGTATCACTCGCTGCGACATCGTGGCTCAGGCCCTCGTCGATCGCATCGCGGAGGGGGGAGTCGAGGTTCCTATCGTCGCCCGGCTCGTGGGCACCAACGCGGCGGAGGGGCGGGTACTGCTGGCAGGGTCGGGCGTCGTGCTGGCGACGACCATGTCCGAGGCGGCCGACCGCGCCGTCAGTCTCGCGCGCAAGCGGGGGGGGAGCTGAGTGAGCATCCTGGTGGACTCGAGCAGCAGGGTCTTGGTGCAGAACATCACCGGCCGCGAAGGGAAATTCCATACTCGCCAGATGCTGGCCTACGGCACCAAAGTGGTGGCCGGGACGGCTCCTGGGCGAACAGGCCAGTCGGTCGAGGAAGTGCCGGTCTTCGATTCGGTCAAGGAGGCAGTGGGGGTCGGCGGGGCCGACACTTCGATCATCTTCGTACCCGCCCCCTTCGCCACGGACGCCATCGTGGAGGCGGCCGACAACGGAATCCGCCTGATCGTCTGCATCACCGAGGGCATCCCAACTCTCGACATGGTGAAGGTCTACGCTCACGTGCGCGCGAAGGGCAGCCGTCTCATCGGTCCAAACTGCCCCGGTCTCATCACTCCGGGTCAGTGCAAGGTTGGTATCATGCCCGCCAACGTCTACACTCCCGGTCCGGTTGGGGTTATATCGCGCAGCGGAACGCTCACCTACGAGATCGCCGGCGAGCTGACCGCTCTGGGGATGGGTCAGTCGACCTGCGTCGGCATCGGGGGAGACCCGATCATAGGCTCGTCGTTCATCGACATACTCACCCTGCTCGAGGCTGATCCGGCTACCGAGATCGTCGCCTTGATCGGAGAAATCGGAGGGACCGACGAGGAAGAAGCCGCGGAATTCATCGGCGCCGGTATGAAGAAGCCGGTAGTAGCGTTTATCGCCGGCAAGACCGCCCCGCCAGACAAACGCATGGGCCACGCCGGCGCCATCATCTCAGCCGGCCGCGGTACCGCGGCGGAGAAGATAGAAGCTCTGGAAGAAGCGGGCGCGATCGTGGCGGGCAGTACGGAAGAAATGGCCCGCGTGATCGCCGGGATTGTGCCGAAACTTGGAACCACCACAATCGACCCATTATCGCAGCCGACTTGTCTTTAGACGGCTGACGCCGGATCCGTCCCCCCTTCCGACCCTCCTGGCATCCGCAGCCAGGGGGGTCTTTTCTTACGGGGCCAACGAGATCCGAGGAGTGGTCGCGGTCAGGAAGGCCACCCGGCTTTGGCCACCGCAAAAGCGCTGCACCAATTCGACTACCTCGTCACAGGCCGTCTCGATCTCGGCCGGCGTGACCGGGGGCAGTCCGTCGACATTGAACTCGATGGCCCGAGTCTCGGGAAGGGTGAGAGTGTGATTTGCCTGCCGCCAGGTCCAGCGGCGGGTCAAGACGGTCTGGCCTTCCACGAAGACCACTTCGCCTGGCAGTGGATGCTCCATCTCCTCGGCTCCGAAGGGCACGAATTCCTCTCGACCGGTGGCGAAACGCAGCTCGATATCGCCGGTGAGCACGTCAATGGCGTGGCCGCCCGCCGGAACCAGATGGCGAAGCGAGACCACGTTCCCGATATCCACCAACGCGTTGATAGCAGGAATCTCATCGCCGCGAAGGGCCCGCCGGACCATAGCCTCGACCGACGAGCGAAACTCGGCCGGTTTCGCCCCGAACAACCGGTAGGCTTCGCGCCAGGACTTGATGCGCGGCTCGTCGGCCACTCGCTCTAGAGCGACTCTGGCACGGACCGACTCCTCCGCGTCCCGCAGCAACCGGACCAGCTCGGGACGGGAAGGGCCGTTGGTGACGTCGTGGGCCACCACTACGCCTCGAACGTAGCCTGGGTAGCGGGCGAAGATGTCGTCGGAGACGCTGTAGCTGAGGTGTTTCATGGCTAGGATTCTACCTGAAGAGGGTGCCCGCGAGTACTTAACTGCCCCACGGAAGTCGTCTAAGGTATCCTGAGAACTCCGGTATCGCATCGAAGTGGGAGCCAGGGGTGAGCAGGGTACGGGTGGACGTGATCGGTTGCGGCACCATTGGGAGCAGGCTGGTCGATGGTGTCGCTCCTCAGAGGGACGTGGTGCTGATCGGGATCGCGGATGTCGCTTCCCGCCCTCCCTCTGTGCGCTGCGTCTGCACTTCGGGCGGAGGCATGGTGCGCTTCTTATCCGGGCAGGAGCTTCCGGTGATCACCGCCCTTCGCCGGGCCGCCGACCGGCAGGAGTCCGGCCGTGCACGTTGACGTTCCCTGGGGCACGGGCACGACCCCCGTCGAGGTCGATCGTCGACGGGTGGGCGGCGTTCTCGGCGCCAACGTCGCCGCTGCCGAAGATCCTGCAGGGGTGCTCCGGGAGGCGATCGGGCGGGCAGGTTCGAGCCTGAGGGACTTCCTGTCCGCTGCCCACACGCCCCTGCTGGTGGTGGTGAACGATGCCACTCGGCCCACGCCGTCGGCCGACGTGCTGAGGGTGGTGGGCGCCGACCTAGAGAGGTGGCTGCAGACCCCGGGCCGGAAGCTCTCTTTCGCCATCGCCACCGGGACGCATCGGGTCGCCCTTCCCGAGGAGATCGAGCGCATCTTCGGAGCGGAGTTCGCCGAGGTCCACGCTGAGCGTATCTTCTCCCACGACGCCAAGGACGAGAAGCAGTTGGTCTACATCGGGCGCACCGGGCGGGGCACCAAGATCTTGGTGAACCGGCTTCTGGCAGAGGCCCGGAGCGTGCTCCTCATCAACTCGGTGGAGCCGCACTACTTCGCCGGATACACGGGAGGGCGTAAGTCGCTCTTCCCGGGACTGGCGGGTTACAACACGGTGTGGGCCAACCATGGGCTGTCCATGGAGGCTGGCTCCGAAACCCTGGTTCTCGCCGGAAACCCGGTGCACGAGGACTTAGAAGAGGCAATGGCCGCCGGCATCACCGGCAAAGAGATCTTCTCCATCCAGCTCGTGCTCGACAATGACCACCACATCGGGTTCGCGGCCGCAGGCGCCCTGGAAGACACCTTCCGCCAGGCCGTCGCCGTGGCCGAGGAGCAGTTCGTTCTGGATATAGAGCGGCGTTACGAGGTGGTGGTGGCCGTGGCCCCGCAGCCCATGGACTGCAACTTCTACCAGACCAATAAAGCCATCCAGAGCGGGGCTTTGGCGCTCAAGGACGGGGGCGTGCTCATCGTGGTCTCCCAGTGCCCCCATGGTCTGGGAGAGAATCAGACCCTTTTCGACCTGCTCGCGATGGCCGGCTCACCCGCGGAGGCGATCGAACGCGCCAATCTCGAGGAGTACCGGCTGGGAGTGCAGCAGGCCGCCCGGATCGCCTCGATCCTCGAGCGGGCCGAGATATGGACGGTCACCTCTCTCAAAGACGATGACGTGCGCGCGATGTTCATGACCCCCTTCGCCGACGTGCAGACGGCCGTGGACGCTGCTCTCCTCAAGCAGGGTCCGGAGGCGCAGGTGCTCTTCTTGCGGGAGGCGAGTATCACCGTCCCTCGCGTCGGGAAGGCGCGCTGATCTTCGTGCGGCGCCAGCGGCGACCCGCAGGCGGCCGCCTTTCTTGAAATGACCTATTCGGTTGGGTATCATGCGAGTTCGCCTCCGAGTGGGTTCTCACGCGTGGGGGGATGCCCGAGTGGCCAAAGGGAGCAGACTGTAAATCTGTCGGCGCAGCCTACGGAGGTTCAAATCCTCCTCCCCCCACCACAACGATCCATCGGTGGCAAAGACCAAGATGACGGCCGGCGACCGGCTGGTTCGACGGGCCTCCATAGCTCAGTTGGCAGAGCACTTCCATGGTAAGGAAGGGGTCATCGGTTCAAATCCGATTGGGGGCTCCATCGCGTGGCGGCGTAGCTCAGTTGGTCAGAGCAGCGGAATCATAATCCGCGAGTCAGAGGTTCGAGTCCTCTCGCCGCTACCTGGGTTTGTGGTAGCATGCACCAGCGTCAATGACTAGGGAGCGGTGAAGTAATGCGGGTTCGGGTGACGATGGCTTGCCAAGAATGCAAGCGCCGAAATTACACCAGCATGAAGAACAAACGCAACGATCCCGAGCGGATCGAACTGCGCAAGTATTGCAAATGGTGTGGTTCGGTCACGGTCCACAAAGAGACCAAGTAGTCCAGCACCCGAAAGCCGGGTAGACGTAGGGCAGTAGCTCCAACGGTAGAGCGCCGGTCTCCAAAACCGGATGTTGGGGGTTCGAATCCCTCCTGCCCTGCCAGTTCTCCCCCTGGGAGCGAACAGAAGCGATGGCGAAGATAGTGAACGATAAGCCGGCGGGCAAGACCCAGACCAGACAGGTCGGGGCGTTGAAGAACGTGCTCGCGCGCTCGTCTTCGCGTGTGACCGTCTCGCGTCCCACTGCCGCTCCACGGGGGGCAGTGAGCACAAAGCCGCACGGTCGCTTGCGCACCTTTTTCCGCGAAGTGCGAATCGAGATGAGCAAGGTCACCTGGCCGCCTCGCAAAGAACTCCTGCAGGCCACCGGCGTGGTCATCATCGCCGTTATCATCGCCGGTGCGTATATCGGCGTGTTCGATTTCATCTGGAACGTGATCGTCCGGACCGTCGGGCTGGGCTGAGCCACGGACCCTAGCCCCAGATTGCCCGGAGCGGTAGCGTCCATGGATTCGAAGTGGTACGTCATCAACACGTACTCCGGCCACGAGAACAAGGCCCGAGCCAACCTTGAGCACCGCATCCAATCGATGAACCAGGCACGGTACTTCGAGGAGATCGTGGTGCCCACCGAGCAGGTGGTGGAGACCAAGGGCGGCGAGAAGATCCAGGTCGAGAAGCGCATCTTCCCGGGCTATATACTGGTCAAGATGACCCTCACCGATGATTCGTGGTCGCTGGTCAAGAACACTCCCGGAGTTACCGGGTTCGTGGGCTCGGACAACAAGCCCACCCCGCTGATGCCCTCGGAGGTCGATCGCATCCTGCACACCACTACCGTGGAGAAGCCCAAGGCCAAGGCCGAGTTCTCCGTGGGCGACCAGGTACGCGTGGTCAGCGGGCCGCTCACCGATTTCACGGGTGAGGTGGCGGAGGTCAACGTAGAGCAGAGCAAGCTCAAGGTGATGGTGTCCATCTTCGGGAGAGACACGCCCACCGAGCTTGGTTTTGAGCAGGTCAAGAAGATCTAGGTCGGGCTGGCCGCGGATCCTGAGATAGAGACGGAGAACCAAGGTGGCGAAGAAGGTACGGGCGATAGTCAAGTTGCAGATCGTAGGGGGCAAGGCCACTCCGGCGCCCCCGGTAGGCCCTGCTCTGGGACAACACGGCGTCAATATCATGGAGTTCTGCAAGGCCTATAACGCGGCCACCCAGGACCGTATCGAGCAGGTCGTCCCCGTGGAGCTGACGGTCTTTGAAGACCGCTCGTTCACGTTCGTCCTCAAGACCGCTCCAGCCGCGGTCCTCATCCGGCAGGCCGCCGGAATCGCGAAGGGCGCGGCCAACCCGCGCAAAGAGAAGGTGGGCAAGATCACCCAGGATCAGCTGCGGCAGATCGCCGAAGTGAAGATGCCCGACCTCAACGCCCACGATGTTGAGGCGGCCATGAAGATCCTCGCAGGTACGGCGCGCAGCATGGGAGTCGCTGTAGTGGAATGAAGGGTCGTTTCAGAATGACGCTTGGCCGACAGGGTGCGATCGGCGCGAGTGAGGCAAGGACGCAGGGAGCGGTCGTAGCAGCGCTACGGACGCGACTGAGGACGATGGATCGCTCCGCCCAGCGCAAACTCGGCGGCCAAGGCTTCATTGTGAAACGAACAAACAGCCCGCACCTGCGGGCCGGAAGGTGGGAGGGCCCTGTCGCCCGTCGGACCACCAGGAGGTATCACGATGAGTAGGGATTCCAAGCGTTTCCGGGAAGCCAAGCGGGCGGTCGAAACAGGCCGCGTATACTCGCCGCTTGAGGCCGCCAAGTTGCTCAAAGGCATCACCACGGCTAACTTCGACGAGAGCGTCGAGGTCCACATCAAGCTGGGGGTCAACCCCCGACACGCCGAGCAACAAGTGCGCGGCACGTGCATGTTACCGCACGGCACGGGTAAGACCGTGCGAGTGGCCGTGTTCGCCAAGGGCGAGAAGGCTACCGAGGCTGAAGCGGCCGGCGCCGACCTGGTGGGGGCCGAAGACCTAGCCGCCCAGGTCGAGGGAGGCATGCTCGACTTCGATGCCGCCATCGCCACTCCCGACATGATGGGCGTGGTTGGCAAGCTGGGCCGGGTGCTCGGCCCGCGCGGGCTCATGCCCAACCCCAAGGCCGGCACCGTGACCTTCGAGGTCGGCAAAGCTGTGCAAGACATGAAGGCGGGCAAGGTTGAGTACCGCACCGACAAGTTCGGGGTGGTGCATCTTATCGTCGGCAAGAAGTCGTTTGAGGCCGAGCAGCTGGTGGCCAACTACAGTGAAGTGCTGGGCGAGATAGTCCGGGCCAAGCCCGCGGCTGCCAAGGGTAAGTACCTGCGCAGCATCACCATGACCAGCACTATGGGGCCCGGCGTCCCTCTGGATACGTCGAAAACCCGGGCGCTCGAGGAAGAAGCCTAGGAGCCTGCAGCACCCGGTCGCCAAGACCGGCTGGGAAGACGGGCCTGCTGACTCAGTCCAAGGGGCCTTGGGTCAGCGCCGGTGGCGAGAAAGGCTCGCCCATCCGACTGTTCCACCCCATACAAGCGGAGCCGTAGTGTGAGGGCCCCCGCGACTGGTGACTGCTCGCGTAGGCGGCCGCCATGGTCGAAGCGGCGCCGGTAGCGAGTAGTCACCAGTCGCGGGCACTGTTATACTGCGCTCCGCAATCCACCAGAGACAGCTGGTGCCGCCACGGCGGCAGAAGCGGTGAGGTCTTTGGACCAACCCGCCAGCCGAGGTAGAGTGAGACCGACATAACGGCTCGTACGAGCTTGTGACGTCATCGTCCGCCTCTGCTATCGGAGGTGGACGATTTTATTCGAAGGAGGTGAGAAAGTATGCCAAGACCGGACAAGGTCGAAGCGGTCAAGGAGATCGCAGCAGATCTCAAAGCGGCCGACGTCTACTATTTTGTGGACTACCGGGGACTGACCTTCTCCGAGGCCACCGAGTTGCGCGCCCGCCTGGTGAAGGCCGACGCCAGCCTCAAGGTGGTCAAGAACACCTTGGCTAAGATCGCCGCGGCCGACGCGGGGGTGGAGGGACTGAGCGAGCTCCTACGGGGACCCACGGCTATCGCCTATTGCCACGGCGATCCCGTGCGGGTGGCGAAGATCATCCAGGACTTCATCAAGGAGAAGAAGAAGGCAGCCATCCGTGGGGGCAAACTCCAACGCTCCCTGCTGACGGCCGCCGACGTAGAGAGGTTGGCCGGACTGCCCAGCCGCGAGCAGCTTATCGCCCAGGTGGTGAGCGCCATCGCTTCGCCGCTGACAGGGCTCGCCAACGTTCTAAGCGGTCCCATACGAGGACTGGTGGTCGTGTTGGCCCAAGTTCAAGAGCAGAAGGCGAACGCCGCCTGAAACCGGCGCCCTGCTGAGGATTACGTATCTGAACGTACTTGAAGAGAGATTGGAAGGAGTTGAGCTAGGGTGACCCCTCAAGAGCTCATCGAAGAGATCAAGAAGATGTCCGTCCTCGAACTGTCCACGCTGGTCAAGGCCCTCGAGGAAGAGTTTGGTGTGAGCGCAGCCGTGCCCGTGGCCATGGCTGCCGCTCCGGCCGGTGCCGCTACCGCGGTCGCTGAGGAAGAAGAGCAGACTGAATTCGACGTCATCCTCAAGGCCGCGGGCGAGAAGAAGATCCAAGTCATCAAAGTGGTCCGTGCTCTCACCGGCCTGGGCCTGAAAGAGGCGAAGGACCTGGTCGACGGGGCTCCGAACCCGGTGAAGCAAGGCATCAGCAAAGCTGACGCCGAAGACCTGAAGAAGCAGCTCGAAGAAGTCGGCGCCGACGTCGAAGTCAAGTAGTGGATCTCGCTGTCGGGGCGGGCAGGACCGCCCGCCCCGACAGCGAAGAGAAAGCCCAGCCGCGGGCGGGTCCTTAGGGGCTGCCTCACGCTGGGTTGGTCGCGTATGCGCGCGAGTGATAAAATACGAGTTTGCGCGCTGAACCCTGTGCAAAACCCCTGGCATGCGAGGAGTGATCCCCTTTGGGCGAAAGGAAGACTCCCAGACCGCGTAAATCCTTCTCTAAGTTACCGCAGATTCTCGACGTTCCCAACCTGATCGCCGTCCAGACCGATTCGTTCGATTGGTTCAAGAACCAAGGTCTCAGAGAGACCATCGATGACATAAATCCCATCGAGGACTACACGGGCAACTACGCTGTCGAATTCGGGGAGTACCAGTTTCACGAGCCGGCGCTATCGCTTAAGGAGTGCCGGGACAAGGACCAGACCTACGCGGCGCCTCTCTTCATAACGGTCCGCTTCGTTAATCGCGAATCGGGGGAGATCAGGGAGCAGAACGTCTTCATGGGAGACTTCCCCATGATGACCGAGCAGGGTACCTTCATCATCAACGGTACCGAGCGGGTGATCGTCACGCAGTTGGTGCGGTCTCCTGGCGCCTATGTCATGGTGGCTAAAGATCCCACCAAGCAGGTGCTCATCGCCAACCTCATGCCGGCCCGGGGCTCCTGGCTGGAGTTCGAGATCGACAAACGAGGAGCGGTCTCGGTACGCATCGACCGCAAGCGCAAGCTGCCGGCTACCGTGTTCCTTCGGGCTCTGGCGGGCATCGACTCCGAAAAGACCAAGGATGATCCCGGCCTTCTCTCCAATGGCACCGATGAAGAGATCCTCGACTTGTTCGACGGCAATCCCTTTATCAAGGCCACCCTAGAGAAGGATTCGGTCCGTTCTGTCGACGAGGCCTTGGTCGAGCTGTTCAAAAAGCAACGTCCGGGAGAACCGCCCACGCTCGAGGCCAGCCGCAACCTGCTCTGGAACATCTGCTTCGATCCCAAGCGCTACGACTTGACGCGGGTGGGCCGGCACAAACTGAACGCCCGCCTGGGTCTCAACACCGACCTAGAGGTGCGCACTCTCACAAAGGCTGATATCGTCGCCCTGGTGCGGGAGTTGGTGGCGGTCCCGTTGGCCATCGATCACGAGCACCTGCTTGAAGAAGTCCGTGACCTGGCCGAAGTGGCTCCCAGCCTGCCCTGGGACGAGGTAGCCAATCGTCTGGACGAATACGAGCACTTCGGCAATCGCCGCCTCCGTATGGTGGGCGAGCTGGTGCAAGAAGCCTTCCGCGTGGGGCTCTACCGCATGGAACGGGTGGTGCGCGAGCGCATGACCACCGAGGATGTTGACACCATCACCCCGCAGTCCATCATCAACATCCGTCCGGTGGTGGCGGCGCTCAAGGAATTCTACGGCAGCTCGCAGCTCTCGCAGTTCATGGACCAGACCAACTCGCTGGCCGGACTCACGCACCGCCGGCGTCTCTCCGCCCTTGGGGCGGGCGGTCTCACCCGTGAGCGGGCCCCCATCGAAGTGCGGGACGTGCACCCCACTCACTACGGGCGCATGTGCCCCATCGAGACTCCGGAAGGTCCCAACATCGGCCTTATTGGTTCGCTGTCGAGCCACGCCACCGTCAATGAGTTCGGTTTCATCCAGACTCCCTATCGCAAGGTGGTCAAGGGCAAGGTCACGGACGAGGTGCACTGGCTTACGGCCTACGAAGAAGAGAAGCACACCATTGCCCAGGCCAACGCTCCCCTCGATCCCAAGACCAACGTGTTCGTCGAGGACACGGTCCTCGCCCGGGCTCCGGGTGGTGAGTACGTCAGTGCCCGCCGCGAAGACGTCCACTATATGGACGTCTCTCCGCAGCAGATCGTCTCGGTGGCCACGGCCTTGATCCCCTTCTTGGAGCATAACGACGCCAACCGCGCCCTCATGGGCTCGAACATGCAGCGTCAGGCTGTGCCCCTCTTGCAGGCCGAGGCGCCTCTCATCGGCACCGGCATGGAATATCGCTCCGCAGTGGATACGGGCGACGTGCTCCTGGCCCAACGCGCCGGCAGGGTGCGGGGCGTATCCGCTACGCGCATCCTTATCGAGACCAACGACGGTGATGTCGAGTCCCACGACCTGCTCAAGTTCGAGCGGTCGAACCAGGGCACGTTCATCCACCAGAAGCCGGTGGTAGACGTGGGCGATGAAGTGGTCGTAGGCGACGTGCTGGCCGACGGCGCGTCGACGGCAAACGGTGAGCTTGCACTGGGCCGTAACCTGCTCGTGGCCTTCATGAGCTGGGAGGGCTACAATTTCGAGGACTCCATCGTCATCAGCGAACGGCTGGTAAAAGACGACGTTCTCACCTCGGTCCACATCGAGGAGTATGAGGTCGAAGCCCGGTCGACCAAGCTGGGCGATGAGGAGATCACCCGTGACATCCCCAACCGGTCCGAGGAATCGCTGGCCGATCTTGACGAGGACGGCGTGGTGCGCATTGGCGCGGAAGTGGCCTCAGGCGACCTTCTGGTGGGCAAGATCACTCCCAAAGGCGAGACCGAACTGACCGCCGAGGAAAAACTCATTCGGGCCATCTTCAAGGAGAAGGCCCGCGAGGTCAGGGACACCTCGCTAAAAGTGCCGCACGGCGAAAAGGGCGTGGTCATCGACGTCAAGGAGTTCTCCCGCGAAGCGGGCGACGACCTTTCCCCGGGTGTCAACCGTCTGGTGCGGGTGTACGTTGCGAAGAAGCGCAAGATCGCCGAGGGCGACAAGCTTGCCGGCCGCCACGGCAACAAAGGGGTCATCTCCAAGATCGTGCCCGAGGAAGACATGCCCTTTCTGGAAGACGGCACCCCTGTAGACATCATTCTCAATCCCCTGGGCGTACCCTCGCGCATGAACATCGGCCAGGTGATGGAAACCCACCTGGGCTGGGCCGCTCACCACGGCTTCTACCAGGTCAAGCGCAACAAGAAGAGCATGGATGGAGACACCCTCATAAAGAGGGGTGACCTCAACTCCGAGGAGCAGATCAAGCTGGCGCACAAGTACTACGAGATCCTCGATGATTCCACCGCCAAGGGACCGGTGCCCATCGCCACGGCGGTGTTCGACGGTGCTTCCCAGGTGGACGTCGATGAGGCCTTGGTCGGTTGGGTTCTTGCGCATCCCGAGCATGCTACCGACCCGTTGACCGTCAAGATGCCCATCGGTCTGGACAACAATCCCGGCACCCAAGTGGCCGGCAAGGTGAAGCTCTACAACGGTCGCACAGGCGAGCCCTACGACCAGAGCATCACCGTGGGCTACATGTACATGCTGAAGCTCCACCACCTGGTGGACGACAAGATCCATGCCCGCTCGACCGGTCCCTACTCGCTGGTGACCCAGCAGCCACTGGGCGGCAAGGCGCAGTTCGGGGGCCAGCGCTTCGGGGAGATGGAGGTGTGGGCGCTCGAAGCCTACGGCGCCGCCTATACCCTGCAAGAGATGCTTACCATCAAGTCCGACGACACCCAGGGGCGGGTCAAGGCCTACGAGGCCATCGTCAAGGGAGAGAACATCGCTCGGCCTGGGGTGCCGGAATCCTTCAAGGTGCTGCTCAAGGAGATGCAATCGCTGGCCCTTGACATCCAGGTGATGAGCGAGGAAGGCGGGGCGCTCGAGGTGGCGGAGGAGGAGGACGACTTGCTCCGGGCCGCCGAGGAGTTGGGCATCGACCTGTCCGCTCGTTTCCGGGCCGAGGAACGAGCCGCGGAGGCTCAGGCAGCCCTGGTACGCACGCATACCGGTTCGGAGCTCGATGAGCAACGGGACGACGAGGAAGAGTCCGACGAGTTCGAAGGGGCGCCGGAGATCGAGACTCACGAGATCGACATGATCATCGACGAAGGCGACGTCCAGCTTTCTCACCTTATCGACGATGCGGAATAGGAGCCTTCCGTGAGAGACATAAATGAATTCGACTCCATTAGGATAGGCCTAGCTTCGCCGGAACAGATCCGGGCTTGGTCCTCGGGCGAGGTGACAAAGCCGGAGACCATCAACTATCGGACGCTCAAGCCCGAGAAGGACGGTCTCTTCTGCGAACGCATCTTCGGTCCCACCAAGGACTGGGAATGTTATTGCGGCAAGTACAAGCGCGTCCGTTACAAGGGCATCATCTGCGAGCGCTGCGGCGTGGAAGTGACCCGGGCCAAGGTGCGCCGGGAGCGTATGGGCCACATCGACCTGGCCGCGCCGGTCAGCCACATCTGGTACTTCAAGGGCGTTCCCAGCCGCATGGGTTACCTCCTGGACATCTCGCCTAAGCAGTTGGAGCGCGTCCTCTACTTTTCGGCCTCCATCGTCACCTACGTGGATGACGACAAGCGCCAGCGCGACGCCGGCAAACTGGAAGTCCTGATCCAAGCCGACATCGACAACACTTTCGCCTCCCGCGACGAGCAGAAGGTGAAGATCATGGCCGAGCGCGACAAGCGCGTGGCCGTTCTTCTTGGCAACTCCACTCCCGACGAGGACGACGAGATCGCTCTGGGCTTCGACCAGACGCCGCTAACCGAGTGGACCCAGGAAGAGATGGAGAAGCGAGCGAGCGAGCTTCGCCTGGATGCAGACACCCGCCTGCGCGATCTGGAGCGCTACGCCGACGCTCAGGCCGCTCGCCTGCGCGAGCTGTGGACCGCCTTCAAAGCCATCAAGAAGGGCGACATCATCACCGATGAGACCCTGTTTCGGGAGATGAAAGAAAAATATGGCAGCCCCTTCGGCTATGGCGTCTACTTCCGGGGCGGCATGGGGGCCGAGGCCATCCGCGAACTTCTCGGGGCAGTGGACCTAGCCACCGAAGCCACGTCGCTGCGCGAGATCATCAAGACCTCCAAGGGCCAGAAGCTCTCCCGGGCGGTCAAGCGGCTCAAGGTGGTGGAGGGCTTCCTGCGCTCCGATAACCGGCCTGAGTGGATGATCCTGCAGTCCATCCCTGTCATCCCGCCGGAGCTGCGCCCCATGGTGCAACTCGACGGCGGCCGCTTTGCCACCTCCGACCTCAACGATCTCTATCGCCGAGTGATCAACCGGAACAACCGCTTGAAGCGTCTGCTCGACCTTGGCGCGCCCGAGATCATTGTCAACAACGAGAAGCGCATGCTGCAGGAAGCGGTGGACGCGCTCTTCGACAACGGACGGAGGGGACGGGCCGTCACGGGCCCGGGCAACCGGCCCCTGAAGTCTCTCTCCGATATGCTCAAGGGTAAGCAGGGCCGCTTCCGCCAGAACTTGTTAGGCAAGCGGGTGGACTACTCCGGCCGTTCGGTCATCGTGGCCGGTCCGGAACTGAAGCTCCACCAGTGCGGCATCCCCAAGACCATGGCTCTGGAACTGTTCAAACCCTTCGTCATGAGCCGCCTGGTGGAGCGCAAGCAGGTGCAGAACATCAAGGCGGCCAAGAAGCTGGTGGAGAGCGAGTTCACCGAGGTGTGGGACATCCTCGAAGAGGTGATCTCAGAGCACCCGGTCATGCTTAACCGGGCCCCCACCCTTCATCGTCTGGGCATTCAGGCCTTCGAGCCGGTGCTCATCGAGGGCAAAGCCATCCAGCTGCATCCCCTGGTCTGCACCGCCTTCAACGCCGACTTCGACGGCGACCAGATGGCCGTTCACCTGCCTCTGTCGGTCGAGGCGCAGGCCGAGGCCCGCATCCTGATGCTGTCCTCCAACAACATCCTCTCCCCGGCCCACGGCCGGCCCATCGCGGTGCCCACCCAGGACATGATCCTGGGCTGCTACTACCTGACCTATTTCGAGGGCCCCGATCTTTCGAAGATCGACCCCCTGGACAGCAAGGCTCTCGAGAGTTTGGATATCCGGCCGCGTCCCTTCGGCACCATCGCCGAGGCAGAGCACGCGTACGCTGAGAAGTCCATCGGCATCCAGGACCCCATCCTCTTCCGCTGGGAAGGGGGTCGCTTGCTGACCACCGTTGGCCGGGCTTTCTTCAACTCGGCTGTGGTGGCATCGCTCAAGGAGTACTTCGGCGAGCCCTGGGAAGAGGCCGGTCCCGAGGGGACCATTCGCAGGGATGACTACGAGTTCCAGAACAAGGTCTTCACCAAGAACGAGATGTCGGCCTTCGTCAGCGACCTCGTCGAGTACTACGGGGCCATCGCGGTGGCCCATCTCCTCGATGTTCTCAAGGACATGGGTTTCAAGTACGCGAGCATAGCCGGGGTCACTATCTCTAAGAACGATATCGTGGTGCCGCCCGACAAGGAGGAGATCCTCCAAGGCTACGAGGTCAAGGTGCGACACATCCAGGACGAGTACGGCCGCGGCAACCTCACCGATACTGAACGGCGCGAGCGGGTCACCGACCTGTGGACCGACGCCACCGAGACGGTGGCCGACGCCATGGAGAAGAACTTCCGCCGCTTGAACCCTGTCTATATGATGGCCAACTCCGGGGCTCGGGGCTCCTTCAAGCAGATCCGTCAGCTGGCGGGCATGCGTGGTCTCATGGCCTCCCCGAAAGGCGAGATCATCGAGCGCCCGATCAAGGCCAACTTCATGGAAGGCTTGGGAGTGCTCGAGTACTTCATTTCTACGCACGGGGCCCGCAAGGGCTTGGCCGACACGGCTCTGCGGACGGCCGACTCGGGGTATCTCACCCGGCGTCTGGTCGATGTGGCCCAAGAAGTGGTCATCCGGGAGCACGACTGCACCACGATCAGCTACATCGAGATGGCACTGCGCAAGAACGATCGTCTCAACGAGCTCTTGCTCGGTCGGACGCTGGCCGTCGACGTAGCCGATCCGGCCACAGGGGAGATCGTCTACGGCCGCAACGAGGTGCTCAACAAGCGCATGCTCCAGAAGCTTCTCACGCTCTATCCGGCGGCCGACCATGCCGGCCTCAAGCTCAAGGTCCGCTCGGTTCTGGGCTGCCAGAGCGAGATCGGCGTCTGCCAGCTCTGTTATGGTCGCTCGCTGGCAGCGAACGACCTGGTGGCTATCGGCGAGGCGGTGGGACACATCGCTGCCCAGTCCATTGGCGAGCCGGGCACCCAGCTCACCATGCGGACCTTCCACACCGGCGGCGTGGCCGGGGCCGACATCACTCACGGTCTACCCCGGGTAGTGGAGCTGTTCGAGGCGCGCAAGCCCAAGGGTCAGGCCAAGATCACCCAATTCGCCGGGACGGTCGAGATCGAAGAATCCGATAAGGCCAAGAAGGTCAACGTCATCGACGACGACGGAGAGGTGCACAGCTACGCTATCTCCCGGCGGGCCGACCTCATGGTGGAAGACGGACAGCATGTAGAGGCCGGCGACCAGCTCTACAAAGGCTCCCTCAATCCGCACGAGCTGCTGAAGTATCGGGGGGTCTTGGAGACCGCCCGTTACATCGTCGGCGAGGTGCAGGATGTCTATCACAAGCAAGGCGTGCAGATCGACGACAAGCACGTGGAGCTCATCTGCCGACAGATGACCAAGAAGGTTCTGGTGGAGGCGCCGGGCGACACCACCTTCCTACCCGGACGCATGGTGGACAAGCTCATCTTCGAGGAAGAGAACAGGCGGGTCGTCGAGGCGGGTGGCGAGCCGGCCACCTATGAGGAGATCATCCTCGGCATCACCAAGGCCTCGCTTGCCACCGAGAGCTTCTTATCGGCAGCTTCCTTCCAGGAGACCACGAAGGTGCTCACCGACGCCGCCCTGGAGGGCAAGGTCGACAATCTGCGCGGTCTCAAGGAGAACGTTATCATAGGCAAGCTCATCCCCGCGGCCACCGGGCTGCGAGCCTACCGCAACATCGAGCTGGTCACGGCCGGCATCCCGGCGGGCATGGATCTGTTCGGCGACGTGATCGGCCCGCGCCTTGACGCAGGTATCGCCCTCACTCCCGAGCAGCAGTGGGCGCAGTTGACCGGCTCCTCGCCGGATCTGGAGACCTACAACATGCTGGTGGACGATCTCGATCTACCCACCTATGTGCATTCGGTGCTCAGCCGCGCGGGCATCGAACGGGTGAGCGACCTTCTTGCTCACACCACGAAGGAGCTCTTGGCGGTCCCCGGTCTGGGGCAGAAAAGCCTGGAGGAAGTGCGGTTCCGATTGGCCGACAGGGGCTGGGCTCTCAGTGGGGACGAGGACGATGCAGGCGACGATGTCTTGCTCGGAGGCGGCGAGGGCGACGAGCCGGAGGCTGCGCGCCTGGGCACCGACTACTTGGGCGTAGAAGGGTCGACTACCGAGGAATGATTGGCGGGGGGCTTCTTGCAGGCCCCCTGAGGCTTTGTTATACTACGCCCTCGCTGTGCGCGGCTAGACGCGTGATATGCGCGTGCCCGTGCAGCGACCGATGAACATCAGCGATGAGTGGACGAGGAGTATTTGTGCCGACGATCAACCAGTTGATCCGCAAGGGCCGCGAGGAACAGTCCAAGAGGACCAAGACCCCTGCCCTCAAAGGCGCACCCCAGAAGCGGGGCGTTTGTACGCGCGTGTATACCACTACGCCCAAGAAGCCTAATTCGGCTCTCAGGAAGGTGGCGCGCGTGCGGCTGGTCAATGGGATGGAAGTGACTGCCTATATCCCTGGTATCGGGCATAATCTGCAAGAGCACTCCGTGGTCCTCATCCGGGGTGGCCGGGTCAAAGACCTACCGGGCGTCCGCTACAAGATCATCCGCGCCGCTCTTGACGCGGCCGGAGTGGCCAGTCGTAAGCAAAGCCGCTCCAAGTACGGCGTCAAGCACAGCAGCTAGGGACAGGAAGGCACGCGTAGCCATGGCAAGAAGAGCGAGGGCATCCAAGAGGGACATCCAGCCCGATCCTCTATACAGAAGCCGTCTGGTCACGCAGATGGTCAACCGCATGATGATCGACGGCAAGAAGTCCACGGCCGAGCACATCATCTATGACGCCATGAACCTCTTGCGCGAGCGCACCGGGAATGATCCAGCCGGCGTCCTTAAAGAAGCGGTGGAGAACGTGCGTCCTGCCCTCGAGGTGAGGTCCCGCCGGGTTGGCGGCGCCAACTACCAGGTACCGGTCGAAGTCCCTACCCGTCGCTCGTACACGTTGGCGGTTCGCTGGATCATCAATCACAGCCGTGCGCGCCGCGAGCACAGTATGGCCGAGCGGCTGGCCGGCGAGCTGCTCGATGGGTACAACCGCACCGGCACCACTATCAAGAAGAAAGAAGACCTACTGCGGATGGCCGAGGCCAACAAGGCTTTTGCCCACTACCGCTGGTAACGACCGCGCCCCACTTGGGCTAAGGAAAGCAAGCATTGGCACAGGCGACTGCACATAAGTCCGACGCTAAGACGGCCCAGCGGCATCCGCTGGCGATGGTCCGCAACATCGGCATCATGGCCCACATCGATGCTGGTAAGACCACCACCACGGAGCGGATGCTGTACTACACCGGCCGCACCTACAAGATCGGAGAGGTGCATGACGGCGCCGCGGTGATGGACTGGATGGCCCAGGAGCAGGAACGGGGCATCACCATCACGTCGGCGGCTACCACATGTGAATGGCGCGATCATCGTATCAATATCATAGACACGCCCGGGCACGTGGACTTCACTATGGAAGTGGAACGCTCCTTGCGGGTGCTGGATGGGGCTATCGCTCTATTCTGCTCCGTAGCCGGGGTGGAGCCGCAGTCTGAGACGGTTTGGCGGCAGGCGGACAAGTACCGGGTGCCGCGGATAGCGTTCGTCAACAAGATGGATCGCGTGGGCGCGGACTTCATCCAGGGCGTGCAGATGATGATAGACCGCCTTCATGCGCATCCCCTCGTCATCCAATTGCCGCTGGGCCACGAAGACCGGTTCCGCGGGGTCATCGATCTGGTTCGCATGGTGGCCTACATCTTTGACGACGAGATGGGGGTGGAGTGGGAAGAGGCTCCCATCCCCGAGGACATGGTGGCCCGGGCCCAGGTCGAACGTACCCACATGATCGAAGTGCTGGCAGAGCGGGACGATCACCTCATGATGGACTACCTCGAGGGCGAGGAGATCTCAGAGGCGCGTCTCAAGGCCGCCATCCGGCAGGCGACACTCGACATTGCCCTGGTGCCGGTCATGTGCGGCTCGTCGTTCAAGAACAAGGGCGTGCAGATGCTCCTCGACGCCGTCGTCGACTATCTGCCCTCACCGCTTGACATCCCCCCGGTCGAAGGGGTGGACCCGCACAACGGGCGGGAAGTGATCCGGCACGCCGATGACGACGAGCCTTTCTCCGCCCTTGCCTTCAAGATCATGTCCGATCCCTTCGTGGGCAAGCTCACATACTTCCGGGTGTACTCCGGTACGCTCAAAGCAGGCTCCTACGTCTTCAACTCCAGCAAGGATAGAAAGGAGCGCGTCGGCCGTATCCTGCAGATGCACGCCAACCACCGCGAGGACATCACCCACGTCTTCGCCGGCGACATCGCGGCCGCCGTAGGCTTTAAGGGGACCACCACCGGCGATACCTTGTGCGACGCCGGCGGCGCCATCGTCTTGGAATCTATCGAGTTTCCCGATCCGGTTATCTTCGTGGCTATCGAGCCCAAGACTAAGGTTGACCAGGATCGGCTTGCCGAAAGTCTCATGAGGCTGGCCGAGGAAGACCCCACCTTCCGGGTGCGTACGGACGAGGAGACCGGCCAGACCATCATCGCCGGCATGGGCGAGTTGCACCTGGAGATAATTGTCGACCGCCTGCTGCGAGAATTCAAAGTCGACGCCAACGTGGGGCGGCCGCAAGTGGCCTACCGCGAGGGCATCACGAAGGCGGTTCTCAAGGTCGAGGGTCGTTCGTCCGCCAGACCGGCGGGCGGGGGCAGTACGGACACGTGGTCATCAAGATGGAGCCCAACGAATATGGAGCGGGCTTTACTTTTGTGAACAAGATCGTCGGGGGCGCCGTCCCCAAAGAGTACGTGCCTGCCATCCAGGCCGGTATGGTCGAAGCCATGGAGACCGGCGTGTTGGCCGGCTTTCCCATGGAGGACGTCAGGGTCGAGCTCATCGACGGTTCATATCACGAGGTCGACTCTTCGGAGATGGCCTTCAAGATCGCGGGTTCTATGGCATTCCGAGAAGCGGCTAGGAAGGCTCACCCGGTGCTGCTCGAGCCCGTGGAGGATGTGGAAGTGGTGGTGCCCGAAGAGTACATGGGCGATGTGATGGGCGACTTGAGCGGGCGCCGGGGCCATATCGTGGGAATGGAGCCGAGGGCGGGCGCCCAGGTCATCCGCGCGACAGTACCGCTGGCCCAGATGTTCGGGTACGCGACCGATGTCCGCTCCATGACCCAGGGGCGCGCCACCTACTCCATGCATTTCAGTCACTACGCTGAGGTGCCTAGCACCATCGCGCAAGAGATAATCGCCCAACAGGGCGGCAGGGGTCTGGACGACTAACCAAGGGAAACCGGCCGCCCGGCTGCGGCTGCCTGAGTGATTCAGGGTAGAAAGGGAGGATTAGAATGGCGAAGAAGAAGTTCTCGCGGACCAAGCCGCACGTGAACGTGGGCACGATCGGCCACGTTGACCACGGCAAGACGACGTTGACCGCGGCTATCACTAAGTGTCTGGCGAACTTGAACCCCAACATCGAGTTCCGCAGCTTCGATTCTATCGACAACGCTCCGGAAGAACGCGAACGGGGTATCACTATCGCCACCGCTCACGTGGAATACGAGACCGAAAAGCGGCACTACGCTCACGTGGATTGCCCAGGCCACGCCGACTACATCAAGAACATGATCACCGGCGCCGCCCAGATGGACGGGGCGGTCCTAGTCGTGTCCGCCGCCGATGGCCCTATGCCGCAGACTCGTGAGCACATTCTGCTCGCCCGTCAGGTGGGCGTACCTTACATCATCGTTTACCTGAACAAGGCCGATATGGTCGACGACCCCGAGTTGCTCGAGCTGGTCGAGATGGAAGTGCGCGAGCTGCTCACCGAGTACGAGTTTCCCGGCGACGATATCCCCGTCATCATCGGCTCGGCCCTCCAGGCACTCGATCATGGCTGCAGCGACACTGAGTGCTCCTCCTGCAAGTCCATCTTCGAGCTGACCGACGCGCTCGACAACTACATACCCCAGCCCGAGCGTGATGTCGACAAGCCTTTCCTGATGCCGATCGAGGACGTGTTCAGCATCCAGGGCCGCGGCACCGTGGTCACCGGAAGGGTAGAGCGCGGTATCGTCAAAGTCGGGGAGAATGTGGAGCTCGTGGGTCTGCACCCGGAGAGCACCAAGACCGTCGCGACCGGCGTGGAGATGTTCCGCAAGCTGCTCGACGAAGGGCGCGCGGGCGATAACATCGGCGTGCTTCTCCGTGGGATCAAGCGCGAAGACGTCGAGCGCGGCATGGTCCTGGCCAAGCCGGGCAGTATCACCCCGCACACTGAGTTCCAAGCTCAGATATACGTCCTGTCGCGGGAAGAGGGCGGCCGTCACACCCCGTTCTTTAACGGGTACCGTCCGCAGTTCTACTTCCGGACCACCGACGTCACGGGCGATGTGACCCTGGAAGAGGGCGTGGAGATGGTCATGCCGGGAGACCACACGACGATCGACGTCAAACTCATCACTCCCATCGCCATGGAGGAGGGCCTGCGTTTCGCGATCCGTGAGGGTGGCCGTACAGTTGGTGCCGGCGCCGTTACCAAGATCGTCAAATAGGAGTCACTCGGTGACGCAACAGAAGATACGTATTAGGCTCAAAGCCTACGACCACGAGCTTGTAGACGCGAGCGCACGGAGCATCGTCGAGACGGCTGAGCGCACTGGCGCCACCATTTCCGGCCCCGTCCCGCTGCCGACTGAGAAGAACGTCTACTGCGTGATCCGTAGCCCGTTCAAAGACAAGGATTCGCGGGAGCATTTTGAGATCAGGACTCACAAGCGCCTGATCGACATCCATCAGCCCACCCCAAAGACGGTCGACTCGCTGATGCGCATGGATTTGCCCGCGGGCGTGGACATTGAGATCAAACTGTGATGAAGACGCTGCTAGGCACAAAGCTGGGTATGACCCAGTTTTTCAATGAAGACGGGACGGTCGTCCGCTGCACGGTGATCCAGGCTGGGCCCTGCCTGGTCACTCAGAAGAAGACGGTCGAGACCGACGGCTATGCCGCCACCCAGATCGCCTTTGGCGATGTTAAGGCCAAGAGGCTGAACAAGCCGCTGCTCGGGCATCTCAAGAAGGCCGGCGTGACTCCCAAACGCCACCTCGTCGAGGTGCGAGGCGAGGACGAGTTGGCCGTGGGCGATCCGGTCACCGTTGGTGTCTTTGCAGCCGGTGATGAGGTCAAGGTCACCGGTGTCAGCAAAGGTAAAGGTTTTCAGGGCGTGATCAAGCGGCACGGGTTCGCCGGTGGTCCCGGCTACCACGGTGCTCACTTCCACCGCGCGCCTGGATCCATCGGCTCCTCCGCAGATCCGGCCCGGGTGTATCCGGGTACCAGACTCCCGGGGCAGATGGGTAATGTGCGTGTCACGCAGACGGGTCTTACCGTGGTCGCGACCGACCCGGACAAGAATCTGGTGCTGGTCAAAGGCGCGATCCCGGGGAGCAAAGGTTCCCTGGTCGTGATCAGGGGTTAGGCCTATGCCAGCCATCGACAGAATCGACGAGAACGGGGCCGTCGTCGGCCAGCACGATCTGGCAGACGCACTGGTGCAGGACCAGATCAACATGGGCCTGTTGCATCTGGTGGTCACGGCAGAGCTGGCCGGACACCGGCAGGGCACCGCATCCGCTAAGAGCAGGAGCGAAGTGGCCGGCACGGGGGCCAAGCAATGGCGGCAGAAAGGCACCGGCCGGGCCCGCGTGGGTTCCGGCAAAGTGGCGCACTTCACCGGCGGCGGCGTGGCGTTTCCGCCTATCCCCCGTGGCTACGCGGTGAAGGTCAACAAGAAGGTCAAGGCCCAGGCATTCCGCATGGCGTTGGCCGATCTGGTCGCGGGCGGCACCGTCCGGGTTCTCTCCGGCGCCGTCTTCGACGAACCTTCCGCCAAACGGGCAGCCACCATCCTCAGTAACGCCGAACTGGACAAACCTCTGCTCGTCCTGCTGGGCGCTGAAGAGGTCTCGGCCCTCAAGAGCTTTCGCAATCTGGCCGGCACCCGAGTGCTCACCATCGGCGAAGCCGAGGTGCAGGACTATGTGTGGGCAAAGAGCCTGTTGTTCACCGAAGCTGCCGTATCCTTCCTCGAAGGTGGCCTCAAAGAAGGCGGTGAGGCCTGATGGATGCGCGGCAGGTCATCATTCGTCCGATCATCTCCGAGAAAAGCTACCGGGCCATCGACACGAACCGGTACTCATTCGAAGTGAACTACCGGGCTACCAAGCCCCATATTCGCGCGGCAGTGGAAGAGATCTTCAAGGTCAAGGTCATCGGCGTGCAGACCATCAACGTGAAGCCGAAACCCAAGCGCAGGGGCGCCCACGCGGGTGTTACCAAGCGGTGGAAGAAGGCAGTGGTCGAGCTTGCTCCGGGCAATCGGATCGAGTTCTTCGGCGCGACGTAGAGGTTGGTGAAGAATGACGATTTGCTGTCAGGATGCAATCGGCGTGA
>Ga0214473_10001529_pt1 | contig 30248 bp, 34 predicted proteins | sample RVTome_7_FD_203509 | JGI IMG/M metagenome (GOLD analysis project Ga0214473, IMG submission 203509) | Soil microbial communities from uranium-contaminated site in the Upper Colorado River Basin, Wyoming, United States - RVT98D197 | ecosystem: Environmental > Terrestrial > Soil > Contaminated >...
CTCGAATACTTATTACTTTATCTACAATGGTCACGGTGACGTAACTTCACTAACCGACAATACTGGAGCAGTTGTGGCTACTTACACTTACGATGAGTTTGGAAATACAACCTCAACCACCGGCACAGTCTATAACCCACTGCGCTATTCCGGAGCCAACAATGCCTATTATGATAGCGAAACCAGCCTCTACAAAATGGGAGCAAGATACTATCAATCTGACGTCGGCAGGTGGTTGACTAGAGATAGTTATCAAGGCGATAAGGAAAATCTGCAGTCTAGAAATAGGTATGTGTATGTAGGGAATAATCCGCTAAAATACTCTGATCCTTCAGGGCACTTTGCCTGGGGTGTAGTATTTGAAGTTGCTAGGATAGTCGGCGTTGCAGTAGCAGTTTACTATACTTGGCGATTCATAAAATCAATTAAACCAGTTTTAAGGAGAAATAAGAAAATTCGAAAAAAATATCCAGATTATACAAGTGCTCAATTATTAAAGGCAACAGCAAAAACGAAGGAGTGGAAGAATTTTTCTAAAGCATTTCCTACCTTTGCTGAAACTTGGATGAAAATAGGCATGAAAGGCGGTTTCTAATTAGAATAATACAAATCTTGTTCAACTTGACATTTTTCATAGCGGTTATCCTACGCTTATTAGTTGAAAAGACAAGTTATGGCTTATTCTTCGATTCAGCTTCCATTATTCTTTTTTTATTCAGCTCAGTTTTAGCCTCGTTCTTTCTTATGTTTAATAAGAATATCTTAATTATTGAAAAATTCGATGCATTAATTGTGCTGATAGGGGGGCTTATTTACCCTCTGGTTTTTATAGGTTTTATTGTTTTTGTAAAATATTTTTTCTGAGAAAGCTTTGATGGCTAATCGTGATAACTCCGTAGGGCGAGGGGACAACCCCTCTACATATATAACTTAACCAGCTACTAAAGCTTTCTTTCTATCTTCAAACTCTTCTTTTGAAATATCGCCTTTGGCATAGCGCTTCTTAAGGATTTCCAAAGCACCGTATTCTGTTGGTTTTTGCGACCTTGTTTGAATTCCGACCAACCACCAAATAAACAAACCAATGCCGACAATAATCAGCAGAAAGAAAAACAAGCTTAGAAGCATTCCTATCCACATTCCGCTACCCCCAGGGCCCCACATCATAATAATCTCCTAAAGCGTCTTTAAGAATTTGATAACATCGTTTAAGTCTTCATCAGACATATTCCATTTTGGCATATTGGGATCAAGGCTTTCGTCTTTCTGATCCCTGCCTTTTGTTATCGCTCTTTTTATCGATTTTATATTAAAAGGCGGGTCTTCATTGACCAATGTTTTGTACCTAATATCATGAGCAGTAAAGTTGCCCATCATGGTTGTAATTCTCCCACCTTTACCGTCAACACCATGGCAATCAACGCATCCGCCGCCATGCATTTGAAACCACATCGGACCGCCGCTAAAACTAACGCTGCCCTTCCTGCTGATACCTGTAAAGTAAATTTGCTCTCCGTTTGTTTTAAAATCTCTGCTTAAATACCCGGGAGCCCGGCGATAACCGCCTCTTCTTATGCTAAACGGGCGGAAGTAAAAAAAGTTAATTACAATCAATCCTATTACGCCTAAAAGGATTAAAATTATACTTAAAACTAACGGCCAGCGTTTCATATGTCATTAATACCAATATTATTATGTTTATAAACGAAGGGTTCCTTCGAAATTAGCTTTACCGGGCGTAGACGGGCATGAGAAAGATGCCCAGAAAATAAAGAAATAACACAAGCAAAGCAATTATTATGCCTAACCTCGCTACCGTTTTGCTTCCTTGACTCGAAGATTGTTTGTCCATATTCTAGATTTTCCCTGAAAGTGTCCTTGTTTAAACGCAAAAAATGTAAAATATAGCTATGCGTTTAATTATTTTAGTTCTCGATAGCGCCGGTATCGGCGAGTTGCCCGACGCGGCTTCTTACGATGATGCAGGTAGCAATACTTTAGGCAATTTGGCTGAAGCTGTCGGCGGGTTTAATGTGCCCAATTTGCAAAAACTCGGACTTGGAAACATCGCTCCAATAAAGGGAGTTGAGCCCGCTTCAAAGCCCGGGGCGGCATTCGGTAAATGCGCTGAAGTCAGCGCCGGCAAAGACACGATGACCGGCCACTGGGAGATGATGGGCGTTAAGCTTGATGAGCCTTTCCCAACCTATCCAAATGGATTTCCGACGGAAGTCATTAAGCCTTTCGGGGAAGCCATAAACTCTAAAGTTATCGGCAACAAGACTGCTTCGGGCACGGAAATAATAAAAGAGCTGGGGGAGGAACACTTAAAAACGGGATTTCCTATCATCTATACCTCAGCCGACAGCGTTTTTCAAATAGCCGCTCACAAAGAAGTGATAAGCCTGGATAAGCTTTACGAGATGTGCCTAACCGCCAGGAAGATGCTGGTTGGTAAGCATAACGTGGCTAGAGTCATAGCCAGGCCTTTCATAGGCAAACCCGGCTTTTTTAAGCGGACGGCTGAAAGAAAAGACTTCTCGGTTGCGCCGCCGCCAAACGTTTTGGACAATCTTGTTTCTGCCGGTATTAAGGTGATAGGTATCGGTAAAATTGCCGAAATATTCGCCGGCCGGGGAGTGACAAACGAAATCCACGTCTCGGGAAATGACCAGCTTATGCAGGCGACAATTGCTGAATTTAAAAAACTGAGAGAAGGTTTCATTTTTACAAACTTAGTTGACTTTGATATGCTTTGGGGCCATAGGAACGATTGTGCCGGTTATGCAAGGGCTCTGGAGGAGTTCGATAACCGGCTCGAAAGATTGTTGGAATTGTTAAAAGGTGACGATGTCCTGATTATTGCGGCCGACCATGGTTGCGATCCGACGACACCCAGTACCGACCATAGCCGTGAATACGTTCCTCTGCTGGTTGTTGGTCCAAAGGTTAACGCAGGTGTCAATTTGGGAACAAGAGAGACTTTCGGAGATATCGGCCAGACGGTAGCCAAGTATTTTGGAGTTGAGAAGATAGGTATAGGTAGAAGTTTTTTGTCGGAGATTGCCACGCCCTGATATGGTTGGGCTCGCAATGACGGTAGTCATATGGAAGCGATAAAAGAAGTAGTGTTTCAATATCAAAAAGATTTTATATCGGCCGCTTTTATTTTAGGCCTTACTTTAGTAACCGGTTTTGCCGTTACAAGGGTTTTAAGGGGCAGCCTGAAGGTCACCCAAAAAATCAAGGGCAAAAGAAACAAGAAGCTCGAATCTGCTCAGTTGACGCGCCTTAAAATGATTAAAAAGCTTATATTGCTCTCGATTTATTTTGTGGGAATTTCCGCGGCTTTATATCAATTCGATGCCTTAAGAAGACTGGGGACGGCGATGCTGGCTTCGGCCGGTTTGATAGGTATCGTTACCGGAATGGCCGCCCGGGCCTCGCTCGCCAATGTTTTGGCCGGGCTCACCATTTCTTTTGTCCAGCCATTCAAATTAGGTGAAGAGATTTCCGTTGGCGACGACAGGGGAGTTGTTAAGGAAATAACCTTACTGCACACTATATTGAAAAGTGATGACGCAGAAATAATAATCCCAAATTCACTGCTTAGCGAAAGCATTGTGAAGAATCACGGAAAGCGTTAGTCTTTTTCTACGCTAACCAACCATAGGCGGCGGTAGACGACGTTAACCTGCCAGAAAATGAGGGCTTTTACAAAACTCCGGTGCTTAAAAAAGCTTTTGATTATACGCCAGGTTATGGCTCTGTAGTTATAAATTTTACGTCCGGTCCAATCGTAGCGCTTGCGTAACTCCTCGACCGTCATCCATTTAGGCTTAAAAACCACGCTGGTGGCATCGTAATACTTCCAATTATTATGCAAAATCCGGTTTTCCTTGGCCATTTTTTGACGCAGGACGGTTCCCGGAAAAGGCGTTAAAACAGTAAGCTGGGGAATTTCAATGTTGGTTTTTTTGATAAACTTTACCGTTTTTTTGAAAATGTTGGGCTGGTCTTCATCAAAACCGAGGACGAAACAACCGATTATCCCGATGCCCGCCTTATGAATATTTTTAATAGCCTGGGCGTATTCATCGACACGGTTTACCTTTTTGCCCATCGAATTGATAGCTTTTTCACTTAATGATTCGAAGCCGATTAACATACCTACGCAGCCGCTGTCTGCAGCCAGCTTCAGGAGCTCTTCATCTTTGGCCAAGTTCACGGAACATTGGCTAATCCAACGGATGCCGGTGCTCTTAAGCCCTCTAAAGAGAGTCTTGGCATATTTGGGGTTGCCGATTATGTTGTTATCGGTAAAAAAGACAAAATCAGTGTTAAGGGTCCTGACCTCGGTGATTACCTCTTCTACAGGCCTATAGCGCATCTTATTGCCAAAAAATTCAGTCGTTGAACAGAACTCGCAGGTAAAAGGGCAGCCTCTTGATGTTTCCACTTTAGGGATATTGACGTAGAAGTGGTTACTCATAAGATCATGCCTGGGAAAGGGAAGTTCTTCGAGACCCGGTTTATTTTTCAGCCGGTACATCTGTTTTAAACCGCCGTTCTTTAAATCTTCAAAAATATCCGGGAAAAGACCTTCACTCTCGCCTATAACAATGCTGTCGGCATGCTGGACGGCTTCTTCGGGAAGAGAGCTTACATGCACCCCGCCCATTAAAATCTTGGCGCCGCGTTTGCGGAATTCATCGGCAATTTCGTAAGCGCGGCTGGCCGCCGGCGTCATGGCTGTTATGCAAACAACATCGACTTCAGTTGAAAAATCAATGTCCTCAACATTCTCATCAATGATTTGAATATCATGACCTTCGGGAATTTGGGCGGCCAGAACAGGCAAAGTCAATTGGCTCATGTAAGCCTTGCCGTAAAGCTTAACATTGGAGCGGTGCTTCGGTTGTATTATTAGGACTTTCATATGTTCCTATTTTTCCATTTTCAGAACCTAACAAACCGGTTACTAGTATGAAGTATCCTCTTGTTTAGAACTTAAAGTCTAGTACCGGGACTACCCTTTTTGTTATCCTGGTATTATGGATGGCTTAGCAAAAAGAAATGAAATGGTTTTGATGGCCGTAATAAGGGAGTACATCAAGACAGCCAAAGCGGTTAGCAGCAAGTATTTGCTGAATGCCGGCAATTTTAGCTTGAGTTCAGCTACCTTGCGCAATGTTATGGCCGGCTTGGAGGCCGATGGTTACCTGACACATCCCCATACTTCAGCAGGGCGGGTGCCGACGGCTAAAGGGTACCGTTTCTACGTTAACGCTTTATCGAATAAATTAAGCTTGGGGCTGGTTCAAAGACGCTACATAATAGATTTTTTTTCGGCGCCTGCCCACGCAGATGAGCTGTTGAAGCGGACTTCGGCCTTCATTGCCCAAATAACGCCGTATCTGGGCGTTGTGACCAGGTATCATCACCGGAAACTCGGGCTTAAACATATCGACCTGATTGCCCTTGAAAACGGACAGCTGCTCCTGCTATTGATAACCAAAGGCGGCGAGGTTTTTAAGGAAAGAGTTTCGGTGAGCAAGTATGATTTCGATTTGCAAAGCCTTGAAATGCTGCTCAATAAACATCTGGCCGGTTTGGAGCTCAGCGAAATTACCAATAAATGTAAACATCTAAGTGCTTTGGGCTCCTTCGGCTCTCTTTTTGATGAGGTCAGTGAAAAACTAATAGAATTGCTTGAAAGCTCTCAGAGCGTCTTATACTATGACGGCTTGGCTAATTTACTGAATTTTCCGGAGTTCGGCCGCCTTAAGCTTTTATCCAGCATACTGGCGGCTCTTAAGGATAGCCACGAAATCCTTAGTCAATTTGCAGCAGACCAGGACAAGGACTTTAATGTGGCCATTGGGGAAGAATTAAATGACTCGGAACTAAAAGAGGTAAGTTTGGTTGCCGCTCCTTATTATCTTAACGAAGTGCCCGCCGGCTCGGTGGCTATCATGGGGCCGATGCGGATGGATTACGAGCGAGTAATAGCGACAACCGAGTGCGTGGCCGGAAATTTAACAAAAGCAATAACAAAATAGCAGTTAGTCATCGAAGATTGAAGATTGAAGATTGAAAAAGGGGGTGGAAAAATGTACGAACAAATAAAAGACCTTTTGCTTTACATGTATCAGGCAACCGAGAAAATCGAGGAAAAAGCGGTTTTATTGTCTGAGCAAAGAAAAGAGAGGATGGAGGAGTTCAAGCAAAACCACGAAGAGCTTGAAGAAAAGGCCAAGGCGCGTCTTAGCACGATGAAAGTTGAAACCAGAGAGAAAGCCCAAAAGCAGGTTAACGAAATCTTAAAGCACGCCGGCGTGGCCCGCAAAGAAGAAATCGATGAGCTCAAGAAGATGGTTACAGACCTCACCAAGAAAGTCGAGAAGTTATCCAAATAATGCAAAAAATCAGCCGCGGTAAACGCATCAGAGTCTTTACCAGGCTTTTTCTAGGTATTGTCCGCGACTTCTATGCCGAAGCCCGTATCACCCGCAAGCGGGGGATTAATAAGGCCAGGATGAGAATGGCCAAAAGGCACCGGGCCCGGGCGGCTCAATTCAGGGAAACCGCCCTTAAAATGGGCGGCGTCTTGATAAAGCTCGGCCAGTTTTTGAGCAGCCGGGTCGATGTGATGCCCGAAGAATATATTCAGGAACTCGCCTTATTGCAAGACAAAGTGGCACCGGCCCCTTTTGCGGAAGTCAAGCAATTAATAGAAAAAGAGTTTGGAAAGCCTCTTGATAAAATATATAAAAATTTCCAGGAAGAGTCGCAGGCGGCGGCTTCCTTGGGCCAAGTTCATGAAGCCCAATTGTTTGACGGCACTAAAGTAGCCGTTAAAGTTCAGCGGCCCGATATAGACGCGCTGATTTCTATAGATTCGGCTATATTCGCCTACCTGATGGAAGGCGTGTCGCGCTTCACTTCGTTTGGTAAACGAAACGATATTCCTATGCTGGTACAGGAGTTCGTCCGTACTTTAGGCGATGAGCTTGATTTTTACCGGGAAGCAACCAGCGCTATCCGCTTCAAGAAAAATTTTAAGGGCAGCACGCAAATCTACATCCCCGAAATTTATCTGGATTACACGACTAATAAAGTTATTACTTTGGAGCATATTGCCGGCGCCAAAATAAATGATTACGAGGAGCTTGATAGAAGAGGGATAGATAGAAGCGAAGTTGCCAAAGAGGTTGTCCAAAGTTATTTTAAGCAGGTTTTTGAAGACGGTTTTTTTCACGCCGACCCGCATCCGGGCAACTTGTTCGTAATCGAAGGACCCGAGATTACTTTTGTTGATTTCGGAATGGTTGGCGAGATACCGGAGCAAACCAAGCAAAATTTAAAAGCGCTGGCCATTGCCGTAGCCACAACTGATATTGATGGAATCGTTAAAGCCTTCTACGGCCTGGGATTTTTGCGGAAAGGAATCGACTTGGTTCCCGTAAAAAATGCTATCGAATGGATGATTGATAATTATGCTTCTCTTACCAGCCAAACCTTAACTTTTGAAGATATCGAAGACATAAATGAAGACCTCAAGCGGATTATGCGTGACCAGCCTTTTACTATGCCGTCCGAATATGCTTTTCTGGGAAGAGCCTTGGGCACTTTAAACGGCTTGGCTACCGGCCTTGACCCGCACTTCAACGCTTTAGAAGTGGTTAAGCCTTATGTCGATAAGTTGTTAAAACGCCAAGGCGGTAATACCGATCTTATTCTTAATCAGGTGAAAGATGTCCTGAAAGTTCTAATTAGTTTGCCGAAGAGGGCCGATGTTATTCTTTCCAAGCTGGAGAAAGGCAAATTGAGCTTGAAGGTGCAATCAAACGATATAGTCGAGTCCATCGAGCGCTTGAATCGCAGCCAGCGGGTGACCACCGCCTCTTTTTACAGCTCTTTTCTGCTAATGATTTCTGTTGCTTTGTTTTACATAGGAGTTAAGGTATTGGCCTATATCGTTTTTGCCTTTGGAATCGTGGGGACGAGTTTATGTCTGAGCTTTTTTATATTCCGCCGGAAAACATAAATCTAAAAGAGAAAAGCGCTGTTTTGACCGGCGATGAATGGAAGCACGCCGCTAAGGTCATGCGCCTGAAAACCGGAGAGTCAATAAGGTTTTTTGACGGAAACGGCCACCTTTACAACGGAGTTATTTATTCGGCCCAAAACAGAGCTTTCGATATTAAAATTGGCGCGGTTGAAGAGAAAATCCCCGGCTGGCGGCTTGAAGTTTTTGTGGGGCTATCGGGTGGTGCAAAATTAGATTTGATAACGAGGATGTTGACCGAAGCCGGCGCAACGTCAATCATGGGTTATTTTGCTCAATATAGCGATATAAAAAAAATCTCCCCCGGCAAAGAAGAGCGTTTGCGCAAGATTGCCATTGAAGCCTGTAAGCAGTCCGAGCGGGTTTTTCTGCCAAAGATAGAGATGCCGGTAACTTTTAACGATATGACGGAAAATTTGACGGAATTTGAAACAAAGGTGGTTTTTTACGAGCGGGCTAAAAACTTTTTAGAGCCCTCGGCCTTTAAAAGCAAAAATATTGCTTTGGTTATCGGGCCGAAAGGCGGCTTCAGCGAGGACGAAATAAAGGAACTGGAGGCAAAAGGAGCGCTTGTGAGTTCCCTAAACGATGCCGTATTGAAAGTGGAAACGGCTGCTGTTAGTGCTGCCGGTTTAGTTCGCTATATGCAATTGAAATGAAATTTGTAATAAAGACGTTAGGTTGCAAGGTTAATCAGAGCGAAAGCGAAGAGCTGGCGAACTCCTTAATGGAGCGCGGTTTTTTACCGGCTGCTTCTCTTGAAGATGCAGACTTAACAATTATCAACACTTGCACGGTGACCGCTGTGGCCGACGCTAAAGCCCGGCAGTTGGTCAGCAAAGCTTTGAAATCAACTGGCGGCAAAGTTATCGTTACCGGTTGCGGTGTTGATAACCCGAATTCAGGTCTTGAAAAATTTATTAAAAACGTAGAATATTTGCCTCGGGGTCCTGTCGCTGCGGGATATATTCCATCCGTGCTCGGCTCTGAAATTCTGCGCTCGAGAGGCGCAATTTCATCGCCTCCGCGCGGGTGGAATATATCCACTCCGCGCCACCCCTCGGCTCGTACACGCCCATTTTTAAAGATACAAGACGGCTGCTCTCACCACTGTAGTTACTGCATCGTGCCCCTGGTGAGGGGGGAATCACAAAGCATCCCTCTTCGGGAGGTCGTCAAAAAAGCCAAAGTTTTGTTGGAGCGGGGCTATAAGGAAATAGTCCTGACGGGCGTCGATATCGGCGCTTACAAATCTTCCAATCTCTCTCTGGCTAAATTAATCAAGCAAATTTTGGCCCTGCAAGACGGTTTCAGGATACGGTTAAGCTCGATAGAGCCTCAAAGCCTTGATGAGCAATTTATATCATATTTTGCCGGCGAAGAGCGTATTTGCAGCCACATTCACTTGCCTCTGCAAAGCGGTAGCGACCGGGTGTTAAAGTTAATGAACAGGCCTTACAATGTTGAGTATTTTAAAGAGCTAGCTGCAAAATTGAAATGTTTAAGAGAAGGCATCGCGATTACTACCGATATCATCGTGGGATTTCCCGGCGAGAGCGAAGGTGATTTTGAGGCAACGAAAGCACTTGTCCAGGAAGTTGGTTTTGCGCGAACTCACATTTTTCGCTATTCGCCCCGGCAAAGTACTGATGCTGCTGGCTTTAACAAACAAGTGAGTGCAAAAGTTAAGAAAGAGAGAGCCGGCGAACTTAGCTTAATTGCTAAGAATTTAAGTGAAAAATATAAATCGGCTCAAGTTGGCAAGATTGCTGAAGTTTTAATCGAGCGCCCGGATGGTAAATATTTGAAGGGGACAAGCTCCAATTACTGTCCGGTTTACGTGGAAGATAAGGTTGGCAAGGGCGAGCTTGTCAAAGTAGCGGTCGGCGACTATAAAGAAGAGCGTCTTTTTGCTAAGCTAGTATGATGAGTGACGATTGTTTGTTTTGTAAAATTGCTGCTAAACAAATAGAAAGCAACAAAGTCTACGAAGATGACGTTGCTTTCGCTTTTCATGATATCGAGCCGCGGGCGCCTGTTCACGTACTGATAATTCCCAAAGAACATATCCCTTCCTTAAGAGAAGTTGACGATAACCAAGAAAACATTTTAGGACATCTTTTGGTCGTGGCGAGCAAAATAGCTAAAGATCTAAGTGTGAGTGAAAGCGGCTACCGCATAGCGATCAATGCCGGTCCCGATGCCGGTATGGCGGTTAATCATTTACACGTTCACCTTTTAGGTGGCCGCCGGCTAAAATGGCCACCAGGATAATGACCTCGGGGTCCTGTCGCTGTGGCATATTACTTTGCGCACCGACTGGTGTTCGGATGCACACAGTCAGGATGCGCAAACCAACATGCCTCCACGCCACCCCTCGGAGGGAGGAATAAATAGTGGCATTCATAGATGATATAAGAACAGATTTAAAGCAGGCGATGCTTGGTAAGGATAAGCTGCGTACTTCTACTTTAAGATTGGTTCTGGCGGCTGCAAAGAACAAAGAGATCGAAAAAGGCGAGCTTTTAACTGACGAGGAAATGATTGCTGTTTTAAGCTCGGAAACTAAAAAGCGCCGCGAGTCAGTCGAGGAATATAGAAAAGGCAACCGTGAGGATTTGGCCGCCAAAGAAGAGGCGGAAATCGAAATCCTTAAAAAATACCTTCCCGAGCAATTATCAGAAGAGGAGCTTGAAAAGCTGGTAAAAGAAGCTGTCGCCCAAACTGAAGCAGCCGGACCGAAAGACATGGGCAAGGTGATGCAAGCTTTAATGCCAAAAGTAAAAGGGCGGGCCGACGGCCGCGCCACCAGCGACCTCGTCAAAAAACTTCTTGGTTGACACAGAGCCTCGGGGTCCTGTCTATCCCTTTCTTGTTCCTTAACTGTCTTTGTTTCACAAGTTATAATTAAACTATGAAAATAATTGAGAAAGTTATTCAAATTGAAAATCACGGGAATATGATCGGCATTCTCGGCCATCACGACAAGCTGCTCAAATTAATAGAAGACCAGTTTGATAGCGATATATTCGTTCGTGGCAATGAAATTAAAATAAAAGGACGCGCCGGTGAAGTGGAAACGGTGGTCTCTGTTTTCCAAGAACTGCTCAAGCTTATTGAGGCGGGAACGGAAGTGAGCGAAGCCAACGTTGGCAAAACCATCGACTTAATAAAAGAAGAAATTTATCCAAGCGAGCTAAGCAAAGACGCAATCGTGGTTCACCGCGGCAAGGCGATCTCGGCAAGAACGCCGGGCCAAAAGCACTACATCGAAGAAATCGAAAAAAACACTATCACCTTTGCCATCGGGCCGGCGGGAACCGGTAAAACGTACTTGGCTATGGCCTGGGCGGTTCGGGCTTTAAAGAAAAAAGCCATAAGCCGTGTTGTTTTAACCAGGCCGGCGGTGGAAGCCGGCGAAAAACTGGGTTTTTTGCCCGGTACTTTATATGAAAAGGTTGATCCATACTTGCGGCCGCTCTATGATGCCCTTTACGACATGATGGATGCCGAGAAATTTCGAGCGCATATGGAAAGAGGCACCATTGAAGTGGCGCCTCTTGGTTTTATGCGGGGCCGCACCCTAAACAATGCTTTAATAATCCTTGATGAAGCCCAAAATACTTCGCCTGAGCAGATGAAAATGTTTCTGACCAGGCTTGGTTTCGGCTCGAAGATGATAATAACCGGCGATATCACTCAAGTCGATTTGCCGAACGGCGGCGTCTCTTCCGGTCTTATCAAAGTTCAAGAGGTACTTAAAAGCGTGAATGGCATTAGCTTTGTCCGCTTGAGCGCCAAGGATGTGGTTCGTCACAAGCTGGTCCAAAACATAGTTGAAGCCTACAAAGAACACGAAAGTGGAAATTCTAATAAGTAACCGCGCCGAAGCGCCTGCCGACCTGGAATTAATCAAAAAAATCTCTTTATTCGTATTAAGCAATGAAAAAGCTGCCGACGGTTCCGAGATAAGTTTTAGTTTAGTCGAGCCGGCTGAAATGAAGCGGCTTAATAAGCAATACCGGAAAAAGGACGAGGCAACCGACGTTCTTTCTTTTGCCTATAATGAAGACTCCATCACTGACGGTATGCTGGGCGATATTATCTTATGCCCGGCCGAAATCAGGCTCAAAGCCCAAAAACAGCAATTGCGCTACCGTGAATACTTCGAGCTTCTCATCGTTCATGGCGTTTTGCACTTATTGGGCTATGGCCATGAGAGCGATAGTGCTGCTATAGTAATGTCTGAGAGGGAGGAGCAGCTACTCACCGATTATGAAAGACCAAAATAGAACTCTTATCGATAGCTTCAATAATGCTATTGAGGGTATCATCTACGTATTAAGAACCCAGCGTAATATGCAATGGCATTTTCTGATTGCCTTCATTGTGCTGCTTTCAAGCGTTTTCTTAGGCGTTCGCAAGGAACAATTCATCGCCCTTCTTTTCGCCATAACTTTCGTTTTAGTGGCGGAGCTTGTTAATACCGCTATTGAGGCCACTATTGACGTAGTATCGACCACATATGACCCTCTGGCCAAAATCGCCAAGGATGTGGCGGCGGCGGCAGTGCTGCTCGCAAGCATTAACGCCGTTGTCATTGGCATACTGGTTTTCCACGACAAACTGAATAAGTGGACGACAGCCCTGGTTTTCCAGCTGCGCTCTATGGATTTATATATTACGGTTGCCAGTCTCTTCATCGTTTTGATATTTGTGGTGGCGATAAAGACCTTCAGGGGGCAGCATACTTTTTTAAGCGGCGGCTGGGTTAGCGGTCATAGCGCTTTAGCTTTTGCTTTATTGACGGCTATCGTTTTTATTTCGAAAAGCGGATTGATTTTTATTTTAGGCTTAATTATGGCGTTGCTCGTCGTCCAAAGCCGCATCGAAACAAAAATACATACGGCGGCTGAAGTGGCGGCCGGTGCCTTGCTTGGCTTTCTGGTTACTTTAATCATATTTCAGATATTTTACGGGAGGGCAATTGGAGTTTAACACCACGCTCTCACTTATCGGACTTGTTGTGCTGGTTATTCTCTCGGCTTTATCCTCGGCCAGCGAAACTGCCGTGACCTCTGTTAATAGAATTAAAGTTAAACAGAAAGCCGATGAGGGAGTTAAGAGCGCCAAGATATTGGAGAGTTTGCTAACTCATCCCGGGCGTTTTTTGGCTACGGTTTTGTTCATTAACAACCTGGTAAATATAGGGGCTGCTTCTTTGGCTACGAGCATGGCTTTTCGTCTCGGCCTTGCCTATCCGGTGGCGATTTCCACCGGTGTCATGACCTTTATTATTTTGGTTCTGGGAGAGATTTCGCCGAAGACTTTAGCGGTTCAAAAAGCTGATACAGTGGCTTTTGCTTTAGCGAAAACCTTGAATCTTTTAGATAAAATCCTCTATCCGTTTATCCGGATCCTTATTTTTATCGCGAACACCCTACTTAAACCTTTTGGAGTAAGAACTATGCGCCAAGGGCCTTTTGTGACGGAAGATGAAATCCGGACAATGGTTTCGGTCGGCGAGGAAGAGGGCGTTATCCAGGAAGAAGAGCGTGAGATGATTGATTCGATATTTGAGTTCGGGGATACGATTGTTAAGGAAGTAATGGTTCCCCGTATGGACATGGTAGCGGCCGAAAAAAATACGCCGGTCCCCAAACTGTTGCAAATTGTTCTTCACGAGGGTTTTTCGAGGATTCCCGTTTACGATAAAACAATAGATAACGTCGTCGGCATCGTTTATGCAAGGGATATGCTGACGCATTACAGTAAGGGTGAAGTCAAAATAACCTTGGCCAAACTTATCAGACCGGCTTATTATGTTCCGGAAACAAAAAAGGTTATCGACTTATTGAAAGAGTTGCAAAGGCGCAAAACGCATATGGCCATCGTGGTGGATGAATATGGGGGCACGGCCGGTTTGGTGACAATAGAAGACTTGCTCGAGGAGATTGTCGGTGAGATTTTCGACGAGTACGACTTGGAGGAAGTGTTAATTGAGCAAATCGATGACCAGAATATCAGAGTCGATGCCAAGGTGGACTTGGATGAAATCAATGAAATTCTGGGCATCAATTTGCCGGAGGCGGAGTATGAATCTGTTGGCGGTTTCGTGGTTGATTTATTCGGCAAAATTCCGGCTGCCGGCGAGAAAGTCGATTATAATAATCTGACATTTACGGTTGAACACGTGGTAAGGCGGCGAATCTCCAAGGTATTGATAACTAAAAAAGATATTCCGGCAGAAGAAGAAAATGAGCCAGAGGATAGAGAGTAATCAGTTAACCAAACAATTAAAGAGCGCCCTGATCGAATCAGCCAAAGACGTGAGGGCTCACGCCTATGCTCCTTACTCGAACTTTGCTGTCGGGGCGGCTGTTCTCTGCGAAGACGGGAAAATATTTGCCGGTTGTAATGTAGAGAATGTGGCGCTGGGCTTATCGATATGCGCTGAAAGAAGCGCGATTGTTAAAGCATTTTCGGAAGGGTGCCGTGATATCAAGGCTATTGCTATTGTAACCGATGCCCTCAAACCTTCTTCTCCTTGCGGCATTTGCCGGCAGGTTTTCTATGAATTCAATCCGAAGATGACGGTAATACTGGCTAATTTGGACGGCAAAGTGATTATAAAAAGCGCTAAGAACCTGCTACCGCTGGCCTTTGAACGGCTGCGATTAGAGTAGGGGCGGACCTCTGTGTCCGCCCTAATGAAAACAATAAAGGGCAACCACGGGGGGTTGCCCTACAATGAAGTCATGGTCATAAAGCAATTAACCAACCTTAACTCAAAACAACTTTTGGAGCTGGAGGCTCGAGAGAAAGAGGTTTTTGGCGAGGGGGGGTTGAACCGGTGGATGTTGCCAGTCATTGCCCGGTATGGCTTCTTGTTCGGTTTGTTTTCGGATGAAAAAATCATCGGTTTAGCTTCTTTCACAAGTAGGGGGACGCCTTGCCGTGCCCCTACCGCATTTCTAATCGGATTTTGGATTAACGAAGCTCACCGGGGCCGCGGTCTCGCCAAAAAACTGCTGACAGAAGCCATGCGCGAAATAAAAAGATCAGGCGTCGATAGAGTGGAGCTCACGGTAGATGAAAAAAATGAGACTGCCGTAGCAATTTACCGTAAAGCCGGCTTCAAAATAAAGCGCAAACTGGAATCCTTTTACGGCCCCTCACAAGACAGGCTCTTACTTGCAATCAATCTGTTACAATAGAGTAGTTCGAATATCCGGAGTTAGTTGTTCTGGGCAAACAAAAACTTGTTTACCTCGAAGAACCGTATATAAACCCCGCATATCGAACCACTAAAGTCTGGTTAAAATCATGAAAGCGCGTAATAGAATTCTGCTAGCGGCTATAAAAAACTTAATCGCCAAAGGTGATATAGATAAGGCTACCCTGATTCTCAACAGGCTCCACTCTGTTGATGCGGCTGAGGTCATAGAGCATTTAAGCGATGAGGAAAAGCAGAAAATCTTTACCGTTTGGTCGCCTGAATCTAGTGCCGAAGCCTTGCTGGAGATGGATGAGCATGAGCAAGTCGACATCGCCCAGCACTTAAACCCCCCGCTAATCGCCGATATTTTAGAAGAAATGCCGGCCGATGATGCTACCGATTTGATTGGTGACTTGGACCCTCAAATAGCGGAAAACATCCTTTCATTGATGGAAAAAAGAGAAGCAGCCCAGATCCGGCAGCTTTTGGCTTACGGCAAGAGTACGGCCGGCGGCTTAATGACGCCGGAATTTGTCAGCCTCAAGAAAACCAAGACGGCCCAGCAGGCGATTGAAAAATTAAGGCAAGTAGCGGCCGAAACAGAAACGATTTACACCCTCTTCATCGTTAATGATGAAAACCAGCTGGTTGGAGCATTATCGCTTAAGGATCTAATAATTGCTCCCGCCGGGGCTTTGCTAAAAGAAATAATGGATCCGGACGTGATTTATATGGAAGCCGCTAATGACCAAGAAGAAGCGGCTCGGTTAATGTCCAAGTATGATTTGCTGGTTTTGCCGGTTGTCGATGAAGAGCAGCATTTACTCGGTATAATTACTATCGACGATGTTGTCGACGTTATCGAAGATGAGGCCACCGAAGACATGTACAGGTTGTCAGGTGCTTCGGAGTTTGAAAGCGATGTGGCCGAAACTTCATTAGCTGCCGCTACGCGTTCAAGATTACCTTGGATTATTTTAACATTGATGGGTGAAGTTCTTATTGTCGGCGCCATCGCGGCCAGATTTTCATTTCTGATAAAAGCCGTTCCGGCTTTGGCCATTTATTGGGCGGCGATGACTTCTGTCGGGGGAAATACTTCTTTTCAAACGGCTACTGTGGCGGTGAGGGGACTGGCTACCGGTCAGGTCGACCCGCACTCAATCAGGAGGCGAATTAGCCGGGAATTTTTGCTGGGAGTTTCAATATCTTTAATAACGGCGGTCATTCTTTTTATTCTGGCCCGGATATTATCAAGCCAATTAGCACCAATCGCCATTATAGTCGCAGTAGCAAATGTCGCCATAGTAGTATCGGCGGCTTTAATCGGAGCACTGGTTCCTATTATCTTTCACCGGCTGGGAATAGACCCGGCGGTTTCATCAAACCCGCTATTGGCGCTGGTAATGGACGGTTTAAGCTTGCTGATATATTTTTCCATCGCCTTCGGTGTGCTGAGGGCTTTTGGAACCATTTAGGAAAAAGATAAAAACGTCGATAATATAATCGAAATGATAATTAACGTTGAGGAACTGGCAAAAAGCATAGACTATTCTCTCCTGAGGCCCGATGCTATGGAGGGCGATGTCCGAAAACTTTGCGACGAGGCTAAGAAATTCAACTTTGCCTGTGTTATCGTAAATCCCTGTTTTGTAAAACTAGCGGCTTCGTTATTAAATGAGACGCCTGTCAGAGTGGGAACGGTTGTCGGTTTTCCCCTGGGAGCCAGCACGACTACTGAAAAATGCTTTGAAACTATAAATAATATAGTGAACGGCGCTACTGAAATCGATTTCGTGATGAATTTGGGCTTCATCAAAGCCAGGCAGTATGACGAGCTATTCAGAGACATTAAAGCGGTCGTGGTGGCCGCAAAGCGGGCTCAAATGAAAAATCCCAAAATTACCATTCTGACAAAAGCTATTATCGAGGCCTGTTATTTAACTGATGAAGAGAAACGCGTTGCCTGCCGGATTGCCGAAAAGGCGGGCGTTGATTTTATCAAGACTTCAACCGGTTTCGCGAATGGCGGAGCGCAGGTGGCCGATGTACGGCTTTTGAGAAAGATTTTACCCAACAATATCGGCGTAAAGGCAGCCGGTGGGATTAATAGTTTGGCCGATACAGATGCATTTATAGAGGTGGGGGCAAGCCGGATAGGTACAAGCTCGGCTGTCTCTATAATGAATGAATACTTGGCAAAATCAAAATCCAGAAGTAAAAAAGCCAAGATTTAATTTGATTTTTCCTTCTTTATAATCGATATTTAATACATGTCTTTATACAAGACCAAGGCCATAATCTTGCGGGTTATCCGCTATCATGAGGCCGACAAAATCCTTACTCTGTTATCGCCTGACGGGCGTATTGATGCGATTGCCAAAGGCTCTCGTAAAGTGAAAAGCCGCTTCGGCGGCCGTCTGGAGACCTTTTGCTTAGTTGATTTAGTGCTTTACCGGGGTCGAAACTTGCACACTGTAACTCAAGCAAATTTGATAAATGCTCACGAAAATATCCGTAAGGATTACTCTAGATATCTTTTGGCTTCAGCGGCCGTTGAGCTGGCAAGCAAAATCGCTTTTAGCGGCCAAAAAGAAGAAGCTCTTTTTTCATTAGTCGAGGAAATGCTTACTTATCTGCATTCAAGCGAAAAAGCGTCTAAACTGGGCTTGCTATACTTCGATTGGCAGGTTGTAAAAATATTGGGACTTTTGCCTCAGCTAAATTTCAATGATGACCTTCAAACGGTTTGGTTCAATTTTGAAAACGGCAGTCTTTATGATAAACCGCCATCTAGAGGCAATTCTCTCAGGTTGAAGTCATTAACAATAAACTTCCTAAAGAGTATAATTAGGCTAAGTTTCACCGAGCTAGATGAGCTTAAACCAGATGAAAGCACGTTAAGGGAATTTGCTAACCTAACCAAGCAGTATTTGGATTATCAGCTGCAAACTAAATTGAAAACCAGGAGCTATATTGAGTAAAATGCTTAGACTAAAACAGAGGGAATGGCTTTCTCTGATTGTAGTAACTTTAGCTCTTATTTTATCTTTATTTGCCCTACAACGCTTTGGCACCAAAACAGTATCCATAAAGGGTAAACCGCATTTTGAGTCTTTTATAGGTGTTGGCCAACTGGATAATCCTATGGCCGTCGCCGTTTACAGAAATTTCGTGGCTGTTACCAGCAGTGCCGATGCGCGAGTTAAGCTATATAATTTAGACGGCAGTTTGTTCAAACAAGTTAAACTGCCAAACCCCGAAGCTTATCCGGCCAGCTTGGCTTTTGATACGGGCGGCACCCTGTTCATCGGCGATTTGGCCGATAGAGCGGTATATAAAAGCTCGGTGCTGAACGGTTCAGACTCTCTTGAAAAGTTAAAGATTAAAGCTATACAACCGCTGGCGTTGGCTGTTAGCGGGGATGATTTATTGGTTTTTGATGGGAAATCCCAGCGCCTTATGAAAATAGGGGACGATCTAAAACCGGTAAATGTCGTTAAAGACAAGGGTATTAAGATAGGTTATGCTAACGGTATCTACTTCGATAACCGGAAATTATATTTGTCTGATTCTACCGGAAGGCGGGTATTGCGCTTTAGCGCCGCTGGCACCTATACGGGCACCTTGAAAGATTTCAGCTTGCCGAGAGGCTTGGCTGTAGACGGGTTGCAAAGACTGCACGTTGTAGATACTTTTTCTCATGCGGTTAAGGTTTTTAGTGAAAGCGGTAAATTTTTGTTCAAATATGGCAAGGAAGGCAACAAACGCGGTCAGTTTTATTTCCCAAACAGCTTGGCGATTGATTCAAGTAAAGGTAAAATTTTCATAGCGGACAAAGGTAACAACCGCGTACAGGTCTGGGGCTGGTAATGAAGCTTACACGCAAGACGGAATATGCTATCAGGGCAATTCTATACTTGAGCAGCAAAAAACCGAACACCAAAGCAATGGCTAAGGAAATTTCCAATAAAATGGATATTCCCAAGCAGTTTTTAGCTCAGGTGATGCTGAGTTTGAATCATCATGGCTATGTGATGGCCATCAGGGGAGCCAATGGCGGTTTTGTATTGGCCAAAAAACCCGCAGCAATAAACTTGCTGGAAATTATAGAAGCGATTGAAGGAAAGGTATTTTTGAATAATTGCCTGGTTTCGCGTAATGAATGCCCTTCCCGGAAAGTATGCCCGATAACAGATGTTTGGGATGAGGCCCAAGAGGCCCTGATGAAAGTATTAAAAAAAGCTACCTTTTCGTCTTTGGTAAGAAAGGCAAAAGAAAAACAAAAGGTTGCCGGTCAAGTAGATAAAAACACTTGCTGCCAGAGTCTATTTTCTTAAGTTGATGGTTGGTATTAAAACGATAACCTCTTATGACACAATTTTAGTTCTCGATTTCGGAGCCCAGTATGCCCGCTTAATTGCCAGGCGGATAAGGGAGCTTGGGGTTTATTCGGAAATCGTTCCCTACAATATAACTCTTGAAGAAATAAAAGAGCGCTCACCCAAAGGCTTGATATTATCGGGCGGGCCGGCCAGTGTTTATGCTGAAAACGCTTTAACGGTGGACCCGGCGTTATTTGAAAGCGGTATCCCCATTTTGGGAATTTGTTACGGAATGCAGCTTATGGCTAAGGTGCTGATGGGTAATGTTAAACATACGGGCGTGAGTGAGTATGGAAAAGCCCAACTTGAAGTAACCAATAGTTCTGCGTTGTTTGAGACACTGCCGAAAGCCCAGCAGGTTTGGATGAGTCACACCGACTCTGTTGAAACGCTGCCCGCCGGTTTTAAATTAGTCGCGAGTACGCAAACAAGCCCGGTAGCAGCCATGGAAGATATCGAGAGACGCTTAGCGGGAGTTCAATTTCATCCGGAGGTTGTTCACTCTCCATTCGGCAAACAAATTCTTAAAAACTTTTTGTCTAAAGTTTGCGATGCTAAGCCTAATTGGACAATGAGTTCATTTATCGAAGAATCTCTTGACATCATTAAAGAGCAAATAGGAGAGACAAAAGCCATATGTGCCTTAAGCGGCGGCATCGACTCGGCTACGGCCGCTCTTTTGGTGCACAAAGTCATCGGTCCCAATCTTAACTGTATTTTTGTAGACCATGGCTTGCTTAGGAAAGAAGAGGCGAAGAAAGTTGAGGACATTTTTGCCAAACATTTTCAGCTGAATCTGAAAACCGTGCATTGTGAGGAACGGTTTTTGGCAAAATTAAAAGGCGTGCTTGACCCGGAAAAGAAAAGAAAAATCATCGGAAATGAGTTTATCAAGGTTTTCGAAGAAGAAGCGGAGAAGATAGAGGGAGCCGAGTATTTAATCCAGGGCACTTTATATCCCGATGTGATTGAGAGCGGCGGCTCGAATGAGTCGGCAGTGATAAAAACTCATCATAATGTTGGAGGATTGCCCGAAACGATGAATTTGAAACTGGTTGAACCGCTGAGGCTGCTATTCAAGGACGAGGTCAGGAGAGTAGCTACGGAATTAGGGTTGCCCGAAGAGCTTGTGCACAGGCAGCCGTTTCCGGGCCCGGGCTTGGCCGTTCGCATTATCGGCGAAGTAACGGCCGAAAGGTTGGATATCTTAAGGGAAGCCGATGCTATCGTTGTGGATGAGATAAAAAAAGCCGGATTGTATCGGCAGATTTGGCAATCTTTTGCTATACTTCCGGCTATAAAGAGTGTCGGCGTTATGGGGGATACCAGGACTTATAATTATCCAATTGTAGTAAGAGCGGTTAATTCCGAGGATGCTATGACTGCCGACTGGGTACGCTTGCCTAATGAAGTCCTTGAGAGAATAAGCTCGCGGATAATCAATGAAGTAAAGCAGGTAAACAGAGTGGCTTACGATATCAGCTCTAAGCCTCCATCAACAATCGAATGGGAATGAGCGGTCAAAATTTGGAAGAATTAAGAAAAATAATAGACGATATTGATGAAAAGATCGTGGGCTTGCTTAACGAGCGGGCTAAGGCGGCCTTACTTATAAAAAAATTCAAATTGGCTAATAATTTACCGATACTGGACAAAGCAAGAGAAGAGAAAATCCACCAAACTATAAGGCAAAGAAGTAATGGTCTAATCAAGGAAGCCGATCTGGAGAAAATCTATAGCCTCCTTTTGGAAATAATGCGGGGCATTGATGACTCTTGATTTTGGCGGCATTTTAAAGCGGGCCTTTCAGATTACCAAGAACAACCGCTCTCTTTGGCTTTTCGGCATCTTAATGGCCATTCTGAATAGCGGCGGCAATATCGGCGGCCGGTTTAATTATTCCCCGAACATGGATTCAAGTAAGTTCACTGTGCCCAAAATAGACCCGCAAACTCTCTTGCTCGTTATTGTAATAGCGGTGATATTGGGAATACTGCTTTTTTTAATTGCCATATTTGTGAATTTTCTGGCCAGAGGCGCGTTGATCGAAATGGTCGATGCAATCGATAAAGGCGGCAGTGTTTCCGTCAGAGAAGGTTTTAAAAGCGGTCTCAGCTATCTTTTTTCGCTATTCAGCATAAGTTTTCTTCTGGGCGTATCTTTCTTTTTTGCTGTTGTAATCAGCGGGGGAATTTTAATTGTTCCCGGAGCTTTGTTGCTGATAGCCAAAAAGACGGTTATCGGAATAATTTTACTTGTCTTGGGCGGGCTTATATGGCTGGCCTTGCTAATTGCCGGCTCGGTTCTTGTTAGCGTTGTTACTTTCTTTGCCGAGAGAGAAAAGGTTCTCGAAGACCTGGGGGTTATTGAGTCCATAAAGCAAGGATATGCTTTGTTCAGACAGAATCTAGGCGATTCTCTTGTGCTCTGGCTGATAAACCTTGGAATCGGCATAGTCTCAGGAATTATAGTGTTGATAATTGTCTTGGTTACCGGTTTGCCGGTATATTTGTTGGCCATAGCCCTTAGCAAATGGCTGTTCATCCTGCTCATATTTCCGTTTGCCATTATCGTTTTCGTAAGCGGCCTATTTGAAACTTTTTTCTCAACTTTTTGGACGATAGCATATAATGAGCTATCGAGCTAAGAGTGAGGGGTGGCGCGCGACAGGACCCCGAGGCATATAATTATGGACTTTAATAAAGAACTAAACGAAGAACAATTAAAAGCGGTAACCAGCGATGACGGGCCTCTTCTTATCCTGGCAGGGGCCGGCAGCGGCAAAACCAGAGTTCTGACGTACCGTATTGCCTACCTGTTAAAAAAGGGCCTGAGTCCCGATAAGATTCTGGCCGTAACATTTACCAATAAGGCCGCCGGTGAGATGAAAAACCGGCTATTGCCCGCCGTCATTCCGTGGATAGGCACCTTCCACTCTATTTGCGCGCGTATCCTCAGAAGGGAAATTGAGCAGTTGGGTTTTGGCTCCAGCTTCAGCATTTATGACGAACATGACAAGCGCAAGCTCATCGAAAAGTGCCTGAAAGACTTAGACATTGACCCGAAGACCAATCGCCCACCGGCAATTGCTCATATGATTTCTATGGCTAAAAATGAACTGATTGACTGCGAAAGTTTTTCCAAAGAAGCAACTGACTACAAAGAGAAGATTGCCGCCAATGTTTACCGTTTATACCAGGAGCGCCTTATGCAAAATAACGCTCTTGATTTTGATGACTTACTAATGCTCACGGTAAATATTTTTGAATTAAGCCCTAGAACTTTGGAAAAATACACCCAGCGTTTTCAGCACATATTTATAGACGAGTACCAAGACACTAACCATGCCCAATACCGTCTGGTTTCGCTTTTGGCCCAAAAGCACAAAAATATTTGCGTTGTCGGCGACAGTGACCAAAGTATTTACCGTTGGCGGGGCGCTGACATCGGTAATATTTTAAGCTTTGAAAGGGATTATCCAAATTGCAAGGTAATCACTCTCGAGCAAAACTACCGTTCCACCACAAACATACTTCAAGCGGCCAATTGTTTGATTGGCAACAACAGCCAGCGCAAGGCGAAGAATTTATGGACGGCCAAAGATAAGGGAGAGCTCTTAACTGTTTTTGAAGCCCAAAATGAACATCATGAAGCCCATTTTGTGGCCAGGACCATCAGCAATTATCTTGAAAAAGGGGCAAGCATTAAAGACTTTGCCGTTTTTTACCGGGTTAACGCCCAATCGAGAGTTCTGGAAGAAGCTTTTCTTAAAGAAGGTTTGTCGTATAGGATTATCGGAGGCTTGAAGTTCTATGAGCGGGCGGAGATTAAGGATATCTTGGCTTACTTGAGAGCTTTAGTTAATCCAAACGATTCGGTGAGCTTAGAGCGCATCATAAATAAGCCGCGGCGGGGAATAGGCGAGACCACCGTAAAAGCCCTTTACCGTTATGCAAAAGAACATAATTGTACTTTTTATGAAGCTCTTGAAAATTGCGCAGAAATTAAGTCACTTTCAGCCGGTGCAATAGAAAAGCTAAAAGCCTTTAAGGGATTGATTGATAAGCTAAAAGAAAAGCCGGACGCTCGTCTGGTTAAAATCGTAACCGCCGTCCTTCATGAAAGCGGCTACCTTGAATCATTAAAAAAAGCGGCTGATATGGAGTCGCAAAACCGGCTGGATAACCTACATGAATTTGTTAGCGTCGTAGCCGAGTTTGAGTCCCGCAACCCGGATTGCACTCTGGCATTATTCTTGGAGGAAATTTCTCTTATTTCCGATGTTGACCAATTAAGCGATGAAGAAGGTTCGGCAACCTTAATGACGATGCATAATGCCAAAGGATTGGAATTTGAGGTTGTTTTTGTAACAGGCCTGGAAGAAGGGCTTTTCCCGCACTCCCGTTCGATGTTTGAAGAGGCTGAGCTGGAGGAAGAGCGCCGTCTTTGCTATGTAAGCTTAACCAGAGCTAAAAAGAAACTTTTCTTGACCAGTGCTTATTCTAGAAACTTATACGGCACCGGCAATTATAACGTTAAATCCCGTTTTTTAGCGGAAATTCCCGAAAATCTCCTTGAACTTGCTCATGCTCCCACTATCCAGCCAAACTTAGATGAAACTGAATTTTCCGTCGGCGATGTAATTAGCCACAAGCAATTCGGCCAGGGAATTATTACGGAACTTAAAGGCGAGCAAATTACCGTTCAGTTCGAGACACACGGCCCCAAAGTCTTACTTCTAGGCTATGCTCCAATCACTTTGGTTAGCATTGAAAGAAATTAGACAATAGAGCGCAACGGAACATTTTCTATTGCTCGATTGTTCCATTGCTCCAACCCAACCTTTGGTTGGGTTTGTGGCCCATACGGGATTTGAACCCGTGTTTCCGCCTTGAGAGGGCGTTTTTGTAGGCTTTTTACTGCTTTTCACTTCTTTTCATAATCATTTATTATTTTTTAAAACAGACGTAGTAACCTGCACTTATAAACCACTCAAAAAGCTATCCCCTTATTATCATTGCTTATGATTGCTTATTATTATACAATCAAGTTGCATACGCAGAGCATACGTGGAAATGTAAGGGGGTTAAATGCAAGCGAAAATAACCAACAAAACATTGGTGAAGATTAAGCCCGAAGGTAAGCAATATGAAATACGGGATACTGAAGTTAAAGGCTTTGCAGTTAGGGTTTATAAGTCCGGTAAAGCTGCTTACGTTGTCTGGTATGGCCGAGGTAAAGCAGTAACTATCGGCGACATTAAAGTTTTAACTCCAACTCAAGCTAGGCAACAAGCAATAGAGATACTGGCAGATAATGTATTAAATGACACTGATCCTCAGGCTAATAAAAAAAAGGCCAAGGTTTATGACCTCGAAAGTTATTTATTAGATAAATATACACCGTGGGTTGAAGCGCACCATGCGGATAGCCAAAAAACTATGAAACGGTTAAAGGCCAACTTTTTGCCTGATATAGGTAAGCATAAATTAGGAGACATAAAGCCCTTTGCGATTGAGAATTGGCGCCGGAAAAAGATTAAGGCCGGAGTTAAACCGGCAACTGTTAATCGAGATATAAACGCTTTAAAAGCAGCCTTGCAGCGTGCCGTTAATTGGGGACTACTAGAAAGCAATCCGTTAACTACCGTTAAGCCGCTAAGGGTTGATAATAGCCCTAATGTTAGATACCTAAGCGATAACGAAGAGGAGCGCCTTAGAACAGCCCTAGACGCTAGAGAAAGGCGTTTAGGTACTGATTATTTAAAGCCTATGGTTATTCTAAGCTTAAATACCGGATTAAGGCGGGGTGAAATGCTTAATCTTAAATGGACAGATGTTAACTTTAGCCTATCCATGCTAACCATAAGGGGACATGCAACAAAGAGCGGCCAAACCCGCCATATTCCCTTAAATGACGAAGCGCTAGAAACACTAAAGCAATGGCAATTACTTTGTAATGGCAATGAGCTTGTTTTTCCAAGCAGTACCGGCAATAAGCTTAAGAATGTTAATACTCCCTGGAGAAGGCTAATTAAGGCCGCTAGTATAACCGATTTCCGTTTTCATGATTTAAGGCATACTTTTGCCAGTAAGTTAGTTATGTCTGGCGTTGATCTAAATACTGTTAGAGAATTACTGGGACATGCTGATATAAAAATGACCCTCCGCTATGCACACCTATCAACCGAAGTAAAAGCAGCCGCCGTTCAAAAACTGGTAAGAGGTTAGGAAATTTGTATGCGGAAAAAGTTGACAAAGAATATATGCTCTGATATGGTGTTCTTGTACCCCGTGTGTAAAGATTATTAAATACCAGGTTAAGCGTCTAAATCTAGGCGTTTTTTTATACCTAAAATATGGCGCAAAAAAGCATACGCGTTTAATAAAATCAAGCAGTTATAAATTAATAAAATGGCGTTTGGAATAATTCCAGGCGCTTTTTTATTACTACAATTATGGAAAAGTTAAGAAAAATTGCCTAGCTGGCGATATTATTGTTGTACCCCTATGCCAAAAAACAGGGGATAAATCCCATCAAACATTTTGAGAACCTTTCACGGGTTCTGTTTTTTTTGTGCCCAAAAATCTAATAAGCGGTTATTTAGCTATTCGTAGCTAGATAGCTGCTTTTTTATTCCCCCTCAAGGAGGTGATACTTGTGACAAAAATCAAAAAAACATTATTCCTAATGCAGATTAAGCAGACAGAAGTAGCAAAAAAAGCTGGTGTCGGTACGTCGTATGTAAACAAAGTTGTAAACGGCTTAGACAAAAAACCAAGCCCAAAATTAAGAAAAGCTTTATGTGAGCTAACAGGATTAACAGAAAAACAACTATTCGAAAGGAACCCTTATGAAAACTAACAACAGTAACAAACCACAATTAATCCCCGAAAGAACAGAAGGAGTGAGTCAGATGGAAATCACCAAACAACTACTAACGGAGAAAGAAGCGGCAAGGATGATTTCGATGTCCGTAAGTTTCTTACGGCTTAGCCGAATGACCGGCAAACTTCCAAACCGTACCACTGGCCCCAATTGGCATAAGCTTGGAAAATCCGTGAGATATTCCATAGCTGATTTAAATGCTTTTTTGGAAAAAAATAGGCGGGTGATGTCATGAATGGAGCAAAAAAAGAAGCTCGACCAGCAAATGCCAGCCAAGCCACAACCAATGAAAAGCATAGCACACTAGCGAAAAATATTTTGGTAAGCGCCTATTGTTATGGCTTGTTGCCTAAAAAGCCGGTAGCAATGTTTTTTAAATTATTTCACCTGGAGGCCATATGAGCGCCTTAGAAACGATTTTAAATAAGCTTGAGCATAGAAAACAAGGCAAGGAATATTTATGCCATTGCCCCAGCCATGAAGATAAAAAATCTTCTTTGTCGATAACAGAGCAAGACGGTAAGGTACTTTTGCATTGTCATGCTGGTTGTGAGCCAGACAACATACTTGGCGCTATTGGCTTAACCTGGAAAGACCTTTATTCAGACAACGGCTATAAATCTAAAGAACAACCTTTAACAACTTATGACTACCTAGATGTAACCGGAGAGTTTGTCTATCAGGTAGTCCGGTATCCGAACAAAAAGTTTGTTCACCGCCGACCGGATGGCTTAGACGGTTGGATTTATAAAGAAGCAATGAAAGGCGTTAAACGGGTACTTTACAACCTACCGATAGTTATCGCAACCATTAATGCTGGGCAGCCTGTTTATATAGTTGAGGGCGAAAAAGACGTTAATAAGCTTAATGAGCTAGGCTTAACGGCAACTTGTAACAGCGGTGGCGCTGGTAAATGGCAAGATGGCTTTGCAGATTACTTCAAAGGCGCCAAAGTAGCAATCTTTCCAGATAATGACCAACCAGGCAAACAACATGCTTTAAGGGTGGTTAAAAGCTTATACGGTAAGGCAGAAGCTATCAAAATAATTAATCTACCTGAACTTGGAAGTAAAGAAGATGTTAGCGATTGGCTAGATGCCGGAAACACTAAAGATGATTTAATAAAGTTGGTTAAAGAAACTTCAACCTGGCAGCCAAAAGAAGAGCAAAACAATATCGGCGTTTTAATGTCTGATGTTCAGCCAGAAAAGGTTGATTGGCTATGGCTAGGCCGTATTGCACTAGGCAAGCTTAATGTAATAGATGGAGACCCTGGCCAAGGTAAGAGTACATTAACGCTTGATATTACTAGCAGGTTAAGCACTGGCAAAGCTATGCCAAGCTTTACCGAAACAAGACAACCGGCTGGAGTTGTTATCTTATCGGCCGAGGACGGATTAGCAGATACCATTAAGCCCCGATTAATTGCCGCCGGTGCTGATTGTAGCCGGATACTTGCATTAACAACAATTACGGACGTTGAAACAGACGAAGAGCGCCCATTTGTACTACCTGATGACTTAGAAACTATTAAAGAAGGTGTCAAGAAAGTTGGTGCCAAGCTTCTTATAATTGACCCCCTTATGGCGTTTTTAAGTTGTACTGTTAATAGCCATAGAGACCAAGACATAAGAAGAGTACTTCACCTACTAGCTAATCTTGCAGAAGATACCGGCGTGGCCGTGGTTGTAATACGACACTTAAATAAATCAAGCACTGGCAATTCACTTTATAGAGGTGGCGGCAGTATTGGCATAATCGGGGCAGCCCGCTCCGGTTTATTGGTTGCAGTTGATCCCGATGATGAGAATAAGCGTGTTTTGGCTTCAACAAAGTGTAATCTAGCCAAAAAACCGGAAAGCCTATCTTTTCATTTAGAGGATTGTAACGGGGTTTCTAAGGTTGCTTGGGGTGGCACTAGCACTCACAACGCTGACACCTTATTAGCCTCAAACGAAGAGCAGGGAGCGCTAGAGGAAGCTGAAAATGTACTGGAAAGCATTTTAGCTAATGGCGCTGTTTTGGCAAACGATGTTAAAAGAGAAGCCAAAGAAGCTGGGGTATCTGAAAGGACACTATACCGAGCAAAGGCAAAATTGAAAGTAGAAAGTTTTAAGGAAGGGTTGAAGGCTTGGTATTGGGAATTGCCGAAGGTTGCCAGCTCTAAAAGAGACAACGTTGACAATATTCATGAAATAGAAGGCAAAGACCAGGTTAACGATACTATAACACCTGAAAGGACTTCAGAAGGTTGCCAAAGTATTAGTAATGGCAATGTTGGCAATCTTCAAAGCAAGCCAACTCAAGCTGAGCTTTCGCTTGAACAAGCTAAGGAAATGATTATTCAAGAGTTTGACGCAACTGAAATATCGGAAGGAGCGTTATTAAATGAATAGCTTATTTTTAGAAGTTTTAAAGTACGATCCTCGAGACATAGACTTGAGTGACATTCCACATACAGTGGGAGATTATTCAGGAAAATGCCGAATTTGCAATTCAGAATATCGGAAGTTGATTGATTATTTGCTTTTTTACGTTTCAACCAGGAAAATTGCAGCTTACGTCAATAAATACCAGCTTTTTGATAGCCGCATTAACCATCAAAGTATTTACAGCCATAAATGGCGACATATTAATACTGATATAAGGCCTTTTTGAAAGGTAACTACCCCTTTTAGCCTAACTACAACCCATTACAATCAAATCTACCAGCGGTTTAATGTTTGCTTATCATTTGCAGGAGTGATTTTTGTCAAAGCATTGACTAACTTCTGTCAGACAATTTAGACATTTAGTGTCCCTCGTCTAGCCATCTATTTAATTCTTCTTCACTTATTCTGCTGTTACTATTGGTTACATGCTTTAAAGTAATACTTGTGAGGGATAATAGGATGAAGATAGCAATAAACACCGTTTTATACTTTACTGGCAAGATGTCTGTTTTATCTCTTAGACTATCAATTAGCTTAATAATTTTGTAACTGCCTATTGCTGATGGCGCAACAACTAAGATGGCCATAATTGTTGAAGCGATAGAATAACTGTCAGGAGCAGTAAAAGGAGAAACAAAAAACTGGTAGTTGATATTTTCTAAAACCGCCATTAAATTAATAGCTCCTAAAATTCCAGATATAAGCAATAAAAACAACCCAAACCAAAGCCCAGATAAGATATAACTTTTTTTCATATACCTTCCCCTTCTAATTTTCAAAAATTGTACGGGGGCTTTACTCCTATTGTTCAGATTTTCCAGTTTAAAACTCCCGGTTCACTCTTTTGCTTGAAAAATCTTAGATTTGAGCAAAAAAAATGAAACCAGAAATGCAGCCGCACTTAAAATACTAGTTATCATTCCGGTTACTAGTTCGACTTCAAACAAGTAAATTGGATTAAAATAAATTGCAATTGTAAAAAATAAAAAACACCACTCATATTTTTTTGATTGATAAAATTTAATTGAAATTAAACCCGCACTTATAAAAATAAATAGATTTTGTAATTCAAAAAAAGACTTACCTAAAAAAAGTTTTGCATATTTTGATGCTATTTCTGGTTCAATTAATATTTTAAATAAAAGTAATAAACCTGGCGGATAAAGTAAGAAAATAATTGAAATTATGGCTAGTATTCTAAGTCCTCGCATATTTGTATTATACAAATAAACCAAAAAGTTAGGGTATTTCCA
>Ga0214473_10001530_pt1 | contig 30244 bp, 36 predicted proteins | sample RVTome_7_FD_203509 | JGI IMG/M metagenome (GOLD analysis project Ga0214473, IMG submission 203509) | Soil microbial communities from uranium-contaminated site in the Upper Colorado River Basin, Wyoming, United States - RVT98D197 | ecosystem: Environmental > Terrestrial > Soil > Contaminated >...
TCGCCGCGCCAGCTTACTTTACAAAAGCGGAGGATAAAATAGAAATTACCAGAACCGTTAACAGCAATCCGGAAGTCGCCGGAAGGAAGTCAGAAGTGCCAAGCTGGATGGTAATAGATACCAAGGATAAAAGTATAAATATTACAGCTAGGCCAAGCCGCGAGCAAATTATGACAACCCTCGAGGAACAACTGATAATCGAATATTATTCACGTTTAGTATAGATATTATAGTTTTAAAATAAGGAGTAAGACATGTACTTACTACCAGAAACAGAGTTAATGAAGTTGTCGTGTACCGCTGATAAAGCCAACGGCGCTACTTTGGTGATTGAACCGTTAAGTCCGGGCTACGGTATGACACTGGGCAACTCGCTGCGCCGCGTTATGCTCTCGTCTCTTGAAGGCAGCGCTGTAAGTTCTGTTAAAATCGACGGATTAACTCACGAATTCTCAGCTCTCGAAAATATGAGAGAAGATATTGTCCAGTTCATTCTTAACCTCAAGGGTTTGCCGGTTCGATTGCATGGCGACGAAGCAACGACGCTTACGCTTGATGTTAAAGGTCCGGGAAAGATAACCGCAAAAGACATTAAAATAAACCCTCAAGTTGAGATTATTGACACCAATTATCTCCTAGCCAATCTGGAAAAAGGCGGCAAAATTAGAGCCGAAGTAACAATCGAAAAAGGCCGTGGCTTTGTTCCCACCGAAAAAAGAACGAATGAGAAACCTGTCTTGGGAACTATCCTTATAGATAGCGTGTTTACGCCTATTAAAAAAATTCATTATGATGTTGTCAACACTCGAGTCGGCAGTGTTACAAACTTTGATAAATTGACTATCGACGTCACAACTAACGGCAGTATCTCTCCGCAAGAAGCCCTCAAGCGCGCCTGCCAAATCCTTACCGACCACCTGACTATCATCAATGACGGCATAGCAGTTAAAGAAGCGCTTGCAACCAAAACTCCCTCGCCCAAGAAAACCGCACCGACGAATATAAGCGCTAAAATGGTTAAAAAAGTTACTGCGAAAGCCGCTAAACCTAAAAAGACAAAATAAGGAATATGAAACGCTTTAAGCTCTCGCGCCCCAAGGACCACCGACAAAGTCTCGTAAAAAATCTCGCGACCAGCTTGATAGTGTACGAACGTATCTTAACAACGGAGGCCAAAGCCAAATCAGCCCAACGCTACACCGAAAAATTGCTGCATAGAGTTAAAAACCTTGACGAGGTTAACGGCTATCGCCTGGCCTTGAGTTCGCTCCATGACCCAAAAGCCGCTCGCAAGATGATAGAAGTGTTAAAAGACCGTTTTGCCAAAACCCAAAGCGGTACGACTCGCATAATTAAAATCGGCCCGCGCAAAGGCGATAACGCGCCGGTTGTTATCCTGGAAATGACAATAAAAACCGAGCAGGAAACTTTGCCGGCGCGGAAGAGCATCGCGGCGGCAGAAAAAGAGCCGAAGAAGACAGCTAGAGTTAATACAACTAAAGAGATCGCAAAAAAAGCTAAAAAATAATGGCCACCAGACCGACCCATAAAATAAACGCTGAAGGAAGAATATTAGGCCGCCTCGCGGTAGAGGTGAGCAATCTTTTAAGAGGCAAAGATAAGACGGAATTTACTCCGCAACACGATATTGGGGACCAGGTTGCTGTCTATAACGCGTCTCTAATTAAAGTAACCGGCCGAAAGCTTGAAACGAAGAAATACTACCGCCACTCCGGCTATATTGGCAATTTAAAAACAACCCCCCTTAAAGATATGAACCTCGGTGATGCATTTAGGATAGCGGTAAGAGGAATGTTGCCCAAAAATAAACTCCGCGACCGTTGGCTTAAACGCCTGAAGATTTACGACGGCGAAGTGCCTATGCGCGTTAAGGCCGCTCAAACCAAAGAGGACAAATAAATATGACAAAAGATGCCATTACCGCCGTTGGACGGCGCAAGTCAGCGATAGCGCGAGTTACGCTGGTTCACGGCAAGGGTGAAATTATCTGCGGCTGGCCGCTGGCCAATCCTGTGCTTGATAAAGATAAGATAATCTCAACGCTAGACCTAGTGGGCCTAAAAGGCAAATACGACCTTAAGATAAATCTTATCGGCGGCGGTTATCAGTCGCGCGTTGATGCTATAAGATTGGGGGTCGCTCGCGCGCTCGTTAAACTCGACGAATCGAATAAAACTACACTCCGCAAAGCCGGACTTCTCACTAGAGACCCTCGTGAAAAAGAACGCAAGAAGCCGGGCCTGCGCCGCGCGCGCCGCGCGCCGCAATGGGCGAAGCGCTAAATCGCTCTCCGAACTTTATCGATTGCGACCGATACATCCACTAGTCTTTGTTTCTCTGAATGATTTTGGTAGAATAATGCTATGGCTAAACCATATCAGCGCCTTGAGCAAATTGCCGTGGCTTTGGTGCGGGAAATTTCTGTGTTTTTGCAAAAAGAGCTGGCGGAAAAATACGGACTAATAGCCTGTACGCGCGTTGAGCTGGACAACGACTTTAAAAACGGCGTGGCATATATAAGTATTTTTCCGCCGCTCGATAAGAGTAAAAAGCTCGATGCCATCATTAAGCCGAACATAAAGGAAATGATGGCGCATGTCAAAAAACAGGTTCCAGCTAAGTGGCTGCCACACCTTGAATTCCAGCTGGACGAAAGCGAGAAGGAAGCGAACCGAATATATGGCATAATGGACAAAATATGAGGCATTATAAAGTATTGTTTGGGGTTTTCAGCATCACCTTGCTGGCTTTCGGCGGATGGTTTGCTATTCTTCAATCTATCGACCCCTACACTTACGGTGTCAAGGGCCAGATGCTGTTTTACGGATTTTTAGCCATCTTTCTCTGGGGTTTAGCTTCGATGGCCAACTATTATTTTAAACAAAAAAAGAAAGACACACAGCGAATGCTTGTTTTAACCTCGTCTATCCGTCAGGGGCTGATAGCTAGTTTAGGAATGGTGGGACTTGCCGTATTGCGCTCTATCGACGTGCTTAATGTTTTAAGCGCCGCCGTCTATCTGGTTGCATTAATATTAATAGAATTCTACTTTCGTAATCGCAAAGCCAACTATGCCTAGAAACCACAAATTTCCCAAAGGTCGTCTCCACCCTCTAACCCAAACACTTTCGCGCGCCATATATATTTTGGCCGATATGGGTTTTGAAACCATCGAAGGTCCGGAGGTAACGAGCGAATGGAATAATTTCGATAGCGTTCTGGTAGGCAAAAACCACCCGGCGCGCGACACGCAAGACACTTTTTGGACAACCGACGGACGAGTGCTGCGCACTCACACCTCCGCCATGCAGGTGCCGGCCATGACGGAACTCGGTAAAAAACCACCTGTAAGAATCATCGTCCCGGGAAGAATCTATCGCAACGAGGCGACAGACGCTACCCACGAAGCCACCTTCTATCAGCTTGAAGGGTTCGCGATAGATAAAAATATCAATATGGGACATTTGGTCTGGACGCTGAAAACATTTTTAGGCTCTATGCTCAAAACTGACATCGAGATGAAATTTTACCCGCATCACTTTCCCTACGTTGAGCCGGGGATGGAAGTAATGATTAAATGGCGCGGCAAGTGGCTGGAGCTTCTCGGCAGTGGCTTAATCCATCCGAACGTTATAAAAAATATGAAGCTTGACCCGGTAGTTTGGCATGGTTTTGCCTTTGGAGTTGGCATTGACCGCCTGATGATGCTCGAGCGGGGGATAGACGATATCCGCCTAACCTACAGCGGCGACTTAAGGTTTCTTAAGCAATTTTAATGCAAGAAATATGATTCTTCCAATTAGTTGGCTCAAGGAATTGGTGGAGGTAAAGGAATCGCCGGATGAACTCGCGGAGATTTTTTTAACGTTGGGTTTTCCGGCTGATAAAATGAACGACAAGTACCTCGACCTGGAAATTACCCCCAACCGCGGCGACTGCCTAAGCGTCTTGGGCCTTGCCCGAGAATACGCCGCTTACCACGGAATCAAATTAAAAAAGGATTTTGCCGAACTGAAACCGACATTGCGTAAAAGCGATTTTATTGACATCCGTCGGCCGGCGCAAAAAGACATTTGGCGCTACAGCTACTTAATCGCCGAAGGCGGGCCAACGGGGGAATCGGACGGTACAATCAAAGAACGATTAAAGCTCATTGGGCTTAATTCCAAAAACACGATTATAGATTTGACGAATTACCTTATGCACGAAACCGGACAGCCCCTCCATGCTTTCGACCTAGATAAAATAAAAGGGATAAGTATTAATTACGCGCGCCAAGGCGACACTATTAAGCTTCTTAACAATCAAACAACAAAACTTACCGAAGAGAATCTTGTCGCCTATGATGGCGAAACGCCGATTGACCTCTTCGGCATCTGCGGCGGTGGAAAGCCGGCGGTTGATAAAGATACTAAAAGGATACTTGTCCAAGCGGCTGCCATAGTGCCAAGCGCCATCCGTCGAAGCAGTAAAGCATCGGGTGTCGTGACACCTGCTTCATACCTGTACGAAAGATATGTTGATTATGATTTGACTCTTCGGGCTCTAGGCGAAGCGGCGAAGCGGTTGCGCGCCGGCGGCTGGCAAATCGGAGAGGTGGTCGACATAACTCACGAATTGCCCGCCCCAAAGTCCCTCGAGCTGATGCCTGGTGATTACCGCCGTATAACCGGACTCGTAACTAACGAGGAAAATATTGCCGCAAAACTGGCCGGCTTAGGTTTCGCATCGGCCGGCGGATCAAGTTACACCGTCCCCAGCTGGCGCGCCGAAGACGTCAAAACAACGGAGTCGATAGCGGAAGAAGTATTGCGCCTTGATGGTTTTAACACTATAAAAGAAGAGCCATTGTCATCCGCCAAAAAAGAACCTCGCTATGAAGATTACCGATTGGGTGCTCGCGCCGCATTGGCTAAAGATGGCTTCGCCGAACAATACAGCTATTCTTTTATTAGCGACCGCGAAGCGCTCGCCGGTGGTTACAAAAAAGAGGATTTGGTTGAAATCGCCAATCCACTTTCATTGAATTTTCAATATCTGCGCCCCAGCTTATTAATCGGGCTCATAAAAGCGGCATTGGCCAATCCATGGATAAACGATTTTAAAATGTTTGAAATAGGCAATGTATTTTTGAAAAATATTGAAACTGAAAAATTAGGCATGATAAGTACGCGCGCGAACGACATTAAGTTCGGGGATGTGGTAAAAATCACGCCAGGGAGCGATTTGGGGCGTTTCTTCCGAGTAAAGCGCTCATTATATTTCTGCGAAATGGACGCTGGCAGCTACAAGGGGTCGGCTGACACTGGGGCATATATTAACGATGCCGTTTATCAAACTATTTCAAAATTTCCGCCGGTTGTGAGCGACATCTCCTTCGTTGTCGCCGAAAATTGCAATGAAGAAGAAATTATCGCCGCGGCTAAAAACGACAATCGGCACATATTGATAGCCGAGATATTTGACGTATATCGTTCTCGTAAAATTGGCCCTGGTCAAAAAAGTATTGCCATGCGGCTTATTTTCGAGGACACGAAAAAAACACTTACCGCCGAAGACGCCGAAGAGTATCGCCGGCAAACCATTGAACTGATAAAAAAGAACTACCATGCCCAAGTTAGGGGATAATAAAAATATGGAAGAAAGACATTTTCTGCCAAAATACTTGGTAATAATATTTCTGGGAATCCTCGTCCTTGTAGGCGTAGGCATATGGCAAAAAACCACTCACGGGCCTTCGCCTAAAGTATTGGGCGCGACAAGCGAACGTTTCGTTCCTACACAAACACCTATTGTAAAATTTATCAATCCGCCCCAGCCGGTAGCCGACATAAAAAATCCCAACCTTGGCGCTAAAAATATTATATTGCTCGACAATGCCTCAAAAAACGTTATGTATTCACAAACTCAATACGACGTTGTACCTATTGCCAGTTTAACCAAACTTATGACGGCGATCCTTGTATTCGACCGCAATAAGTTGGAAGAAGTCGTTACTATGACGCCGGAAGACGTAAAAGTAATCGGCTCCAACCTCGGTTTTGTGCCCGGAGAACAGCTTAAAGTTGCCGACCTTATGCGCGCCCTTCTCATCCAATCAAGCAACGAAGCCGCCAACGCGCTAGCGCGAGTGACCACCGGCTCTGTTCCCGCGTTTGTTAAGCAAATGAACGCGCGCGCGCTGGAAATGAACTTAAAAAAAACTCACTATGACGACCCCCACGGCTTGAGTCCTCAAAGCGTTTCAACTGCTTACGAGCAGGCAATACTTCTTAGTTACGCCCTTAATTATCCGCAATTTAAGGATATTATCGCTACTGCTCAAACTACCGTTACGTCGCTAGACGGCAAGGTTCATACACTCAAGAATTCGAACCGCCTAATCACTGACGAGATGCGCTACGATGGTATGATGGGCGGCAAAACCGGTTATACCCCTGAAGCTGGCCACTGCCTGGCCACCGCCTCTACCAGAAACAACCACACTATCGTCTCGGTCGTTCTCAATACCGCCTCACCCCTTAACACCGCCAGCGCGGTTGAGACCAAAAAACTCCTCGATTGGGGCTTTACCAGCTACACCTGGCCCTTGAACTAATTCATTTACCCCATTCCGAATACCCCGAACCGCAATCACACCTACGAGGTGTGTTTGGGTTGGTTGTTGACATTACTCTAGATTATTTTACTATAAAGGTAGGTTATCTTATCATACTATCGTAAATATGCTTACACCCAGTAACGAGGTATTAATCCTTATCGAGCACCGGCGCGAGGTTCACCGCCAAGAGCTGAAGGAAAAATATGGCAATAGTTTAAAGGGGATTGCCGGAAAGCTCGAGGCGCAAAAACTCATCGCAAGAGTCGTTGATAAAAACGGTGAGACTTTATTTGAGCTGGCGCCTAACGGCAGGGCTTATATTGACTCACGCTTAGATACCCTCCACCGCAAAGAGCGTACGTGGAATAAGCAATGGACAACGGTCCTTTTCAGCATCCCGGAAAAATACCGCCCGAACCGCGACCGCTTGCGCCGTTATTTGCAAAAGCTCGGTTTCGGCAATCTGTACGGTTCCGTTTGGATTTCACCGCACAATTGGGTTCGAGAGATTGCCACTTTTTCCAAACAACTCGGGGTGACGCGCCAAGTAATAATACTGACCAGTACAACATACGATAGCAAGAACATCATAGGCCTTGCTTGGCCGCTGGAGAGCGTTAAAAAACGCTACGAAGAGTTTATTACCCTAACGAAAAACATAATCCCGAAAATCAGTACAAAAGGCACCGACAAGGGTTATGAGATTAAAAAGATTATCTTCAATCTGGCATCGATTATTGCTACCGAACCGAACTTACCTCCGGAGTTATTGCCCGCCGACTGGCCAAAGAAAAAAGCCCTCGCTCTCTATGGCGAAGCCAGAAAAAAACTCTAAATATTGCACCCTAAACCGCCCCCCGCTTGGGGCGGACACGCGAAAAACGCAAAATCGTCACGCGAAAACCTTAAGGGAACTATTCTGATTCTATGATGCTTAGGGCGTGGCGGGCGGCTTCTTGTTCGGCGGCTTGCTTGGAACTGCCCTCTCCGCGCGCCAACTCGCGTTCTCTTGATATAACCGCGGAAACAAATTCCTTATTGTGGTCCGGCCCGGTTTCACTAATTATCTTATAAGCAGGAGTGGCTCCTTCGCGCTCTTGGATAATCTCTTGCAGGGCGCTTTTTGAGTCCCGATAAAGACCTTGGCTAATAATATCCTCCAGGTCTTTGATAATATATTCTTTTATAAACTTTTCCGGAGCTACAAGCCCGCCGTCAAGAAACATCGCGCCGATCAATGCCTCAAGGGCATTAGCAAGAATCAGCGAGCGGCTTTTACCCGACGATTTGGCCTCGCCGCGCGACATTTTCAGATATTTTTCCAAAGATATTTTCCCGGCCACGGCGGAAAGGGAAGTACCTCGCACCAGCGCGCTGCGCCAGCTAGTGAGCTCACCCTCCGGGTTGGGATAGTGACGATACAAATAATCCGTCACCACCAGCTCCAAAACCGCGTCACCCAGGAACTCCATTCGTTCGTTATGCTCCAGTTTTATGCCACGGTGTTCGTTCAAATAGGAACGATGCGTAAATACTACTTCAAGCAGCTCTTTTTTCTTAAAAGCGTGGCCGATGGTCTTTTCAAATTCCTCGTAAAATTTTGTCATATACCCTTACCTTTATTTTGTTCGCTTTCAAAGCGGTTGCTCTTGCGATAGATAGTTCCAATAACGCCGTTAACAAACTTTGACGACGTGTCGCCGCCGTACGCTTTCGCCATTTCTATGGCTTCGTTAATTGCCACCTTGGGTGGTATGTCACGGTCGTACAAGAGCTCCCCGACGGCAACTCGCAAAATATTGCGGTCGACTAAAGAAATTTGCTCAAAAGGCCACTCCGGCGCCGCCTCCGCGATACGAGTGTCAATTTCTTTTTCGTGGTCGCTGTAAAGTTTGACCAGACCCGAAGCAAAAACGAAGTCAACCTCATCCTCTAACGTATCGCAGTTGCGCTTCAAGATGGCTTGCGGGTCGGATTCACCGCGAAAATCCCATTCGTAGAGGGATTGCATGGCGACTATTCTGGCAAAGTGCCTGTTCATACATTAATAATCTTTTTACCGCGATAATAACCGCAGACGGGGCAGACGCGATGGCTGACCGCTGGCGCGCCGCAATGGCTGCATTTGCTCGGATTACTGACAATCAAGTGCCTGTGACTGCGTCTGTTGCCGCTCCTGGTATTGGTTAGTTTCTTTTTTGGTTCTGCCATAATTATGCCTCATAATATGTTTTATAACTGTTTTACTTTAACAGAAAATAACTCTTTTGTCACTATGCTGATTACGCGCTCGGGAATATAAATCGTCTTTTGAATATTTTCAACTTCCATATCCCTTTTTCGCAATGCTTCTATGGCCGCGACGACCGCGTCTTCCGGTGTTGCGTCGTTGGGCAAGGTAACCGTTGCCCTTACCTTACCGTTAACCTGTACCGGTACGGATACCCGCGACGGTTTGGCGATTTCTTGGCTCTTTGGCCATTCTTGCTCCGCCACAAAACCTTCGCCGCCCAACTTTTCCCACAATTCCTCGGCTATATGGGGCGCGAGAGGCGACAGAACTTTCGCAAAGGCGCGCGCATCGGAAACCGATATCTTATCTTGATTTTCAGCGCACCAATTAACGTATTCCATCGAACTCGATACGGCGGTGTTCAAGCGCAAATCGACAACGCGCCGACTAACCGCGTTGATAAGGTCTTGTGTTTTGGGCTGAAGAGTGTCTTGTGCCGGCAATTTAGCGCCGGCAAACAGGCGATAGGCCTTTTTCAAGAATCGGAAAGCTCCCTCAATGCCGTTAGTATCCCATGGCTTAACCTGCTCGAGCGGTCCCAAAAACATTTCATAAAGCCGCAGAGTATCGGCGCCGTAATTGGCAACTATTTCATCGGGGTTTATGACATTGCCGCGCGACTTACTCATCTTTTGGCCGTCCGGACCAAGAATTAAGCCCTGATTGCGCAGCTTCACAAACGGCTCCTCGAAATCGATGAGTTTCTCGTCGCAGAGAAACTTAGTTATGAAACGGGCGTACAAGAGGTGCAAAACGGCATGCTCGGCGCCGCCGATATACATATCAACGGGGAGCCAATTCTTGACCGTACTTTTACTAAATATCTCTTTCGGATTCTTGGGGTCGGCAAAGCGCAAGAAGTACCAACTGGAATCGACGAAAGTATCCATTGTGTCCGCTTCGCGCCGCGCCTGACCGCCGCACTTGGGACAACTCACCCTATGAAAGCTTTTTGACCGCGCAAGCGGCGACTCGCCGGTTGGGCGAAAGTCCACGTCGTCAGGCAGCTCAACCGGTAAATCCTTTTCCGGTACCGGCACTGTGCCACAGTTATCGCAATAAATGATGGGAATGGGGGCGCCCCAATAACGCTGGCGCGATACCAGCCAATCACGCAGACGATATGACAAGGTCGCGCGGCCGCCCACTTTCTTGGTTATTGCCGGAACGGCAACTTTTGAATTCTGCCCGTCAAATTCACCGGAATTAATCAAAAGACCTTCATCGACAAACGCTTCTTTCAGCTTATGGGCCTTGCCATCGGGCGAAACTACTTCGACAATGGGCAAACCATACTTCTTGGCAAAAGCGAAATCGCGCTCATCGTGCGCCGGCACCGCCATAATGGCGCCGCGGCTATATTCCGCAATGACATAGTCCGCCACCCAAACGGGAATTCTCTTGCCGTTTGCCGGATTAACGGCCTCTATTCCCTTGAGCTCCACTCCCGTTTTCTCTTTAGTCAATTCGGCTCTCTCGAGAGTGGTTTTCATGGATGCATCTTCGACATACCTTTCAACTTCGTCATAATTATTAATTCTTAATTTTTCATTCTTAATTAGCTTATGCTCGGGCGCGAGAACTAAATACGTGGCGCCAAAGAGAGTATCGGGGCGAGTGGTAAAAACCTTAACTTCGCGACTCGAATTGGCAATTTTGAATATTAGTTCCGCGCCCTCGCTCTTACCAATCCAGTTCCCCTGCATAGCTTTAATCGCATCAGGCCAGTCAATGTCATCTAGCCCTTTAAGCAAGCGGTCGGCATAATCCGTAACCTTGAAAAACCATTGTTTGAGGTCTTTTTGGATAACTTGATGCTGGCAGCGTTCGCAGTGACCCGCGACAACCTGCTCATTGGCGAGCACTGTTTGGCAAGATTCGCACCAGTTAACCTTAGCTTTTTTCCGGTACGCCAAGCCCTTCTTGTAAAGTTGGAGAAAGAGCCACTGTGTCCAATGGTAATAATCCGGCGACGAAGTATCAACTTCGCGGTCCCAGCTGTAACTTAGGCCAAGAGATTCAAGCTGGCGGCGGAAATTGGCAATATTGCCGTGCGTTGTTTTTCGCGGATGTACGTTCTTTTTGATAGCGTAGTTTTCCGCCGGCAAGCCAAAAGCGTCCCAGCCCATTGGGTGTAGGACACTATAACCCTTCATACGTAAATATCGGGCGTAAATATCAGCCGCCGTATAACCCTCAACGTGGCCGACATGGAGACCTTCCGATGAAGGGTAGGGGAACATCACCAGAACATACTGCTTTTTTTTACTGCCAAGATTACTACCAACCTCAAAAAGGCCGGCTTCGGCCCACTTTTTTTGCCACTTCTTTTCGATTTCTTGAAAATTATATTCCTTCGACATCAACTCAAGTTTATCAGGGAGGAGGCCGCGCCACAAGGCGCGTTCGGAAAGCACGATAAATCGTGGCCTACGGGAATTGTAGTACAAGCTTTAGCTTGATACGTCCACCGACTTATCCACAGCCCCATCTATACCCGTAGAACACGGTGCGAACCATTGTCAAGACGTTATAACGAAGTTATCCACATATTGACCTTCGCCATTTGTTCGGTTAGAATGTAAATAGCACTAGTATTAGCCTCACTGCGTATACATCAAAACTCTTGTCATCGCGAGCCCGAAGGGCGCGGCGATCTGGGCCCAGATTGCGGAGTTTATCCCGAGTTAACGAGGGAACTGACCTCGCAATGACATCCGTAGGGTCATTAAATATTACGAAAGAAGGGAAATATGGCGCCGCTCACTAAAAAACAAAAAGAGGTACTCGACTACATTGGCTCGTATATCGACGACCATGGCTACGCGCCCAGCTACCGAGAGATAGCCGAGGCCTTCGAGTATGCCAGTATTGCCACCGTCGCCGACCACATTCAAACATTAAAGGAGAAGGGGAGTCTTAAGAACGATTTTAATTCGGCTCGGTCTATCCAGTTAACACCCGCATTCGAGGAACTGCACTTTGAGGTGCCACTCGAAGGCAGTATCGCGGCGGGAGAGCCCATCGAAGCCATCCGCACCAGTGAAACCATCACCATCCCGCGCGATATGATGGGCCCCAATGTTTTCGCCCTTAAAGTCAGAGGCGATTCGATGACCGACGAGGGTATCCTGGATGGCGACTATGTCATAATCGAGCAGCTCACAACACCCAAAAACGGCGATATTGTCGTCGCCCTGCTTGACGGAGGGAATGTTACTTTGAAAAAATATTTTCGCGAGAAGGACCACATCCGCCTGCAGCCCGCCAACGGCCGCTACAAGCCCATCCGTACCAATAAGGTCTCCGTCCAAGGCAAAGTCAAGGGCGTCATCCGGAGATTCGCATACTAATATTGTAGTATAATGAAAATGAGAAAGAATAATCATACTCCAAGGAGGGATGTGGGGAAGAGTTTGGATATTATCAGAGCGCCCAAGCAGAAAACCGTTACACCTGGGACGGTGAATGATGCTAGCCGAGAAAAAGAACAGGGCGAATTCTTCGAACAGCATCAAGCCGAAAAAAGCGACCCGATGGTTTTTTATTTAATCCTTGGTCTGTGCGCCATAGTTCTTCTGGTTGTATTGTCGGTCGTTCTCATCTATCGCGGCTCTCGGCGCAGCAGTCCATCAAGCGAGGCAACTACCGCCACAACGGCCGATACGGCAACGGACACAAGCGCGACTTCTCAAACAGACCAGACCGTAACTGATGCCGCCACTGCTCCCGCAACGGACACGGCCTCAAGCGACGCTCAAACAGCGGCATCAACGGCGCCGGCAATCGATAAAGCAAATGTTCAGGTGCGTATAGTCAATGGCAATGGCCGCAATGGCGAAGCGGCGCTGATGGCTAAAGCATTAAACGACGCTGGTTTTACCAAAGTAACGACCGGCAACGCCTTGAGCCGTTATAAAACAACGGTTGTTTACTACAAAACGGGTAAACTCGCCGAGGCCCAGGCGGTCGAAACGGTCATAAAGGCCAAATTCAAAACGAGTTTACTCGAGAACCCAAGCATTGTTAAGACGAATGATGTATTAGTTGCGCTGGGCAATGAATGAAGCTTATAGTTCTCGACTCCGCTCGAACAGTAATTAGTTTAATATTCGGCAGGAGATTGCTTTGTATGGCACCGCAATGACACAATGTATGCTGGATTAGGGTGTTGATTAGAGACCTATTCGAGTGAATTCGAGTGATTAAATAGTAACCTATGCTGCAGATTCTATCGCCGGTGGTAACGGTCTTCGTTCTAAGTTTTCTGGCCAACAGATTTCTTGTCGGTTGGATACCGGCCAATCTGTATTTATTTCTCCTATTCCCGGGAGTGGTACTCCATGAATTGTCCCACGGCGCGTTCTCTATCCTCACCGGCACACCGGTTCACGGCATACAGCTCTTCTCTCGCACCGGCGGCCACGTCGTTCACGGACAGCCGCGTATCCCAGTCATTGGCCAACTTATTATTTCCTTCGCGCCCCTCATCGTTGGGCTTGCACTCGCGACCTATTTGGTGGGCATCCTGCCGCTTGAAACCGACAGCCAGTGGGCGATAACAATTTACAAATACCACGTCGCCTTGCCGCGCGTTGCCCAAGGTTGGCAAGTTATAGATTTTATCTGGCTGTATTTACTTTTATCCATCATTCTCACCCTCACGCCTTCGAAACAAGATATAAGCGCTTCAAGCGCCGGTGTCATAGTATTTATCATCGTATTATACATCCTCAAACTCAATGGCTGGCTCTATGTGCCCGTCGAGGCGATTGCCTTTTTATGGTATATTAATATCTGTTTAGCAGGTATTGTTCTAGTGGCGTACGCCGGTAAAAGAGTGCTGGGATACAAGAGCTAATCTAACAATTGCTCTTGAAGCGAGAATGAGATTATTTTAGGCGAAAGTTGTGAATTACGAGGAAGGGTAACTGTAGCTACCTTGACGAGCAATTCACAACTTGCAGACAAAATAAGCCATTCGCAGCTATCAGAGTTGGCTGTTAGATTAGCTCTGAAAAAAGGAGCGTAGGTTGATACTTAGATATTGGTGGGCGAGAATAAGAGCTTGGTGGTCCATGCGCACTCCGAAGCAGCGTTTGGTTATTGGCACATTATCTTTGGTAGTGATTGCCGCCGCCATTTATATGCCGCTTTATTTAAAATACCGTTCCCTTAAAAGCACAAGGAATAATACTAGTCCGACCGTCGCTCAAGACGGGGAGGCAACGGCGATATCGAACCTTGATGGCTCCGAAGCGCCCAAATCACTGGCCAACCGCCATCCGTTGGCAGTAATAGTAGAAAATCATCCTGACGCACGGCCGCAATTCGGCTTAGGCGCCGCCAGCGTGGTTTATGAAGCGCTGACGGAGGGAGGGATTACACGGTTTTTGGCGATTTATGGCCCGAAAAACGCCGCTAAAATTGGGCCCGTGAGGTCGGCCAGGACGTATTATATTGATTGGCTGAAAGAGTACGACGCTTTCTTTGCCCACGCTGGCGGCGCGCAGAATGCCCTTACTAAAATCGTTCAGGACGACATAAAGGATTTGCCTCACAATCAGTCAGCGTACTGGCGTGAAACGAGTAAGCTGGCACTCGAGCACACACTGTTTACCGGAACCGATAAACTTTATCAGTACGCCCAAAACCAGGGTTATGATATAAGTACCAGCACCTTCCGCCCCTGGATTTTCAAAAAAGACCTCGCCACGGCGGCTCGCGCCGCTAGCGGGCAGAACGCTACCATTAATTTTTCATCGAGCGAGTATTTAGTGGCGTGGCGCTACGACAACACGTCAAACGGCTATATCCGCTCACAAGCCGGGGCCGAGCATAAGGATGCTCTAACCGGCACGCCCATAAGCGCGCGCAATGTCGTTATCCTCACCATGCCTCGCTCATCGGTCGAATCCGCCGGCAGGGCGGTTTACGCTATGATGACAACCGGCAGCGGTAAAGCCATCGTTTTGCAAGACGGGTTGAAAATAGAAGGGACTTGGCAGAAGGCCAAGACAAGCGACCGCACCGTTATCTACGACAGCGCTTCGAAAGAGGTTAGCTTCAACACCGGCCCCACCTGGGTCGAAATTATCAATCCCGACGCCGTCACAGTCACAATACAGTAAGATTCAAGATTTAGGATTTAAGATATTAGAATCACTCGAAATGATAGCCACGCAAAAACCCGCCGTGAAGGCGGGTTTTTGCTGATGGGTTTTACACCACTTATATCGAGTTCATCACACTCTTTACCTTATTGACGTAACTCCAAGAGTGGTTGTAGCGCAGAAGAGCGTTATCAATGTCGCCACGGTCAGCGCCATTGGCGGCTAAGTAACGGGCACCACCATTGAGCGCGTCGTGGACATTACTCACGTCTTTGGCGCCGTCGCCGTCGCCGTCCACACCATAGGCACGCCAAGTGCCGGGCATAAACTGCATGGGACCTTGCGCGCCGGCCGATGAGCTGCGCGTCGCGCCCATCGACTTACCGGACTCAACTTGCCAGACCGCGACAAGCAGTTTCCAGTCAATGCCGTATTTGACGGCAACCGACTGGGCAAGCTGGTGCTTGGCTTCAACACTGGCGTCGTACGAACGAGCCGGCGATGAACTACGGGTCACGACTTGACGAACCGCGGCTTGCGCTTGAGCAGCCGCCTCTTGCGCTTCACGCGCCTGGCGGTCAGCTTCGGACTCACCGACGGTGATTTGCACCTTGCCCACTTTTTCCGTGAGGATGTTATCCTCAAGTTTCATGGGCATAGAAGTCACAACGGGCGTAGCACTGGTTGTAGTCGCGGGAACCATACCTATCTGGCCAATGACAACAACCGGCATAACTACGGCTAGCATAAGCTTGCGGCTTTTGCCAACACGGTCAAGGTTGAGTGATTCTTTGTTTCTGAAGAGTTTGGTTGTTTGTTTTCTAATGAAGCTAACCCACCTTAATAGGTTACGTTTCATATATTACAACTCCCTTCAATCCTTCGGGGAAGCGCGGACGACTAGTTCGCGCAGGGATATATTGTTGGGGGTGAACCCGAGCCACACCCTCCGTCGTTTAATCTCTTGCAATATCCTGACCCGCTTCGAATCGAATCGAGGCGAGTTGCAGGAATTCGCAAGTAGATTGCGCTTTGGAGGGTTGTTTGAGTATGGACGGGATACCTCTCAAACAATTTATCTCCCTTTCAGGAGAAGAGAGCATTGTACCACATATACGCCCGTATGTCAAGTACCTGACAGGTAAACGCGGATTGTCGCGGATATTAAGAGTTTATAAAATTCGCAAGTGACTGAACGATACTCAAGCTGAAGCTTGTACTACATTCTGCCGTAGGCCACGCATTCTTGCCCGTCCGTAGTCCCGACCCCAGCGGGGTCGTGGGCGAAGGCGGGAGCGTATTACGACGAGAACCAGAATTGCGAGTTGCGGAGGCGGAGGAGTGTTGTTAAGATTTAAGTATGAATGATTGCATCTTTTGCCAGATTGCCGAAGGGGAACTAAAAGCCGATACTGTCTATCAGGACAATACGGTGGTGGTTTTTAAGGATATTCACCCCAAGAAACCGATTCACTGGCTGGCGATTCCCAAAAAACACATTACTAGTATTAATGATTTAGAAAAAGGAGACATAGGGCTCGCGGGACACCTGCTCCAAACCGTCAAAAAACTAGCCATGAAATACGGCTTTGCCGACGACGGTTACCGCGTTATTATCAACACCCGCGCCCACGGCGGGCAAGAGGTTGACCACCTGCACCTTCACATCCTTGCCGGCGAGCACGTCGGTCGGATGGTCTCTACTAATTAAAAGTTAATATCTAATATCTTAGAGTGGCAATTAATAGTGAATAATAAAGATTTCAAGAGAGTATTTTATCTAAGACTTATAAGATTTTCGCTTAATGTTATCCGGCTTTGCCGAGACCTGCACAAAGACCCTGCACTTAGGATTATTGCCAATCAACTGATCCGTTCCGCGACTTCAATAGGCGCCAATGTCATTGAGGCAAAATCTTGTAGTACGAAGAAGGAATATATCAACTTCTTTCATATCGCATTAAAAAGCGCCAACGAAACTAAGTACTGGTTAATTTTAATTAGAGAAAGCAATTCTGGTCTCAAAGAAGACACGGATAAACTATTATCCGAAGTAGATGAAATTTGTAAAATATTGTCATCGGGAATATTGACCATGAAGGGCTACCGTAAATCTTAATTCTTAACTTGAATTCTTAGATCTATATTCTTAGATATTAATTGTGCGGACGGGGTTGAAATATAACGCATATAAGAGTATCGTCTATATCTAGCAACCATTATTAGAAAATATTCCAAGGAAGCAGGTGAGTTTATTGGAAGATAGACGAACTGGTGGGGAAAGTTTTGATGTAATACTTAGAAAATTCTCGCGCGAAGTGCAGCAGAGCGGGCTTCTTAGTGAAATAAAAAAGCGCCGATATCGTGAAAAAGATATGTCGCGCACCAAAGTGCGCCAAGCCGCCATCCGCAAAGCGGCGCGCAAGCGCGTGAAAAGAGGATACTAATGTCTAATATAATTACTGGTATCAACCAGGACTTAATAAACGCAGTCAAAGCGCGTGAAACCGAGAACGCGACGATTTTGCGTACCATCAAATCACAACTTAACAATGCCGCCATCGAAGCCCGCGGCGAGCTCGACGACAAGCAGGCGCTCGACGTATTGCGCAAAGAAGCCAAGAAAAGGAAGGAAGCCGTTACTCTCTACCGTCAGTCGAACCGCGAAGAACTAGCCGCCAAAGAGGAGCGCGAGCTTAATATCATAGAAAAATATATGCCGGCAGGGCTTTCGAGCGAAGAGGTAACGTCGATTATCGAGCGCGCCATAACGGAAACCGGCGCCACAACGATGGCTGATATGGGCAAGGTTATGGCGACCGTCAACAAGGAAGTCCAAGGTCGCGCCGACGGCGGGGAAATTGCCGCCCAAGTCAAGGCCATATTGAACTCATGATATGAAGCTCGAGGTTATAAACACACTGAAGGGCGTTCGCGCGCCCGTCGGCGCTTTTGCTCTTCGGCAGTGGCTAATAGAGGAGCTGAAACGGCACAGGCGAACCGACAAATACCATATCGAAGTGGTTTGGGTCGGCAAAGCCAAAATGACCGCGCTGAACAATCGCTACCGCAACCAGAACAAACCAACCGATGTTCTAAGTTTTCCGATGGAGCTCGAGCAGATTCACGCCAGCGCAAACGTTGATGTGCCACTTGGCAGTATAGTTTTGTGTTTGCCGGTTATCTCCGAGCAAGCCAAAGATGCTCGCGTGACGCTGCGCGCCGAAATCGAGAAAATGGTTCGCCACAGCTTGCGGCACCTTATTGGGTTACACCACTAAATAATAGTTCTCGCCCAAATGGGGCTCGAACAATAATAAAATCCGAATCTCGAAGCACGAAATACCCACCCGAACGACTGGCGTCGTCCAGTCGGGCAGGCGAAACAAATTCAAAATCCAAAAGTTTAAATATTTCAGTAGTTTAAGTATTAGATTTTATCTCGAATTTCGAGTTTAACTTTTGAAGGATAACAAAATATGAGTTATAATGTAGAAAGTTAAACTCAAATAAAGCGAGGGTTTGTTGATGGATAAAATCCGGGAAAACACGTCGGTTGGCATTGATATCGGCACTCACAAGATAGCTATCGCGGTGAGCCAGGTTAGGGAGGGGCTGGTAAATATTACCGGCTTGACTTCGGTTCCGAGCGCCGGCCTGCGGCGGGGTTCGATAGTCGACCCCGAAGAGGTCGTTAGCAGCTTGTCGGCGGCCATCGAGGACGCGCAAAGAATTAGCGGCACGGAAATTACCAATGCCATTCTCGGCTACGGCGGCACAGGCATCGTCACCACCATAAGCCGAGGCGTTGTATCAGTAACACGGCCTGACGGCGAAATAAACGAAGAAGATATCGAAAGGGTCATAGAAGCCGCCAAGTCGGTCGCTCTGCCTCCGAACCAGGAGATCATCCATCTTTATCCGGCGCAATACACCATTGATAGCCAGGAACAAACCAAGGACCCGCGGGGGATGCGCGGCATACGCCTCGAGACGGAAGCTCTCACCATCGGCGCGCCAAGCGCCAATATTCGCAACTTGACTCACGCCGTTGACCAAGCCGGCGTAAGTATTGACGCCATAATCTTTAACCCGATAGCCGCCGCCCGCGCCATTCTCACCAAGAAACAGAAAGAAATAGGCGTGGCGCTCATAGACATCGGCGCCGCGACCACCAGCATGGTGGTTTATGAAGAAGGCGATATAGTCCATGCCGCCGTCATACCGGTTGGCGCCGGACATATCACCAACGACGTTGCCATCGGTCTCAAAACTACCCTCGAAGTCGCCGAAAAAATCAAGTGCCACCACCTAAACGCCGACCCTTCCAAAGTGAAAGACACAGAGAAACTAGACCTCGCGAAAATTACCGAACAAGAAGACGAAAGGGTGCCAAAAAAATACATAACGGAAATTGTCGACGCGCGGCTCAAGGAAATGTTCACTATGATACGCAAGGAGCTAAAAAGGATAAAAAGAGATAATTTACTGCCCGCCGGAGCGGTACTGACAGGAGGCGGCGCCAAGCTAGAAGGCATAATATCGCAAGCCAAGGACAACCTTCACTTGCCGGCGCAAATAGGCGTTCCGGTGATGGAGATTGGCGCGACGATTGACAAACTTGACGACCCTAGCTACGCTACAAGTATCGGCCTGGCGCTTATGGGGTTAGAAATAAGGGAAAACGCCGGTCGCGTAAAAAAATCTAATTTTCGCTTTAAAAATATCAATATAGGAGGGGTAGTAGGCAGGGCAAAACAAATCCTTAAACAATTGATGCCCTAGCCAAGACAAGGAGCTACCATGTCCGATATCCGCTCGAGCGAAGTAGATACATTCGCGAAAATAAGAGTCGTAGGAGTCGGCGGCTCGGGGGGAAACGCTTTAAACCGCATGATTGAAGCCCGTCTCAAGGGCATTGAATTTGTGGCGATTAATACCGATGCCCAAGCGCTGGTTCACAGCTTAGCATCGGTTAAGATTCAAATCGGCAAGGAACTCACGCGAGGTCTGGGCGCCGGTTCAAGCGTGGAAGTTGGCCAAAAAGCCATCGAAGAAAACAAAGAAGAGGTTTTTGAGGTCCTTAAGGGTTCTGATATGGTTTTTGTGACCTGCGGCATGGGCGGCGGGACGGGTACCGGCGCCGGACCATATGTCGCCAGCATCGCCAAGGAGCTGGGTGCCTTGACTGTCGCGGTTGTGACCAGGCCTTTTAGCTTTGAGGGCTTACGGCGTAAGAAAGTCGCCGACCAAGGCATAAGCGAGCTGGCTGATAAGGTTGATACTCTGGTGGTAATCCCTAACGACCGTCTGCTCCAAGTGATTGACAAAAAGACCTCCCTAAATGACGCTTTCTTGATTGTCGACGATGTCTTGCGCCAAGGCGTGCAAGGCATCTCCGATTTAATAACCCTTCACGGCATAATTAACGTTGACTTCGCCGACGTCAAGGCCATCATGCAAGACGCCGGCTCGGCGCTGATGGGCATCGGCCGCGCCTCCGGCGACAACCGCGCCATAGAAGCGGCGCGCGCCGCCATTGACTCGCCGCTCCTTGAGCTGTCCATTGACGGCGCGCGCGGCATCCTCTTTAACATTACCGGCGGACCCGACCTTGGTATGTACGAAATCGACGAGGCCGCTAAAGCTATCACCGAAGCCGCCGACCCCGACGCCAACATCATCTTTGGCGCCATCATCGACGATGCTATGAGCGGCGAGGTTAAAATCACCGTCATCGCAACCGGCTTTGAGACCGACCGCAGCTTGATGGAAGACAAGCCTAAGCTCCAGCGCCCGACTACCGGCGGCGGTTATAATCAAATTCCCAGTCGCCCCGTGATGGAACCTCTGCGTTCAATGACGCAGCCAACAATGGATACCACTCCGCAAGCGCCAGCGGAGGAAGAGGAGCTAAAAGAAGACGAACTGGAGATACCGGCGTTTATCAGAAGGAAGCTGAAGTAAAAGTATTGTAAAGTGGCAGTGTCACCCCGCACTGCGACGCGGGGTCCAGACGCTTTTATTCAATGGTACTGGATTCCCGTTTTTACGGGAATGACGAAAAAGGAGATAGAAGATGCCAGAAAGAATTGATAGGGAGCCATATCACAGGGAACCGTATCGCGTAGAGCCGGTAGCGCCCATCGCGCCACCCAGACCTTTGAGCGAGGAAGAGCCGCGTCCTCCGAAGCCGGATGTACCGAAACAAGATACTCCCGAACCCGAGCCGCCGTCCGATGAACTCACGGACGACCAGGAAAATCATATCATCTCGACCCGCCGCTAACCCGGCGGGTTTAGGTTCCTTGGATTGACATTTATACCATATAGTGCTATATTAAGCGCAGTTCTTTGACACTTCGTAGCATCTACCCGCGCCAACAAAAACTCACCCAGGAGGTGAAACGCATTGGCTAACACAGATTTGGAACATCTCACGAACATGCGCAATCGTTTGGGACTCATCGCGGAGGTCTCGGGAGAGGAAAAAGAAACATCGGCCTATATCGCCAAAGAGCTTCGTCGCATCGAGGAGACATCTGGCGTCGGCCTCCACATCGTAACTGGGGTGGGATATCGCGGAATGAATCATGGCGTTACCGCCCAGTTAGGAAACCACCCACCAGTACTTGGGATAAGGGTGGAAATGGACGCTCTTCGGACAGAGGACGGTAAGACGCTCCATACGTGCGGCCATAACGTTCATATGGCTTGCGCGCTTGGGGCGGCTCGGCACCTGGCGGCGCGATGGCAGCAACTACTGTGCTCGGTTAGATTCATCTTCCAACCGGGCGAGGAAACGGCCGAGGGCGCTCGCGCGATGATGCGAGACGGCGCGTTCAAAGGACTTGACGCAATCGTTGGTATGCATGTTTGCCCCGGTTTGCCTGCTGGGACCGTCGGGTTCTGCGAGAACAAGTACGCTACCTGGGGCGAGTATTCGTTCAAAGCGACGATCAGGGGCGGCGGCGGACATATCGCTGATCCGAGCAATACGGTAGACATCATCGCTGCTCTCTCCGAACTAGCATTGGGCATGAACAACCTCAAGCCCGTGCGGAACAGATGGTTCGTGAGAACACGCGCCATAGAAGCGGGAACAGCGAACATCGGACCCGATAAGGGGTTCATAAGCGCTTCAATCCGTTACGCCAGCCCCGCTGCCTATAAAGGAGCGAGAGACGCTGTAGGTACGATCTGGGACACTATCACTGAAAAATACGGTGTGGAGATCGACCTTTCAGCCTCGTCGCTGTCGTTAGACGTGCCGCCGCTTGCCGTCGACAGGATCCTTACGCGCCGCGCTGCCGAACTATGTCGCAAAGAGCTCGGGAGCGAGAAAGTGAGCGCATTCGAAACCGTAAGGGCCTGCGACGACTTGGCTTACGTCGCCGAAGAGGTTCCCTGCGTCCACATCGTCCTAGGCACGGCTCGGCCCGGTGCCGTGCGCGACTCGCCCCTTGCGGGGCTACACACCCCCGAGTTTCCCGCCTCCGTGGACGAGAGCTGTATGTTGACCGGGGTGCAGGCCATCGTCGCCTGCGCTAAAGGTCTTCTCGGAGACGAGTAGAACTCTCCTTGCCCGGGCAGCAGAGAAACGACATAACAACGCTACATATCCACCAGGGCCGCATCGCAACTTGATGCGGCTCTTTTCATATCTTAATAATTACACGACATACGTAATTGTCATTGCGAGGTCAGACGAAGCAATCCCCGCCTGAACGATGCCCGTCCGAACGGTTTGGCCGGGCGGACAGTCGGGCAGGTGGGCCCAGATCGCCACGCCCTTTGGGCTCGCGATGACAAAAAGTTTTTTAATATAAGTTGTTTAATTCCTCGTTTGGCCTGTGGATAACTTCTTTCGGGTTTTGTTCAGGTTGGAATAATTTTTAAATAATGATAATTTTGATTAACCACTATATATTGTGGTTTAATGATTGTATATTAACTATATATAGTATTACCGAATAATATTGCCCAGCTCTAAAAGGAGGGTCTGTGGAGTGTCCCAAGTGTCGCCAAAACTCGACCGCCGTCATTGACTCTCGTGACGTTGAGCATAATTCCGTTCGCCGCCGACGCGAATGCGAAGCATGCAACTACCGTTTTACCACCTACGAAAAAGCGGAACCGGTAAAATTTACGGTGGCTAAAAAAGACGGGCAAGTCGAGCCGTACCAGAGGCAAAAAATGATTCGCGGTATGAGAATCGCTATTGAAAAAAGAGGCATCGGTGACGAGGTTTTGGAGGAGGTGGCCGACCGCATAGAGCAAAAAATCATCGCCCAAAACCTGGAAAACGTGCCATCGACGAAAATCGGCGACTTGGTGATTAAGGAACTGCGGTCGCTTGATGAAATCGCTTACTTGAGATTTACTTCGGTCTATAAGGAGTTCAAAACTCGCCGCAGTTTCGAGAAAGAATTGGCGAAGCTTAACAAGAATTAAGGAGGTTGAATGCCGCAACACGAGCCCACCGGCGCCCGCACCGACTATGAAGAAGATATTTTGGCGGTTCTCGCTAAAAAGGAAAAAGATACTTTGGCCGGCATAAATAAAAGCAAACCCGCCGCCAAAAGCGCCGCCAAAACATCCAGGCCGCGCGCCGGCCTATCAATTAGTCGATTTTTCACCAAAGACACCACCGGCAACCCGCTTGATGGCATTTCTTATGAAAAGAGGGACGCCAAGATTGTCGGCACCGACGGAGCGGTAATTTTTGAAATGAAAGGCGCCGAAGTGCCGGCTGATTGGTCACAGATGGCGTCTGACATTGTGGTGAGTAAATACTTTCGCAAAGCCGGCGTGCCCGAAACTGACGCACGGGGCGAAGCTGTAAAAGACCGCAATGGCCAGCCGGTGACGGGACCGGAAAAAAGCATACGCCAAGTCATTGAACGGCTAGTGGGCTGTTGGCGGTACTGGGGCGAGAAGTTTGATTATTTCCAAACTACCGGGGACGCGCAAAACTTTGACGACGAGCTTAAATATATGCTGGCGCACCAAATCGCCTCACCCAATTCGCCGCAATGGTTCAATACCGGTTTGTATTGGGCTTACGGCATAAAAGGGCCGGCGCAAGGCCACTCCTACATCGACCCCAAAACCGAGAAGCTGGACTATTCGCAAGACGCCTACTCGCGCCCCCAACCCCACGCTTGCTTCATCCAGAGCATCAAAGACAACTTAGTGGAAAAGGGCGGGATTATGGATTTGGTGCTCAAAGAGGCGCGGATTTTTAAATACGGCTCCGGCAGCGGTTCTAATTTTTCCGCTCTGCGCAGCGAGGGCGAGCCGTTATCCGGCGGGGGCAAGTCAAGCGGCCTTATGAGCTGGCTTAAAATATTCGACCGCTCGGCCGGCGCCATCAAGTCCGGGGGTACATCGCGTCGCGCCGCCAAAATGGCGTGCCTCGACATTGACCACCCCGACATCGAGAAATTCATCACTTGGAAAAAGAACGAAGAAAAAAAAGTCGCGGCGCTCATAGCCGCCGGCTATGACAGCGACTTCAACGGCGAGGCCTATGAAACGGTTTCCGGACAGAACGCCAACAACTCCGTCCGCGTCACCGAAGAATTTTTAGATTCTGTAAAAAAGGATAAGGACTGGCCGCTGCGCTGGCGCACCGACCCGAGCCACATCGCCAAAACAGTACCCGCCAAGGAACTTTGGGATTTAATTGCCGATGCCGCGTGGCACTGCGCCGACCCGGGCGTGCAGTATGACACAACCATCAACCAATGGCACACTTGTCCGGCATCCGGCAGAATCAACGCTTCCAACCCGTGTTCGGAATTTATGTTTTTGGACGATACGGCATGTAACCTAGCTAGTATTAACTTGGTAAAATTCTACGACGACAAAACAGGCAAGTTTGACGTGGAGAGCTTCCGGCACGCGGTACACATTTGGACTATCGTCCTTGAAATTTCGGTTCTGATGGCGCAGTTTATCTCCGAGGAAATGGCCGAGAAAAGCTATGAGTTCCGGCCCTTGGGACTGGGTTACGCCAACTTGGGCGCGTTGCTTATGAAAAACGGTTTACCATACGATTCCGACGAAGGCCGAGCGATGGCCGCGGCCATTACCGCCATTATGACCGGCGAGGCCTATGCCTCAAGCGCGCTCCTGGCTAAAAATCTTGGCCCGTTTGCCGGCTTTGCCAAAAACAAAAAGCATATGATGAGAGTCATCCGTAACCACCGACGCGCCACTTACGGGGCGCCGGAGAGCGAGTACGAGGGCCTGTCCGTCAAGCCGTGGCCGCTTGACCAAAAAATGACACCTGACTATCTGCTCGACGCCGCCCACCGCGCCTGGGATAAAGCTCTCTCGGCAGGCGAGGAGTTTGGCTACCGCAACGCTCAAGCAACACTCATAGCCCCAACCGGCACCATAGGTCTAGCTATGGACTGCGATACCACCGGCGTCGAACCCGACTTCGCATTGGTCAAATTCAAAAAATTGGCCGGCGGGGGTTATATGAAAATCATTAACCAATCGGTGCCGAGCGCTCTCGCCAAACTCGGCTATAACCCCAACCAAACAAGGGAAATTCTTAACTTCGCCCTAGGGCGGGGAACCTTGCGGGGCGCGCCGCACGTTAACCATGAGACCCTGACCGCCAAAGGGCTGACCTCGCAGGACCTCGAAAACATTGAGCAGCAACTTCCGGCCGCCTTCGAACTTAAATACGCTTTCAACCAGTTCAATCTCGGCAAAGAAACTATGGAGCGATTGGGCTTTAAGGCCGATGAATACGGCGCGCCGAGTTTTGATATGCTCTCGGCGCTCGGGTTTAGCGATAAGGAAATACTTGCCGCGAACCTTTATGTCTGCGGCACCATGACGCTTGAGGGGGCGCCGCACATAAAAGAAAGCGACCTGGCAGTTTTCGATTGCGCCAATAAATGCGGACAAACCGGAACAAGATTCATTCACTATATGGGGCACCTGAAAATGATGGCGAGTGTTCAGCCGTTCTTAAGCGGCGCGATTTCCAAAACCATAAACCTGACGAACGACGCGACGGTTGAAGACATCGCGGAAGCTTATTGGCAGGGCTGGGAGATGGGACTCAAGGCGGTGGCGCTATATCGCGACGGCTCCAAGCTATCACAGCCCCTTAGCGGCAAAACTGAACAGCCGGCCGCCAAAGACACCGCGTCCGACCTTAAAGAAACGTTCTCCGAACCGACACCAACCCGCAAACGGCCGCCCAAGGAACGCCAATCGATAACCAGAAAAGTGACCATAGGCGGCCACAAGCTCTATGTAACGGTCGGCCTCTACCCCGACGGCACGCCGGCGGAGATCTTCGTCAATATGGCCCAAGAAGGCAGTTTCGCTTCCGGTATGGCCGACGCCTTTGCTAAAATCACTTCCATCGGCCTGCAATACGGCGTTCCGGTTGAGACCATCATCAAACAACTCGAGCATATGCGCTTCGACCCGCACGGCTTTACCGGTGACTCCGACATTCCCTTCGCCACCAGCGTCGCCGACTTCATAGCCCAGTGGCTGCGCAAAACCTTTACCGAAAGCGGCGCGCCGGCTAAAATCACCCTGCCTATGGCTGATAACTCTCCAGTACCGGCGCTCGCCTCCGATATCGCCGACGACAACATTCCGAGTCAGTCCGAGCCGGCAACACTACCCTTCACCAACATCGCCAATCTAGCCGCCGGCGCCGCGCTCGGCGATTCCGGACCGCCTTGCCCCGAGTGCGGCGCGGTGATGATTCCCAACGGCCGCTGTCACAAATGCCCGAACTGCGGCGCGACGAGCGGCTGCAGCTAATATTTAAATCCAAATGTCAAAATCCAAATTACCAATCAAGCTCAAATTTCTTAATGTCAAAAGCAGACCATTTGAAATTAGGATTTTAGATTTTGTTGGAAATTGGAAATTTTAATTTAGGGTTTAATGAGCGAAGGAGTACCGTGAAAATAAAAATAGTTATCGACAGGGAGGCATGCCAGTCGATCGCGTCATGCGTAACAACCTCGCCCGAAATTTACGCGCTTGACAATGATGCCAAGGCGGTAGTTGCTAACGCCAAGGGCCAAAATGAGAACCCCAACAGAGTCGAATATATACTTGACACCGATGCCAATACCGTTCAAAAAGCCGTTCTGGGCGCCGAGACCTGCCCTTACCTTGCCATCGAGGTCTTCGACGAGAACGGCCGCAAGCTGTTCCCGCGGGGTAAATGACCAACACGCTAAAGCGTGGCCTACGGTCTCCGTAGTACAAGCTTTCTTGTCCAGCGGAGCTCAAGGAGCGAAGTTGGAAGCTTGTCAGGGAAATAAAATTCAGCATCCATAATTTTAAGATTTGAGATTTAAATTTTGAATTTCTTTAATGCTCATCTATTACTATGGTGACGGGAAGGGGAAGACAACGGCGGCGCTCGGGACGGTGTTGCGTGCTGCGGGTTATGGCTGGCCGTGCCTCGTCATCCAAGCTATTAAAGGCAACTGGCCAACCGGCGAAGCTAAACTCATCGGGGCCACCAAAATCCCCAATGTGAGTATAGTATCGGCTGGACTGGGCTTTATTGGTATCTGTAAGGACAATAAGAAAAGAAGCGAACACGTAGTGGCGGCTCGCGGCGCGCTCGAGAAAGCGCGCCAAGCTATCGCGAGCCGCCGCTGGCGGCTTATAGTGCTTGATGAGTTTGGTGACTTGGGAGAGCTGGACAACCGCCTCAACGAGCAACTAATGCGGATAATTGAATCGCGTGTTAGCAAACCGAACATCATTATCACCGGGCACAGGTACCACCGAAGTATAGCCCAAGCCGCCGATATTGTGACAAAAATGGCTAAAATAAAACATCGCTACGATTGCGGTATAATGGCAGAGAGAGGGATAGATTACTAGAAATAAGAATTAAGAATGGCAGAAAAATATAAATCACGACTTACACATATGTCATTGCGAGACCCTAATGGGTCGAAGCAATCTCTTTTGTTAGATAGCCACGCCCTTCGGGCTCGCGACGACACGGGGTTTGGAGGCGTAGGCCGGGTAAAATATATTAGTATACAACAATTAGCGAGATTCTTACTGGTGGTGGTAGCGGCCATCGCGCTGACAGGTTGTGGGGCAAAGACACCGACGCAGACCGGTACGGCGACGCCGGATGATTATTTTCCGGGTGTTGACCGTTCAACCGTCGTCAGCCCGAGCAACCGAACGCTCACAAGCGAACAGCAAAACGACCAACTGGTGACTAACCGCGAGACCATCAAGACAAATCTAAAAATCGGCGGCACAACTCAAATCAAGATTAACAGGTTTGGACTTACAGGTCTGGTGCGCATTATCAGCGCCACATCCGTTAGCCTCGAAAGCTTCTCATACGACGGTAAGTGTCCGGCCTTCGGCATCTACCTTACACGTTCGAACAATACAACCTCTGTGCTCGTGCCATTTAATATGGCAAATCGGGTTTATAGCAATGAAACTCTTAAGGTTAATTTTCCTTCCAGCGTAACCATAAACGATGTTGACTCCGTGGCGGTTATTTGTGAAAATACAAAGGAACCGATGGTAGTGGAAAGATTGAGTTAGAAAGTTAAAAGTGTAAAACAAAAATCGGGATTCACGCGAATAATATTCTTCGAGCGAGCCGGAGTTGGGCGAGTCGAGAAGTTTTAAGGATATTAGTTCTCGACTCATTTCATTCGCTCGAACAATAAACATAAGTCGCATAAAACCAAAAACTAGCACCAAATGGCACTGTGAAGCGTGCTTTTTTAATGTTCGAGTTTCTGGCAGAGTATGGATTTACAAATTCATGAAAAATCTTATCCTCATATTGGTGGTCGCGGGCGTCGGCATTTTTGCATGGTTTTTGGCGACCGACAATTCAGGCAACGAGCTGTCGCAATCGGTCAGCACCGTCGAGCAGGGTGAAAATCAATCTCGCTATTCCTACGAAGGTAAAGAGGGCATTAGCGCGCTGGAACTGCTTAAAAATAAATACAGCGTGTCGGTCAAGGATGTTTCCGGTCTGCTCAAAGTTGAGAGTATCAACGGGCAAACGGGCGACGGCCAAGGAGCCTGGAGAATGTACGTTAACGGTGAACGGGTAGCGACCGCCGCCGACCAATACCTAACTAAAGACGGCGATAAAATCGAATGGCGTTATGAAAAAAACTAATCAAACATTGCCATATCTCATCATGGCGGCGGCGGTCGCATCGCGTTTCTTACCCCATCCGCCCAACTTTACCGCCGTCGGGGCCGGAGCCCTCTACGGCGGCCGCTATTTTCGAGGCCCCATAAAATACTTTGTGCCGCTCGGCGCCATGCTTATAAGCGACATATTTTTGGGCTGGCACCGGACAATACCCTTTGTCTATGGCGCTTTGCTATTTAACGTTTGGCTGGGCGCACGCATAGCCCGCCGGCCAAAGTGGTACAATGTTATCGGCGGCACGGCGGCCTCAAGCGCGGTTTTTTATTTAGTAACCAATTTCGGCGTCTGGTTGATAGGGTCATGGTACCCGCACACGGTCGCGGGACTCGTAAACTGCTACGTTTTGGCTCTGCCGTTCGCGCGCTGGACTTTGGCCGGAGATTTGGCATATGTCGTATTATTCTTCGGGCTGACGGAAGCCATTGGGAATCGCGCCAATATTGTTTATGCCACAAGGCAGTATAATCAAAAGTTATTTATTAGACAGGTTACTAAACCCAAGGAGGCGAGACATGGCTAGCCAGGTGATAGACGCGACGGACGCGAATTATCAAAATGAAGTGCTGAAAAGCGAGAAGGCGGTACTGGTGGACTTTTGGGCAACGTGGTGCGCGCCATGCCGTATGACTAAGCCGATTGTGGAGAAAATCGCCGAGGAGATGAAAGACGAGCTTAAAGTCGTCGCCATTGACGTCGATAAAAATCCGCATAGCGCGAGCCGGTTTAACGTTATGAGCATCCCCACTATGTTTGTCATTAAGGGCGGACAGGTGAAGTCGCAAATAGTTGGCGGGGTAACGGAAGACAAACTCAAGCAGAAAATCGTAGAAAGCATTAAGAATTAAGTATTAAGATCTGTCATTGCGAGAAGTCCGCGACGCGGCAATCTCATTAACGTTAGACCCAGATTACTTCGGATTACCTCGCAATGGCACCCCCGAGGAGCAAGCTCCTCGGATGCCTGACACTCATTGACATATTAATGATTGGTTTGAAAG
>Ga0214473_10001532_pt1 | contig 30221 bp, 28 predicted proteins | sample RVTome_7_FD_203509 | JGI IMG/M metagenome (GOLD analysis project Ga0214473, IMG submission 203509) | Soil microbial communities from uranium-contaminated site in the Upper Colorado River Basin, Wyoming, United States - RVT98D197 | ecosystem: Environmental > Terrestrial > Soil > Contaminated >...
TCGAACTTGCTCTGGATGTGCCGGGTGACCTCCCCGGGCTCGCCGATCGGGTGGTCGTCGATCTCGCGCACCGGCACGAGCTCGGCCGCGGTCCCGGTCAGGAACACCTCCTCGGCCAGGTACAGCTCTGCGCGCGCCAGCGAGCGCTCCTCGATCGAGTAGCCGAGGTCGCGGGCGATCTGGATCGCCGAGGCACGGGTGATCCCGTCGAGGATCGACGAGGTGTGCCCGGGCGTCGAGATCACGCCGTCGCGGACGATGAAGATGTTCTCGCCCGAGCCCTCGGAGACGAACCCCTGCTGGTCGAGCAGGATCGCCTCGTCATAGCCGGCCCTGACCGACTCCTCCTTCGCGAGGACGGAGTTCAGGTACTGGCCCGACGCCTTCGCATGCGGGATCAGGCTATCGGCGGAGATTGCGCGCCACGAGGACACCTTCGCGCGGATCCCGGTGCGCTTGCTCTCCTCGCCGAGGTAGGCACCCCACGGCCACACGGCGATCATCACGTCGATCGGCGCGCTCTTCGCGTACAGCCCCATCTCGCCATAGCCGCGGTACGCGATCGGCCGGATGTAGCAGCTCGCGAGGCCGTTCCGGCGGATCAACTCGTGCGTCGCGTCGCGAAGCTCCTCGAGCGAGTACGGGAGATCGAAGTAGTACAGCTCGGCCGACTTCTGCAGCCGCTCGAGGTGCTCGCGGTGACGGAAGACGGCCGTCCCGCGCTCGGTCTCATACGCACGGATCCCCTCGAACACCCCGGTGCCGTAGTGGAGCCCATGGGTCAATACGTGGACCCTGGCCTCGTCCCATGGCAGGAACTCGCCATTCATCCAGATCCACTCGGACTTGTCCACGCGTGCACCTCCTACGCAGTGTTCGTGCTGGGCTCCTGCGGAGAGCAGAGTATGCCCGACTGCTCCCACGGTGGCCAGTCGGGGGCGCCTAAGCGAGCTCCTCGATCACCGCGACGGTCATCTCCTCGGTCCCGACCTCGACCTCCGCCGGGAGGTCGGCCATCGGCGGCTGCTCGGGCTCCACCCAGCACAGATCGCGCGTCCGCAGCCCGCGCTCCAGCACTGCCTCGACCGCGGCCTCGACGCGGTCGGCGTCCCCGCCTCGTTCGAGTCCGTGGCGCAGCATCAGCGCCACCGAGAGGAACGTCGCAAGAGGGTTCGCGGTCCCCGTCCCGGCGATGTCCGGTGCGGACCCGTGGACGGGCTCGAACAGGCCCGGCCCCGTCTCGCCCAGGCTCGCCGAGGGCAGCATCCCCAGCGAGCCGGTCAGCATCGCGGACTCGTCGCTGAGGATGTCGCCGAACATGTTCTCGGTCAGGATCACGTCGAACCGGGAGGGGTTGGCGACGAGCTGCATCGCCGCGTTGTCGACCAGCATGTGGTCGAGCTCGACCCGCTCGTACTCGTCCGCGATCGGGGCGACGGTCTCTCGCCACAGACGGGAGGTCTCGAGCACGTTGGCCTTGTCGACGGAGGTCACCCGGGGCGGCTCGCCGTCCTTGCCGCCGCGTGCGGTTGCGGTCTCGAACGCGGTCCGGGCGATCCGCTCGATCTCCCCCACCGAGTACACGCAGGTGTCGTGCGCCACGCCGTCCGCGCGGCCGCGATCGCCGAAGTACAGGCCGCCGGTGAGCTCGCGGACCACGACCAAGTCGGTGCCGCTGATCACCTCGGGCCGCAGCGGGCTTGCGTGGACGAGCGCCGGGATGGGGCGAACGGGGCGCAGGTTCGCGTACAGGCCGAGGCCCTTGCGCAGTCCGAGCAGCCCCTGCTCGGGACGCGGCGCGTCGGGGTCGGTTGTGTCCCACTTCGGCCCGCCGACGGCGCCGAGCAGGACGGCGTCGGAGTCCGCGCATGCGGCCAGCACCTCGTCGGTGAGCGCGGTTCCGTTTGCGTCGATCGAGGCGCCGCCGACGAGGTGCTCGGTGATCACGAACTCGCCCAGCGCCTCGAGCAGTCGCCGCGCCGCGGCGACGATGTCCGGGCCGATCCCGTCGCCGGGAAGGAAGACGAGTCGCGGGGCGCTCATGTGCGCCTCCCCGCGCCGTTGTCCGGACGCCGCGCGGTGAGCTTGATGTGCAGGAACCGGCCTGTGGTGGGATCGTCCTCAGCTTCCATGACCGCGTCGATGAACTCCTCGTGCAGATCGGGTGGGAGCATCTCCAGGTGCACGACGAGGTACACGGTGCGGTGGAATTCGCGTGGGTCCTCGAACGCGTAGTTGAGCTCGGTCGGTTCGCACCGCACGTCGGTGAACCCGATCCGCTGCAGCCGCTCGACCGCCTCCTCGATGCCCGGGTACTTCCACGGATGCTCGAACCCGTCGAAGTGGTCTGCGAACGGATCGCTGCGCGTGGCGGCGATGATCGCCGGAAGGACCTCCCGCAGGTTGTCGCCGCCGCCGAGCAGCACGGCAAGCCGGCCGCCGGGGCGCAGCCAGTCATGGATCCGGGCGAACAGCCGGTCGTGATCGGCGATCCAGTGCAGCGCGGACGTCGAGAACACGAGGTCGACGGGCTCCGAGGGCGCGAACTCAAGCAGGTCTGAGACAACGAGCTCGACCCGGGAGTCGAACCGAGCGAGGTTCGTGCGCGCGCTCTCGATCATCGCCTCCGAAGCGTCGACGCCGGTCACCCGGCCGCGGGGCACGCGTTCCGCGAGCAGCTCCGTCACCCGCCCGGACCCGCAGCCGGCGTCTACCGCGACCTCATCGCCGCGGAGCTCGATCTCGTCCAGGAACTCCCGGCCCGACTCCAGCTGCATGTCGGAGTTCCGGTCGTACGACCGCGCGTCCCACTCCGTTGCGCTCACGCCGCGGGCCGCCGAGCGTCGATGTTAAGACGGACGTAGTCGAGCGTCAGCGGGGACGGGAGCTTTGCCGCCACCGCCTCCGCGAACGGACGGGTGTCCTCGTCCGGAAGCCGCGCCAGGTGCGAGCCCAGCGTCGCAGTCGTCAGGAACTCCAGCGGCTGGTCTGGCGCGATCCGTTTGTCGACGAGCCAGCACCGGACGTCCTCGAACCCGGCGGCGTGGAGGCTGGGCTCGGCGTCCTCGGGCGCGATGAAGTTCCATGGCCGCTCCATGTCCGCGAGGTGCGCCGCGTACCGGGGCTCGGCCGATACCTCGTCGATCGCCTGCACGAGCGGGGCGACGTTCCCCTGCCCCCCGCACTGCGCGACGAGCCGTCCGCCGAACTTCAGCGCCCTGTGCAGTCGCGAGAACAACAGGTCGAGATCGGGAATCCAGTGAAAGACGGCGTTCGAGAACACGACATCGACCTCCTGGTCGAGGTCGATGTCCGTCAGGCTGAGAACCCGGAGGTCCACGTCGGGGCCGAGCACCTCACGTGCCTTCGCGATCATCGACTCGGAGCCATCGACGCCGATCACCCGGCCGTCCGGGACCCGCTCGACCAGCAGCTTCGTCACGCGGCCGGAGCCGCAGCCGGCGTCAAGCACGACCTCGTCGCCATGCAATGCGGCGCGATCGACGACCTCGGTCGCCCACTCGTACTGGGGGTCGGAGATGCGGTGGTAGACCTCGCCGTCCCACTCCGCGGGACTGGCGTGCGATGCGCTGGGGCGGCTGCTCATAGCGCCGTTGTCGCGGGACCGCGCGTCGCGCCGCCCGCGCTCTCGAAGGCGTCGATCTCGCCCGCGCGCTGAAGGGTCATCGCGATGTCATCGAGGCCCTTCAGGAACCGGTGCTTGATCTCCTCCTCGATCTCGAACCTGACTACGCCGTCGGCGTAGTCGACGGTCTGGTCGTCGACGTCGATCCGCGCCTCGCCCGCCGCTGCGACGCCGCGGCAGTGCTCCTCGTCGAGGATCACGGGCATGAGCCCGTTCTTGGTGCAGTTGACGTAGAAGATGTCGGCGAACGAGGGCGCGATCACGGCCTCGAACCCGAAGTCCTGGAGCGCCCACACCGCGTGCTCCCGCGACGACCCGGATCCGAAGTTCCGCCCCGCGACGAGGATCGGGTGCGGCTGCAGCTCGACCTCGCCCGAGGCGCGCCAGTCGTGGAACAGGAACTCGCCGAACCCGGTGCGCTCGATTCGCTTCAGGAACTGCTTCGGGATGATCTGGTCGGTGTCGACGTCGGAGCGGTCGAGCACCTCCACCTTGCCCTCGATCACGTCCACGGGATCCATCAGGCGCTCCATTCCCGGATGTCGACGAAATGGCCCTCGACGGCTGCGGCAGCAGCCATCTTCGGACTCACCAGGTGCGTGCGGCCGCCCTTGCCCTGGCGTCCCTCGAAGTTGCGGTTCGAGGTCGAAGCGCACCGTTCCCCCTCGGCGAGGATGTCGGGGTTCATGCCGAGGCACATCGAGCACCCGGCGGCGCGCCACTCGAACCCGGCTGAGCGGAAGACCTCGTCCAGGCCCTCGGACTCTGCCTCGGTCTTGACCTGAGCGGAGCCGGGCACCACCATCGCTCGGACCGAGTCGGCGACCGTGCGGCCGTCGACCAGCGACGCTGCCTCGCGCAGGTCGCCGATGCGCGAGTTCGTGCACGAGCCGATGAACACGCGGTCGAGCGCGATCTCCTGCATCGGGGTGCCGGGCTTCAGCGCCATGTAGGCGAGCGCGCGCTCGGCGGCCTCGCGGTCGGCCGGGGAATCCAGCCGCCCGGGGTCGGGGACCGAGTCGGTCACCTCGACGACCATCCCGGGCGTCGTCCCCCAGGTGACCATCGGCGAGATGTCGGCGGCCTCGATCTCGACCTCGGTGTCGAAGCTTGCGCCGTCATCGCTGGGGAGCTCGCGCCACCGCGCGACCGCCCCCTCGAAGTCCTCCGGGGCCGCGGGCCGGCCGCGAACCCACTCGAAGGTCGTCTCGTCGGGAGCGATCATCCCCGCGCGGCCGCCGCCCTCGATCGTCATGTTGCAGATCGTCATCCGACCCTCCATCGACAGGGCCTCGACCGCGGGGCCCGCGTACTCGACCGCGTGGCCGACCATCCCGCCGACGCCGAGCCGCCCGATCGTCGCCAGGATCAGGTCCTTCGGGGTGACGCCGGGCGCGAGCTCGCCCGGGTAGGAGATCCGCATCGTCTTCGGCCGCCGCTGGACCATGCACTGGGTCGCGAGCACGTGCTCGACCTCCGACGTCCCGATCCCGAACGCGAGCGCGCCGAAGGCGCCGTGGGTCGAGGTGTGGCTGTCGCCGCATACAACCGTCAGCCCGGGCTGGGTGAGGCCGAGCTCGGGCCCGATCACGTGCACGATCCCCTGTCGTTCGGAGCCGATCGAGTACAGCGGCACGCCGAAGTCCTCGCAATTGCCCTCCAGGGTCTCGACCTGGACCCGCGACAGCTCGTCGGCGATCAACCGCGCGGTCGGCGTGCCGTCGGTGGGCACGTTGTGGTCCGCGGTCGCGACCGTCTTGTCCGGGCGGCGCACCTTGCGACCCTCGAGCCGCAGGCCCTCGAACGCCTGCGGCGAGGTGACCTCGTGCACGAGGTGGAGGTCGATGTAGATCAGGCCGTCCCCGACCTCGTGGGAGTCCCAGATCTTCTCGAACAGGCTCTTCGGCATCGGTGTCAGCTCCTCCTCAGGCCCGCGGCGACGACGGCGAGGAACTCGGCCGGGCCGGATCCGCGGTTCTCGAAGTGGTGTCGCAGGTCGGCGTCGAACGTGACGCTGTCCCCGGCGCCGAGCTCGTGCTCGTCGCCGTCGATCACCAGCACGACCGCGCCGGACGCGACGTGGACAGTCTCCCGGCTGCCCGGCTCGTGCATCGGCGGGTCATCGGGGCCACCGGTGGCGGCTCCTGCGTCCAGCACGTGACGCGACAGCTCCGCTCGTTGCCCCGGCAGCGCGGGCGTCAGCTCCTCGACCCGGTGCCCGGCGCGACGGCGAGTACGGCCCTTGCCGCTCCGCGTGATCACGAGATGGCGCCCCTCGTCGAGGCGCACGAGCTGCGACAGGGACAACTCCAGCCCGCCGGCGATCCGCGCGGCGACGGCCAGCGTTGGACTCGTCTCCCCTCGCTCCACCTGCGACAGCATCGGAGCGCTGACTCCGGTCCGGTCCGCGAGGTCGCGCAGCGACAACCCCATCGCCTCACGCAGCGCACGCACGCGTGCTCCCAGCGCGTCGGGCTCGATCGCGGCGGGGGCGTCAGCGGATGCGGAAACGGTCGCGGTCGTGCTCACCCTCTGTACGCTATCACGTACGTTTGTAATGCTCGCTTGGAGTGAAGATGACTTGCCTACGCCCCCAACGCACGGGTCAGCTCCGTCGACATGTTCGGCACCTGACGGCTGTCCTGAGCCAGCCGATCATGGTCGGGTCGACCGCTGGTAGCTGAGATCCTCGATCCTGGTGTTGTTGCGGGAAAGAGGCGTCCTGCCACGATCGGCCGCGTCCACCGTCAGCGCTTGCGCTTCAGCTTCCACTTGCGCTTCGCCGCCGGCCCGGTGACGTCCAGCACATTGGTGGCGCGGACGCGGAAGGCGTGCTGCTTGAACCGGCGCTTCGCCTTCACCTTCACACGGCGGGGCGAGCTGCATGACTTCCACTCGTCCTTGTCCAGCCTGCACTCGAAGCTGAACTCGGAGCCGCCGGCTCCGCGCGCGGACGCCTCCGTCTCGCTGGCCGTGAACTCGAACCTCGCCTTTGCACGCTTCTTCTTCGTCTTCACCTTCCTCTTCGGCCCGTTGGTGATCTCGGTCGTGGGTCCGGGTGCGTCGACGGTGAAGCTGCGCGCGGCCGGGGTCGGGTCGACCATGCCGCCACCCCCGATCGCCCGAACCTCGAACGTGTGCCCGCTGTTCGTCAGCGGCCCGATCGTCCTCGGCGAGGCACACGCGGCGAAGCTCGCGCCGTCGACCTTGCACTGGAAGCTCGCGCTCGGGTCGTCCGAGGAGAAGCCGAAGCTCGTCGAGCTGGTGTCGACCGTGCTGCCCGCCGCGGGGCCCGAATCGATCGTGGTGTCCGGAGCGGTGGTGTCGGCGGTGAGCGCAAAGTTGCGCGTCCGCCACGCGGCGTCGGCCGCGGAGACAGGGCCCAGGGTCTGATTGGTGCCCCACACGAGGTCTGCGTCGGCGGGGTCGGGACTCGCCCCCGCGTAGTCGCCCCACCGGCACGGGTCGCCGATCAGGATGTCGCAGCTGAAGTCCCGAGCCGCGGCGACGCTCGTCCCCAGAGTGACGGGCCCTCCCACCTGGCCGAGCGGCGTCCCGCTCTCGCGCGATCCGGCGCGGATCTGCGCCAGCAGCGAGGAGCCGCCGACGTTGTAGTCGATCACCGCCTCGTCGCCGGCGTCGGTGGGCGAGATCGCGGCGTTGAAGACGAACTGGGAGGGATCGGAGATCGTGCCCTGCTGGCGCGCGGCGGGAGCCGGAGAATCGTCGGGGAGCAGCTCGTACCAGCGAACGACCGCGCGCCCCCCGGGTCCGGCGACGGTGTGCTGCGTCCACACGGCGAGCTCTCCCGCGTCCGGGTCGGTGCGCCCCACGGCCTGGGTGAGGCGGCCGTCGAGCGAGTCGAGGCGCTGGATCGTGCCCGGCTGCGGGACGTTGGCGGGAACGTCGAAGCTGCCCACGCTTGCGTCGCCGTCTTCGGTCAACGTCGGCGCGCCGGCCGATCCGCTCACGTGCCACGCGGTGATCTCGTTCGCGGTCGCGACTTCGGTCGGGTCCTCGGCCGCTACCACGTACCCGTCCGCGGAGGACTCGAACGTGTTCGCGGGAACGGGGGTGGAGGCATCGACGCCGGGGTCGCTCTCGAGCGGGTCGGCGGCGGTGCCGAAGAATCCCCCTGCGGGCGCTGTGCATGCGTTGTCTCCGGTCGCCGGCTTCGCCAGCGCCCACACACGCGCGGTGACAAAGTCGTCGTCAGCGTCGAAGACGTTGGTCCCGAAGATGACGTGATTGTCGTTGTGGCCGAGCTTCGGGTAGTCCTCGAGCTCGGCGGGGACGTTCTGGATCAGGAACCGGCACCAATCGGTGAACGGAAGCGGGTCGGCGTCGTCGTCGAACGACCATCCGAAGGCGAGCCAGTTGTCATCGGAGGCGCCGGACGAATCGACGTAGTCGGCGACGTAGTACCACCGCCCGGAGACGGGGTCCCACTGGACCTGCGGGTCGAACACGGCGTCGTCGTCGGTCTCGGGAACCCCGACGAAGTTGTTCAGGCTGGTGGGTTCGATCAGGCCGAGGTCCGCGCGGTCGAAGACTCCGATCTCGCCGAACTCGTTGTTGACCATCTCGACGTACTCGCCCGGCCCGATAGCCCCCGTGGAGTCAGGGGGAGTGGCGGTGCCGTCGGCCGTCAGCCCCGGCATGTTCAGGCCTCCGAACACGGCCGCCGCGGACTCGGGACCCGCGGTCCCCTCCCCTGCGTTCGCCTCCCGTCGCGCGGCGCGGCGCTTGAGCCGCTGCAGCCGGTTCGGGTGCGAGACCCCGAGCTCGATCGCGCGCTCTGTCTGCGCGCCGCCGGAGCGGATATGCCCCACGCCGGGCGCCTCGACCGCAGCCGCCCGATGAAGGCGGACCGGCTCGCCTGCCGACGCCGTGGCGGGAACCGCGCATGCGAGTGCCGCCAGCAGCGCGACCGCGATCGTCCGCCGGCCGCTCATCGGCATCCTTCCCCGGCGATCCTGCCGTGGAGTCTCATACGCTCACGGGAGATTGTCCCCGAACGCGCAAGCGCCGCGGACGTGTGATCGAGGCTCAGCGTCGCTGACCGGTCGGCCTGACGAGGACCTCGTTCACATTTACGCGGTCCGGTTGTGAGACGGCGTAGGTGATCGCGCGGGCGATGTCCTCGGCCTCCAGCACCTCGCCGATCTCCTCGCGGTTCTTCTCGGTCGCCTCGACCACGATGGGGTTCGTGTTGTGCCCCTGGAGCTCGGTGTCCACGAACCCGGGCTCGACCACGGTGACGCGGATGTTGGAGTGGAGCGCCTCCTGCCGCAGAGCCTCGGAGAAGCCGACGACCCCGAACTTGGTCAGGTTGTAGACCGCAAGCCCGAGGTTGGCCTGGCGACCCGCGGTCGAGGCGACGTTGACGATGTGTCCCCCTCCCCGCTCCTGCATCGCGGGAAGCGCCGCGTGGGTGCAATACAGAAGCCCGAGGCAGTTCACGTCCACCATCCGGCGCCATTCATCCGTGTTCGCACCGTGAACGGGGCCCAGCAGCATCAGCCCCGCATTGTTGACCAGGATGTCGAGCCCGCCGAGGGCGTCCGCGGCACCTTGGACCAACGATCGCGCGGCTTCCTCGTCGGTGATGTCCACCTCGAAGGCCTCCGCGGTCCCGCCGTCGCCGGCGATCCGCTTCGCGAGGTCCTCGAGCCGATCGCCGCGACGCGCGGCGAGCCCGACCGATGCGCCCTCCTTCGCGAGCGCGAGCGCGGTCGCCTCGCCGATTCCGGACGAGGCGCCGGTGACGATCGCGTTGCGGCCTTCGAGCGAACCGGGCACCGCTCAACTATATGCCGGTGGCGTTACCGCGGCTGCGGGGCCGGGCGGTCGCCCTGTGGCGCGCTCCGGGGCGCCGACCGCTCCCGGGGGGCGGGCGCGGGTCGCTCGGGCGATGCCCGCAGCGCGCGGCGGCGATCGCCGCGACACGCCGCGAGTTCGCGGGGAGTGGGACCGGCGCCGCCGTTCGCGCTGCGGCGGATCGCCGCCCTCACCCTGCGGCAGGACTCGAACGGCTCCCTGAACGGCGGCCTCGTCGACCGTCCCGGCGCCGGCGGTTCGTCGCCACCCTTCCTCTGCGGCCGCCGTTCCGATTCGGCGGCCGCGTCTCCCCCGCCCGATCGTCCCCGAGCGTCGGACGCGCCTTCCCGTCGCTCTGCGTTCGCGCTTGTCGCCGCTTCACCCGCTGGTTGGGGCTCCGAGGCTGCGCCGTCTCCGCAAGCGGCCACGGCCGCAGCGATCAACAGCGCTCCGAGCAGCGTCAACCGCAAGAAGGCGGCGTACAAGCCTCAGTTATAGAACGCGATGAAGAAGCCCGAGTCCTCGAAGTCACCGCCGGCCCCGTCCTGGAAGGCCGTGCTCACCTCTGCCTCCGTACCCGGCGGGCAACCGCCCGACTGCGGCAGTCCGACCTGGGCGGTCGAAAACGAGCCCGACGTGTTGAAGTCGGTCGTCACGTTCACGACCCGGAACGCGAAGTCGAGCCCGCCGAAGCAGTACGTGCCGGTCGAGGGACTGGTCACGTTCACGCTGGTGAAGCCCCGCGTGCGGGCGCCGTTGACGGCGCCGGTGATCGGGTTGCTGATGTGGCCGACGGCCACCGGACCGCCGGCGACATCGGCGGTGTCCGCGCTCGTCGCGCTGTCGGCAGTGTCCGCGTGCGCCACCGATAGACCCGGGGCGAGCGCTGCGATCTGCTTCTTCGCCTGCTTCTTGGCGATCTTCTTCGTCTGCTTCTTGCTGACGCTGGTCGTGGCCGTCTCGCCCGCCAGCGCCGTCCCGGCGAGCGCCGCGACGAGCGCCAGAACCGCGACCACGGTCGCGGGGGATCGCCTCGAACTCATGCGGTTGGGAGCCTCGCTGATGCGCGGGCGAATGTCAAGCGGCCGTCACGGGCCGGGCGTCGCCGGCTGCGACGCAGCATCGGCGGTCGCCGCCTCGGCCTCGCGGACCGCGGCACCGTCCAGCGCGTTCGAGAGCGCGCGGACGTACGCGCGCGCCGACGCCTCGAGGATGTCCGTGGACACGCCCTGGCCGCTGGCGAGCGTCCCCGCGGCACGCAGCATCACCGTCACCTCGCCGAGCGCGTCGCCGCCTTCGGTGACAGCGGAGACGGTGTACTGGCGCAGCTCGCACTCGACCCCGGTCGCCTTCTGGATCGCGCCGAAGATGGAGTCGACGGGGCCGTCACCGCTCCCCTCGCCCTCGACCTCCTCGCCGGATGGCAGCGTCACCGCCACCTTCGCGTGCGGCTCGCGGCGCGAGGATGCCTCGACGTCGAACCATGCGAGGTTGTAGCGCTCGGAGCGCTCCCGCACCTCGTCCGAGACGATCGCCTCGAGGTCGAGCGCGGTCACATTCTTCTTCTTGTCCGCGATCGCCTTGAACCGCTTGAACGCGTGGTTCAGCGCCTGGCCCTCGACCTGGTAGCCGAGCTCATGCAGCGCCTCGCGCAGCGCGTGCCGGCCCGAGTGCTTGCCGAGCACGATCTGGTTCGAGTCCAAGCCGACCTCGGTCGCGTCCATGATCTCGAACGTGGTCCGCTCCTTGAGGACGCCGTCCTGGTGGATGCCCGACTCGTGCGCGAAGGCGTTCCGGCCGACGACGGCCTTGTTCGGCTGCACCGGATAGCCGGTGAACCGCGACACCATCCGGCTCGTGCGGGCGATCTCGCGGGCGTCGATCTTCGTGTCGAGGCCGTGCACGTCGTGCCGCGTCCGCAGCAGCATCACGATCTCCTCCAGCGAGCAGTTGCCGGCCCGCTCTCCGATCCCGTTGATCGCGCACTCGACCTGGCGCACGCCCGCCATCACGCCCGCATAGGAGTTCGCGACGGCGAGACCGAGGTCGTCGTGGCAGTGCGCGGACATCCGCACGCCGCGCAGGCTCGGCGCCAGCTCGAGCAGGCGCTCGAAGTAGCGCCCGTACTCATCGGGCGTCGTGTACCCGACCGTGTCGGGGATGTTGATCACCTGCGCGCCCTCCTCGACCGCGATCGCGCACACCTCGGCGGTGAACTCGATGTCGGCGCGGGTGGCATCCATGGGCGAGAACTGGACGTTCTCGGTGTAGCCGCGCGCGTGCGCGACAGCGGCTCGCGCCTGGCCCTTGACGTCCTCACGCGTGGTCTGGAGCTGGTGCTCGATGTGGATGTCGGACGTGGAGATGAACGTGTGGATCCGGGGACGGCCGGCATCCTTGATCGCTCCCCAGACGGCGTCGATGTCCGCCTTGTGGGTGCGGGCGAGGCCGCAGATCACCGGGCCCTCGACGGTGCGGGAGATCTCCTGTACCGCCTCGAAGTCGCCGGGCGAGGTGATCGGGAAGCCGGCCTCGATCACGTCGACCCCCAGCCGCGCGAGCTGCTGGGCGATCTCCAGCTTCTCCTCCGTGTTCAGAGAGATCCCCGGGGACTGCTCGCCGTCGCGCAGCGTCGTGTCGAAGATCTGGACGCGATTCTCGTCTGGTACTGCGTTAGGCCCACTCATGGCGTGCCTACCTCCTTCTCGTTACGAAACCGATGACCTCTGTCGTTGCGGCTGTCGCGCCGCCCAGCGCTTACTCCCCCCGGAGGGGGAGGAGAAGGAGGAGCGCCAGGCTGTCGCGATGCGGAGCCATTCGGTGACGAGACTGTAGCACCGGCAATCTCAACCAACTCTCGATCCGTACAACAAGTCGGAAGCTGGTAGAACCTGACTCATAGTCAACATCCGGGAGGAGCGAGCATGCAAAGACGCAGGGGATTGGCGATCGGAGTAGTCGTCGCGCTGGCGAGCGTCCTGGTTCTGGGGCTCGTCGGCGGCGCGATCGCCGGCAAGAAGAAGAAGGTGGTGAAGGTGAGCGCGGCGATGACCGGGTCCGAGGAGGTGCCGCCGGCGGATCCGGACGGCAGCGGGACGGCGGACTTCAAGCTGAAGGCAAAGAAGAAGAAGGTGTGCTTCGACATCGAGTTCCAGGGCATCGACACACCGAACCTGGCGCACATCCACGAGGGCGGCGCGGGCGTCGCGGGCCCCCCCGTGGTGACGCTGTTCGAGACCGCGCAGGTCTCACCGACGAAGGCGTGCGTCGGCGCCGAGCAGGGTGCGACGAAGAGCCTGATCAAGGAGATCGGCAAGCACCCGAAGCAGTACTACGTCAACCTCCACAACGACCCCTTCGACGGCGGCGCGATTCGCGGCCAGCTGAAGAAGGGGAACAGCAGCAGCAGTGGCGGGGGCGGCGGCGGGGGCGGCAACACCGGCGGCGGCTCGCCGGGCTACTAGCCGCAGACGACTCTGAAGCATCCCGCGAGCCCGGCGGCCGCAAGCCGCCGGGCTCGCGGCTTTACGCGACCCGTCAGGCGTGGCAGGGACGCCGCCTCCGGCGGCGAACCAGCCCACAAGAGCTGTGGAAGCGGATCGGATACAGGGCTGGGCCGTCGTCAAGGTGACCGCGATCGCGCTGGTCGTGATCGCAGGCGCCGTGCTTCTCGGGCTGATCGCGTTCGAGATCCGCACCACCCTGAAGTGGGCGCTGGCCTCGGTCTTCATCGCGCTCGCGCTCGCGCCCGCCGTGTCGCTCGTCCAGGGCGTGAGCATCAAGGGCCGAAGCCTCCCCCGCTGGGCGGCGATCCTGCTCGTCTACGTCGTCTTCGCGACTGCGTTCGTCTTCCTGATCCTGCACGTGGTGCGCCCGATCGTGAGCGAGGTGGCGGCGCTGGCGCCGAAGCTCCCCGACTACGTCAGGGACTTCCAGGAGTGGGCGCGCGACAACGAGCAGTTCAGGGAGCTGAACAAGAAGTTCGACATCATCTCGAAGCTCCAGTCCGCCGCGGAGGGCCTTCCGGACCGGCTCGGCGACGCCGCCGGCGAGGCGAAGACGATCACCGTCTCGCTGCTGAACAACATCCTCGCCGCGGTCACGGTGCTGGTGATCGCGTTCTTCCTCCTGATCGACGGCCACCACCAGTTCGAGCGCTTCACCGGGCAGATGACCCCGTCCACCCGCGACCGGATGCGGCGGATCGGCGACCGGATCTACAAGATCGTGAAGGGCTACGTGACGGTCAACCTGACGCTTGCCGTCGCCGCCGGCGTGCTGACGTGGCTCGCCCTCGAGCTGCTCGGGGTTCCGTTCGCGGTCCCGCTCGGCGTTCTGGTCGCGTTCCTCGACCTCGTGCCGCTTATCGGCCTCACGATGGGCGGGGCGCTGGTCGCGGTCGTCGCTGCCTTCCACGACTTCCCCACCACATTGATCATCTGGGCGGTCCTGTTCCTGATCTACCAGCAGGTGCAGGACCGGGTGATCCAGCCGCTGATGTACAAGAACGCGGTCCAGGTCCACCCCGTGATCGGGATCATCGCGATCCTCGTCGGGGCCGAGCTGCTCGGCGTCCTCGGGGCGCTGCTGGCGATCCCGATCGCCGCTTCGCTCGGCGTGCTCGTCGACGAGGCGGTCCGCTACCAGCGCGAGCACGCCGCGCCCGCGGATTGATCCTGGCACCGAGCATCGACCGCGAAGCGGTCGACTGCGAGGGGACTGGCAGGTCCGGGGTGATTCAGCCGGATTCTGCCGACTGACCCTCCCCGCCGCGGATCTTCGCCCGCAGCTTGTTGAACGGGGCGTCGATGCGCTCGAACCTCGCCCTCGCCTTCGCGCGCCTGTCGTCCTTGTAGAAGAAGTGCGCCCACACCGAGTGCTCGCGACCGAGCCTGATCGCCCCGATCAACGCCACCAGGGGGACGAACAGCCCCAGGATGCCGACCAGGAACTTCTCCTTTGCGAAGTTCACCAGCACCAACGCGTAGGTGACGATCCCCAGCGCTCCCGTGAGGCGGAACACGTCCTTCTCCACCCCCTCGGCGAGATCGACCCAGGCCCGGAACCCAACCAGCAACAGCCCGCCGAACGCTGCCGCGACGATCACGGCGTCGATCGACGTTCGGCCTTCCCGCTCCCAGTACACGTCCTTGAGGTCGAGCCAAAGCGCGAACTCGTCCAGCGCCAGCCCCATTCCGACCCCGAACAGGATCGAGAGGATCTCGTGCCAGGGCCCCGGCGGGGCGACCGTGACGCCGACGTACCCCGTGATCATCATCAGGCAGATACCCCACACGAGGTGATGGATGTGGGTCCCCCCCACCTCGACGTTCCCCGGCCACCAGCTCACCTCGGCGCGGATCATGTGCGCGCTGGTGCGGATGAACCCGAACGTGATCAGGAACGCCGCCAGCGCCAGGAACTGGGGCTCGCGGCTGGTCTCCACGATCGCCCGGTCGTACAGACTCCCGACGCTGGCCAGTTCAAACATTGCCGTCCGCGTCCTCCGCTTCGCGTCCGGGCGCGGCCGGGTTGGGTGTCAGGATGACCTTGCCGACGTTCTTCCGCTGCTGGATGAAGTCGTGGGCATCGCCGGCGCGCTCGAACGGGAACGTCTCCGCGATCACCGGCTTCAGCTCACCGGACTCCAGCCCCTCGCTGAGCGGCTCCACGAGCCGGCCGACGCTGCCCTCCTGGTCCCACCAGTGCAGCATGTTGAGCCCGAACACGCCCTTGTTCTCGTTCATCATCGAGAGGCTCTTCCACCACGGGAGCGTCGCCAGCGGCATCTTCGCCAGGCTCCGCACCAGGGCGGGGATGTTGCGCGTTCCGCCCGTCTGCACGTCTGCGAGACCGAACATGATCAGCCGCCCGCCTGGCCTCAGCAGCCGGTAGTCCTTGCGAAAGCTCGCCGGCCCGAGTGCGTCCATGATCACGTCGACGCCCTCGCCGCCCGTGATCCGCGACACCTCCTCGGCGAAGTCCTGGGTGTGGTAGTCGATCGGATGGTCGACCCCCTGGGCGCGGATCGCTTCGTGCTTGGAGGCCGACGCGGTGCCGAACACCTCCGCGCCGCGCGCCTTCGCGATCTGGGTCGCCGCGATCCCGACGCCACCCGCCGCTGAATGCACCAGCACCCGGTCGCCCTCGCGCAGCCCGCCCATGATCACGAGTCCCGCGTACGCGGTGCCGTAGTTGACCGGGAACGAGGCTCCCTCCTCGAATGAGGTCCCGTCGGGGAGCTTGATCGCGTCAGCCGCGGGAACCGTCGCCAGCTCCGCATACCCGCCGAAGCGGATCGGCGCCAGGACGCGGTCACCCTCGGCGAGCTCCTCCACCCCGCTCCCCACCGACTCGATCTCGCCCGCGACCTCGTACCCGACTACGCACGGCGGCGGCGGCGCGTCGGGATAGACCCCCGACCGCGCCATCAGGTCGGCGAAGTTGATCCCGGCCGCGCGAACCGAAATCCGCACCTCCCCCGGACCCACCGCGGGGTCGGGCCGATCCTCCACCTGAAGCACCTCGGGCCCTCCGTGCTTCGTGATCACGACCGCGCGCACGGATGCAACCTACATGTCCACCGCGCGACCGACCTCGAAGTCCGCCCCCGCGACGATCTCGTCGATCACCTCGTCGGGGACCTTCGCGTCCGTTGTCAGCGCCATCACCGCCTGGTCGGGGTTCGCCTCGCGGCCGACCGCCGCGGAGACGATGTTCACCCCGTGGCGGCCGAACGCGGTCCCGACCCGTCCGATCATCCCGGGCTGGTCGCGGTAGCGGAAGATCGCCAGGTGCTCCTCGAGCGGCATGTAGAAGCTCTCGCCCCACACCCCGACGAGGTGGGGGGCGTTGCGGGGGCCGACCGCCGTGCCCGCCACCTCGACCGCTTCGGGGCCGGACTCGATCCGCACGGTGACGAGCTCGGTGAACTCGTCCGACGCGGTCTCCTTCAGCTCGACGAGGTCGATCCCGCGATCGGCCGCCATCGCGGGCGCGTTGACGAGGTTGACCGGCTCCTCGGTGTGCCCGGAGAGGATCCCGACGAGGACGGCGATCCCCAGCAAGCGCGTGTCGTGCTCCGCGAGACGCCCCCGGAACTCCGCCCGCACCACGTCCACGGAGCCGCTGCCGAGCCCCTGCGCGAGCGCACCGAGCATCTGGCACAGCGGCACGAACGGCGCCAGCGCCTCCATCGCCTCGGGCCGAACCGCGTGGATGTTGACCGCGTTGGTAACCACCCCGCCGCTGAGCGCGGCGCGCACCTGCTCCGCGGTGATCGTCCCGGCGCGGTCCTGGGCCTCCTCGGTCGAGGCGCCGAGATGCGGAGTGACGACGACGTCGGGGCGCGAGAACAGCGGGTGCGGGCTCATCGGCTCCTGCGGGAAGACGTCGAGCGCGACGCCCGCAATCCGACCCGACTCCAGCCCTGCCTCGACCGCGTCGAGGTCGACGAGCTCGCCGCGCGCGGCATTCACTATCCGCACGCCGGGCTTCATCGTCGCGATCGCCTCAGCGTCGATCCAGTTGACCGTGTCCGGCGTCTTCGGAAGGTGGATCGTGATCACGTCGGCGCGCTCGTACAGCTCTTCGCATGACTCCACGCCCTCGATTCCGAGCTCGCGGAAGCGCTCCGCGGAGACGAACTTGTCGAACGCGATCACGTGCATCCCGAACGCCATCGCGCGGCCGGCGACGAGCTGGCCGATCCGCCCCAGCCCGATCACGCCGAGCGTCTTCCCGTACAGCTCGTTCCCCTTGAAGCTGGAGCGCTCCCACTTGCCCGCGACCAGCGAGGCGTGCGCCTGGGGGACGTTCCGGCACAGCGCCAGCATCAGGGCGAGCGCGTGCTCGGCCGCCGCGACGGAGTTCGACTCCGGCGCGTTGGCGACGATGATCCCTCGCTTCGTCGCCGCCTCAACGTCGACGTTGTCCACCCCGGTCCCGGCGCGGCCGATCACCTTCAGCCGGTCGGCGCGCGCGATCAGCTCCGCGGTCAGCTGCGTTCCGGAGCGGATCAGGATCGCATCGAACTCCCCGATCCGCTCCGCGAGCTCGTCGTCTGACATCTCCGTTCCGACCTCGACCTCGAATTCGCTTCGCAGCAGCTCGATCCCCGAGTCGGCGATCGGCTCCTTCACCAGCACCCGGTGGATTGGCGCCCCGAGCTGATCGGGAGCAGCGCCGTCTCCGGCGCTCCTGACGGCGGTCCGCTCCATGCTCAGCCCACCGGGGACGGGGCAACGCCCGCGTCGGTGAACACCTGCTGCGCGGCGCCCGCACCCGAGCCGGGCTCGATCTCGAGGCCGAGCTCCCGCAGCGCCATCTCCAGCGCGCTGAGTGCGATCACGACGTCGAAGGCTCCGTAGTAGCCGCAGTGAGCGACGCGGACCACCCGCCCCTTGAGCCGCCCCTGACCGCCCGCGACGGTGACGCCGAAGGAGTCGCGCATCAGCTTCGGCACCCGGGCGCCGTCGATCTCGTCAGGGAGCCGCGCCGCGGTGACCACGTTCGCATCCTCGCCCGGGTCGCCGAAGCGCTCCAGCCCGAGCGCCTCGATCCCCGCGCGGGCGGCGCGGGCGAGCAGCGCATGGCGGGCAAACACGGCCTCGAGCCCTTCCTCGAGGATCAGCCCCAGTGCGACGTCGAGCGCGCGAAAGAGGGTCACCGCGGGAGTGAAGGCGCTGTTCGGCGGGTCCTGGCGCTGCCCGGAGGCGGTCCGCTGCCAGTCGAGGTAGTAGCGGCCACCCGGACTCGCGGCGGCGAGCTCGAGGGCGCGCTGCGAGGCGGACACGAACGCGAGGCCCGGCGGGCACATGAGCGACTTCTGGGACCCGGAGACGACGACGTCGACGCCCCATTCGTCCTGCGGCAGGTCGACGGCGCCGAGACCGGAGACGGCGTCCACGCACAGGATCGTCTCCCGCGCCGTCGCCACCTCGTTCAGCGCCCGGACGTCGTTCACGACCCCGGTCGAGGTCTCCGACTGGGTCGTGAACACTGCGCGCACCAGAGCCCCGGCGTCCGCGAGGGCGCGGTCGAGGCGCTCCGGCTCGACGCGGTCCCCCCACTCGCACTCGAGCGGGATCAGTTCGGCGCCGTATGCGTCGCACAGCTCGCCCCACCGTTCGCCGAACTTGCCGGCCGAGGCGACCACGACCCGCTCGCCCGGTCGGACGAGGTTGGCGACCGCGGACTCCATCGCCCCGGTGCCCGAGGCGGCGAAGCAGAGGACCTCGTTCTGCGTCTGGAACACCGTCCGGAGCCGCTCCAGCGCCTGCGAGAACACCTCGACGAACGCCGGCGCACGGTGGTACAGGATCGGCTCCGCCATCACCTGACTCACCCGGGGCGGCAACGGCGTCGGCCCAGCTGTCATCAGGTACTGCTTGCTGAATATGTCCGGCGTGTGGCTCACGGGGTCGGGACTAGATTACGGGGCGCGGCGGGTACCTATAGCCTGGCCGGAGGCGAGGGGGCCTGAACGCCGAACACCTGCAACCCGCATCCCCGCCGAAGGAGGAGTTGATGTATCCGATTGCCTTTGCGCTCGACTATGAGAGCGAGGGGCGCAACCGGCTGACGACCTTGCTCCGCTACATCGTCGCGATCCCGTGGGAGATCGTCGCGGCGCTGTGGGGGATCGGGGCCATGGTCGTCACGTTCATAGCCTGGTTCGCACTCTTGTTCACCGGCCGCTACCCGGACGGGATGTATGACTTCAATGCCAAGTACCTGCGGATGACGACGCGGGTGAATGGCTTCCTGTACCTGGGGTCCGATGAGTGGCCGCCGTTTCACGGTGATGCCGACGACAACTACCCGGTGCGGGTCGGTGTCGGGCCGCCGAAGGCCGAGTACAGCCGGATGAAGGTCCTGTTCCGGATCATCGTCGGGATCCCGGTCTACCTGCTGGCGATCGTTCAGAGCCTGATCATCTCGGTGGTCGCGCTGATCGCATGGTTCGTGATCCTGTTCACCGGAAAGTTCCCGCAGGGCCTGTACGAGGCGCTGCGCGGAGGGCTGGCATACGTGACGCGCGCCAGCGCGTACTTCCTACTGATGACCGAGGACTACCCGCCGTTCTCCTACGACGAGAGCGTCGAGCAGCCGCAGCTCGCCGCGGGCGGCGGCGGCGCTGCCGTCGGCGCCACGTCCGAGCAGCAGCAGCCGGGCGCGTAGGACTGAATGCGGAGGCGCGAGGCGGGGGCCCCACGGCCCCCGCCTCGCTCACTGCTCCACATTCACGACGTGCGTCTCACAGACGATGTCGTGAATCGCGCGGTCCTCTTTGTCGAACAGCGGCCATAGGACGTCGACGAGCCAGAACAGCCCTCCCGTGATCAAGATCCCGATCACGATCGGGAGCACGAACTCGCGCAGGACGGCGAGCCAGAAGCCGATCGGCTTGCCGTTGTTTCGCAGCACCCGCAGGTCCGCCGCCCGCTTGCCGATCGTGACTCCGTTGGCCTCGCCGGAGCGAACCATCATCACCGGCGCGTACAGGACCGCCGCCAGCGTCCCGCCGACGATCAGCACGATCCCGAGCGCGATCCACTCCCCGCCCGCCTCGCCTCCCGCCGCGATCAGGATGCTCCCCGCGACGATCGCCGCGATCAGGATCGTGGCTGCGATCGTGAGGTCGATCAGGGCTGCAGCGGTGCGCTCTCCCCACCCTGCCCGGTCCGGTTCGGCGGCATCGCTCACGGTCCATATAGTGCCGCCTGAACGGCAACTTCGACCCGAGAGGGGCCATGGACAACCCGATCACGATCAACTCCGAGTACGAGATCGAGCGCAATCGCCTGACGACGTTCTTCCGCCTGATCATCGCGATCCCGTGGCTGATCTGGGTGTCGGTGTACGGGATCGCCGCGTTTGTCGTGGCCGTGGTCGCGTGGTTCGCGATGCTGTTCACGGGCAAGTTCCCGGAGGGGATGTACAGCTTCGTCGCCGGCTACGTCCGTCTCTCCGGCCGGATCGGCGCGTACACACTGCTGCTGACCGACGAGCTGCCCTCGTTCGGCGCCGGGCCCGAGCCCGACTACCCGTTCGCGATCGACGTCGCGCCGCCGCAGGAGAGCTACCACCGCGCAAAGACCTTCTTCAAGTACGTCCTCTACTTCCCGCAGATGCTGATCGCCGGCTACGGGCTCGCGTTCGTGGTCCAGTGGGCGGCGTTCATCGCCTGGTTCCGGATCATGTTCTCGGGCCGGCAGTCGATCACCATGCACGAGGCGCTCCTGGGGTCCTACGCGTACATCACGCGCTCGAACGCGTTCCTGCTCCTGCTCACCGAAGCGCACCCGCGCCTGCTCGAGGTGCAGCGCTACGACCCGCCGCCGACGGCGCCCGGGCTGCCGCCCGTGACCTCGTCGCCACCGGCGCAGGTCGCGGCGACGAGCGGGGCCGGTGGCGCGACAGAGCAAAGTTGAAGTCGCACACCGCCTATCGGACGTTCGAGACCGAGAACCGGCGCGAGTTCGTGCGCATAACGGAGGACGTGCAGGCCGCGGTTGACGAGGCCGGGATCGACGACGGGATGGCGCTCGTCTCGGCGATGCACATCACCGCCGGCGTGTGGGTGAACGACGACGAGCCGGGGATCCAGGCCGACGCGCTCGAGTGGCTGGACAAGCTGGCGCCGCCGAGCTGGAGCGAGCCGGCGAACGACGTCGCCGCGGAGCTGCTTCCCGAGGGCGGTGACTACCGCCACCACCGCGGCGGCGAGGACAACGGCGACGCCCACCTGAAGAACCTGCTGGTCCACCAGCAGGTCGTGCTCCCGGTCACCGACGGGCGCCTCGACCTGGGGCCGTGGCAGCAGGTGTTCTATACGGAGTTCGACGGCCGCCGGCCGAAGCGCCTCGTGATCAAGGTTCTCGGAGAGTAGGAGGAGGCGAGATGGCAGAGGTCGTTCACATCGACGGCGGCCCGGCGGAGGCGAAGATCCGCAGCCCGGTCGGAGTCGCGGTCCTGAGCCTGATCACGCTCGGGATCTACGCCCTGTACTGGTGGTACCAGGTGAACCGCGAGATGGCCGACCTGGGGAAGTCGCGCCGGGTCGAGGGGCTCGGCGACAGCCCGCTCACCTCACTGCTGGCGTGGTTTCCCTTCGGGCTCTTGATCGTCCCCGCGCTGGTCTCGCTCTACAACGGCGTCCACCGGATGAAGTACGCGCAGGAGCTGACCACGGGTCGCACTCCGACGCTGAACGGGTGGATCGTCGTGATCCTGTACGTGTTCGTGCTCCACATCGTCGCCTTCGGCTACATGCAGGCGGAGCTGAACAAGGCGTGGCGCGCGCAGCCGTCGGGATCGCTGCCGCCGGGCGAGAGGCAGCCGGCCCAACCGCGATCGCAGCAGCCGACCGCGTAGAGGCGGAAGGGCCCGGCCGAAGCCGGGCCCTTCCGTAGACGGCTCAGCGCGGCAGACGCTCAGCCGGTCGCGACGACGCTCAGCGAGCGATCCTCGATCTCGGTGTCAGCGACGCCGGCCTCGTTGCACTCCGCGAGCACGGTGTGCGTGCCGGCACCCAGAGTGCGGCTCTGGGTCAGCGGCAGCGTCCCCACCGGATCGATAGATGTGCCATCCGCGAGCAGGGTCGACTGGCGAGCTCCGTCGGTGCCCGCGATGCTGAGGTTGCAGTTGATCCTGTTCTCGACGCCGTCGTCACCGGTCGCCTCGATCGATGCGACCGCGGTCACCGTCTTCGTCGACGGAATCGTGATCCCCTTCGACAGCACGGTCTGATTCCCGGGGTTCAGTTCGACCGGGCTCGTGCGGAGATCGGACGCCGACGCGGTCTGGAACGCCGACGCGCTCTGTCCGCCGAGCTGCGACGCATTGGCCGCGCTGGCCGCGCTTCCGACCGTGGCGCCGCCGATGTTGGCGTCGAAGTACCTTGTTGCTTCCTTCTTTGCGATCTTCTTCGTCTGCTTCTTGCTGACGCTGGTCGTCGCGGTCGGGCCGGCGATCGCCGTTCCGGCCAGGGCCGCCACCAGCGCCACCGCGGCGACCACAATCGTCGGCGATGGCCCCGCTGCTCTGACTCGCTTCATCATGTCGCTCCTTTCCCCTTGTCAGGGGTCGGTTGCCCGGGAGATCCTCCCCCCCGCGTTGTCCCATCCATGCGCCTGTGCTCGGTGAGACTAATCCCCGCCGAACCCAGGGCATCATCGCCCGAAGGTCGGAGCCGACCTTCTCGACGGGTGGCTCTTGCCTTCCTCCCGGAGGCGGTTGAAGTCCAAGCTTCCGCGCACCGCCTCCGGGAAGCTGCTCCGCCGCGCCCTGCGATGAGGCGAACTCGAACTGCTTCGGGACCTTGTGGCGGGCGCGGTCGGTGGACGCTGCCCTGCGGAGACGAGAAGGGGCCCGACCGAAGCCGGGCCCCTTCCGTCACGGACTCCGCCGAGCCGGGGTCGTCCTAGCCGGTCGCGACGACGCTCAGCGCGCGGTCGGTGACCTCCACGTCGGGAGGGCCGGTGACATCCTGGACGCACCTGACCAGCACGGTGTGCGTGCCGGCGCCCAGGGTGCGGCTTTGCGTGACCGGCAACGTGTCGTGGTCGCCGTCCCCGTCCAGGTCGATGGTCGACGAGATGCCGCCAACCCCCGCGATCCGCGAGAAGCACTCGAGCGAGCTGGTGCCCCCGCCGTCGTTGGTCGTCCGCACCGTTGCGAACGCCGTCACCGTCTTCGTGGACGGCAGAGTGATCGTCGTCGTGAGCACGTTTTCGCCCCCGGTACCCGGGAACGTCGCGTCCCCGGCCGTGGTCGATGCCGCGCCCGTGCGGAACGCCGACGGGCTCTGACCGCCGAGCTGCGACGCGTTGGCGGCGCTGTCCGCGTTCGTGGCGCTAGCCGCGCTCGCGACCGACGCGCCGCCGATGTTGGCGTCGAAGTACTTCGCCGCCTCCTTCTTTGCGGTCTTCTTCACCGACTTCTTGCTGATGCTGGTCGTCGCGCTCGGGCCGGCGATCGCCGTGCCCGCCAGCGCCGCCACCAGCGCCACCACCGCAACCACGATCGCAGGCGATGGACGCGCCATCTTCGCTGTCTCGCTCATCCCTGTTCCTTTCTGATTCGGACTACTTGTCGCCGATCCAGGGCATCATCGAGCGGAGGTCCGAGCCGACCTTCTCGACCTGGTGGCTCTTGCCCTCCTCGCGCATGCGCTGGAAGTTCTCCTGGCCGGCGCGGTTCTCCGCGATCCACTCCCTCGCGAACTCGCCCGACTGGATGTCCGCGAGGATCTGCTTCATCGCCTCGCGGGTCTCGTCGCCGATCACCCGCGGCCCGCGGGTCATGTCGCCGTACTCGGCGGTGTTCGAGATCGAGTCGCGCATCCCGGTGATCCCCCCCTCGTACATCAAATCCACGATCAGCTTCAGCTCGTGCAGGCACTCGAAGTACGCCAGGCGCGGGTCGTACCCCGCCTCGGTCAGGGTCTCGTAGCCCGCGCGGACGAGCTCGGTGACGCCGCCGCACAGGACCGACTGCTCTCCGAACAGGTCGGTCTCGCACTCGTCCTTGAACGTGGTCTCGATCACCCCGGCGCGGGTGCCGCCGATCCCCTTCGCGTACGCGAGCACGAGGTCGTGTGCGTTGCCGGTCGCATCCTGGTGGATCGCGATCAGGCACGGCACCCCGCGTCCCTCCTCGAACTGGCGCCGGACGAGGTGGCCGGGGCCCTTCGGGGCGATCATCCCCACGTCGACGCCCGGAGGCGGCTTGATCTCGTCGTAGTGGATCGTGAAGCCGTGCGCGAACAGAAGCAGCTTGCCCTCCGCGATCCCGTCGCGGATCTCGGCGTCCCACACCTCGGCCTGGCGCTCGTCCGGGAGCAGGATCATCACCGCGTCGCCCTCGCTCGCCGCGTCGGCGATGTCGAGCACCGTCAACCCCTCCGCTTCGGCCTTGGCGCGGCTGGAGGAGTCGGGGCGGAGGCCGACGACGACCTCGACGCCGGAGTCCTTCAGGTTCAGCGCGTGGGCATGGCCCTGCGAGCCGTATCCGATGATCGCGACCGTCTTCCCCTCGAGCAACGAGAGATCGGCGTCGTCGTCGTAGAAGATGTCCTTTTCCTCGCCGGGCACCGGGCAGGCGATGCTAGTGGATTCACCGCAGCTCGCGGCGGAGCAGCTTGCCGGAGGCTGTCCGCGGGAGCTCTGACGCGAACTCGAACCGCTTCGGGACCTTGTGGCGCGAGAGGGAGTCGGCGCAGTGCGTGCGGAGGTCCTCCTCGGTCGGCTTCGCGCCGTCGTTCAGCACCACGACCGCGGTCACCGACTGCTGCCACTCAGGGTCGGGGCGCGGGATCGCGGCGGCGTCGGCGACCGCCGGATGCGCGAGCAGCACCCGCTCCACCTCGGAGGGAACGACGTTCTCCCCCCCGGTGACGATCAGGTCGTCGATCCGGTCCTCGACGTACAGGAACCCGTCCTCGTCGATCCGGCCCAGGTCGCCCGTGTGCAGCCACCCATCCTCGTCCGCGCACCCGGGGGCGACCGTCGGGCCCTGGACGCAGATCTCGCCGTCATGGATCCGCAGGTGCGTCGTCAGCAGCGGGCGGCCCGCGGAGCCGAGCTTTCGGTGCGCCTCGCCGGGCTCGAGCGTCGTCACCTGTGACGCCGCCTCGGTGAGGCCGTAGGTCTGGACCACCTCCGCTCCCCGCCCCGTGGCCTCCTCGATCACCTCGACCGGGACCGGCCCGCCCCCGAGCAGGATCGCCCGCGGGCCGGAGAGGTCCACCCCGGCGTCGAGGAGGCGGATCAGCATCGTCGGGACGAGCGACACGAGCGTGACGCCGTCGGAGCGCAGCGAGGCCGCGACCGCGTCGACGTCGAAGCCGTCGTGGAGCACCGCCCCGGTGCCGTAGATCACCGAGCGCATCAGGATCGACAGCCCGCCGACGTGGTTCAGCGGCAGGCAGCAGAGCCATCGATCGGACGGGTCGACGCCGACCTTGAACGCCGACCCGACCGCGCTCCACAGGTGGTTGCCGTACGTGAGACCGACCGCGCGCGCGGCCGCGGTCGTACCGCTGGTCATCACCTGGCAGTGGATCGCGTCGAGGTCGTGCTCGCCGAGCAGGGGCAGATCGGCCTCCGGGCCCGCCGCGTCGCGGGGGTCGGAGACGACGAGCGCGGGACCGACGCGCTCGATCTCCGCCTCGCGCTCGGCGTCGGAGAGCGCGGTGCCGAGTGGGTGAACGACGGCGCCGAGCTTGATCAGGGCGTGGAGCGCTATTGCGTACTCGGCGCCGGCCGGCAGCTCGAGCACCACAGCAGCCCCGCGTCGAACCCCTCGCCCGGCGAGCCGCCGTGCGGCTCGGCTCGCCTCCGCCTCGAGCTCCGTGTAGCTCAGGGTCGCTTCCCCGGCCACCAGGGCCGTGCGGTCCGGGCTGGTCAGGGCGCGCTGGGCGAGCCAGTTGTCGAGTAGCACTGTTTGTGAGGGGTCGGCGGGCCTACGGCTATCGTTGCAGCGCATTCTTGCGGCCCGGGCGCCATGCCGGGGCCCCGAAGGGCAGCCAGCGCAAATGCCTACTCCACACAAGGACGCCCCGCCCGAGGACGAGCTGTACGCGCCGATCGAGTGGCGCCCCGCGGCCGAGTTCGAGGACGTCCGCTACGAGAGGGCCGAGTCGATCGCCCGGATCACGATCGACCGCCCGGAGGTCCGGAACGCGTTCCGCCCGCAGACGCTTCGCGAGCTCCGCGCCGCGTTCGACCTCGCGCGCGACGACCTCGAGGCGGCGACGATCGTCTTCACCGGGTCGGGGACGGAGGCGTTCTGCTCCGGCGGCGACCAGCGGATCCGCGGCGACGACGGGTACATCGGCGACGACGAGGTCGCGAAGGAGGGCGTCGGACGCCTCGACGTGGGCGATCTGCACGTGCAGATCCGCCGCCTGCCGAAGCCGGTGGTCGCGGCGGTCGCCGGGTTCGCGGTCGGCGGCGGCCACATCCTGCACCTCGTGTGCGACCTGACGATCGCCGCCGACAACGCGCAGTTCGGCCAGACCGGTCCGCGGGTGGGGAGCTTCGACGGCGGGTTCGGAGCCGGGTTGCTGGCGCGGCAGGTGGGAGCGAAGCGCGCGAAGGAGATCTGGTTCCTGTGCCGGCTTTACGACGCCGGCGAGGCCCTCGACATGGGGCTGGTGAACGCCGTCGTCCCCGTGGACGAGCTGGAGCGCGAGACGGTCCGGTGGTGCCGGGAGATGGCCGCCCTGTCGCCGCTCTCGCTGCGGCTGCTGAAGGCGAGCTTCAACGCCGCCGAGGATGGCCTCACCGGCCTGCAGCAACTCTCCCACGACGCGACGCTGCTGTTCTACATGAGCGAGGAGGGCCAGGAGGGCCGCAACGCCTACGTCGAGGGCCGCCGCCCCGACTTCTCGAAGTTCCCCAAGCGACCTTGAATCCCCGGATCTGGCTCGTCGCATCCAGGCCGCGGACGTTGCCGGCGGCGGTGGCGCCGGTTCTCGTCGGAACGGCGGCGGCGGTCGAGGCGACGGACGATCTCCGGGTGGGCGCGTTGATCGCGGCGCTGATCGGCTCGATCTTCATCCAGATCGGGACCAACCTCGCGAACGACTACTCGGACGCGAAGCGGGGCGCTGACTCGGTCGACCGCCTCGGCCCCGTGCGGGTTACGTCGTCCGGGCTGGTTGCGCCGCGGCGGGTCCTGGTCGCGACCTGGATCGCTTTCGGCATCGCGGTCGCGGCCGGCCTGTATCTCGTGTGGGTTGCCGGGCCCGTGATCCTCGCGATCGGGATCGTCTCGATCCTCGCCGGAGTCCTGTACACCGGCGGCCCGCGCCCGTACGGGTACGCGGGGCTCGGAGAGGCGTTCGTGTTCATCTTCTTCGGGCTCGTGGCGGTGAACGGCTCCTACTACGTCCAGGTGGAGGAGCTCGCGTGGCTGCCGTTCGCACTCTCGATCCCGGTCGGGCTGCTGGCGACGGCGATCCTCGTCGTGAACAACGTCCGCGACATCGACACCGACAGGCGCGCGGGCAAGATGACGCTCGCGGTGCGGCTGGGACGGGACCGCGCACGCGGCCTGTACGCGGCGCTGCTCGTGGGCGCGTTCGTCGCTCTCCCCGCCGGGCTCGCGGCGACAGGAGGCCCGGCGTGGGCGCTGATCGCGCTCGCCTCCGCCCCGCTCGCGGTCCGCCCCGCGCGCGCCGTCCGCACGCGGACGGACGGCCCGGCGCTGAACGGCGCGCTCGCGGGCACCGGCGCGCTGCTCGGAGCATTCAGCCTCCTGCTGACCGCCGGGCTGCTGATCGCCGCCGCGTGATGAAGATCGAGAGCGCCGAGGTCGTCCCGCTCGCGCTCCCGTTTCGAGAGCCGTACGTGACGGCGCGGGGTCGGCTCGAGGAGCGCGAGATGTTCCTCCTGCGGCTGCGCACCGACGCCGGGATCGAGGGACTCGGGGAGGCGGTGCCGCTGACGCTCCGAGGCGGCGGCGACCCGAGACGCGTCGAGCGGCGCCTGAGGCGCGCGGCGATCCGGCTCGCGCGCGCCGACGTCTCCGACTTCGAGGGCGAGGAGCCGCTTCGCGCGGCGATCGACGCCGTCGTGCACGCTTCCGCGGGGCGCCGCCTGCCCTCTCCCGCGGCGGCGGCGATCGAGATGGCGTTGTTCGATCTCGCGGCGAAGGCGGTCCGGGAGCCGCTGTGGCACCTGCTGGGCGCCGATGCGGGCGACCCGCTGCGCTGCAACGCCACCCTCGTCGCCGGGTCCCCGGACGAGGTCGCCGCGGGCGCTCGCGAGTGGGCCGAGCTCGGCTTTGAGAGCTTCAAGCTGAAGCTCGGTATCGGTGAGGACCTGCGCCAGGTGGCCGCGGTCCGCGAAGCGGTCGGCGCCGAGGCCCGGATCAGGGTCGACGCCAACGCGAGCTGGAGCCGCGACGACGCGATCGCCGTCCTGCGGGAGCTCGAGCCGCTGGACGTGGAGCTGGCGGAGCAGCCCGTCGCGAGCCTGCGCGACATGGCGGCGGTCGCCGATGCGACATCGATCGCGATCGCCGCCGACGAGAGCGTGACGACGTCGAAGGAGGCGGCGCGAGCGGTGCGGTCGGGCGCGTGCGAGCTCGCGACCGTGAAGCTCGCGAAGGTGGGTGGGATCGGCGCTGCGGCCGGGGTTGCGAAGCACGTCCCCGTGTATATGTCGAGCGCGCTCGACGGGCCGCTCGGGATCGCCGCCGCCGCACACGCCGCCGAGGCGATCTACCGCGACAGCGTCGATCCAGGCCTCGCCCACGGGCTCGCGACGCAGCTCCTGTTCGACGACACCTACGCCTCCCGAGCGTGCGAGCTGCGCGGCGGCGAGCTCCACCTCCCCGGCGCGCCCGGTCTCGGCGTCGAAGTGGATGAGGCGGCCCTGGAGCGACTGCGCCGCGAGTAGCGTGTCGCCCGTGGACCCGACCAACCGCAACACGGCGCTCGCCTCCGCGATCGCCGAGGAGCTCGCCCGGTGCGGCGTCCGGCGGGCCGCGATCGCGCCCGGTTCGCGCTCCTCCCCGCTCGCGCTGGCGCTGTGGCGCCAGCCCGGGATCGAGGCGACGGTGATCGTCGACGAGCGGTGCGCGGGGTTCTTCGCGCTCGGCGCCGCGCAGGCCGAGGGCGTTCCGGCGGTCGTCGTCTGCACCTCGGGGTCGGCGGCGGCCAACCTCCACCCCGCCGTCGTCGAGGCCGACGAGGCCCGGGTGCCGCTGATCGCTCTCACCGCGGACCGCCCGCCCGAGCTGCGCGGGATCGGCGCCGGGCAGACGATCGACCAGCTGAAGCTGTACGGCTCGGCCGTGCGGTGGTTCTGCGAGCTGGGAAGCCACGACGCCGACGACGCCGGTCTGGTCCACTTCCGCACCGTCGCCTGCCGCGCGTACGCGGCCGCCCGGGGCGAGCCGCGGCCGGGCCCCGTGCATCTGAACGTCCCGTGGCGCGAGCCGCTCGCGCCCGAGCCGCGCGTCGGCGACGTGACCGCGACGTCCCGGCTCGCGCTCGAGGGGCGCGGCGACTCCCCGCTGACCGCGGTGACGCCGCCCGCCCACGTCCCCGAGCCCGGGCTGCTAGACGAGCTCGCCGAGCGGATCTCCGGTGAGCCGCGCGGGTTGATCCTCGCCGGCCGCCAGCCCGATCCGACGATCGCCGACACCGTCGCCGCTCTCGCTGCGAACAGCGGGTATCCGATCCTCGCCGAGCCCACCTCGCAGATCCGCCTCGGTCCTCACGACCGCAGCCACGTGGGGTGGGCCTACGACGCGCTCGCCCGCGCGCGTTCCGAGGAGCTCGCGCCCGGGCTGGTCGTCCGGTTCGGAGACATGCCGACCTCGAAGCCGCTGCGCCAATGGCTCGCCGGACTGGAGGGGATGCGGCAGATCGTCGTCGACCCGACGGGCGCCTGGAACGAGCCCACCCGACTCGCCGAGACGATCGTGCGCGCGAGCCCCACCGCGCTCGCCACCGCGCTCGCGGATCGGCTCACGCCCCCGGATCCCGGCGCCTGGACCGAGAGCTGGCTCGGCGGCGCGGCCGCCGCCGGGGCCGCGATCGAGGCGGCGCTCGAACAGCTCGACCGGCCGACCGAGCCGGGCCTGCACGCCGCCCTCGGCCGCCTGTATGCGGACGGCGATCTCGTGTACACGGCGTCGAGCATGCCGATCCGCGACCAGGAGCAGTTCGTCGCGCCCGCCGCGGCGAGGGTGCGGTTCCTGTGCAACCGGGGCGCGAACGGGATCGACGGGCTCC
>Ga0214473_10001533_pt1 | contig 30221 bp, 29 predicted proteins | sample RVTome_7_FD_203509 | JGI IMG/M metagenome (GOLD analysis project Ga0214473, IMG submission 203509) | Soil microbial communities from uranium-contaminated site in the Upper Colorado River Basin, Wyoming, United States - RVT98D197 | ecosystem: Environmental > Terrestrial > Soil > Contaminated >...
CTTGGAAAGATTATGTTCTTTCCTGGATTCTGCGAGCCGACGAATTTCCGTTCGTACTTATCAGATACGAGGATCTGCTCAAAGATCCGCAAGAACTTGAGCTTGCACTTTTCAAACTTGGACTTGAGTATTCTAGACGAAACATCACTACTGCATATATTCGACAAAGATTTGACAATAGAGTTCGAGATATAAAAGAGCATGGTGATAATTACAAATTAGGAAAGTCTCTTAATCTTCATCTAATGCACAAAGGAGTTGCTGGAGAATGGCGTTCTCATTTCGAGCCCAAAGATGCCGAACTTTCAGAGAAAGTGTTCGGAGAGCTATTAAGATTATTGCATTATACGAAAGATTCGTCATGGGTTAAGAAATGGAGTTAGAATGAAAGCGCCAATCGTGACCGTTTATGCGAACGATAAAAGTCTTTGGCTTTTGAACGGATTTCAGTATTTATTCCGCAAGTATTGGTCTCCGGAAGAGCCTGTTAGAGTAGTAGGATATTCTCCGCCGAGAAATGGAGACTTACCGAGTAATTTCTCCTTCCACAGCATAGCTAAGAGAAATTATCCAGCAACTGAGTGGAGTAGCGGTGTTCTACAAAGCTTGGATAAATTCATTGAAAATGGGGAGGAATTTTTCATCATGATGTTAGAGGATTTTTGGCTGAATGCTCCTGCGAATATAGAGATAATAAATAAACTCGTGCAGTATCTTAACGATCAGCCCCGAAATATCCTACGAATGGATCTAACTGCCGACCGCTGCCAGCACAAGCGATTTATAGTAGGAAGTGAAGATCTGGGAAATTGCACAGTCATAAGAACTAGCGCAGATGCACCGTATCAAATGTCATTTCAAGCTGCTATTTGGAATATTTCTCTTCTGCGAGCCGTGCTTCGACCGTATGAAGATCCGTGGACTTCAGAGATTCAGGGAACTGCTAGATTGAAAACAGCGGATGAAGAATACGTGGTTTTGGGAACTATCAATAATCCTCTAAAATATCAACCTGTATACAGATCCAAACGAGTGTCTCTTGACATTTCGAAGTTATCTGAAGAAGATCAACAAGTGATTGTACGGAGAGGATGGGTCTAATGGGTGCTATTCACAAAGGAGTTTCTCCAGATCTTGCAGAATATATGCGGGATGAATATAATCTTAATACTTTTGTAGAGACTGGAACATACGTTGGAAGAACTGCGCTGTGGGCTTCGAGCAGATTCAAGATGGTTTATACTATTGAGAGTGACTCTGACATTTATTTCAGAGCTCAAAAAGTTCTTGGCGGCATTAGGAACGTAAAACTGTTCATGGGTCTTAGTCAAGATATGCTTCCAATTGTTATGAACATGTTTACTGGATTGGCTCTTGTTTGGCTTGATGCTCATTGGAGTAAAGATCTGGGTTATGAAAAATTTCCTGAGGTTATATGTCCTGTTCTTCAGGAAATTGAAGCATTCAGTAAAGATCCTAGGCGGCATGTAATTCTTATAGACGATTTGCGTCTCTTTAGCGGTAAGCATGGATGGCCGACGGTTACTCAACTTGAAGAACAATTGAAGAAAGCTGGCAAAGAGGTTTCTTACGAAGAAGATGTCATAGTAGCCGTTCCCAATGACTAAAAAAGACAAACAAGGAGTTCCTATTATAGTCTTGGGGATGCACAGATCAGGAACCTCATTGGTTGCTGGATTGTTGCACCGTATTGGCGTATCCATGGGTACAAGATTATTGCCAGCAGATCAGTTCAATCCTGGAGGTTATTTTGAGGACGAGGACTTTTTATGGATAAATAAGGGAATTTTGGAGAATGCTGGAGGAATCTGGTATGATCCTCCGTCGCTGGAGAAAGTACAGAAATCTCAAAAAAAGTTTCTAAAAGCTTTGAAGACAACTATAGCTTCCAAGAGAGCATATGCAGGAACAAGAGCCTGGGGCTGGAAAGATCCGAGAAATTGCTTGACTTGTTGGACTTTTTGGGAATTTGTTCCGGATGCCAGGTACATTGTTGTTATTCGTAATCCTGATAGCATATGCAAATCTCTTTTGAAAGCTTATGGAAATAAAACAAACTGGAAAAAATTGGTGGATTTGTACTACAAATCTGTAGATGATTTTCTAACATCTCACGCCAACATGTCCATAAATGTTATTTATGAAGAACTTGTAAACAGAAAGTATGCGGAAGAATCTGTCGTAAATATTTTATATCTCGCAGGTCGCAAGGAATCTGATCTTCCTGCAGCTTTGAAGACTATTAAGTTCAGATAAAAAGTTGACCTTGCATTAGACCTAATTATGCGGTATAATGAGGTTTAGAGATATTATTATGCCATACTCAGGACCTAATGACTCCAGAATTCCTTCCAATGTACCTGCTGGAAAGAAAGCTCAGTGGGTTAAAGTTTGGAATAGCTCGTATAAATCATGTATTAGCGACGGTGGATCTGCAGGAACTTGCGAGACCAAGGCATTCAAAATGGCGAATGGCGTCATAAAAGGCAAAAATAAAAGCAAGAGGAGTGATCCTATGAAGAATGGAATTCTCAGCATCTTCGGAGAATTTACTAAGGGACTAAAAGACATAGTTCAAGCATTTCAGCAACGAGCAGTTAGCATCAGCGGCATAGGAAATGCAGTTTTTGAGGAGTTTTATAATCAGGGTGCATATCTGAGCGATATCTATTTTGAAAATGGTGGTCTGTTCGCCGTTGCAAGTCAGGGTGGTAAGTTATTCCGATCAACACTAACGATCGACGATAACGGAGATGTTACCGTCGGTGATATGCAGGAGGTCGTAGTAAAATTTGATAATGTAAACAGATCTACTTTTCGAACAACTAAAGAAGGTAAAGTTCAGATGCTGGCTATTTCTGCTACCAGCGTGATAAATAAAGAGGGGGAAATAGATTCGAGGTCATTATTTGACTCAATGGCAGATTTCATGCGCAGAACTCAAAAGCGCATTCCGAGAACATTGTTTCATGAAGGAACTCAATTTAGAACAGGCGACGTAATCTGGATGGCTAGAGACGAAAATGTCTTAGTCTCTCTAACAGAGTTCGATGATTCCGAGATTGCTCAGCGAGAAATCAAGTCTCGCGAAAGTGATCCAGATTTCTGGGGAGACAGCATTGAGTATGATCCTGTAGGAAATCCTGAATTTTGGAATGTAGATGACGGAATCACTATTCCAGTCTACAATGCAGCCATCCCGCTCGCAATATCTACTGTTCGTTCTGATAGAGCCTGTTCATTGTACGCTAACCGATTTTCGCTCAAAAGGCAGGAGGTAAACCGCATGACTCTACGAGATTCTGATCACGAAGCACTTGTCAAGTTATTTGATGGCGATGCAGAGCAAGCAGATGAGTGGCTCAAAACCAACGTCTCTCCGGTAAACCGTGAGATTACCGAATCCGGTCAGATCACTCGCGATGTGGAGGGGGATGACAACCCCGTTCCGGAAGATACAGACGAAGAATTGGAAGAGGAAGCAGTTGAGGAAATTGTTGAGGGGTCTGGAGAAGCTGTGGCTAGTGCAGAAGAGTCTGTGGCTGCTGAAGCTTTAGTCCTAGAATTTACAGACGAGATGGCTCAGCAGGTTTCTGAAACTGTTGTCAAGTCCGGTGTCTTCACTGAATTCCGAGATGGCATCACTGCACTCGTTACGGAGATCAAAGATTCTGTTAGTCAGTTGTCCACAACTGTAGCAGATCTGCAAGCTGCCTCAGTTGCCAGGGCGAAGGACATTCAGGAGCTGAAGAAATCTGATGCTGAAAAGAAAAGAGTGTGGCTCGAAGACGCTCCTCGGAATCAGCAGCGAGTTTCTGTAACATATCGACCGAGCCAAAGTGCCTCTACTGCGGAGATCAACAAGCGGTCAATGGAGGAGATGGCTCAGGAAACTTTAGCCAATATCAAGCAATAACTCTACTATCATCTTGGACTATTAGAATCAATTTTTAGGAGGAATAATTATGCCAGACGATCTTGTTGTGTCAGATTTAGCTACGATTTACGGTTGCTGCGGACTGTTTGACCTGTGTTCCGACGCTGACCTGATGTCCTTGTCCTTTGAGGGTCAACAGCCCTTCTTGGACTGGATTGGCTGGGAGCGAACAAAGGTCTGCATTATCAAGAAAAACTTCATCACCTGGGTGCGTCCTGCTCTGAATATTTCAGGAAATCGCTCGGTTGGTTATGTTGCAGATCCCTGCGGTCCTTCCAATGGTGTTCGGTGGGGTGAGTGTGACTTCACCCTCGAAGATTTCTCTCTTATCCGCCGACACGGTCCTACCAGAAACGCTACTCGCAACGACGTGAAATACTGCGAAATGCAGCCTCGTTATCGGTTAGATGGTACGCCGATTACGAGCGACGCCGAATTCGATATGCGCCTGACCGTTGAAGGCATGATTCAAGATCTTAAGCTCATGCTAGTCAATGGAAATAACACTATTCCTGGTCAGTTTGACGGTCTTCAGCGATTGGTTGCGACTGGCTACACCGACTCCAAAGGTCGGCGCTGCGCTTCCATGGACTCAATCGTTATTGACTGGAATAGCAACGGTATGGATGGAGGCGCTGGCATTACGATCAATGGCGTTCCAATGGCAATTGGATACAACTTCATTGATGTCTTGCTCGGTGCTTTCCGACGTGTGCGCGATCGCATCTTGATGGCTCCGCAGTTAGCTGCTCAGGGAATGAGTGTTGGCGATATGGTTCTGGTTGCCCCTACCTTCTTGCTGCGCTGCATTCTGGATGCCTTTACCTGCTGGTCGGTATGCCCTGGTCAGCAGTACAACGAGACTAATCTGAACACGTATGAAGCCCGGACTTTCCGAAATGGTTTGAACGGTGGCATGTTCCAGGCTGGTAAGATCTTTCTTGATACCTTCGAGATTCCCCTGATCGCGTATGACTGGGGCATGATCAATGGTCCGACTCGAGCAGATGCTTATCTGTTGACCGGTCGCGTCGGTGCTGTCAAGACGATCTCTGGTCAGTATAACGATTTGACCGGTGTTCCGACTGGTTATCCTGAAGCAGGGTACTCCTCAACTGACGGTGGTAGGCTTTTGACCTGGCTGGAGCAGGATAAAACCTGCGTCTATCGCGAAGTTGAAATGCAACCTCGGCTTCTGATGTGGGCTCCCTGGGCTCAGGTAAGATTCCAGGATGTTGCTTGCCACAGTCCGTTCGGTCCTCTGTCGCATGACCCGTTCGAGACCTCCTTCTTCCCGGAGAGCTCGTTCTTCCCGGCGGTCTGCCCGTAGGTTTCTCCTTTTCTCCTGCTGGAGGGGAGTGGCTACTGCTCCCCTCCAGCCTCCTGTGGAGAGTGTTCGTGGATATCACAGTTATCGTTCCATTCTTCGAGGGACATGGCACGATAAAAGAACTTATAAAAACGATACCGACAGAATTTCCAGTAATTGTCGTAGATGATGTAAGCACGAAAAGGTTTGAGTCAAAAGATCAACGGGTCAAAGTTTTTCGACTGGATAAGAAGGGTTATTTCTCCGGAGCGGTAAACTTCGGAATTCAGCAATGCTCTACAGATGTTCTTGTATTAAATCAAGATGTAGAGTTTAGAGGTCGTGAAGCTTTTGATCTAATCGCACATTACAAAGATGAATATGCTCTTATCGGAGAGGCTGTCTCTGGAAATCATCCAGCATGGTCAATGGGATATGTTCATGGATCATTCATGTTCATGCGTAGGGATGCTGTTCAGAAGGTTGGTCTTCTAGACGGGAAAAATTATCCTCTTTGGGGATCTACTTGTGAATGGCAGCTCAGAGCTTGCAGAAAAGGCTTCAAAGCCCTTCCTGTTAGACCGATTCCTGGAATGATTCACAAGCGAAAAGGCAATTACGGGTCATCGATACAAAAGTTACTGCAAGATGATCCTGCGCATAAGGAATGGTTTATCCGAACTCCGCCGTTAGTTTCAGTGATTGTTCCGTCATACAATCATGGAAAATATTTACCAGAGCTTATAAACTCTCTTACCGGCGGAAATACTGAGCTAGGACATATGCCTGGGCAGACATTTCAGTCTTTTGATGTGATCATTGCTGATGATTGCTCAACTGACGATACCCAAGAGATTATGCGAGATTTGGCAGATCCTTGGAAGGGCATAAAATATGTTCGTACTAGAGTAAACAGTGGAACGTCAGCAGCGTGTAATTTGGCGATTGAAGCATCGAATTCTAAATACATCGCCAGAATCGACGCCGACGACATGAGAGACACTAATTCTCTTGAAATTATGCTTGATGTTCAGTTGGCTAATCCTCATTCATTCGTTTATGACGATGTTCAGTTATTTACACCGAATGGACTAATAGCGAAAATATGGAGGATGAGAGATTACAACTTTGACGAACTTATCGAAAAGAATTTTATTCATGCCGGAATCATGTTTCCAAGGCAAGCTTGGATTGAGGCTGGAAAATATCCTGAAGAAATGCGGCATGGTAGAGATGATTGGGCGTTCAATATTGCTCTAGGTCTAAACGGTTGGTGCGGGATTCATCTGGAGAATCCAGGATATTTGTACAGACGACATGATAATAACAGAACTTTACGGAATACGAATCCGGTTGATCGTGCTGAATTCAAGCGAAAAATTATGTCTCTATATCCAGAGGCATACAAGGAGGTAAGACCTATGGCTTGCTGTGGAGGATCAAGATCGAGTGTTATGCGGTCGGGGACTGTATGGAAAGCTAACGGGGGAGGTGCTTCTCCAGGACTTCCAGGTGCTGAAGGATTGATTCTTCTTGAGTACCAGGGATTGAACTACGGAAAAACCACTTATTTTGGACCGGCTACAGGGTCTGCCTATACGTTTAGTGCTAGGAATAAGCGGCAATGGGTAGATCCTCATGACATTCATTTCGAGCTCGCAAACGGAAAACAGATAGGTCTTTTGGATCTAACTGAGGGAAAAAAGGCTACATTCAAGCTTATTCCTAAATCCACCAAAGAATCTATGAAAAGAGCTGTTGCTATTTCTCATGAAGTAGCTTCTACAGAAGTTCCTGCTGAAATTGTTGAAGATATCTCGGATATCGGCATCTCGGAAGAAGTAGAGGAGAGTGGTTCTGCGATGAGCGATGAAATTGTGAATCCAGATGACAACTATTTTATTCGACTTACCGGAGTTGGTCTTACAACGTCTGTTCGCCTTCTCGATAGCGGATACGCGAGCATGAAGCAACTTGCAGAGGCGAATACAGAAGAATTGGCTGCTAAGATGGATTGGTCGGTAAGCAAGGCTAAACGAGTTCAGAAACAGGCTTCTACAAGGTAGAATAAACGTGAGTTCTGAAGGATGGTTTCTTATATTTGCTCTTGCGGTGTTTCGGCTTTCAGAGATCGTATCTCGAGATCTGATACTAGATTCAATCAGAAGATACATCGCCAGAAAAGCAGCCGAAGGAAGCAGGGTATGGACTGTATTGGCAAATTGGATCTACTGCCCCTTGTGTGTCGGTGTCTGGTTTTCCATCCCTGCTTCCTTCGTTTACGTATCAGCATTTCTGCACTCTATGGACTTTATCAAACTTGTAACAATCTGGCTTGGACTTTCAGGAGCGCAGTATATGTTGAGTAAGATAAGCATAAATCTGGATAATAACTGATGGTTGTAACGGTGCTTCTTTTATTGTATAATAAGGGTGTAACATACCTTTCGCCTAAATTGGAAGCGTATGGAAGCACACAGAAGGGCATGAATAGGGTATAGTTTATCATGACAGTATTTGGCACGCCGATACGTACGAGCGCAATATCTCTAGCCAGGTATGCAGAGATAATTAACTATACTGATTGTGCATTCTTTGGCGTTTCTCATCCTGGAAATGACAATTACGCTTGCCGTGAAATTTGGACTAAACCGCAACGTGACGATATGCAGTTTCATCTGTCAGAAGCGCAGTCCGAAATCGAGAAAGTTATTGGCTTCCCGTTGAGTCCGAAATGGTTTGCCGACGAGGTTCATCCGTTTCGTTCAAAGATACTTACAAAGATGACCAATGTTCTTGAGCTCGGAATTGAAGCAATTACTAATATTTCTCTGAATGCTACTGTTACGCTTACCAGCGATCCAGCAACCGTAACTATTGCGACTGCTCTTACGTCCGTAGAAGGTATCAAAATTTATTATCCAGGAACGGACGAAGAAATTTATCCGTCAAATATGGTGATTACTGGCGGCAATCTTGTCATATCTGTACCTAAATGCAGAATCGTTAAGTATACTCTTCTAGATAATCCGTCCAATGGTCTTTTGTATACTGATTCTATTTATCAGGACAAAGTGGACGTCAAAAGACGTTATACAGATCCGTCGGATCAGATAACTGTAGTCTGGCCTCATCAATGCAACCCCACTTGTTCTTCTACTGGATGTGTTAGATATATCGAGCCAGCTTGTGGAATAATTTTAGATCCAGAAATTGGCGAGATAACTTACGAGTTTGCTACTTATTCCAGTGAATCCTGGGTTAGAACTCACAGAATTTGTTGCAAGGGAGAACCGCAGAAGATAGAAATAAATTACAAAGCGGGAATGCAAGTTCTCGACCCCATAGCTGAGACAGCTATTATACGACTTGCACACTCCAAAATGCCATATCAACCATGTGGCTGCGATGCTATAATCAATATGTGGCGCAGAGATGCCACTATTCCGCAAATTTTAAGCGTAGAGCGATTGGAGTGTCCATTCGGTTTATCTAATGGAGCATGGATGGCTTGGAAATTCGCTGGTCAATTAGCAATTGAAAGGATGTCGGTATTCGGATGATCAGCGTTTATTTTGAGGAGATACTCTCTCCACCGTTCAATATCGGTGTGCTTCGTTTATACGTTCTAAATGAGGCTCGAAAGATTTCCACCGAGATGAAGAGAGACTTCGACCGAACAGTTAGCACTTGGGATCAAAAGCCAAGATTTTCTAAAGACGTAAATTTCGGTAAAGATAAATTAAGTATTGAAGTTGGTACAGATGATGTGAATTATCGCAGAGTATCCGAAGGAACTACTGGAAAACCTCGAGTTGCTCGTGGTTGGACAGGTGTTGGAGGAGCTAAAGCTATCAAGTTAGTTCCGTACATTCCTAAGACCGTTCCAGGTCAGATAGATGCAAGGGCTGGTGGAGAAGTAGAAGGCGGAACAATAGTCTATAGAGCATACACGCTGAATACTGGCGGAATAAAAGCACGAGGATTTGATGAGCTTATCCAAGAGATTTGGGAACCAAAATTTGCTGAAAGACTTCAAGTAGCTTTGGATGCTGCTGCGGTAAGCACAGGATTTGCTTTCTGAGGGCTTAATGGACCAATACGACATCAATGTTCCTGTAAAAATTATCAGAAACAAAGGCTTCGTATCTTTAGTTGAGTGGTTAGATACGGAAAGATTTCGACGAACCGTAGTTCCTAGAGAAGAGGTTCGTGAAGATGGTAGAGGTAAAGCTTTTGTTTCGCAAAGTTCTCTCGATATGGGAATTCCATACGGTGTTAGCTGGGAGCAGAGATTGAAAGGATCCTACGTTATCGCCGGAAGCGTTATTGCTGAGCAATTGGAGGTATCTGGAATATGGACTAAAGAAGACTATGATAAGAATCCTAGAGCTGTTCACGAGGCTGTTCTCGGAGCCGCACGAGAAATTTTGAACGATCTTTATTCTACGTCTAGAGCTATCCCTAAACAGGAGGAATAATTATGGCGACTAATTTATTGGCAGGACAATCATCTTTGTGGATTCAGCCTGACGGTCCTAATACTGAGCCTAAGTATCTTGGCTGTCACAGTGTTGGCGACATTACCGAGCCGTTCGGCGATGAAACTTTGCTGTACTGCCCTGATCCTGCGCAAGCTGGCAGATTTGTCGTGAAGAATAGCTTTACAGGCGAGCCTGGAGCTATTACGACCACAGTCGAAACCGATCTACGGAAAACTGCGGATTTGCTGGAAGATATTGGGAAGTGCGGCTTACCCATCTATCTTCATAAGGTATCCTGCGGACGCCGAGACGTTTTCACCAACTTCGACCGGACGTTTATACTCAATCCGGCGAAGGTCACCAGTCGCGGATTAGGTAATCTGGCTGCTCGCGATCCGGGGAATGAGAACGAGTCAACTCAGACCTTTGATCTTACTACGTTGCAGCTGATTCGTGCCTTCCCAATGGAAGCCAATCGTGTATCTATCGCTGACACTTCCAGCATTACCGGAATTGCTGTCTGCGGTGAGGAACGCTGTGAGGGTGACTGCGGTGCATCACAGAAAGTCAGTGATTACATCTATCTTGCCACTTTGGTTCCTCCCACGAGTGCTGCTGGATTTGCTCAGGTTCTGTATTCGATCAAGGGATCGACTTTTGTTGCGACCGCTGCTGATCCTTTCGCTGCCGGTGAAGATATCCGTGGCATCGTCTGCTTCCGTGTGGGTCGCGACACAATTCGTATCATGGTTGCTCGCGGTGAAACTGACGGCGGTAATCCTGCTGAGATTGCTTATAGCGATGATAATGGAGTTACTTGGACTAACGTAAACGTCGGCAGCACGAATGGTGAATACGTTGCCAATAGTCATGCTCTGTTTGCTCTTGATCGCTACCATATCTGGCTAGGCTCTAGCGGTGGACGGATTTATTTCTCGAGCAATGGCGGTACTTCCTGGACTGTTCAGGAAAACGCTGTAATCTCCGCTACTGCCATTCAGGGTGTCTCGTTCTCTTCCCCAGAAATGGGATTTGCTGTCTATGTCGGTGGTCAGGTTGCAAAGACGACTGATGGCTCAACCGTTGGCGCTTCCTGGTCGGCTACTGGAGCAGTTTCAGGATCCGCTGCTGCTCGCGACATTCATGCGATTTCTCCGTTCTTCGTCTGGGTTACTGGCACAGATGGGATGTTCTTCACTCATGATGCAGGAGATACCTGGGAACAGCGTGAGTCTCATGCAATCTTTGCGATTGACTTCCTTGACGAGCTTGAGGGTCTTGCTGTAGGTTCTGCAGTCAGCGGCAACATCTATCACACAATCGATGGAGGATATGACTGGCAACCGTTGGATCCCATTACCAATCAGGGTTTTCTAGACGTGCTATTCCTGACTTCGAAGTTGGGTTATGCGTCTGGTGCTGCCACTGGTGGTACTGGTATGCTGGCGAAAATTTTGCCAGAGGCATAAATGGAGAGTTCTTTCAAAGATATCTGCTGGAATGTATCCTGGGTCAACGGTGCATCGGGACTACTCTCCTCTCGACCCGTTGACTCAGGATAAGGAGAGTCGTTCATGGCAAAGAGATCAAAAAAGATTCTTCCTGCTTATAAGAAAGATACAAGCAGGGAGAAAAGTCGCGTATTTGAAGCAAGCAGTGGACTGAAAGTAATTCTCACCGGTCTGCCTCCGCTTACGCCCAATCGTCTTAACTCAGCTATTGAATATCCACAGAAACCAACCTATCAGATAGAGACTGCAACAGGAGACGTCGAGACCTACGAGCATGATCTCACAACTCTACAAAATGACGAGGACAAGAAGGCATGGGCTGATTATCTGGAAGCTCAAGATGCCGCAGAAACTCTTCTGACCGAGAAGCTTCTTTACGCCGTCCTTTTGGAATGCGTTACATTGCAGGATTATGACGACAGGTTTGCAAGGTGGAAGAAGAATCAGAAATTCATGGGGATTGATCTGTCTGAAGATGAAGATGAAAACAAGTTCTACTTCATGCAGACAGAAGTCTTTCACGATGCTGACGATATCGGCGAGATTTTGACGATTGTAATGAGCTTGACAGGTGTCTCGGTGGAGGACCTCGCAGAAGCGAGGAACTCATTTCCAAGTGAAGTGGAACCCGAGCCACAGTCCGGGAATGGGGACGCCGCTTGACGATTTAAAGATTCCGCAGAGTAACTGGGAATATTCTGAAATTCTTAGAGATTCGCTGACCGCTCTTTCCTGGGGATTGGACGTTGAAGATTTCTGGGCAATGCCATCTCAGAAGAGAGCTCTGTATATTGAAACTGTGGTCGTAAAGTCTCAGATGCAAGCTTTCGAGGACAAATTGACCTCAGACGAGATACGACGGCAGTCGGAGAATAAGTCACGTGGCTAGATCCATTGGTCTTACAGGAAGGATGGATATTTCGCAATTCAATGCGAATGTTCAATCCTTCATGAAGTCCATAAATGACATGAATAAGCAAGTCGCTCGAGTTGCGAAAGAATCGCAAGCTGGAGCGAGGTCTGCCGGAGAGGCTGCTGGAGTTCTTGGTGTAAATTGGCAGAGGGTAAAAGACATCATTACAGGTGTATTCGTAATTGATGTATTTCGGCAAATTAGTCGTGGACTTAAATCTTTAGCGGCAGAAGCTCTTGATGCTGCATCTCAATTTCAGATCCTAGATGTGCGCCTTCAATCAATTTTAGCTAGAGATTTTGCAAAGGAATTTGGGGGTACTGTAGGAGATGCCTTAGCAAAAGTAAAAGGAGAAGCTCAAGAACTTCTTATGTGGATTCGCAAGGTTGCGGTAACGACGCCATTTAGCGTTGAAACCTTAGCAAATGCGATTGCATATGGTCAAGCATTTGGATTCAATGCGGAGCAGGCAAAGCGACTTGCTATTGCCTCTGGTGAATTTACTGCCGGAATGGGCTTGACAAATGAGCATTTGACCCGAATCATTTATAACTTCGGTCAAATGCTGGCATCTGGCAGAGTACTCGGTCGCGAATTACGTGACCTTGCGAATAACTTTGTTCCCATTCGCGATATAACTCAGAAATTGGCTGATGAGGCAGGTATACCTTTTGACGAGATGAAGAAGGCAATGTCAGAAGGAAGAGTGTCTGCTGAACAATTTATCGGTGCATTTGTTCAGATTGCTGAAACAGATTTTGCAGGCGCAATGGAACGCATGTCTCGTACTATTCAAGGCGTTCGACAGAATATTTCGGACTTTATCCGAACTTTATTAGGTATTGAGCTTTTGGGTCCTGTACTTGGAGAAATTGCCGAAAGCGCCGCCTCTGCGCTCGACCGAGCATTCGAGCCAGATGTTCTTCGAGCATTCTTTACCATCGGTCAGACGTTGCTAATTTCCTTTAAACAAATTAGAGCAGCTTTATCAGGACTAGGGTTGTCGATTGCGGCATTTCTGGAGTCTCTAGGATTTGCAGCTCCTACTGCATTTGATTTTGCCAGAGCTATATTATTCATTTCTACTGCCGTATCTAAAGTTATATCTGCTCTGGGTAGAGGAATAGGAGCTTTCACTGGATTTGTAAATAGAATATCGGAGCAATTTGGTACTTCATTTACGCAACTGATACAACAGGCTGCTTCATGGGGCTTTAACATCATTCAGTCATTAGCTGCGGGAATGGCAAAAGCTCTTATTTACGTCGTTCAAGTTCTTACAGCTATTGCTAGATTATTTACGAAATGGCTAAAAGGATCCAGTCCTCCAAAGTTGCTTCCTGATCTTACTAAGTGGGGTACTCAGGCTATTAACTCGTGGCTTGAAGGTTGGACATCTGGCGATTTCGGCATCTTTAATGACATCGCTGGTACAGTTGCCAGTTTCCTTCGATCACTAGAAGGAAAAATACCTAAAGTTCAGATAATTCCTAGAATTATAGGAAGTAGAAAAGCAATTCAAGGAGCGATCGACGACATCAATAAATTTGGATCAGTTACCGAAAGCTCTTTGCATAAGATATTTAAAGCTCTAAAGATATCCTCAGAGCCGCTGAAAAATTTCATCAAAGAATCTTTAGAATTTGCAGTCATTGAAGAAATCATAGAACAAGCAAAGAAGGTTCTAGATTTTGATATTGATCTAAAAGTTCCCAAAGAAATCTTTGGCGTCATGGTAGATTCTCTTGAAGATCTTATAGCGGTTGCAGGAAAATTTAAGGGAGCTTTGGGCGATGCTCTACGTGGATATGTTCAAGCACTTGGCGATGTAGAGAAAGCTAATAAACGAGTTGCTGCTGCGCAAGAAAGACTTAACGAGTTGACCGAAATGTACGACGATAGACTCAGAGCTTTACGAGCGCAGCAGACTGCAATTGACAAAGAAAAAGACGATACTGGACGCATCGCCGAAATCGAGGAGGCTATTGCGACCGGTTTGTTGACTACGGAGGAAAAGAAACGATTAGAGCTTGAAAAAGCGCAAATTATTCTTAATCAGAAAATTGCTGCTTTGGAGGACGAACGTGATATTGCTCTTGACACAGCCGAAGATAGACTAGAAGCTGAGCGTAAAATTGCTGAAGAAGCAGAAAATAGACTTCGTATTCAAAAAGCATTAGCTCAAGAACTTGCTGATACTCAATTGGCAGCGGCAAAAGAGCAATTAGCAGTTGCTCAGGCACAGGTTGAAATGATAATTGAGCAGAACAATCTGCTCAAAGAGCAAGCAGCTCTTCTAGCACAAATGGCGAAAGAGGCAGCAGCTAAAGCGGGAGAAGGAGAGCCATTTGATATTCCAGGTGTAGATTTTGAAGGCTTTGTCGATGAGTTTGAGCAAACTCTTGAAGATAGTAAACAAGATATTCTTGATGCTCTTCAGGATCTTCAGGATGAAATTGTAGCTCGCATTACAGAATTTAAAGATAAGATACTTGCTCCTTTCAGAGGAATACCAGAAGCAATATCTAATCTTTTTGCGCAGATAAATACAGCATTCGAAGCAGCAGGACAAAATCCGGCAATACAAGCATTTTTAGATTCTCTGCAAAGATTCGGAGAAAGCGTCGGAGTAGCTCTGAATAATCTCAGAGTATTCTGGGATGAAAACGGCGAAGAAATCATCAGTATAATCGGTGGATTTTTTGACCGTTTGCTTACTCTTATCACGCCAGAATTTGCAGGTCTTCTGGTAGCTGCCGGAGGTGGATTTGAAACTTTCGGTAAATTCCTTGAGAATATGACTGCTGTTCTTATTGAGAAAGGACCACAAATTCAGGATTCCTTGCAAAGTTGGGTAGATTGGGTATTCGAAGAAGGCATTCCAAAGTTACAGGAATTCTGGAAGTTTGTTACCGATGAAGTTATTCCTGCAATCGTAAATATAGCAGGAATTTTGAAGGATAATGCTCCAACAATTCTAAAAATCCTAGCCACTGTTGTAGGAGGGTTTTTACTGTTTCTTGGAGTTCTTAAGACTATTGTCGCCTTACCGCAGATTGCAGGATTTATTGCTATTCTTCAAGGAATAGGAGAAGCAATTGGAGGTCTTATAACATTTTTGTCTGGCGGTGGACTTGGAGGAGCATTCGCAACAATAGGATCAGCTATACTTCCAGTTATTGCGATTCTTGCTGCAATCGGTGGAGTTGTTCTTGTAGTAATCGAGCACTTTCAAGAATTCAAGGACTTCTTCTTGGATGTTTTTGGTGCTGTAGGAGATGCTATCAAACCTGCAATAGAACCGCTGAAAGATGCTTTTGCAGATCTTCAGAAAGCTATGGCTCCGCTTACAAAAGGTACATCTCCGCTGAAGATCTTTATAGGTATTCTAAAAGGAATCGGAATGCTCGTACTTGCAGTAATTGTTCCCATATTTGTATTGTTAGTTGGAGTTATAGCAGGTTTGATACGTGGCATTGCTGAAGGTCTTACAACTTTCTTCCGAGTCTACGCAAGTTTTGTTGAGGGAATTCAGCGTATAGGTGAAGGGATAAAGACTTTTGTTCAAGGCATAAAGGATATAATCAAGGGAATAGGCGAGGGAGACTGGAGTTTAGTTTTAGAAGGACTTACAAAACTAGGTGATGGAATTTCAAAAATCCTTCATGGATTGATTCAGTCCATTGTAACTTTCTTCGCCAGTATGTTTGGATTTATTCTAGGTCTTGTGTGGGGTTTCATCCAAGGCTTCTTTGGCTTCTTCGTAAATTTGTATCACAGACTGATCGGCGGATCCCTTATTCCGGACATGATTCGCGATATTTTGGCAGCATTTGCTCAATTCTTTGTAGACGCAATTTTGGGATTTACAACATGGTTGTCTGACACAATCTCGAAAATACTTGAATTCTTCCCACAGTTCGTTCAATCTGGAGTTGATCTTGTAACCAATCTAATTACTGGCATGGAAGATATGGTGTTCGGAAGTAACGGTCTGATTGCAAAGACTGGAGAATGGATTCAGAGCACCATCGATAAGATCCTAGAATTTCTCGAAAAATTCGTGCAAGCGGGTAAAGATCTTATTGCTAAGTTTCTAGAGGGTATAGAATATGGATTCAAATGGGCTCAAGGAGTTTATGCAAAGATTGTAATATTCTTGAAAGAAACCGCAGCGAAGATTTTGGACATAAAAGACGATTTTGTTCAAGCGGGTAAAGATATCATTGCTGGTATAATTGAGGGCATAACTTCTAAAGCCAGCGAATTGTACGATCTAATCCGAAGCATAATACGACGTGCTCTTGGAACTGCAAAAGAAGAATCAGAAACAGATTCACCCTCGAAGAAGATGCATGATTTAGGCATAGATTGGATGATGGGATTTCAACAAGGTCTTGTCAGCCAGGCATCGTCGTTAGAACATACAGTCTCCAACGTCTTTAGCGATCTTGCCGGAATTCCTGGTGGTATGAACTTTGCGATGGCAGAATCCTCAGTTCAAGGTGTTGTAGATAAATTGAAGTCTTTGAGCGATTCAGGTTCTCTAGGAACACTTGGAGCGAAGATAGATGTCAACCATCTTATTCCCGCTACAGCGGGAGGCGTCAATACACTTCTGTCGCAGCCCTCCCCGAGCTATACGAACATCCGAACAATCAACGTAGAAATTAATCCTACGTATGCACAAGTCCAGTCTGAAGCTGGTATCTACTATGACGTAAGAGCAGCTATTGCTCACATGTCAAGGTAATTATGAATTCTGTATTTCCTGAATACGACATCTATATTGCGCCCGACGGCACAGAAGTTCGTTTCGACCGTACTTCTGATAGATTCATTCAAACGTTTGACGGATATGGAATGTCGCCAATAAAATATTTGGAGCAACAGGGTGCATTTCAGCATGGTGTATCCATCTATGATTACAGATTGCAAAAGCGAGTAATTCAGTGGACTATTCGTCAAAATGGTTGTAGTAGATGGGATTACTGGGAAAAGCGTGGAGACATTCTGAACTTGTTGCGACCAAATCGTCATACAGTTAATAACTTCGGTCCTGGAAAATTGCGCAAGTTTCTACCTGATGGAACTATGCGGGATATTGATGTTCATTTGGAGTTAGGTCCTATATTCTCGTCTCCGCAAGGATTTTGGGATGAGTGGGGCTTCACGGAGGTTATTAGATTTATTGCTACAGATCCTACATTTTATGATCCGACATCTGGGTCACTAGTCTGGAATTTGGGTCCTGCTCAGACGCAGTTGGTTTTTCCGATAACATTTCCGATACAATTTGGATACACTATAATTAGCGGATCAAATACAATTACGTATACTGGAACGTGGATGACGTTTCCGACCATAACAATACGAGGTCCTATAGCTGGACTTATTCTTACGAATACAACAACTGGAGAAAAAATCCAGTTGAATTACAAAGTCAAAGCTGGTGAAACTGTAACTATATCTCTTGTATTTGGAAATAAGACGGTCACGAATCAGGACGGAACAAATTTGATTGGTACGGTATCTACGGATAGTGACTTATCCACATTTCATATTGCACCTGATCCAGAAGCCCCTGGTGGAGTAAACACTATCACTGCTTCAGGAGCGGCATCGTCACCTGTTACCAGAATAACTTTATCGTATTACACACGATACATTGGAATTTAGGAGAAGTGTAAAATGACTCAACTTAGCTATTATTGGGGAGGAACAACTGTAGGAGATGCTACACTTGCTCCGTATGATGACGATGAGTTTACCGACAATTATATGCGATTATTTACCGGAAATAGAGCAACCGAAGGAGTTCTTCTTAGAGCAAATTATCTTGAAGTTACCAGTCCTGCAGCGGCAACCGTGAGAGTAGCCTCTGGAGTAGCTGTCGTTGATGGAAAACTTTTCGTAAATACTTCTTTTGTAGATAATGCAATTGTGGCTCCCGGAGCTGGCTCAAATTATTACACCGTCGTTCTTCAGAAGAGTTGGGCTGCACAGACCGTTAGAATTGCTCTTCTGGGTCCTGATCCTGGAGCTCCTCCAGCAGTAACACAAAATGACGGCATTACTTGGGAAATTTCTATAGCAACTGTTCGGATAACGAATGCAGGGGTCATTACTGTAACAGATACTAGAGAATTTTGTCATTTTGCTCAGAAAGTAGATACGGATAACATTGAAGATGCTTCAATTACTGAAGCCAAATTAGCTTTCTCAATAGCATCTACGACATTGATTTTTCACGATACTATCGCAGTTGCAGGAGACACTATAGATTGGATGGGAATATCGGGTGCATTTTCCAATCTGCACATTGTAGTTGCTGGACGTGCGACTTCGTACGGCGGAGGACTTGTGGAAGCTGGTCTTAGGCTCAACTTCAACGGAGACGCAGTTGCAGGACACTACAATAATCTGAACAATATGTTCGGTCCAAATGCCGTGGGAGACCAGTCTGGATTTACGTCCGGGACTAATACGAAATTGACCATCGCAGGTGGACTTACTCCAGGAAATGCAGCCGCAGGAAAATTTGGATTTGCTGACATAGTGATTGCAGCGTACACTTCAACGCTGATGCGAAAAATGGTTCACTTCATGACTGCATGCGAAGCAGTTAGCTCGTTTAATCATCTCTTAGGATTTGGCTTGTGGACTGGTACTGCTGCTATAAACAGAATTCAGATAACTTCAGATTATAACGGAGGCTCTGGAAACTACGGATTTGCAGTTGGAAGTGAATTCTATCTTTACGGGATGGCATAATGCCTTTGCCTCTTGTACGCTATAAGGTTATTCAGAAAGATCCAGCTGGACTCAAAGTCGCAGAGTTTGACAACTGGAGAAAATTATCCTATGAGAAACGTGTAAATGATGTTGGAAGTTACGACTTTGAAATAAACGGTTGGGATGATAGAATATCTTTATTTGAACTTGACGGTCAACTAGAAGTATTTAGAGCAGATTTAGCAAATGATTTGGATTGGTACTTGGATTTCGAAGGACTTCATAGATCGCCTATCCGAAAGACATCCGAAGAAGGTGATCGTATTTATAATTCCATCGGAGTAGGATATAACGATCTGGCTGGTCGCAGAGTAATTGGATATAAGTCAGGAACTGTTCGTGCCGTGAAAAAAGTAGCTGCTGAAACTGCTATGAAAGAATACGTAAGTGAAAACTGCGGCTCTGTAGCTACGATAGCTAGAGGAAGACTTCATGACGGAGTTGTTCCTGGACTTATGGTAGAGGCTAGTAGGTCACAAGGGATCGTATGGTCAGGTGATCGTGCTTTCGAGAATCTTTTAGATGTGCTCAATGAAATCGCAGAATTTTCAGGAATTGACTTTGCATTCGAAGGATTTGATGCTGGTTTGTACGTCTTTAAGACATATCTTCATCAATTGGGTACAGATAGAACAATTGTAGGATTGAACACAACAACAGGATTAAATCTTTCAGGAGTACCTCCTACAATCTTTTCTATCGATTCAGGAACGGTTCGCAGCATCGTGTATTCATTCGATCGGTTAAAAGAGGCTAATTGCGTTTATGTTCTCGGTCAAGGGGATGGATCAACCAGAAAAGTTATTCTTAGAGATGATCCTTTGACAATCGACGATTCCCCGATGAATCTTCGTGAGGTTTCCCGACCGGCTTCGAAAAATGAATTTGAGTATCAACTGAAAGCATTCGGAGACGAAGTTCTAGTAGATACAAAAGCTATTGAAGCAATAACTTTCGAGCATCTGCAGCAATCATCTGTAATTTACGGTAGAGACTTTTTTCTAGGCGACAGAATTACAGTTCATCATGAAGGTCAGGACTACAATAAGAGAATTGTGGCTATTCAGGTATCTATTCAACAGGGTGTAGAAGCTGAAAGAATTACATTGGAGTTTTCTGATCTACCATGACTATTGCCGACGACTCTACTCGTCAAATTGTAGACGCTTTGCGAGATATCTCCAGAAGAGTGCGTAGACTGGAAACATTAGAATATCCATTTACTGTAGATTTTGGAGCAATTTCTCCTCCGGTAAGTGCTTTTTTTGGAAAAATAATTCGCATACTTCATGACGGTGGCGGTGTGGAAATTTACGAAGTTGATAGAGATGGTATGCTTGGTGCTTTAGGAAGTGCTCTTCCTGAAGATGCAATTATAACTCCTAATTGTAGACTTCCAGGAGATTACGTATTTCCTGATGATGTTGTTGTTCGGTCGTACGGCGAGAAAACTATAATTGATGGAAGTATAACATTGCGTCCTGGAAGCTTTGCAATAGATATTGAAATAGAAAGAATAGTGTACGGAGGACAGCAGGGATACTTATATCTGTATGATTATGCGGATGCCTATGGATTTATAGGTCCAATAAATGGCGTAGGAACTATTCAGAGATGCTCTGTAACAATTACTCATACTGGTATTGGTCACATTTACGGAGCATATCAAGGAAATGCTGCTGGAAGACTTGAAATATTTGATAGTAAAATTCTAGGAGCTCATATAGGTCTTTTAGGAAATGTTTACGGCGTAAGTGTTGCTAATGGAGCTGAGGCATACGTGGAAGAAACAATTCTTTATTCTGCTGCTGTTAATCCAAATAGAGGATACGGTGGATTTGTTTGGGCTGGAGATCTTACTGTAGAAGGCGGTAGCTCATACGGGTCCACCAGTAGATTTGGAAAATCGTAATGCCATATAGAGTTTATGCCGCCACGAAAAAATTAGGAGTATTCTACAGCTCAGACTTTGAGCTGGATTCGAGCAATCCTACTTGGACGGCTATAAATACGGGTCTTCCAAATGGAAATATTTTACAGTTCATGGTGGATTATGTAGATCCTGATAATACACAATACGTTATTCACAGTGATGGCAATGATGTTTATCGACGGAGAAATAACGGAAATTGGGAACTTATTCTTACGAGTATTGCTGCAAGAGCTGTTGCAGGAGACGACAATGGTCTCATATTTTGGATAACATCTGACGAGGAAAATTCAGGTATTTTGTATGCCCTTTTTGTTGAAACTACAGTTGATTATACGATAAATGCGTACATTCTTAGATCAATAGACTATGGAGATACCTGGAGTCTTTTTTATACCCAGTCTGGGGCATTGAGCATTTATGGAGTCGGTAATATTATTGCTCGTGGAGATACAATATGGTTTTCCTTTACTTGGGGTGGAGGTGCTCAGCGAAGAATTTATCATGTCATTAACGGAATATTTGAAGCTGTTTATAATAACGGAATTGGCGGAGCGGCATGTTATGTTCATTGGATGAATAATACTGATAAAGATACTATTCTTGCTAGTGGTTGGGTTGGGGGACCAAGTCCCAGAATATTTAAATTGGATAGTGCTGCAGGAGTAATTACTCCTACAGAGCTTGCCGAAGTCTGGGGTATTAGCGAAGGAACAATGTGGTACGATTTCAATGACGCAAGTCATTTTAGAGCGGGCGACGGAACTGCTGCACAATTGTTTAGAACAAATGATGCTTGGACAACCGAACAAAGTGTTGTATTCGGAGCAAGCGAAGATGTTATACTGGTGATATCTGCTCCGGACAACATGGATATTCCTGTAATAGGTATATCAGCATCTGGCGGTGTAGGAATAAATAAACATCCGATCATTCTTCTGGAGTCAGAGTCTTCTGCTATTTCTGTAGGTAAATCTGGGGCAAATTGGAATACGCCTCCCTACTCTAACTCTATTCCTGTATGTAATGTATCTAACGGAATTGCACATTTAGGAATATTTTTCTTCCCTGCTGAAGCTAACATATATGTCCACGCTGTAGAAGGAATACCCGACACTGCGGTTGAAGAACCTTTATGGGGTGACCGTTCAGCATTTGATGAATTAAATTATCCTCAACGACATTCTGAAGGAATTAGAACAGATACTTATATTCACCATGTTCCTAGAGGAATAAATATAGGAGATATTCTTCAATGGGACGGAACAGAGTGGTCTCCAATTGACGGAACCTCTGTTGGAGGTGAGTTTCTCTTGGATGATGATGGAAATATTCTTCTTGATGACGACATGAATATTCTCATAGACGGATAGGAGCGGTCAATGCCAGTTACATCAGCAGCGAACATATCTAAGATAAGATTTGCAGAGCAGGGAGGAGATCCCGCAACTCCAGCTGCTAATTTCTGGCAATTATACGTTAAAAATGATGGTCTATACTTAATTGACGATGGCGGTATAGTCTATGGTCCTTTTGTAGAGTCGGGAGATCCTGGTCTTCATGCAATTCAACATCAAAGTGGTGGACTAGACGAGATTAAATTAGATAATCTTGGTACTCCAGATGATAACACTGATCTGAATGCTTCTATAACTAGACATGGTCTGCTATTAAAACTTGATAACAATGCAGGCAACTTCTTGAACGGTCAGGGAGCTTGGGCTGTTCCATCTCCGTCATCGGGAGAAGTTGGTGACATTGCGATCATTATAGATGGTGGTGGCTCTGCCATAGCAGCTGGAATCAAAGCAGCTTTCAGAGTTGATTATGCTTGTACTATTAATGCCTGGAGCTTATTGTCCGTAGATAATATAGCAGGAAGCATTGTTATTGATATATGGAAAGATACTCATGCAAACGCACCTCCTGATAATGCAGACTCTATAACAAACGGTCATGAACCTCAAATGGCGGCATCGGTAAAGGCAGAAGATACGGATCTGTCAGACTGGTCAGATGTAACTGTAGATGTAGGAGATTGGTTGGTTATCAATGTCGATTCATCAGCTACAGTTACTTTAATTAGCTTAGTTCTTAAAATTACAAGGAGTTAGAAATGGCAATCACACGAATATGGCAAGCAGGACTGGAGCAGGGGAATCTATTTGAATTTACGAATACTTCCGGAGGCGGAGTTGCCGCATCCACTACGGACAAAAAGACCGGATCGTATTCTCTTACCTGCATCAATGATAACTGTTGGGCTTCTGTAACAATTCCAGCGACAAGGCAGATTAGAGGAGGATTCTATTTTAATCCTGAATCTCCAAATCAGGGAGGAGACATAAACCTGTTCTGGATCAGAGATGCGAGCAACAATGAATTATTTGCAATTGAACAGACAGTGCCAGTAGGAGGATCAAACCTTATTTTGGAGGTCGCTGGAGTAAATCAAGACACCGAACTAGGCGCTGTTCCTGCAAATACTTGGATACATCTTGGATATGACGTCAAAATCGATTCTGTTGCTGGATGGGTAAAAATCTACAAAGATGGAGTAGAAATTTTATCGTTCGTAGGAAATACCGGAAATGCCGATATCGTAACAGTTTTTCACGGAAATCTCACCAATGCGGGTGTAAACCAATACTGGGACGACATGTACATTGACGACACTACCGGCGAGGCTGGTGCTGTTCCTGCACCGCTGTTACGCTTTCCATACGTTGTGCCAAACGGAAACGGCAACTATTCTCAATGGGACGGTAGTGACGGCAATCAAGTAGATAACTATGCTCTCGTAGATGAAATTCCTGCCAGCGGAACAGACTATCTAACAACTTCCACCGTAGATGAGCTGGACAGCTTCGCGATGGGAACTTATGTCTTGGCAGCAAACGAAGCCTGTGTTGCAATGATTCCGGTTGTAAACGCACAACGAACGGGTGTTACAGAACAACTTGCTCTGGGAACACGCTACAGCGCAACCGATGTAGTAGGATCTGACCAAACCCCTGCCTCTACTTATGACTATGCGTGGGAACGACAGACCTCAGCACCAGGAGGAGGCAGTTGGGATCAGGCTGCCATTGATGGATTTGAGGTTATTGTCAAGAGTCGAGGATCTTACTAATGGCTGATGTAAAAGTAAGTCATGCTGGAGCATACATTGAGCTAGAACGAGAATCTATTCAAGTCTCTCACGCTGGAGCTTATTTAGAGATAGAACACCAATCTGCTCAAGTATCTCATGTTGGAGCCTACCTGGAAATCGATACTAAGCGAGTAATGCTGTCTCACGTTGGAGCTTACTTGGAAATTCAAGAATCAACTGGAGGAGGTGCAAGAACGACTGTAATCATTTACTAATCGTTGCCGTATTGTTGCAGGAGCAAAATTATGAATACACTTATTTTTGACTCGGCAAAGGGCAACGGCATGATTGAAAATTACCCTGTTTCGGAGGGAGTTATGCCGCCTGAACCTACAAGACCGTTGCTAGATCCAGACACACCTGACTGGTTTGTTCACTTTGCTGATACATGGTTTATGAGTCTTGCAAGGGATGTAACTGAGCTAAAAGAGTCAGAAAGGAGAAATAATAAGCTATTGCGAGGAGAGAATGGAGCTCCAGGCGTAGTGTCTAGATTTGAACTGACCGAGAGGAGAGTAGAAGGACTTTTCTCTACCGGATCTAAGATTTTAATAGCGATAATCACCGGAGCTATCGGAATTATGTTCTTTCTGGTAACTACTGTCATGGGGATAATACTGTATCACGTAATTACGACACCATAAGGAGAATGAAATGAATGTTCTACGTTGGGTTCTGGCAGTTGTATACGTCCTTTTGATCACGTACGGTCTCGTCATGCTCTTAGAGCCTGGAAGCCAAATTGAGCTTGGCGTCATCGCAGGTGCTGTTTTGTCTCTGGTTCTTTCGTACGCTCCTGGCGTTGCCAAGGTTTACGAAACTCTGGAGCCAGAGGCAAAGCAGGCTGTCAATATTGGATTGATGGTTCTTGTTGCTGCTATGATATTCGGTCTGTCCTGTGCTGCTCTATTGGACGTTGGAGTCACTTGCACAGTTCAAAGTGCTCTTGATCTTCTGCTACTCTTAGCAGTTGGCTTGATCAGTAACCAGGGTATCTACAGCTCCAATAAGTACCTCGCCGCCAAAGTATTCCGCAAATGAGAGGGTTGCCCTCAAAGGAGAAGCCAGGTCTAAACGACCTGGCTATCTCCTACATCTACTATACGCTCCATACTTTACGACGAGCCATTCCAATCGCCCTAGCGATCGAGGATTCTCGACCGCTGTGGAGAGACTATAGCTATTGGAATGGACTTGTCAATGGGGGAGTAGCTTCAGCAAATGGAGTTCAAGGTGCATTCGGCAGAGCCGGAATTTCGTGGGGATATCCTGATCCCACATTTCCTAATTTCTGGCAACAATTCGGTATCTATAATCTTTACAGATCAAGTTATCACGTCATCTATACCGATCAGTCGATAACTAATCAAGCTGATAACTGGTACAGAGTTCATCCTGAGCGAAAGATAATTCCACGAATGATTGATCTTCAGGTAAATCGTGGAGATTCGATCAATCAAAAAGCCACCGCAGTTTGGGATATGAGCAATCTGGTGTTGTCGCGAGACGATGCCCGACCGATAATTTACGGTAGAGTCAGTCAACTTGATCTATGGCTGTCAAGCTGGACTACTGAAATGCTGAATGCTCATAAGTACATGATAGCACAGTATTCCTCGAATCCTTTAGTAGAACCAGTAGGTCCTCCAACGCCGCCTAAGCGAGTAGATCCAAGAAATGTTCTATGGCATCAAACTGCTGACACGTTTCCAGGTTATCCCGGAGAAACGCAGAACAAAACGGTCGACCGTGACCGATGGCAACAAGGATCTATTACTGCAATGCACGCTCTTATTAAGACCTTATGGGGAGGAGAAGTAATTCCTCCGCCAACGCCAGATCCTATTGCAATGTACGTCACGGGTACTGGCTCTAGGATACGATCTGCTCCAAGTGAGTCAGCTACTATAATAGGTACGATGGCTGTTGGCTCGACGTGGCCGATTCCAGCACTTGTGAAAGACTCACAAGATAGGCTTTGGTCCAAGGTTGAAGATGGTGTCTATTTTGCTACCTGGATCGGAAAGCTTATTTATCCGACCTAGTAAGCGAACTGTAATGAAATTTTGGGGCTTGCCAAGGAAGTACCCTTACCTTATAATGGGGGCAGGTAAGCAAACGGTGGAAGCCGTGTGCAGCCTCCTTCATAGGCTAGGAGGGTGGGATTATCAATCCCGCCCTCCCCTAAGATCACAGTAATGAGGTCATAATGGACTGGAATGACGAGCGGGATGTTCTTAAAGCTCTAGGCTTTTTATACTCACTCCAAACAGCAGACGAAAGAGTCAGTCAAGTTACTACATATGATAATGGCGTTGGTTTCAATATGACCGACGCTTCTTTTTTATCCTCAGTCGCTGAACAAGTATTTGTTCGCGGCAAAGGAATTTCTCGTGCGCAGTACGATATCGTCAAAGTAAGTTTGCGAAAATACAATGGTCAATTAGGAAGTTATTTCTTGGATTCTGTAGAGCTTCCAAAAACCGCTGTAGTGTACGAAAAAGATAAGCAACTTAGCGTTGACGGCATCATTCGCGTGAAAGAAACGGAGCTTACATTTGAGCCATTCATTTATCCATCAACGCAAATAAAGACTATAGGATTTCGTTGGAGTCAGGATGGTTCAAAGACTTGGTTTGCTCCGCTGAATCTTTCTAATTTTGAAAAAGTAAAAGAGATGTTTACCAATCATGCTGTGGACGAGTCGGTTGGGATATGGCTCGCAAAATTAGAAGAATCTGTAGAGCTAAGTGAAGACACGCTAAGAAGTGATCTTTTCGTATTTCAGCGTGAAGCTGTGTCATTTGAGGTGAAGTCTAAAAGAAGTTTACTGGGATTAGCTCCGGGTCTTGGAAAAACTCCAGTATCTATATCGGCAATAAAAGAACTTGGTGGAAATACTTTAGTTATCTGTCCATTGCCTCTATTGTATAACTGGCGAGATGAAATACAAAAGTGGGCAGATGAAGAGGCAGAAATTTGGCATGGATTTCTTGGGCGTGGCGAAAGTTCATGGATAATTACGAACTACGAAACTGCTCTTCGCTATATGGTAACTTATGACGAAAAGACCATTGAGAAAAATGGGAAGAAAAAGAAAGAACGCATCAATTGGCAACCAGTAGAGCAGTTCATGTTCGACAATATAATCATTGACGAATCTGTTCTTATAAAGAACCGTAATGTTCAGCGTTATCATGCTGTGGATACACTTGCAAATAAACTACATACGGTCAAAAATGTATTCCTTCTAAGCGGTGGACCTTGTACGAAATTCTACGATGATTTATGGAGTCAATTTCATGTTCTTGATCACAAAAGATTTCCATCCTACTGGACATTCGCTAGAGATTATTGCGTTCTAGAAGACACCTTTTGGGGTACGAAAGTTGTTGCCAATCAAGCAGACGCAGCAGCTAGAATAAAGAGAGACTTCAGAGATATTTACTTTGCTAGGACTCAGGATCAGGTACTGAATCTGCCGGATTGGATCTTCGATACGCTAGAAATTCCTATGGAGCCAGAGCAAGCTAGAATGTATCGCGAGATGCAAACAAATTTCGTAGCAATGCTTCCGGAGGGCGACAGAATAATAGCTCCGAATATTCTAGCGCAAATTACCAGACTCATTCAATTCGCAAGCAATCCAGCCCTTCTGGGTGGACCTGATCTTCATCCTAAATGGAATACTGTTGTGGATTTGTTAGAGTACGAAACATTACCAGCTATCATCTGGACTAATTTTATACAGACTGGTCGAATGCTCCATCAGTTTCTGGAAGCAAATAAATACAAGGTTGGAATGCTTGTAGGAGAAACTCCGAATGTTGAAAGAGATTCAATCGTAAAGAATTTTCAAGCAGGTAATCTAGATGTTATTGTGGCTCATCCAGGAGTTGGCAAGTTTGGATTAACATTGACTGCAGCAAGAACAGCAATCTACGTTGAGCGGTCATATGACGGAGATAATTATTATCAAAGTGTTCATCGGGTGCGACGTATTGGCACGACCGTATCCCCTCATGTTATCATTCTACTGTCACTGGATGTTCGCAAGATTGACGGTGAAACAGAAGAGCACAGCACGGTAGATCATGTAATTCACAAGGTTCTTGGATTCAAACGAGAAAATAACATTCAGTTGACTACAGGACTTGTTAGAGAGGTACTTGGTGGATAAACCGTTCAGAAAAGCCTTCGTAGTAGAAAGAGGAAAGTTAAATGATATGCCTGCATTAGAGCTTCATACCGATGAAGTAATCTATCTTTTGCAAGGTACTGAAAAAGCCTCTGAGATTTCTAGGCATCTCGAGCAAAAACTTGAAGATTTCAACATTGAAACCGACGTAATAATTCCTACAGGTCGAAGTTTTGTATCTCTTCTCCTTGGATATGCTCTGCGAGATTATCCTACATTTGTGGTTGGGATCTATGAAAATAAAGCCTATGCTTTCATAAAAGTATTTTCAAGAGAGCTGGAGAGGATGATTAGAGATGCCACCGTTTGAGCGAAAATTATCTCATTCAAGTTTATCTTCATTCCGAAGATGCCAAATGCGATACAAATGGGGATACATAGATAATCTTGATCCTCCTCCTTCGCCAGGTCAGATGTTCGGCAGCATAGGTCACGTAGCTCTCGGCGAGTGGTACAGGTCTATGGCAGATCCTTTGACCGTTACAAAAGCTCAGGACAATGCGCTGAAAGCAGCCTCAGTAAAGCTGTCAGAGTATGAAGAGAAGCAGCAGGAAGAAATGCCAGATCTGTGGAATGATGTATCTACAGTCCTCCTGAGATATTTTGATTGGGCTGTAGATAATGACGATTTCGAGATGGTTCCAGATTTAATCGAGCATAAATTTGAGCTGAAATTAGGAGATTTTACTCTAATAGGATACATCGATGGAATCGTTCGAAGAAGTAACGGGTCACTCTGGGTTCTCGAGAATAAATTCAACAAACAAGTTAGAACTGGTCATCTGGACCTGGATCCTCAAATTAGTATCTATATGCTGGCAGCGAGAGCTACAGGATACGACGTTCGTGGAGCATTTTACAATGTTGTTAGAACGACGATCAAAGGAATCGCTGAAAGAGAACCAGTCGTCAGGTTGCCTGTTTTTAGAAACAATGAGGGACTTGAAAAAATTGTTGAAGAGCTTGTTCTCCAAATGATACAAATGAAAAAATTTCACGACGAGCAGGGTATATTTGCTTATCGTAACCCAACCAGAGATTGTAACTGGGATTGCGGTTTCTACGGAGCTTGCCTTGCAATGAACGATGATGGAGATCCGACACCAGTTCTAAGATCAATTCCACTAAAAGATATTGAATCTACACACATTGAGCTTGTAGAAGGAGAGTAAAATGTCAGGTCAGATTGAAACTGTCGAGGTTCCCGATACCATTGCTTCTTCTAGAAGCATTGCTGAGCAATACGGAGTCATTCTTCAGGAGCATGAGGGATTTTTCAATCTTGAAGAAGTGAAGTGTCTGGTTTACGGAGAAAGCGGATCTGGTAAAACCGTCTTTGCCTCTTCGTGGCCAGATGCAGTATTTCTCGACATCGACAAGGGCATGTCTTCCATCACTCGAAAAGTCAGTCGCATTCCGATCGTTCCGTCCATGAAGACTACTTCTTGGGATGCGCTTGTTCGAGCTATTAATTTTCTGGAAAACACTAGCTTGCATAACTTCAGGACTGTAGTCGTTGACTCTTTGAACGAGATGCAGACTATCGCTATGGAAGACACCCTAGCCAAATTCCCAGAAATTCGCCGACCGTATAATTCGCTTGCAAGTCAATCAGATTATGGTAAGATGCTGGGAGATTTTGACAAAGAAGTTCGACGAATTCGTTCATTACCGATGCACGTTGTTCTAATCGGTCAGGTTGCTCCGCAGGTTTATGAAACCGATATCGTTCAACCGCAGCTTGTTGGGAAGCATTCTGCGCGAAATATCTGTAGAATGGTGGATATTATTGGCTATCTCTACAAACAGGAAGGAGGCGAGGATAAAGATAAAAAGAAAGATCGTATAATGGTTTTTGACGCAGTAAATCATGTAACTAAAGATCGTAGTGATATGCTGCCTTACACCATCAAGAACCCAACCTTTTCTCAAATGTACGCCTACTGGCAGACACAGTTCAAGCAAGAAG
>Ga0214473_10001535_pt1 | contig 30219 bp, 32 predicted proteins | sample RVTome_7_FD_203509 | JGI IMG/M metagenome (GOLD analysis project Ga0214473, IMG submission 203509) | Soil microbial communities from uranium-contaminated site in the Upper Colorado River Basin, Wyoming, United States - RVT98D197 | ecosystem: Environmental > Terrestrial > Soil > Contaminated >...
TTGTTTAACAACCGTAGGTAAGATGTTGAACGCGGAGCAGGTGAAAAAGTACATTGAGAACCAAGATATTACTATTAGATTATAAAGATACCCCACCAGAAGCGTAGCGAAGGGTGGGGTAATTCATTTTTAATGTTCATAGTTTTGAGTAATTATAGCAACATAAGTCCCCTAGACAATCAATTAGAACCCGCCCACTTTTATTTATAAGAAAATATTTTGACCAGATGATTTGAAAATACACTTTCGAGGAACGAGTACTTTAGGACGCTTGTTCCACTCTCTTTTGTAATTTGTTTTTCGTCCGGTCCCCAAACTATAAAAGATATCCCCTCGTCTTTAAGAAATTTTTTTGCATCCTGGTCTGAAAATTCGTTTGAATAAAATTTTGTTAAGTTGACAATTTTTTCCGGAGCATTCGGAGTTTGAGTGTTGTGGCCGTAGTAAACTCTGTTGTAGGTAAAGACAGGAATAAAATTACCCAAAATATAATCTGCTAAAACTCCACTGCCTGGGGAAGTATTATTTTTCAGGAAATCCATCGCCTCTTTTTCTTCAGAATTTATATAGACAAAGCGAATTGATGCGTCTTTTACAACTTCCATTCTTGTTTTAAATATTAGGATGCTATTAAGGGGTACGAGGAAAAGAATGGTCAGGTAAATTAATTTCTCGTACTTTTTAAAGAGTTTAGGTGGATTTTCAAGATACATAAGTGAAAGAAGTACACAAGGGAAAAATAGACCCCTCAGGAAATAGCGGGAAAACCCAAAAGGTAAGAAAGTTAAAAGGATGCTTGTGAAAAGCCAAATTAAAAGAAAGAGACTCTTTTCAGTTTTTTTCCGATTTAGAAGTTGAAGCAGGACAAAAATATCCAAGACACCGTATCCGCCCAAAATTCCCGTCAAGGTAGGGCCAGATAATAAAGGTGAGGTGACACTCCCAAAGCTATCCGAAGACAGTAAGTATTTAGAGTAAAGGATAGTTATTGGCAGGGTCAGCAAGGTTATTATTATTCCCAAACGAATAGCTTCTTTTTTCCCTTCTTTTCTCCACACGATTAAAGAATACGAAAAAATTATCAAAAGGTAACTTAAGATGTAGTACGGGTAAAAAAATATTACTGCTATGAATGCAAATGCCGACGCGAGAGCCAAGAGTGTACTTTTTTTATTAACGCCTAAATAGAATAAAGATAGAGAAAGGAAATAAAACGATAAAGCCAAAAGCTCGTGTGGTTTTTGGAATGCGCTGGCTAGAGTAAACGGCGTTAAGGTCACGTCCGGAGAGTCGAATCCGCGAAAGATGAAGTACCACCCCAACCCTCCTCCAAGCGTAGTTAAAATAACACTTGCGAGAACATATAAATGTTTCGAGAGAAAAAGCTTTGAGATTTGGTAAATGGTAAGTATTAATAAAAATGACGAAGATATGGTAAGAATATAATAAAGAAGTAAAGGACTTACAGTTTTTAATAGAGAACCGGTGAAAATATACAATGGATAAAATAAGACGGGTTGGTGAGGAATAGTCGTATAGGCATTTTGAAAATAGAATCCGAATTCTTGTGACCAATTGATTGATGCTATATAAACATTAACGTCCCACGGATCGAATAAATATGCCGTGCCGGTGTAGAATTTATTCACGGGAGTTTTTATAAAGGCGAAGTAGTTCGGAAACTGATAAGTAAAAAGAATGAGGAAGCTGACTAGTGTGATTGAAATTTTTTTTGACATCGGCAACTTTATTTAATCCATATTTTTAAAATTTCCAAAGTTATAATTTTTATAGTTTTAGCGCTGATATAATGCAAGAGATCTCTTTCATGAAGGATAAAATTTTAACTATTTTGTTAATTTTTGCACTTTCTGCCACTTTTGTTTTTAATATACTCGTTCGGACAGGAGACCAACAGTATTCAAATTTAGCTCAATCTTTTTTACAGGGAAAATTTTATTTTTTGGATGGGTCAAGGTCTTGGGGGGATTCAGTATTTTATAAGGGACATTATTTTTGGCCTTTGGGGCCTTTTCCTTCGATTTTACTTACCCCTTTTGTATATATTTTTAATTTAAAAAATATTTTTTTTTACCAAGGATATCTTCAATTTTTTTTAACTTTAGGAGTATTTTATTTTTGCCGAAAAATAGCAAAGCACTTTGGTTTTTCTGAAAAAGATTCTTTGTTTCTTTCCTTTGCATTTTGTTTTGCCACAGTCTACCAGCAAATTGCTTTGGTTTCTTGGAGTTGGTATTTCGTTCAAGCGGTAACTACCCTTTTAATTTTTTGGGCAATTAGTGAATATTTAACTAAGAGAAGGTTCTGGCTAATCGGTACAATTTTTGCTTTGATATGTATGTCACGCTTTACAGCGGGATTGGGTATTTTATTTTTTTTATTAAATATACTTTCTGAAGTGAAAAAATCGTTTTATGAAAAAGCCAAAAATCTATCGCAACTTTTGGCGCCCGTTGTTTTGGCTGGAATCTTGCTGCTCCTTTATAATTACTTTCGCTTTGAGAATATTTGGGATAATGGCTATGTTGAAACAAATAATTCGACTCTGACCAGTGTCCAACGGTTTGAATTGGAAAATTATGGACTTTTTAGCTTAAAGAATATTCCTACAAACTTCTATTACTATTTTATAAAAACGGTTGACCCGACCACTTTAGATGTTCAATCCTCCCACGGTAATACGTATGTTTTGAAATTCCCTTTTGTCAGAGCAGGTTTTCCTGGTGTTGGATTTTTTATCACATCCCCGATATTTTTATATATTTTTAAGGCTGACTTTCGTAAAAAAATAAATAAATTTGCTCTTTATACCATAGTACTTATACTTATTTTACTTTTAACCTATTATTGGCCCGGATATAGACAGACAGGGCCGAGATATATGCTGGACTTACTCCCTTTTGCTTATCTGATACTACTTTCCTGTTTTAAAGGGAAAAAACTTTCAAATTTTATAGTTGCACTTATAATTTTTAGTTCTTTTTTTAATTTTTATTTGTTTGCGTTTTCTTAAAAAAATATGATAAAAATTGGTCTTTTTTTTCAGAAGGATACATTTAAAAATACTCTATTTATTATTTTTATTTTTTTGTTGTTTTTTTTAGCTTGCAATATTGGTTTGGATCCTGATTTTGGCTGGAGACTGCGAGGGGGAACGATTTATTTAAGAGAAGGTATTCCTAATAAAGACCCTTTTACATACACAATGCCTTCTTTTCCTTGGGTCGACCACGCCTGGCTACAAAGCCTTTTTATAGCAATCTCGTATCCGTTAGTTGGTAAAGCTGGGCTTTCTTTGATTAGCGCAGGGCTTGCGCTTTCAGCACTTTTTATTTCTTCCTCAAGATCTAAGTGGGGACATTTCATTTACAAGAAACCCTCCCTTTTCCCAAAACCTCTTTTCCTTCTAGGAAATATTCCATTTGTTTTAGCTGTCGCGGTTTTGCTTTCTTTTTCAGGCATCAGAGTTCAAATAGCTTCTTGGGTGATGCTTTCCTTACTATTGGTTGCAATATTAGACGAAAAGTTATGGAAAAAGTTTAGATTGGTTACACCTTTATTTTTTTTAATTTGGGCAAATCTTCACGGAGGGTTTGCGTCAGGGTTGGCTACATTGTTTTTGGTTTACGGGGTAAGGTCGGTTAGAAAAAAGAAATTTAATTTTTCAGATTTATTAATTTTGGTTTTGAGTGTGTTATCAACACTCGCGACTCCTTACGGATTAGGAACTTGGAGAGAAGTATATTCATCTATTGCTGACAGCTCACTAAGGTGGTCGATTAGCGAGTGGATGCCCTCAATTTTTATGGCAGATTTCTCGATGGGGGCTCTAATTGTTCTTTCTGCTACCGTAGTTTTTCGCTATAGACACCTTTTTTTGCCGGAAGAAATCGCAATTTACGTTATCTTTTTAGTTCAGGGGCTTTTAACCAGGAGACACCTTCCCCTTTGGGTAATAGTTAGCGTTCCGATGAGCATAAGAGGCATTTATTATTTTTATAAAGATATTTTAAAAATCAAAGGAGCCGAGGCTAGATTCAGGAAAGCGTTTGTCTACGGATGGTACGGTTCCATAGTAATTTTTCTAATACAAACAGTTATTAATTTTACCGGCGCTTACTATATGAGAGAGGATGACTTTTACCCAAGAGCAGCGGTTCAATACCTCAAAGCCAATCTTCCGAAGGGAGAAATATTTTCAGATTACGGTTGGGGAGGATATCTTATTTGGAAACTCCCTGAGAAAAAAGTTTTCATCGATGGTAGGATGCCGAGCTGGAAATGGACTCCGCCGAATGCAAATGAAACCGGTTATGCTTTTGACGAGTACAAAAAAATAATAAACGGAGAATATTATTTCCGGCAGCAATTTGAATATTATAATGTGGATACCGTTCTATTACCCAACCGTAAAAATAATAGCCTTGAGGGATATTTGGAAAAAAGGATTGTAAATTTATTTCAAAAAAATAATTTCGAATTTGATCTTACAAAAGAGTTGGAAAAGGCAGGCTGGACAAAAGTTTTTGAAGATAAGACAGGCGTTGTCTATCACAAAAGCAATAAAAACACGCAGTTCAACTCGAAAGTATCTGAATTGATTGAACAATGAGAAAGAATTATTGGATCCTTTATTTCACCCTTTATTTTATGAGCGTTCTTCTTGTGATTCTTTCTCTGAACCTTATTTATCCAACGACGGATAATAACCATTTTATCCTTCTCGCAAAATCATTTATAAAAGGAAAAACTTATTTCCTCGAGATGCCCGGCAGTTGGGATGATGCGATTTTTTTTAACGGGCACTATTTTTGGCCGTCCGGGCCATTTCCGATACTCATTCTTACTCCTTTCATCTTTATTTTTTCAAAGGTTCATTTAAACTTTTATTCCTGGTACTTACATCTTCCTTTCGCTATCGGGGTCTTTTATCTGGTTTTTAAGACTTCGAAGAAACTCAAGTATAAAACCAATGATAGTCTTTTTTTGGCTTATGCTTTTTGTTTTTCGTCAGTCTTTTTGGGAGTTTTAGTTTTTCCCACAAGCTGGATGAACGCTCAAGTAATGGGTATTTTTTTACTTTTTCTTTCCATTTTTGAATATCTGCAAAAAAGACGGCTTTGGCTTATCGGAGTCTATATGGGAACTATTTTATTGACCCGACAAACAGCCTCAACTGCTATTGTCTTTTTTATATTAAGCCTAATTTTTTTGGACAAGGGGGCTCTGCAAGCTAAGTTAAAAGGACTTTTTTATTTATTCACTCCCTTTATCGTAAGTGTCGTTGTTCTTGGCTACTACGACTACATTCGTTTTGGTAACGTCTTTGAACAAGGTTACGGCATTTCTAACTTAGCTCCGGCTCTTCAAAAGGCGACCGAATACGGGGTTTTTAGCATCCGTCATATTCCCGGCAATTTATACTATTTGTTTATCAGTACGCCACTTCCCGTATTCAAAGACAATCTTTCTCATGTTTTGGCTTTTCCCTTTTTGAAGGCAGACCCGTGGGGAATGAGTATTTTCGTAACTTCACCTTATTTTATTTATTTATTCTTTCTGAGATATAAAGACACCTTATCTAAAATTCTCTTAACGACCATTTTTTTAACCTCCGTTCCGATATTTTCTTTTTACGGAATAGGAGTAAAGCAATTCGGCTATCGATACTCTTTGGATTTTTTACCATTGTTATTTTTCCTTTTTATTCGGAATTACAGAACCCTTCACGGTAGTCTAAGCAGGGGTTTGAAAGGAGTTATACTTGTATCCAGCCTTGTCAATTTATATCTTTTAGCCACTCTTTATATGAAATTTTAGAAGCTATTTCAAAACCTCGGCAACAGCCTCGGTTTTGAGCGGCTTCGCCGAGCTTGTAGCACCTGGTTTTGCGACCAGTTGTAACTTTTTCATATTTTCTTCGGTATATTTGATATAATTTGGCCAGGAAACAAAATGGCAGACCAAATAGAAGAAATAAAACAGAAAAGTGACATTGTCTCTACTTTGGGAGAAAGGATTGAATTAAAAAAGGCCGGAAGGAATTTCAAGGCGCTTTGTCCATTTCATCCGGAAAAGACCCCGTCGTTTATAGTTTCTCCTGAGTTGCAAATCTATAAGTGCTTCGGTTGCGGAAAAAGCGGGGATGTTTTTTCTTTTTTGCAGGAATATGAAGGAATGGAATTTTATGAAGCTTTGAAATATTTAGCCGATAAAGCCGGGGTTAAGCTTGAGCAGCTTTCTCCCCAACACAGAGGGGAAAAGGAAAGGTTGTATGAGCTCACAAGGCTCACTTCGAAATTTTACCAATTTATTCTTTTACGCCATCCCTTGGGGAAAGACGCTCTTAATTATTTGACCAAAGAAAGAAACCTCAAATTGCAAACGATTCTTTTTTTTAAACTCGGTTATTCACCAAGTTCATTTCTTCCCATCAATAAATTCATCATCGAGAAAAAAGGATTTAAAAAAGCGGATCTTGAAAAGATAGGAATACTTTTCAGATCAAAAAGTTTTGAGGCCGACCGGTTCCGGGAACGCGTAATTTTTCCGCTTTTCGACCACAGGGATAATGTTGTTGGGTTTGCAGGAAGAATTCTTCCCAAAGATAAGAAAAAAGAAGTGGCGAAATATATAAATTCGCCTGAAACCATTTTGTATCATAAATCAAATACACTCTATGGACTTAATTTCACAAAAAAGGAAATAAAAAAGAAAGGGGTTGCCGTAGTTGTTGAGGGGGAATTAGACTTAATTTCTTCTTGGCAAGCAGGGGTTTCCAATATAGTTGCAATTAAAGGTTCGGCTTTAACAAACGAACAGTCCAAACTTTTAAGCCGCTTTGCCAAGCAGGTAGTTTTAGCTCTCGACTCTGATCTTGCAGGTGACGCTGCAGCTTGGCGGGGAATAGAGGTTGCAGAAAGAGAGGGACTCGAAGTCAAAGTGGCAAGGCTTGGGAATTTCAAAGATCCTGACGAATTGGCTACGAAAAATCCAAACCTTCTTAAGGAGAAAATAGAAAAGGCTGTTTCGGCCTGGGACTTTATAGTTGAGTCTATTTTTTCCAAACACGATTCCGAAACAGGAGCCGGAAAACAAAATATCAGTCGTGAAATAGTCCCCATCCTTTCATCTATTCAAGACAATATTGTTCAGTCTCACTACGTAAGTTTAGTCGCAAAAAAATTGGGAGTCCCGTACGACGCTGTTCTTAAGCAGCTTGAGAAATACAAGGTAGATAAAAAGGTGCCGGAAGTAGAGCCGGCAATTTTACCGACGTCTAAAAAAGACAGGAGACAAATTTTAGAAGAGAGATTTTTATCAATTGCTTTCCGATCAAACCCCCACGAGATTATTGACGAAGAAGTAAGGGATTTTATTAAGACTTCGCTTCCAGGAAGACTTGTTGAAGAATACATTTCTTTTAGCAAAAAAAATGCAAAATTTATTCTTTCCGAGTTTGTAAACAGTCTACCCAAAGAGCTGATCGATGGTTTTTCCAACCTAATCCTGTCTGAATTCGACGGAATTTCTCCGGATAAGGAAATCGGAGATATTAAGAAAGAATTAAAAGCGCTAAACATAAAAGATCAGTTGAGAAAATTAGAATTGAGGATGAGAAGCCTGGAAGAAAGTGATCCCCAGGGGGAGTTGAAAGGAGCTGAAGAGAAATTTGCAAAACTTACAAGAGAGCTTACCAAATTTGAAGCAGAAGGAAGAGGGAGTATAATTCCCTAATCACGGTATATAATATGGGTATGAAGAAAAAAGAATTACGTAAAGATATCGTTGACCTCATTAAAAGAGGCAGAGATCAGGGATTTAGTACACAAGATGAGATATTGGAAATTTTCCCTGATGCCGAGAATAGACTATCGGAGCTTGATGACCTTTACGATAAGCTATTAAGTGAAGGAATCGATGTTTTCGAGTCAGTTGCTGGTGAGGAGGTAGATAGTGACGAAAAGGTCAAAGAGCGGCTTGAGCGGGAAATTGAGATTCTTTCAAAACTGGGAGGTTCAGAAACTACAGATCCGGTAAGACAGTATCTTAGGGAGATTGGAAAAGTGCCCCTTTTGGTTGCCGAGGACGAAGTAGAACTTGCCAAAAGATACGAGAAGGCAGACAAGCAAGCGAAAGACAAGTTAACCGAGAGTAACCTTAGGCTGGTTGTATCCATTGCCAAAAAATATATAGGGCGCGGTCTTTCACTATTAGACCTCATTCAAGAAGGTAATCAGGGCCTAATTCGTGCGGTTGAAAAATACGACTGGAGAAAAGGATATAAATTCTCCACCTATGCGACCTGGTGGATTAGACAGGCAATTACCCGTGCTATCGCCGATCAGGCCCGGACAATTCGTATTCCGGTCCATATGGTGGAGACTATTAATAAGCTCTACCGAACTTCACGCCGGCTCATGCAGGAGCTGGGACGCGAGCCTACACCCGAAGAGATTGCAGAGGAAGTAGAATTGGATGCGGATAGAGTTAGGGAAATTTTTAAGATTGCCCAAGAAGTTACATCTTTAGAAGCCCCGGTTGGTGAAGATAAGGAAAGTTTTTTGGGAGATTTTATTCCTGATGAAAGCCAGCTTTCGCCGGTTGATCAGGCCAGTAAACAACTTCTTAAAGACCATCTCGACGAAGTACTAGCAACACTCTCGGATAGAGAGGCCAGGGTCTTGAAACTTAGGTTTGGGCTTGAGGGTAATAAGCAGATGACACTAGAAGAAGTGGGAAAAGTCTTTGGAGTGACCCGGGAGCGGATTCGTCAAATTGAAGCAAAAGCACTGCGAAAATTAAAACACCCTTCAAGAAGGAAGAAACTTCAAGATTACTTAGAGTAGTCGTAGTCGCGTTTGACGCGACAAGACTATTTGGAATAACCTTGCGTTTAACTCCCTTCCTTTGTTAGACTGAATTTGTAAATTAATATATCAAAGTCGGAAGGAGGTGAAACTTAATGGTCTTATCAAAACTAGCAGAAGATACAAAAAACATGGTAGTTACTGCAATTGGCGGGGCAGACGACGTTCTATCGGCTCTGCGTGATGCAGTTAAAAATCAAGTCGTTGGCTCACTTAAAGACATCGGAGACATGGCAACTGCGGGAATGGATGCCGTTGGCGATATAGTGAAGGGTGCAGTTACTGTAGCAGGAGAAAGCGGTACAACAATCACAGATGTAGTAAAAGGAGCCGTTTCTTCAGCACTGGCTGGCGTTGCAGACGTTGGAGGTAATGTAATGGATGCAATTGGAAAGACGGTACACGGAGCTGTAACTGGCGCTGCAGAGGCAGGGCACGATGTTTCTAAAGTTGCTGTTTCGGCAGTCGAAGGCGCAATTGATGCAGCAAAAGATCTGGGTGTCGACACCACAGAAGCTGCAAAAGAAGCGGTCGTAAATGTCGTTAAAGCAGCCGATGAGGTAGGAGGGGAGGTCGGAAAAACAGTGCGCGACGCACTCCTTTCCGCCGCGTCATTGCCAAGAGATGTTGTTGAAAAAGTTGTAAAAGGATCCGAAAAGTAAAGATTAAAAGGGGTCTCTTTCAAAAAACCAGGCGCTTTCAAAGAAGTGAATATAAGTATTTGCTACACTTAGTTAATGGTAAGATATGCGCCTGGTAATTTTTTTATTGGACTTTTCGGTAAAAGACACTGGATTGTAACTCCTTTTCTGGTTTTATATCTGGTTTTTATCCTCGTTTATTACCTAATATTTCTAGCCCACCCGTTAAATACAATCGGAAGCGACTTGATTAGTTTTCTGACCGGTGCAGAAATAGTAAAAGAGGGGAAAGGGGAGCTTCTTTATAATCTTCAAACTCAATATGGGTATCAGCTGGAAGTTATAAAGCCGTATCAGAAGTCAAATCTTCTTCCGTTCAGGGGATTGCCTTTTTTAGCCTTTCTTTTTATTCCTTTAACTTATTTTCCATTATTTACTGCTTATAAACTATTCATAATAGTAAATACACTGGTTTTAGTTACCTTCCTAATGTTATCCTCGCGCTTCTTCAAATTCCTTAATGACAAAAAACTTTTTTATCTTTTACCTTTAAGCTTTTTTCCGGTTGTGACATCCATAGTCATCGGTCAATATGTAACGTTTTTACTACTTATAATCTTTTTTATTTATTCTTATTTAAAGGACGATAGACCTTTCTATGCCGGTATTTTGGGTGGACTTTTATTAATCAAGCCACAATTTCTTTTACTTGTACCTTTTTTGATCTTGATTACTAAAGGTAAGACGAAGTTTATTTTCGGATTTTTGTCATCGTCTGCCGCAATCTTTTTATTTAGTCTTTTGTTATTTAAGGGAGAATTTGTAAGTTCATACCTTTCCTTTCTTTCTCAAACAGAAACCCCGGCGTTTGGCAGTAGATACTGGCACATGTTTAGTTTTTACGGAGCACTGCAATCTCTTTTCCCTTTAGTTGATCGAAACATTTTCCTGGTCTTAAATGGGTTTTTATACGTTTTTAGTCTTTATTTATTTAACAGAAAGATTTCCAATTTGACATTCGACCGTTTATTTTCTATCGGCATTTTGTTTACAAGCGTTTTTTCGCTACACACTCTGGTTCATGACTTGATAGTTTTTCTTATACCGATTTTTATTTTACTTAGCGAGCTTTTTAGTCAAAAAACCAAAAGCCAAGTGAAGTTTTACCTAAGAACTATACTTATTACTCTCTATTTTCTCCCCCTAATTATTTTGAGTGGAAGGGCGAGCATTTCCGCGCTCGTAATTTTGTTTATTGCCTTTTTGCTTCTTTTTCCGAAATCCAATTCAAATATCCTTGTTGCCATACAAAAAAGGTTAGACAATTTGCTCGAGGATCGTAATTCTGATATGACCAATCAGTAGATTTACTCAAATCCTGAATAAAGCCGAAGGATACCACCAAATTTTTACAATAAAAATAAAGATAATACTTACTGCAAACTTGTAATAGATCCCAAGATTCAAAAACCGTACAAGGACTTCAAATCAATGGTTTAGTTATTTACGGTTGTAGTCGAGAAACATGGCGACGACAACCAAAACTACTCCCAGCCATAAATTGGCGAGAGCAGGTACTAAAGAAACCAAAACGACACCCAAACCCAGACCCATGAGGTTATGCATCATGGCGTGTGGAGTAAAACACTCTTTCAATTTCTCATTCATAAATCTCACCCCCTCCAACTAAGCAGCTCTTTTCAGGAACACCTCACAGAGCCACGTTAAGTGTTCAAGAACTACTTAACTGTGGCTTCTATTATTTAACTGTAGGTTATTTTTTATCGGCTTTCAATAATAAAGATTATCGAAAAGTTATTTTTTAGCAAGTTCTTTAGCGAAGTAAAAAAAGATGAGAATTGAAGTAAAAAGAGTTAACCAATCTCGCATTGTATGCGGTTCAAAAATATCGTGGAAAGTTAACCAATCAATAACTATTAGTAAAAAGACAATGACAAACATCAATATCTTATTCAACTTCATAGTCTGATTATACCAGCTCCCTCTGATTGACGTGTTCAGGAACAGGAAAGGTGTCTGCGCAAAATTTAGACCCTTAGCGAGCCACGGAATCTGAGTTCGAACCTTTGGTATAATATATATTATGTCGACAATCCGTTTTAAAGCTAAACTGTCTAAAATTGGCTCATGGACCGTACTCGTGCTACCTAAGAACGCAAGCACGAAGCTTCCGTCGCGAGGCATGGTAATGGTTAAAGGAACCATTAATGGTGCTCACTTTCAAGAGGCGTTGGAACCGGATGGTAAAAAAAGTCATTGGTTCAAGGTCGACGAAACTTTGTGCAAAGCTGCTCACGCAAGTGTGGGTGACAGTGTAACACTGGCGATCGAGCCGGTTAAGGAATGGCCTGAACCAAAGGTGCCGGAAGATTTAAAGTCCGCACTTAAGGCCAACTCACAGGCTTATGCTCAATGGATGGATATTACGCCAATGGCGCGCTGGGATTGGATCCGCTGGATTCGCTCAACAAAAAATCCGGAGACGCGTAAGCATCGGATTGAGACGACATTTTCGAAGTTTAGATCCGGTAAGCGAAGACCATGCTGTTTCAACCGTACCATGTGTACCGACCCCTATGTATCGAATAATGGAGTACTGCTACACCCCACTGTGTGATACTTTTTCTTCTTTGGCTTTGGCTCGAGAATCGTTCAACTAATATAACCATGAAATAGCAAGGATTTCTTTACCCTTCCGTAGCTTTAGCGAAGAAGGGTCTGACTTTAGGCTTGCTATAGTCCTGAGTGAAACCGAAGGATAGCTCAAATCAGAGAGGAAATAGAAAAAGTTAAACAAGCTTCTATTTCTACCTCATTTCAGCAAGCCTAGCCTTAACCACATTATTGTCAGTAATTAATTTCAAATTTTCCACATCCTGATCATGCTTCATCTTAGGAACATCACCTCTAATTTTTCTCTTATAAAGCTTGTCAATCAACTCAGATGTGGGATTGATTGCCTCAAACTTAACACCTTCTAATATGACTTGCACGGTATCATATGTTTGCCTTTCGGTATGTGACCCATCTTTCTTAACAACATGCTTCTCTGTACCAAACGGGTTTTCAGTTACCTGAATATAGTAAATATCCGACCCAAGCCCATTTCCCTCTGCAAAAAATACGTTATAATATTGTTGGCGACCCTTATCTTTTAGCTCCACTTCCGAGAAAGTTGATTCACTCTCTTTTACACCCGCAATAAAATCATTCACAAGCCGTTCACCATTGTCCTGACCATAAATTTGAATATCAATGTCTCCGTGAGGTCTAGTAATTCTGCCCAAACTCCCATCAACAGCATAACCGCCCGACACAATTAACCTGCACCCTTTTTCTTTCGCAAGTTTAGTCATTCTCTCGATAAAATGCAGATCGTTCCTGATTTTTTTCCAATCTTTTTCACTAACCTCAGATGCAGTAAGTTTGCTTTGTAGAAATTCTTTATTATCGTTAATCATAGGAGGCAAAACCTGGTATATTAAGTGCCAACTGGCTCCCCGCGCCTTACGACAGTATACCGCAAAGTTTTGAGGCTATTTTAACCGTCTTTGAGAACGTCAGTTACATCGGAGAATTAAGTCCAAGATTGGTCGAAATAAAGAAGCTATTGAAAGGAGGACTACAGGATGATATTCCGGCGACAGTAAGTGCAACTTAGATAAAAGTATTAGTTTTTCTTTGGCGGCAAATTCTTTCGTCAAGGATTTCCTAAAACATCCGTTACCGATTTATTACCGAGTTGTTCTGCCAGCGCGACAATAATACCCTCGGGGCCGCGGAGGTAGCAGAGTCGATACATGTCCTCGTACTGTGTCACCTCGCCAATGAGTTCAGCCCCATGTTTCTGCAGGCGAGCAACGACGTCGTCGATGTCCGTGACAGCGAACATGATGCGACGGATGCCCAGCGTGTTCACCGGTGCGTCCTCTGGCTCAGCCCTAACCGCCTTAGGCGTGTGGAACTTGTCCAGCTCGAGCCGCCCGTGGCCGTCCGGGGTCCGCATCATTGCGATGTCGCTTCGGACGCCGTCGAGCCCGACGATGCGGTCCACCCACTGTCCTTCGACGGTCGTCTCGCCCTCAAGCTCCAGACCAAGTTCGGTAAAGAACGCGATCGCAGCCTTGAGGTCGTCGACAACGAGGAGGACATTGTCCATCCGTAGCAATTTGCTTTTTGCGGTCATATATTATCCAGTTAGTATTATTTTACCAAATCTTCTATCGGAGCGTATCGAAGGATAACACCGCCGGTTGAGAGCGGGCGTGCTTCAAGAAGTTTGAGTGGCTGATTATTTAGTCCTTGATTGAAGAGGCGTCTTCCTTTTCCCAAGAACACAGGCACGATGACAAGTCGGTATTCGTCAAAGAGTTTTGCTTTCATGAGTGCCTCGCAGAGAATACCGCTCCCAAACACGAACATGTTCCCGTTTCCTTGTTGTTTCAGCTTCGGTAGCTCGGCAACTGCGTCTTTCACAATCGTCGTGTTGTTCCAGTCGGCGGACTTGAGCGTCGACGAGCATACTACTTTTTGAATGCGATTCATATAGTCAGCTGTTTCGCCCTTTTCCTTAGACCAATACTTTGCCATGCCCTCATAAGTAACACCACCAAAAACCAGCATGTCTGCTGACTCGAGCTGTTTATTGGAAAGCTGTTCCAATTCTTTGCCCCATACCAGGTCATGGAAACTTAAATCCCAATTTTTCTCACCTTCGAAATAGCCGTCGAGAGTGATCAAATTAAACATAATAAGCTTTCTCATATTTTTATTTTACCAAATCATCCATTGGAATGCCTAATGCTTTGGTGGTAATTCAGATTTGCTAAGCCAAATAATTTTGGTTATATTAAGAAGCCTCATGGTACATTTTGCTCAGCAATTCTGAAATTATCCGACTCAATCTAAACAAGCTGTTTTTAGCTCTACAAGATATTGTCCAAGTAGAGTTAATCAGGACCAGGTGGAAAGAAATTAAGAGATTCCACATTACACCACTTCCATTACCGATTTCTCCCCGCCTCGTTGGCAAATAATAACAAATGCATGGAAGTTTTGATATATGGCAAGATTAGGTTCTAAATGTTGATGAAAATACTTTTGTAATTGAGAATAGTCTTTCTCTTTCGTTAGACCGTTCTTCTCAACCCACCGGCGAGTATATTCATCGATAATAAAAACTGGCTTATCAAATGCATACAGAAGAATAGTATCTGCAGTTTCTTGGCCAACACCTTTTATATCTAGAAGATGCTGACGAAGACTATTAGCATCCATCCCCATTATTCTTTCCACTCCTCCTAGATCAGTAATAAAAGTACAGATATCAAAAAGGCGTTTAGGCTTGGATTGAAAAAAACCAGCAGGACGAATAAGTTGGGTTAACTTATCAAAGGTTTTAAGTTTGGCAATTTTAGCAACAGACAGCAAACCTTTTCTTTTGAGATTTTTAAGAGCAATATTTGCATTATGCCAACTCGTTCTCTGAACCAAAACCATCCCAATAACTACCTTTTCTCTTTCCTCTATCGTTTTTTTGGAAGCGCACCATTGTGGCCAGTATTTAACAGGGTCACCATACTCCACGAACAATTCGCTGTAGAATTTAGTGAGAGTTTTGGTTTCCACATCTGAAGTATATCAGAGACTTTGAAACCCGAAGAAATTCATAGAAATCCGTAGAAGTGCTCCCAACACCAAGTTTCAATATAAATGAAAGTATTGAGAGATTAATCAAAATAATTCAGACGTTTCAATCATTTAATCCTCTATCTCCTGCACACTAAACATGGAATTTGATTTATCTGTTTAAGGTATTAATGCTATCATAAGAAGGTGAAACGGTTAATAATAATTGGAATCATAGTTATACTAATAGGGGTAATTTTCTACTTTATTAATGCCTTCTTCGGAGTATGCATAACCAGAAGTGTAGTAGTAAGAAACAGAATTACTGGAAAGTGTTATGTTAATAAAGATGGATGCACAAATCTTTGGGAAAAATCTGATGACAGTTGCCGCGTGGATTTACCTCCATTCGGAATTGGCTTTTAAGTAAACTTTCCGAAACCAATTTCTCCGTCAATCTCTAAAGTTATATTAAAGAGTGTACTTGGTCATTTGGCTCAGCACACCTGAACTTATACGGTTAAATCTAAATAAGCTGTTTTTAGCTTTACAAGATATAGTTCAGGTGGAGTTAATTCGAACAAGATGGAAAGAAATTAAACAACTGGATTATGAAATCTCTTAAATAAAATCCCAGGTTAGAATTGTCGGGGCATCATCCCTATTACCTGCGTTTTCAACCCACACTTCAAAAGTAATGGCATTGTATGTTGTTCCCACTTTATCCCCATGACACTTTCCATCCATTCCTCTATACGGCACGAAACAATCAATTACTGCTGGTCTCATATGCACTACCAGAGGCCCGATTGAAACAGTCTTATCCTGTTTTGCTTTAATTTCTTCAGCCTTCCAGCTTATTCCCACCGAACCATAACTTGTATAAATTACCACTGTTTCGTTTTGCGGTGACACCACATTTACTACTCCACCATCAGTTCTGAAAAATAGTTGGAAATAGGGTACATATGCTTTAAGCAAAGTATCGTAGCTCAGCTGTCTGAATCCAATATGTGGTTCTTTTTGGTCGTTAATTCTCGAATAAAACGTATATTTTTGTTTGCTGTACGTTGGTACCGCTGGTGCTGCTGATTTCTTTACTGAAACTTCAGCATCACAACTTGTTGTCACTTCTGCCCAATAATCATCAAAAAACTTTATTTCTTTATTACACTTAATCTGTTTCAGATCATGCATATATCCGTTTGCATAGACTTTCATCTGGGTAAAACTCCAACCTTTATCATTAGCCACTCCTTCATCCGATACAAATCGCATACTTGTTCCCATAAGTGTTATCCTGGCACCGGAAGGAAATATCAAATTTTCACCCTGCTTAACATTCACTTTTGCGTTTCCTCCGTTAAATCTAGTGCCTCTCACTACAACCTTAGTTGGAACAGCCTTACTTACATCTGGTGTATTTTTACTAATATACCACCCTAATATGCCTAGACCCAAAAATAATAGAAGAAAGAGCGTCCAATCCTTGATATGCATTTTACGATTAATTCCCAACCCCATATGTCTATTCTAACTTAAATCCGAAGAAAATCGAAGAAATCCATAGAAGTGCTCCCGCTAATAAATACATTCAGGACACTTGACTATTCCCAATATGACTATGATAACTACAATTTTAACTTTGCTTAAAGTATACTGATATATAATGAAAGAGTATCATCAAGGCTTTACGCACTTAATATTACTTCTAATTGTTTTGCTGGGTTCTATTGCATCACTTTTATATTTTTCTTGGAAGAATAATTTACTTAAAATTACTCCTCAGTCGCAGGATGAAGTAAAAGAAATTTCTGAAGTAATTTACGAATGGGAAAAAGTGAAGCCAAACGAGGAAACAAAAGACTTCGGAAGTAAAAACAAGCTTGGTTACATTAAACTTGGAAAAGGTGAGCTTTGGCTGGTTAATGAGGACGGTACTGGTGAGTTTCTATTTCAGAATGGAGTATCAGCTTCGGCCGCAATTTCCCCCAATGGGAAACATATAGCTTTCCTTAAGGGTGAAGGTGAATTGATGGTACAGAAAATTAAAGGCGTTAGTCCTTCGCAACCGACCAAACTAACTAATATATTTCAACCAAAAAGGGGTGAAACTAAAGGTGTTGGTACAAGCATCTTTGCTTGGTCGCCTGATAGCACTAAGATTGCCTTTGATGCCGCCTTTTACCCCCAACCTGATGCAGATTATTCACCGAAAGAGCATATTACACCAACAGGGGTCAGTGAAGGCATATATTATGTTGACCTCGTTAATCCAGAAGAGGCCAAATTACTTTATAAGTATAAAAAAGCCTACGAAATTGAAGAAAGATTGATGGGTTGGAAACCTGATTCAAAAGAGGTTATTTTTCGGGACGGATATAATGCTCCAGATAAAACTGTGAATATTACAACAAAGGAGATAAAAGTTTTTCGGACAGATATAACTGGACAATATAACTGGAACAATTCAGGGGACAAATTGGTATATTTTGATTATGAGGCTAATAAAATTATTTTAGAAGAAAAGGGAACCAAAAATATACTTGCTGAATCAGCGACTAAAGATGGTAAACCAATGAATCTTCCTCAACGCCCTCAATTTTCTCCTGATGGTAAGTATGTTATTTATCACAATTCCAACTATGCTGAAGGCAATGAGGAGCTTTGGTTGGTTGATATAACCAAATCTAATTTTCCAAAGATTTTAATTACAAAGACCGACCTTAATAAAATATGGCATTCAGGTTATTGGCTTTCTGATAGCAAGACAATATTGTATGGGATAGATGATACTAATGTAACTAAAGGGTTTAACATTGACCTTTATTTAGTATCTATAGAAAACAAAATACCCCATATGATTGCAGAAGGTTCTTACAAACCCGCAACTTCAACGTCAAATACAGGTCTAGACAATTAACTAATAAATATAAGTAAATTAAAGCGAGGAAGACCTCGTATTAGTTCTTTTAACCTTATCTCCAAACAAGATTGTAACGGAACAATTATATAATACTTTAATGCCCACCTTTTCAAAAAGAAGTAATGAAAAAAGTAACGAAAGCACAACTTCAACCTTCATTTAGACAAAAGGATTTAATATCTGTTAATTCCTTTATTGGTTTTTGTCAAAAATACGATATTGGGACAACGAAAGACGAGCTGGAATATTTTGAGAAAGAAGGCTTACTTTACCCCGTGGTTAGAGTTAACCGAGGCCTAGTTGAGTATAAAAGAGTTTTAGCTGATTATGATGGTAAGGGTAGTGAGGAATGGCGTTTTATTCCTAAAGAACATATTGCTCGTGCCAAAAAGCAGTATAAGTTTAAGGAAATTGATAAAGCAACGACATATGGCCACGGTTCAATTCTGAGTGGTAGTGATAATTGGCTTGATTGGTATGTTAAACACAGCTTGGCAATATTTCCAGCTAGAACCAAGTTCAAGGAATGGTCTTCTTATAGAAGTAATCAAACTTGGGCTACTAAGCCTAAAAAGTTGGGTTATGATTACGAAACTTTCTACACACCCTACCAAATATATCCTCTTCAATTCATTCAAAGTAGACGGTCGTTAACAATAAAAAATGCTGGTTTGTATAAGACTCCTGAAGAATGGGTTAATCGTGGCAAACAAATTAAGGAAATGTATACCCAGGATATTAGCAACGATTTTATTCGGCAAAAGATTGTTGATTACTACAAACTGTTTAATTTTATAAATGACTTAGAAGAACTTTGGGAATATAGGCAACTAGATTTGGCTAGGTTCTACGAAGAAGCAGTAAAGGGATATGACGGTAAACAAAAGGATGCTGTAGATGATTTAAGACACCGAGAAAATGTGCTTGATAACGAACTTAAACCAAAAGCTGAAAAGTTATTAACCAAGCACAATATTTCAATTGACTATCTTGAAAACTGGCGTTTTACATTTTTAGGTTTTGGCACTTTCGGTCTACGCATTAAAGTGATGACTTTAAGAAAACCTTACTTAAAGACTATTGAAGAGGAAACCTTAGCGAATACCGAACAACCATATAAGATTGTCTATTTAATCAACTGGCTTATTAAGCTGGTTGGTGGCAAGGAAACAACGATTAAAGAGCTGATACTTGGATTTTCTGGAAAATATTGTCCATACTGCCAAAGCCCTTTTGAACCTATTAGAACAACACAAATCACTTGCGGTTCAGATGCCTGTAAAAGAGCTCACGAAAACGAACTTAAAAGACAAAAAAGGAAGTCGGGATTATATAGGAGTTAGCGGAAAACAAGCGGAAGTCAACAAAATATTGACCTCTATCTGGTAGAAATACGATAGAGGTTTTTTATGCAATCCAAGGTAACAAAAAATAAGAATAACGAAATGTTTGAGAAGATGTATGGCCGTCCTTTAACTAAAAAGGAAACCTATGAAATTAGAAAAAACCTTACTGGATTTTTTGAAGTTCTTATTCAAATTGACCAGAGCTTAAAAAAGAAAGGAACTAATAATTATGCAGATTAGTGAAGTTCAAATAAAACTAACCAAGCCAAAGGATGGACTTGTAGGCTTTGCCAGTCTGGTTATAGACAACTCGTTGTACTTAAGTTCAATAGGAATATTCACGAAACTTGATAGAACTGGCTACAGAATAACTTATCCAACACGAAAAGTTGGCGAGTTGGATATGCAAATATTTCATCCGATAAATAAAGAGTTTGGGAAAGAAATTGAGGTAGCAATTATTGAGAAAGTTAACGCAATTTTTAATGAAAACACTTAAACATTACCGACAACATATGTCAGGCAATGTAATGAGCGATTTAATGATAGACAGCATAATTTTAACTCTACCTGACGCAGATAAAATCATCTGGGAACCAGAACGATTTACTCCTTCCTTGGAAGGTATAAGAAGAAAAGCAGAGGGTAATTTTGGAGCAAGGTTGTTTACCAGGCACACGCTAAACATTCCTGCCAAAAATGGCTATTATCCAAACCTCACAGTAACTCCTAGATGGCAAAGAGGTAAGGGATTACAGGTGCCTTTACGGATACAGTTTTCTGCTCCAAAACTAATTTATGGAAATAATGTTGATGAGTTGACGGATGATGATTTCCCAAAAGTGGTTGAGGCCTTACAAAATAAATTAAAGTTATTAGGCGTTAGATTGTTTGTGCACCAGCTTGAAGAAGCTCCAACATCTGCTGTCCACTATTCAAAAAACTTTGTCCTCAGAAACCATTACACAGCCTCGTCTGCCATAAACATACTTTCAAAGCTAGACGTAACTAAAAAGCTAGAGATAAATAAACGCCACTTTCAAAATAAAGGACACGCTTTATATTTTGACTGTGGTCAATACCAAATAGTCTTTTACGACAAGATGCAGGATATAACTAAAAGTAAAAGGCAGGCGGTTGATAAGGAAAAAACCTTAGACCAACTTAGGCTATTCAATTCTTTGAAGGGAGAAAATAAACAATTAGAAATACTTAGGATGGAAGTTAGGATAACCACAAAGAGGAAACTTAACTCCCTTTTTGGAAAAATGGGTTATTGTCTTTACCCCACATTTAGAGATGTTTTTAGCAAAGAAAAATCTCAAAGGTTTTTGCAAGACTATTGGAACTTAATCCAAGAGCAAGGAAAGTTTTTATTGAAAGTTAGTGACAATAAACCCCTTGATATGGTAATTAAATATCAACAAAATAATGGCAGAAAGCTACCCTCACTGGAAACATTAGCATTGGCACATACACTTGCTTACACCCAAGATAACGGGCTTAGAGAGCTTAGAAAGGCCTTTACCTCGCTATATACGGATAGAACTTGGTTTAGGTTCAAAAAACACCTTAAGACTGTTGAAAACATTACTAATAACCAGCCTAGATACCAGTTTGTGGATGATATTGAAAATACCTTATCCGCTTACCAGCCATTCAAGACTAATAAAAACCCTATAGATATATTAAAATATAATTAAAGCAATGAAGTCATTAAAGCTAAGAAGGGTATCCACGCCAGAACAGAAGAAGTCGGGACTCTCGCTACCTGCACAAGGTAAAAGGATAGATAAGTACTGCAAAGAAAAGAAATTAGAGGACTGGAAAGAGTTTGAGTTTGACGAAACAGCTTACAAGGTAAATCGTAAAGACTTTAGTGAAGTGATAAAAATCCTTCAAAAGGCAAGAGAGCCAGTTGCCTTGGTTTGCGACAAAATAGATAGGCTAATCAGAAATTTTACTAAAGACCTTGTAATCCTTGAGGAATTAAGGCGTGAAGGCAAGATAGAACTTCATTTCCCATCAGATAACATTATTCTTACCAAGGACTCGCCAGCTTCAGATTTGTTCCGTTTTACAATTGGCGTGAGTCTAGCTAAATATTACTCAGATGCGATTAGCGATAATGTTAAAAGAGCACAAGAACAGAAGCTTAGAAAAGGCGAATGGCCAGGCAAAGCTCCTGTCGGCTACAGAAACATTGAGATAGATGAGGACAATAAATGGGTTGAACCCGACCCAGAGCGAGCTGATTTGGTTATAAAACTTTTTGAGTGGTATGCAGAAGGCAAGTATTCAATGGAGCTTCTTAGAAGGAAGGCAAAAGAAGAGGGTTTAAGAAATAATTCTAAAAGAGCGGGAGTATTAACTAAAAGCCAAATAGACCACATTCTGAAAAACTCGTTTTATATTGGCGATATGAAGTATAAGGGAAAGTTATATCCTCACAAATACAAACCCTTAATTGATAGGTTGCTTTTTAACAAGGTTCAGGAAGTCAAGCAAAATTGGCATAAAAAACCTTTCAAGTATGCTGGTAAACCTTTTGTGTATAGAGGTTTGCTTTCTTGTAAACATTGCGGGTTAAGAATTACATTTGAAATAGCAAAGGGTAAGTATATTTATGGTCATTGTACGAACCATTACGGTAACTGTCCCAATAATGAATGGGTTAAGGTAGAAGTTATTGACGCTCAAGTCAAAGACTTGCTGCAAGACTTAAGCATTAGCCAGGAAGTAATGAATGAGCTTATAAGGGAACTTAGGGATAACCATAAAGCTAAAGTTGAATATCACACTAGGACAATGAAGAACCTCCAATCAGAATATGACCGAATAGAAAATCGCTTAGATAGTATGTATGAGGATAAACTTGATGGGAATATTACACAAGACAAGTATGACACGCTACTGGATAAATATAAGAAAATACAGGCAGATTTACTATTACAGATGGAACAACATAGTAATGCTGACGAAAACTACTTTGTTAAGGCCAGTAAGCTATTGGAATTAGCTCATAATGCACACGAATTATTTGAAAAAGCGGACGCTTACCAAAAAAGAGAGCTATTGTTTTATTTATTTCAGAACTCTCAAATGGACGGCAAAAAGCTCATTCCTAGCCTCAAAATGCCGTTTGATGCCATACTAGAAGCCAATAAAACAAAGGATTGGCTCCGGCGGTAGGATTCGGACCTACAACCATCTCCTTAACAGGGAGCCGCGCTACCATTGCGCCACGCCGGAATGTGAAGCTATTATAGCAGGCTGGATTGATTCGATAAAGACGAAGTTGGTTATACACAGACAGGATAATCTTCTTTTTTTGCTTCGCATTTTTTGCCGTTAGGGAGCGTATTTGGACACTCGGTGATTCCGCGGCCGGCCGGGATTTTTTGGCCGCATTTCGGACAGTTGAAAAATGCCTCGCTGGAGCTTTCTGAAAATGCCCCAAACGCAGTTCTTCGTGATCTTGCAGGCGGACAACTTGGACCAAAAGAACCAAAAGAACCGCGATCCGCCGCTTTTTTAACTGCTTCCTTCACTCTTTCATCGTCAAATCCAAAAGTTCTAGTATCGTGACCAAAAATTTGCTCATACATAATTTGAGCAGTTTGAACTTCTTTTTCTTTAATTTTCAGATCTTCACCTGTAATGATCTTTTGTAAAATGCCCTTTTCATTAGTCCGTACTCCCAAATAATCGATCCAATCTAATTCTACATCGTCGATAAATACCGGTTGAGATCTTAATTCTTCGGGTGAATTTATCGTCAGAATTTTACCGTTTTGGAGTGATAAATCTTTTGCCAAATCGACAACTTCGTTTTTATTAATATTTAAAAGTATTGATCTGTTAAAAAGACCTCTACTATTTTCTTCCTTGGTTATTTCACTAACAATTATTTTAGTAAAGGTCGACCTTTCGGGATGAGGAGGACTTATCCAAAAGACCAACCCTTTTTCCTTTCCTACATTCCATAACTTTATTTTGTCAAACGCCTGGGATTCAAGACTTCCTAAGTAAGAGTCTTTTTCTATTGATTTCTCTACAGGTTCGCCTGTAATAGGATCATAGATTTCTCCGTCGTCACCTAAAAGTAGTGTGTAAGGATCAATTTCTTTTTGTGTTTCGACAAGATATGAAGCTATTTCTTCGACAACTCGGGCACGAGGTTTATCTTTCCAACCTTCGGCAAATGCAGTTACTTCGTTTAGCCTTTCTTTCATGTTTTTCGCCTGCGACGGGCTAATTGAAGATTGCTAGTTTTCTGGCTCTTCGACTCACTTCGTTCGCTCAGAGTTATAACTTTCTCTGTCGAAGATTTATGATGAGCGTAGTCGAATCACAGTTGCGGCACAGCCCCGGATTTTCACCGGGTTTCCTTTAACACAATCTCTAAGAATGCATTATTTAGAAAAATATTGTTCTTTGCAAGAGGAATTTTATGCTAACATTAACTAAACATGGGTAGAGTAACTATTCACGAAAGAGCAGAGTACCTGGCGGATGCAGTTTTTGCAGCCAGCGACGGAATAGTTACGACATTCGCAGTTGTTGCAGGTTCGGCAGGGGCTTCGCTAGAGACAAGAATCGTATTGATTTTGGGTTTTGCTAATCTTTTTGCAGATGGTTTTTCCATGGCTTCAGGAAATTATCTCGGCGCCCAATCCGAAATGGAGTATGAAGAGGTGAAAGGCAAAGACGTAAGAAATGAAGGAACACCGATTAAACACGGACTTGTCACTTTTTTGGCGTTTAACATGGGTGGACTTATTCCCTTGCTTCCATTTTTATTTAAAGCCGGTTTTCCCTTTGCGACATCCACAATATTTGTAGGTCTGGCTCTTTTTGTCGTTGGGGTTTTGAGAAGTTTTTATACAAAAGAAAATGCCATAAAAAGCGGATTGGAAATATTCACTGTGGGAGGATTTGCGGCTTTTGTTGCTTTTATAACAGGAGAAATACTTGATAGATTTGTAATTTGATTACGAAAAAATCTCTGACCCGGAGGGGGTGAGAATTATGAGCAAAAAGGATATGAAAATGTACTCTAAAGTTTTGATTGGGGGAGCAACCATTTGCGTCATCTTGGCAGGTATCGGATATTTGGGGGCCGACATTTGGTTAGCTTCAACCCAGTGGCTTCTTGTGGCGGCAGTTTTAGCATTATTTGGAATTTATCTTAAAATGGGCTAGAGTGTCCCAGTTAGATAGCTCTTAGAGAGCATCTAACGGGATACCGTTGAATATTCCTTTGGAATTATTCAACTGGTACGGAAATTCTGCGGAGTTTATGCGGAAATTCTGAAGACCATTTCCTCTATCTGAAGCTCCTGTTGTGTTGACATAAAAAGGTTGTTCTGTTATTCTTGGGCAAATGAAAACAAGGGATATAGTAATAGGATTGGTTATCGTTGTCCTTCTTGGGGGAATTTTTTACTGGAGGAGGGTAAAAACACAAGTACCCAAAGAGGAGCTGAAAGTTCCACAAACATTATCGATTCAAGATCAAATAGAAGAAAAATTTAATCTTAAACTTCCTGAAGATGTTGAAAAAGCAGAGCTAAAAGACGTGTCCGGCGGTAGTTCTTCCGGAATTGCTACCAGAAAATTCGAGAATCAAACATTTTCTCATACGGTGCTTGCAGATCTTCCTGATCCCGAGCAGGGAAAATTTTATGAAGGGTGGCTTACAAAAGGAGAAGAAGGAAAAGAGGGTTTTAGCATAGTTTCTACTGGGAGAATGAGACAAGCAAAAGGTGGTTGGCTTTTAGAGCTTCAAACCAAAACCAACTACACGGATTATAAAAATGTTGTTGTTACTTTGGAGGAGAAAGTCGACAAAATACCTGAAAAACATATCCTCGAAGGATCCTTTTAACAATTTTACCTTTCTAGATAGGCTAAAGTGTGCTATCTTTTTATTATGCTCGAGAACATATTGCGGATTGCTGCTAGGAATAACGAGCATAAGAACTATTATTTTGAAAGATACTTCGCAGCTTGCTGCGACGTAGTTCGTTGCATGAAGAAAATATTTATCCCTTTTGTAATTTTTGTCCTTTTCTTTTTCAGCGATAAAAATATTTACGCAAGCATACTTAAGGTCGAAAGAGACGGAAATATCGTCTGGAAAGTGTTGTCCGATGAAGACAGTACGGCTCTTGAGGTTCCTAAAAGATCTTCGCTTGAAGTGAAAGAGGTGGTAAAAGAAACCCCTACTTCTGATACACAAATATTATTGAAAAAAAGCGACCAGAAAATAAGTCTGGTTGTAACTTCCAACGGTTCTACCAAAGATCTTGATGTAACAAACTGGAAAGACGATTTAGTTGAAATAGAAGAAAGGCCAGGAATTCAAAGAGTGACAATAGGTTTAACCGACGGTAAATTCAGTTTGGGGCAAAACGGTATTACCGCATTAACCGATTACCCGATAAATATCGATCCCAAAACCAGTGAGCTTTCGCTAACCACTTCAAGCGGGAATAGATTTATTTCAATCCTTCCTTATCAGGCAGTTGAGAGTGTTTTGAGATCGAGAATTGTAAACAAAGTCGAGTCCGACAGACTCGAAATTTCGGAGGAAGCACAGGAATTACAGTATAAAATTTTTGGAGAAAAAGTCTTAAACTTTTTTGATATTTATAAATATTCAATTCCCATAAAAACGAGCGTCTCAGCTACAACAGGTGAAATTTTATTTGTCGAAGCACCGAGTTGGTATAAAATCTTTGGTTCTTTATTTTCTTATATGCCTGTAAAATAGACAAAAGGGGGTGATATAAGATGGAAGAACAAAACTCACAAACTCTAAACGATCAGTCAATGAAAAATTCGAAAGTGCCGTTGGTGGGTATTTTGGCAGCATCACTTCTGTTAATACTGATAATTTCCTTTTTCTTCATGAGTCAGAAGAAAAGAAAGTCTGACACTGGAAGCACGACCAATCCAACCTTGCAGGTTCCTGCAACACCCGGGTCGGGCGTTGAGGAAACAGTAGTTAATGGCAATGAAAATAACGAAGTAAAAGAAGTTCTTGTTGAGGGGCAGGAGTATTCTTATTCGCCATCCGCAATTGCTGTTAAAAAAGGAGAAAAAGTTTTACTGACTTTTAAGAATACGGGAAAGCTGGCTCATAATCTTACAATTGACAGTCTCGGAGTAACAACGCGTACGATTCCTGGCGGCCAGTCGGATTCAGTTGAATTCACGGCCGGTGAATCCGGAACGTTTTCCTTTTTCTGTTCAATTGGGAATCACAAGAGTATGGGTATGGAAGGAGAAATGAAAGTAGAATAGAGCCCTGGTGAGATAGTTAATACATCTCACGGGGCCCCGTGAAGTGAACGAAGTTCTACTTCACTGGGGGAGGCGGTGAATGAATTATGCAGATTACAATATACTCAACAACAACTTGTCCATATTGCAAAATGCTCAAAGATTATTTGGGCGAGCATAGTTTCAGTTTTTCTGAAAAACTTGTAGACCAAGATGATGCGGCCAGGGATGAGATGGCCGGAATTTCAGGAGGATTTCTAGGAGTTCCGTTTACCTTAGTTGTGAAGGATGACGGTTCGAAAGAAACGATAATAGGTTTTGACAAGAATAGAATAGATGAGATATTAGGAATAAATACCAATGAACGCCAATAAGCAAATAAATACCAATTCCCAATTTGAAATTGGATTATTTGTATTGGTCTTGTTGAATTATGATATTTGTTAACTTTAAAACTTACGAACAAGGAACCGGAGCGGATGCAATAAGCCTGGTTAAGGTTCTAGAGGAAGTGGCCCATGAATCCCAGGTGAAGATAATCCCCGTTGTTCAAGCGGCCGATGTTCGGGAGGTGGTAGCGATTACTCAACTTGAGGTTTGGACTCAACACGTTGATCCTGTCGAATTTGGGGCCCATACAGGCTTTGTTTTAGCAGAAGCGGTAATCGAGGACGGAGCAAGGGGAACTTTTTTAAATCATTCCGAGCATAAATTTACTGATTTCGAAATGTTAAAAAAGGCCCACGAAAGATCAAAAGGAGTAGGACTAAAAACTTTAATTTTTGCCGGTAATTTAAATGAGCTTAAAAGAGTATCAGATCTTAATCCAACCTTTTTATCTTATGAACCACCGGAGCTGGTTGGAAGTAAAACGACATCGGTTGCAAAGGAAAAGCCCGACATAATTGCCAAGGCCGTTGAAATTGCAAGGCCGAAAGGACTGCCTCTTATTGTCGGGGCGGGGATAAAATCCCGTGAAGATGTTAGAAAAAGTTTGGAGTTGGGAGCCGTTGGAGTGGCTGTTGCTAGCGATATTGTAACTGCTAAACGTCCGGGGGAGGAATTGATGGATTTAGTGGAAGGATTCGAATGAACAGAAGGTTAATTATTATCTTTTTAATTTTTGTCTTAATATTATTATTTACACCTATACCTTATTATCAAAAAATGTCACCAGCATGTGGAACGTGTACCCCAAGTGGATTATGTGCTTTGTGCGAAAGTTCGGGGTGGAAGTTTAAAAGTCCGATTGTTGTTGAATTATTTAGAAATTTTGAGAAATAGAAATTATGAAAGTATATATTGGAGCAGACCATAGGGGTTTTGAATTAAAAGAAAAAATTACCAAGTGGCTGTCCGAGTGGGGATATGAGTATTTAGATGTTGGGGCTCAGAGCTTAGAGCTTAGTGATGACTATACGAAGTATGCTTCGGAAGTTGCCTCATTGGTTAGTAAAGAGAAAGACTCGAAAGGTATTCTTCTTTGTGGGAGTGGGGTTGGTGTTGACGTTGTTGCCAATAAATTCGACGGAGTAAGGGCGTCAGTTGGGAAGAGTGTTGATCAAATTAAAGCAGGAAGAAATGATGATAATATGAATGTTTTGGTAATTGCGGCGGATTATACGAAAGTTGAGGAAGCAAAAGAAATGGTTAAGGCGTTTTTGGAAACCGAATTTTCAGGTAAAGCGAGATTTAAAAGAAGATTGGAAGATATAAAAAGGATTGAGGAGAATAATTAAGGGTTTACTTTAAGCCTTCTTATACCCCTGTTTCCTTTTCCTACAGGAGTACGAACAATTACGGTATGTTCAACATCAGGTGCTAGTTTATCGGAGGTTTCCTTGAGACTCTTAACGCCCTCCTCTGTAATTCCTCCCTTATCAACTGGAATTTCACTTCCTTGCCCGGTTACACCTGTAATTTTACTTTTCCAGGATACTTGTACAGTTTCGCCTGAATTTTCAGCCATTAAGAGGTATTTTAGTGTGTGTGTGTGTGAATGTCAAGGCTAAACGACATATGACTAAAAACAAAAAACTGATAACTAATAACAAATAACAAAAAGTGATAAGTGACAAGTTAGGAACAAGTCGCTAATTATTGACAAAGTTATGAAATTATTTCATAATTATGTTATGAATTGGAAACAATTCATATAAATTGTCGTCAGACCTGAAAGCCTCAAAGCTTTCAAATAATTTCTATGAATTATCAAAGAGTAACAGTCAGTTTACCTAAAAATATTTACGAAGACCTTTTAGTCCTTTATGGTAAAGGAAAGATTAGCAGCGTAGTGGCGGAAGCTGTTGAAAAAAAGGTTTTGGAAAAGAAATTGGAACCTAGAGATCCTATTAAAGCCTTTTTTGCTTTGAGAAAGATTACTCCCAAACTTACGCATAAACAGATAATGGACGCAATTCATAAGGGCAGAACATGACGTCGTATTTAATTGATGCTTCAGTTGTATTGAAATCTATATTAAATGAAGATACTTCAGTTTCCAAAAAATTTGAAGAATTGCTTAAAGAAGTTGCTTCTGGGAAAACACAAATATTATCCCAAAAGTTTTTAATAACGGAAGTCGCTAACGGTGTTAGATATGGAGAAAAAGATAAAACTGCAGGACTGCAATATTTAAAGGTTTTTTTAGAGTTGCCTATTAAATATTTAACCTTATCAAAAAATCACTATGAAACAATTCTCGAGACCTCATATGATATTGAAACAACTGTTTATGATACCTCTTATCACATTTTAGCTAAAGCACAGGGAGCAATATTTTTAACCTGCGATGATGATTATTACAAAAAGGCAAAAAGCCTGGGGGATATTGAGCTTATTGAATAATTGGGGTAATAAATGAAAAAATTGAAAAAGATACCAAAGTTTAAAACTGAAGCTGAAGAAAGGCGTTTTTGGCAGAAGGTTGATTCCATGGAATATGTGGATTGGTCAAAGGGAGAGAAATGGATATTTCCGAATCTAAAACTTACCTCAACACCTATCACAATAAGAATTCCAGACTCATTGCTGGGTAGGGTTAAGATGAGGGCGCATCAGAAAGATATTCCATACCAATCTTTAATTAAGCAGTATATTTACCGTGGGGTAAGTGAAGCTGTTTAGAAAAACTTGGGATTTGTTTAAAAACAAAGTTTGATCAAGAGGCGAGGCATAAAAGAAGGCTAGAGGATATCAAGAGAATTGAGGAGAATAATTAGTATGGTGCGAGTTTAGACTTCAAGTTAGGATTGGGAACTTCTTTCCAAGTAGTGCTTTTCATTTACACAGGGAGCATTTAGGTCGTCAACTAGTTTTTTGTGCCAAGGTTTTAGTCCTTCACACAATCTTTCTAAGGTGTTGCGAAGTTCCCCACCTGTAGCGAAAGCGGAGGGTGGGGATGGATAGCATAAGTAGCCGGAGGCAAAGATGATAAAATTGGCTAGTGAACGAGTATAAACGAGCCAGCCATGCGA
>Ga0214473_10001536_pt1 | contig 30204 bp, 20 predicted proteins | sample RVTome_7_FD_203509 | JGI IMG/M metagenome (GOLD analysis project Ga0214473, IMG submission 203509) | Soil microbial communities from uranium-contaminated site in the Upper Colorado River Basin, Wyoming, United States - RVT98D197 | ecosystem: Environmental > Terrestrial > Soil > Contaminated >...
GCGGGCTCAGGCGTTGACCCAGGGTCTCGGGCAAGGGGGACAAGGGGGGATCGCCATCGCGAGCCGGGACTTCGACTACCAGCACTGGCGCTTTTTGATGAAGGCCGGGGTCTCCACCGACTGGGAGCGCTGGAAGCTCGGACTCACCGTGACCACCCCGAGTCTCGGGCTCTGGGGAAGCGGCAACAGCGGTCTCGACATGAGCGCTGTAGGGCAGGACGTGGATCAGAACGGAAGCTCGGTAACCGACGTCACCACGGATTTCCAGGAAGGTCTCTCGGCCGACTACGACTCCCCGTTCTCGATCGCGTTCGGGGGCGCCCGCAGGTTTGGCAGGAGTCGAATCCATCTCAGCGCTGAGTGGTTCGACGGCGTCGGCCAGAAGAACATCCTCGAGCCCGAGCCGTTCCCTTCGCAGAGCTCTGGGGAGACGATTGCGTATGACACCCGCTACCAGCTCGACGCGGTTCTGAACGCCGCCGTCGGGCTCGAGCACCGGTTCGAGAGCGACCTTCAGATCTACGCTGCCTTCAGCACCGATTTCAGCGCCGCGCCTTCGGATTCGGGGTCGAACTCTACCCTCGCCTCCTGGGATATCTATCACCTGTCGGGCGGGTCCACGCTTGCCATCGCCGGCCAGGAGGTCACCCTGGGCCTCATTTACTCCTTTGGGAGCTCAGCGATCGGGGGGAACGAGCTCGGTCTCAGTCCCGACCTGGGCGTGTCCTACCGGCGTCTCACCTTCGTCATCGGCGTGGGGTTCGTTTTCTAGGCTCGGGCAACCCGAAGGCGCCTTCGGTCGTCCAATGGGCGGAGGCTTCTTCATGCTGTCGCTCGTTCAAGACCTGCGCATGGCCCTTCGCTCCCTCGCGAAGGCCCCGGTTCTCACCGTGGTGGGCGTGCTTTCGCTCGCGCTCGGGATAGGGGCCAATACCGCGATCTTCACCCTCTTCGACCAGGTCCTCCTGCGGCTCCTGCCGGTCGAGGACCCGAGGTCTTTAGTGATGGTGGCGACGCGGGGCTCCCACTCCGGGAGCAACCGCGGGGCGAACGCCCTCTCCTACCCGATGTACAAGGACTACCGGGAGAAGAACCAGGTATTCGGCGGCGTTCTCTGTCGGCGCGGCGAGGAGGTGAACGCCGGGTTTCGCGGGGAGACCGAGAGGGCGGAAGCGGAGCTCGCATCGGGAAACTATTTCGAAGTCCTCGGAGTTGAACCGGCGGTCGGAAGGGTCCTGCAGCCGGAGGACGAGCGGGCGCCCGGCGCCGAGCCGGTGGTCGTCCTCGGCTACGACTACTGGCGCAACCGTTTCTCGAGCGACCGCGGAGTCCTCGGGGACGCCCTTCTCGTAAACGGGTATCCGATGACCATCGTCGGTGTCGCCGCCCCGGGATTCGCGGGCGTGAGCCTCGGCTTCCAGCCGGACTTTTACGTGCCGGTCACGATGAAGAAACAGGTGACTCCGTCCTGGGACGACCTGGAGGACCGCAGAAGCCGATGGGTGCAGGTGTTCGCGCGGCTGAAACCCGGTGTCGGTCGCGAGGGCGCCGAAGCCTCCCTGGGCCCCCTCTACAAGCAGATCATTGCCGCCGAAGTCGAGGAGCCCTACTTCGCCGACGTCACGCCGTACTGGAAGGAACAGTTCCTCACGTCGCACGCCGTGGTCCTTCCGGGCGGTCAGGGGTACTCCTCGATGCGCGAGGAGCTGGCGATTGCGCTCCGAGTGCTGATGATCCTCGTGGGCCTGGTTCTCCTCATCACCTGCGCAAACGTTTCGAACCTCCTGGTCGCCAAGGCCACGAGCCGCAGCAAAGAGATGGCGCTTCGGCTCGCCCTCGGCGCCCCGCGTTGGGCCATCGTGAAACAGCTCCTGGTCGAAAGCCTGCTCCTCGCGCTCGCGGGCGGACTCCTGGGACTGGCGCTCGCCTACTGGACGACTCGGGGGCTCATTCTTCTCGCCCCCACGGAGCAAGCCCGGTTGGCTCTGTCGGCCTCGCCGGACGCCAGGATCCTCTCGTTCACACTCGCTCTCTCGGCCCTCGCCGCCGTCGGGTTCGGGCTTCTCCCGGCGCTTCAAGCGGCGCGGACGGATTTGATTGCGACGATGAAGCAAGCGTCGGGGACGAGTGCCGCGGGGCATGGCGCCAGGATGCGCAAGACGCTGGTGGTGGTGCAGGTCGTGGTGGCTCTCATTCTGCTTTTGGGCTCGGCTCTCTTCGTCCAGAGCCTCAGGAACCTCAATCAGGTTGACCCCGGCTTCCGCGCCACCAACCTGGTGCGGTTCAAGATCGACCCCATGCTCGGCGGGTACGATGTCGAAGGCACGAAGCGGTTCTACCATCAGCTTCTCGAGCGGCTGCGGTCGCTTCCGGCGGTCGAGTCCGCGGGCCTCGCCGTCGTCGCTATCATGGAGGGGAACGAGTGGGACTCGACGGTGAGCGTCGAGGGGTACCGCACCGCGGAAGGGGAGGACATGAACCCCCACTTCAACTCGGTCTCCCCCGGCTACTTCGAGACCCTCGGGCTCGTGGTCCGGGCGGGAAGGGACTTCGACGATAGAGACCAGATGGGGGCGAAGAAGTCCGTCGTCGTCAACGAGACGTTCGCCCGGAAGTACTTCCCGGAGGGCTCGCCCATCGGCTACCACATCGCCTGGGGGGATGGGCCCAACGTGAAGCTCGACATGGAGATCGTGGGCGTGGTCCAGGACGCCAAGTACGAGGATCTTCGGGACGAGGTCCCCCGGCAAGTGTTCGTCGCGTACCCGCAGTCCGAATGGGCGGACGGTATGACGGCCTACGTAGCCACTCCGACCGCCTCCGAGGCGATGTTCTTGACGATCCGTGAGGAAGTGCGGAAGCTCGACGCCGCGATGCCGATCTTCGACATGAACACCATGGAAGATCAGCTCGATCGCTCGCTCTCGGTCGAGCGTCTGGTAGCGCTCTTGTCGAGCGCCTTCGGCTTCCTCGCGACGCTTCTCGCGTTTTTGGGTCTCTACGGTGTGACCGCCTTCGGGGTCACGCGGCGCTCCGCCGAGATCGGGCTTCGCATGGCGTTGGGAGCGAAGGGAGGGAGCGTCGTGCGCATGGTCCTGAAAGAGGTCGCGATCCTCGCGGGGATCGGCGTCGGCCTAGCGCTTCCGCTGGCCTGGTGGCTGAGCGAGCTGGTCCGAAGCCAGCTCTACGGCGTTGCGCCTCGGGACCCTCTTACCCTTGCGCTCGCGACCCTGGGGCTCCTCTCGGTCGCGCTCGCCGCGGGCGCGGTCCCGGCGCTGCGCGCGAGTCGAGTGAGCCCGGTCTCGGTCCTGCGGTATGAATAGCACCCTGCCTAGAACCTCAGTCCGTACACCGCCTTCAGCGACCGGCCAATCTCCGGCGTCAGGTCCTTGATGTACGAGAGGTGGTTCCGGTAGAGCTCATCCGACGCATTATCGAGGCGCACGGTGAAGGTATGCACCGTCTTGCCGGTGGTGAGCTGATAGGAACCGTGGAAGTTCAGAACGGTGTAGCCGTCGGTGGGCGTTTCCGCGCCGTAGACTCGGGTCTGTTCCCCGACGTTCTTGACCTCGCCCTCGAGATGGAAGCCGTTTTTCTCGTAGCGAAGCCCGGTCCACACGCGGTAAGGGGGGATACGGGGGAGCGCGTCGCCGCCGTCTCGGAGCTCGCCGCGGACGGTGTCGCCGCCGAAAATCAGCCACACGTCGGGGGTCAAGCCGGCATCCACATGGGCCTCGAAGCCTTTGAGCTCGCTGTCCGCTGAAATGAAGTTGACGACGGCGAGGTCGTCCTCGATCTCGCCGGTCTGGAACGGGAAAATGAAATTGTCGATGCGGTTCAAGAACCCCGTCCCTTCCGCCACGAAGCGCGAGCCCCGGTACCGGAGCGAGAGGTCTACCCCATAACCCACTTCGGTGGGGAGGGTAGCGTCGCCGATCTCGAACGCGAAGTTGCCCGCGTGGGGGCCGAGGTTGTAGAGCTCTTCGAGGCTCGGGTTCCTCGCGGCACGGGCCAGGTTCACCGCCAGAGTCAGGTCGTGCTCCTCGCGCAGATACCCGAGGACGCCCACCGAGCCCGAGAACTCGGTGAAATCGCGTTGCGGGACGTCGCGGTCGACCGCGGCGCCCTCCGGGTCAAAGGACGTGTGGTCCAGCCGCGCGCCGAACTGCAGCGAGGCATGGTGAAAGCTCAGTTCCTCGTAGACGAAGCCGGCCAGGCTCCTCTGGGTGGTTGGAGGAGCGAGGGCCTCTTCACCGGCCGAGGAGTAGTCTCGGTCGAGGAGCCATACGCCGAATGTGCCCTGGAGGCGGCCCGCCGGTCGGTGATGCAAGAAGATCTGACCTTCCCAGGTCTGGTTCTCAAAGCTGGTCGCGATCTCGCCGCTTCCTTCGATCTCGTCGTGCTGGTAGTCGCGAAACGCGCCCTGGAACTTCACGCCTTCGATGAAGGAATCGAGGTTGCGGCGCTCGCCCCGGAAGTCCAGCCGGTGTCGCCGCGGGTTCAGCGTCGTCTCGCCTTCCTCGACGAAGGGGACTCCGTAGCGGCTGGTGACGTACTGGTAAGAGGCGCCCGCGAAGCCGTCCTGCCCGGTGAACGAGAAGGCGCCCCCGCCGGATTTGGACCGGCTGAAGCTGTTGGGAACCGTCTCGAGATTCTCATCCGGCGTCTCGTAGTCGCTGGTGCGCTGGGCCGAGCCGTTGAACCGGACCGCGAGTCTGCCATTGCCCACGCTCACATCTCCCGCGATCCCCCCGTTCTCGTCGGCGGTGGCGCCCTGTACGGTCATCGATCCGTGGACGTCGTTCACGGGCTTCGTCGTGATCTCTTCGGAGACGAGGTTCACCACGCCGCCGATCGCGCTGCTTCCGTAGAGGAGCGTGGCGGGACCCCGGACCACTTCGATGCTTCCCGCGGTGGCGGGATCGAGGTTGACGCCGTGATCGGCGGACTGGCTCGACAGGTCGCCGGTGCGGGTGCCGTTCTCGAGGATCAGCACGCGGTCGTTGTCGAGGCCGCGGATGACCGGTCGCTGGTTGCCGGCTCCGAACGACCGGACGTTGACGCCGGGCTCGCTCGCAAGCGTTGCCCCCAGGGTGGCCCCCAGCCTCTGCTGCAGATCTTCTCCCCCGAGCACGGTGGCGGGCTGGTAGGACTCGAACGTGTCCCTTCCGGTGGGGGTCACGGTGACCGACTCGGAGAAGTGCAAAGCCTCCGAAAGCGAAACGCTGACGCGGACTGGCGTGCCCTCTGTCACCGCGATGTCGGAACGGTTGGACAGAAACCCCGGCAGGCGCACCACTACCTCATAACTCCCAGCGGCCACGGCATCGAAACGGGCGACTCCTTCACCGTCGGTCACGGCCTCGTGGCCGGTACCCAGCAGGGAAACGACGGCGCCGGGAATCGCTCCGCCCTCGGTGTCGGTGACGGTGATTTCCACCACCGAAGCGGCCAAGAGGGGAGAGGCGGTAACGAAAAGCAGAAAGCAAACAACGACGGCGATACGGGAGAGAATGCGGCTCTGAGGACGGAAACTATGGATCATGGAATGGACCTCGCTGGCGGTAGCCTCTTCGGGCCCCGCTCTTACAGCTGAACCTTGATCTAAGAGGGCCCGGCACTGGGAAGGACCCGAGCCTGGCCAACAAGAAGGAAGTCGAGGTTCAGGCCGCGGGAGGGCCGCGCGAGGCGTCGAGCTGCGCTTCGCCGTAGAGTCTCCCCGGCGCGGGCAGAACCGCTAGCTCCGTGGGGCGGGAGACGGGAAGCGCGACTTTGGGTACGGCGGCTCCATCCGCGTAGTGCAGCGCGAAGACGCATGCGGGACAGTGGCGCTCGACCGCGCAACCGTCGTCCGTGTGGACGAAACCACCGACGAGGGTAGAGGAGAGAAGAGCGAGGAGGGCGCAAAGAGCGAAAAGAGTAACAGGCGCTCCTCGAAGCGCTCTTCGATGAGACGAGGCACTCATCAATGTTGAGCGTAACGCGATCGCCGGCCGCGGTCAAGCCGTGGCGCTCGCTCGACCGCCATCGGCGGCTTCGAGCCCTGGGTACTAGAATGCCGCGTTGCTCAGAGCCAGTTCTTTCGCTTGAACCAGGTCAGCATGGCCGCGGGCACCGCCACGCACGTGGCGACCATCCCCCACATCAGCCGATCGGAGTGGACCCAACCCTCGACGAACGGCAGGTTGTCGAAGTTCTGGCCGAAGAAACCGACCACGAAGGCGAGCGGCAGGAACACCGCGCTCATGATCGTCAGGTACTTCATGATCTCGTTGGTTCGCTGGCCGACGGCCGACAGGTAGGCCTCGAGGGCGTTCCCGAGGAGGTCCCGGCTGGACTCGATCGACTCGTTGATGCGCACCAGGTGATCGTAAACGTCGCGCAAGTACACCGCGGTGCGGTCACTCACCCGCGCGTCGCCCCGCTTGGCGAGGAGGCCGAGGACGTCTCTCTGGGGCGAAAGGACCTTGCGCATCGCGACCAGGTGGTGCTTGAGCTCGAAGATGCGCTGCAAGTCCTTGCGCCGGGGGGAAGAGAGGACCGAGTCCTCGAGCTCCTCCAGCTCGTCGGCGATTCGGTCGAGGATCGGAAAGTTGTCGTCGACGATGCCGTCTGCGACCAGGTAGTACGCGAAATCGATGCCTCGTTCCAAGAGCTTGGGCTCGTTCGCCATGCGCTGGCAGGTCTCGTCGAGCGCCGCGATGGGCGTTTCGTGCACCGTCACCAGGTAGCGCTCGCCCAGAAAAGCATGGAGCTCCTGTAGCTCGAGCTCGTCGACCTTGTCCCCCTTGCATGAGAATCCCTGGGTCACGAGGAACAGGTGATCGCGGTACTCCTCGAGCTTGGGGCGCTGGTCCAGGTGACCACAGTCCTCGATGGTGAGCGGGTGGAAGTCGAAGCGCTCGCGCAGGAGCTCGAGCTCCATCGCGACTGGCGAGATCAGATCCACCCAGCGCAACACGCCCGGTGGCGGCGGCGCGACGCGCTCGCTGCCCTCAGTCGAGACCACCCGCCCGTCCCGCAACTCCATGACCCGGAACATTAGACGTTCTTCTCGACTTCGTCTCGTCTAGAGCGTGGGCGGAGAGCCTCGGCTCGTATGCCAAAGCGCCAAGACTTCGACGGTTTCCCGCTCTTGATCAACGTGGTAGTAGAGCAGTAGCGGACTCGGCCCATCAGTAGGCGTCGGAGCCCCTTGAGCCGTGAGTGGGAAACCGGTTCCCCGGTTCCAGATAGCGAGGAAATGATCTCGAAAGCTCTTTCCAGGTCCTCCGCGAAGGCTTCGGGAGCCTTAGGTCTGTTCTCGATCCACCAATTGGCGGCATCGCGGATTTGCGCCTCGGCGCCGGGGGCGACGCGGAACCGGTACGTCAACCTCGACTCTTGGCCTTGGTTTCATCGATCAGAGCCCAGCCGTCCACGAACTTTCCGCCGTGGATTTCCTCCAGGGCCTGACTGAGCTCTTCCTCCTCGGATGGGCGATAGCGTGAAGGGTTCGTCGGTTCCGGGAGCTAGTAGGGCCACCTGAGAGCCCTCTTCAATGTCGGGAGGGACTTCCACTCTTCCGTTAACCACGGTTCCGGTGACTACTTTCATAGGAGGATTGTAGCACTTCGTCCCGAGCCCACGAATGTCATGGCTCGGTGGCGTGGTTGGAGTCGTCTTGCAGAGCCACCGCCTTGCCGTTCTCCGTGGTGACGATCCAGGCACAGGTGTCCGGACAGTCGTGCATGCAGGTGCCGCGAACTCTCGCGCGGTCGCCGGGCGCCGCGGCCATCCACGGCCACGGCGCGCCCGCGAGCGTGGTGGCGCCGACAAGGCCGGTATTGAGAAACTCGCGCCGCGATACACGTCCCCGGCTCCTCTTCATGTCGCTCTCCTCCGTTTGTGCTTCACCGACCCGGCGAGGGCGAGATTCCGTTCAGGTCCCAGACCACCTTGCCGGCACGGATCGTGAGCTCGCAATCCAATTTTCTCTTGCCTTCGTTGCGTTCGCCCGCGACATCCACAAACCCGAACTTGCCATCCCGCACGCTCAGAACGGCGATGTCGGCTCCGGCTCCTATGGCGAGATGACCGATGTCGTCGCGACGGATCGCCCGGGCGGCGCTCGATGTGGCGGCGCGGACGGCGTCCTCGAGGGGCATTCCCAGGCTCAGGAGCTTGGACATCACGTTCAGGATGTCCTTCATCCCCGCGTTCATGCTGGCGCGGTGAAGATCGGTGCTGATGGTGTCGGGAGGGAACCCCTGCTCCATCGCCGGACGCGCTTGCCGGAATAAGAAGCTTCCCGCACCGTGCCCGACGTCGAAGACGATTCCGCGCTCTCGGGCTTGCCGCACGAAGGGGCGCAGGGTTCCGGCCTCGTCGACGATCGGGATCCTTCCCTCCACCTGCGCGTAGGTATGGGTGAGGATGTCCCCCGGGCGCAAGTGAGTGAGAAGGAGGGCTTCTAGTGAGAGTGGAGGATCGTGCCCGCCGAAGTCCACCATGACGGGGATGCCTGCGAGCTCGCCCGCTTTCACCGCGCGATCCACCGGATCCCACTCGGCTCCCCGGTAATGGGCGACCTTGACCCCGACGACGAGCTCGGGAAACTCGGCGGCCCTCATGGCGGTGAGATTCGCGTCCATATCGGAGAGGTTCTGCTCGACCGGACCCCCCTTCATGCCCGACCCCACGATGTTGAGCAGGGCAAGAACGCGCGTCTCGGCGCGATCGATGACCTGTTCTTTGAACTGCGGGAAATTCCTCCAGCCCGAGCCTCCGGTGTCGACGACCGTCGTGACGCAGGATCGAAAAGTGAACCCGTCCGGAGGAAGGGCGTTGTACCCGCTGCTGTAATCCGCGTTCGGCTCGGTGCCGAAGAAGACGTGGGCGTGCAGGTCGACGAGTCCGGGAACGACCATGAGGCCTCGGGCGTCGACCACGATCCTTGCCTGACTGGCGTCGATGCTCTCCGCCACGGCGGCGATCGTTCCATCCGCGACCGCCACGTCCATGACTTCGTCGATGCCGTTGCGAGGATCGAGCAGCCTTCCGCCCCGGAGGACCAGGTCGTAAGGTTGGGCGACGGCGAAAAGGACGAGTGCGGTCCCGAGCATGGAGTATTCTAATCCGGGTAGAGAGACTAACTCTTCGGAACCACGTTCGCGATTCCCTTTTCCTTCAACATGGAGTTGAAGGCGGCGACGTCGGTGGAAAGTAAAGTCTCGACCTGTTGGCGGAGCTCCCCAATCTGCTTCTGGAACGTCTCGTGGACCGCGATCTGCTGCGTCGTCGGGGCGAAGTCCGCCGTCCCGATTCCGTTCGCCAGGTGGGCCAGTTTGAAAACGAGACGTGACGGCCAGCGGAGCGCATCCTGCCCGCGGCCGGTGAGCTTCGTCTCGACGAGGGTCTCTTCGACGGCGAGGAGCTTCCTGTCGAGATCATCGATGGCCTTCACGATGCCGTCGTCGTCCTGGTGCACGTCTTTCAGGTCATGTAGCTGCTTTCGGGTCCACTCGAGCTTGTGGATCATTTCAACGACGGAGTTCATCTGGTCGCGGATCTGGAGAAGCCTCGTCACTTGAGTATCGACGTCGGCGAGCGTGCCTTCGGAATTGGGGTCCTTGCGCACTTCGAGATTCTGAGTCATTTCCTCACCACCGACTTTGAGGGTCAGGTGGTAGGTGCCTGGACGAACGAGCACCCGGATGCGTCCCCCGAATCCCGGATAGGGGCGAGTTCCGTCCTCACCCATCTTCACCCAGGGGGCATAGACGGGCTTGGTGCGGAGCTTGATCTCGGTCGAAGGCTCGTAGGTCAGGTCCCACCAGACGCGGTTGATCCCGGCATCCTTCGTCCCGTCTACGGCCCGGACCAAGTTCCCGTTCGCGTCTTTGATCTCGAGCTTAACGTCTCCCTCGGTGGCCGCCTTCAGGTAGTAGTTGATCGATGCGCCGTACGGGGGGTTTAGGCCCTGAGTCTGGTCGTCGGAGTCCATCATCGGCTCGGTGATAAGGATGAAGCGATAGGCGGCGCGCGGCTTCATGAGATGCGCGCTCTTCTGGAGCACGTCCGGTGTCAGCTCGCGCAGAGGTGTCACGTCGTCGAGGATCCAGAAACCCCGTCCATAGGTCGCAACCACGAGGTCGTTGAAGTTCTCCTGGACGGTAATCCAGTGCAAGGGCGCGTGGGGAAGGTTGTTCTGGAGCGGCTGCCACTTCCCGCCGTCGTCGAAGGAAACGTAGAGCGCGTTCTCGACTCCGAGGTAGAGAAGCCCTTGCTTGACAGGATCTTCGCGGACGCAGTGGGCATAGCTCAGAGGACTCTTGGGAACCCCGGTGCTGATGGACCTCCAGCTCTTTCCGTAGTCGCTCGTCTTGTAGACGAAAGGATCGCGGTTATTCACCTGGTGAAGGTCCATAGTGATATAGACGGTAGCGGCGTCGAAGCGCGAGGGTTCGATGTTGCTGACCGTTCCCCAGGGCGGAATACCCGGGATGTTCGCGGTCACGTCGGTCCAGGCCGTTCCTCCGTTTCGGGTCACGTGGACGCGTCCGTCGTTCGTGCCCGCCCAGATCGTGCCTTTTTCGATCGGAGATTCAGCGATGGCGAAGACCACTCCGGCATATTCGACACCGACGTTGTCGGGATTGAGTCCGCCTGAAATCAGCTGGCGCTCTTTATCGTTGAGTGTGAGATCGGGGCTGATGAGGTCCCAACTGTCGCCGCCGTTCGTGGTGCGGTGCACCATCTGGCTTCCTGCGTACATCGTGTTCCGATCATGGGGCGACATCGCGAGAGGGAACGTCCACTGGAAACGGTACTCGAGCTCCTCCGCGGGCCAGCCCACGGTGTTGTCGGGCCAGATCTCGACCCGATGCACGTGTCTCGTCTTCTCGTTGAAGCGGTCCACGATTCCACCGACGCTTCCGAGGCCGGATGCTGTGGCCCAGACGATGTCGCTGTCGATGGGATCGGGAATGGCGAACCCACTCTCGCCGCCTCCCACCGAATGCCACAGGCTCCTCGGAATCGGGCCGGGGCCTTCGCCGGAGAACCCCGCCGAGAGAAGGCTGTTGGAAGGCCCGCGGGTCGAAGGCCCATCCTGGCGGTTCCCATAGACGTTGTAGGGAACGTCGTTGTCGACCGCCACGTGGTATATCTGCGCGATGGGAAGCTCGATGTGGTCCCAGCTCTTCCCGCGGTTCACCGAGATGCTCAAACCTCCGTCATGGGCGACCATCCTTCGGGACGAGTCGGCGGGGTCGATCCACATGTCGTGATTGTCACCGCCCGCGACTTCGGCTCCCGCCGGGTCCTTGATGGTCTCGCCGCCATCGAGGGTATAGCTGAACGAAGCCGAGAGAAAGAAAACCTCGTTCTCGTTGTCGGGGGCGATGGCGAAGCGCGAGTAGTAGTGTGTTCGGCCCGCGAGGTTCCGGTCGTGGCTCACGAGCTTCCAGGTTTCTCCGCCGTCGTCGGAGCGCCAGAGCTCTCCGCTCTCGACTTCCTCGCCCTCTTTGCTGGGTACCCCATCCGCGGTCTCGATGAGAGCGTAGACGCGGTTCGAGCTCGAGGGAGCGATTCCGACGGCGACCTTTCCCACGGGAAGCTTCGGAAGGCCGCTTCCTTCCAGTCGTTTCCAGGTGTCGCCGCCGTCCTTCGAAACCCAAAGGCCGCTCCCGGGCCCGCCGCTCGTTCTGCCCCAGGTGTGGATCTCGAGCTGCCACATCCCCGCGAAGAGGATCCGGGGATTGCTGGGATCCATCGTCAGATCGGAGCAACCGGTGTTCTCGTCGACGAAGAGGACCTTCGTCCAGCTAGTGCCTCCGTCCGTCGTTCGGAAGACTCCCCGATCGAGCTGGGGCCCGTAGCTGTGGCCCATGGCCGCGGCGTAGACGACGTCCGGATTCGTCGGATGGATGACGACGCGCCCGATGCGTCCGGTATCGGTGAGGCCCATGTGCTTCCAGGTCTTGCCTCCATCCGTCGATTTGTAGATACCGTTTCCCAGAGAGATGTTGCTTCGGATGAAGGTCTCGCCCGTTCCCGCCCAGATGATCTGCGGATCCGAAGGAGCAATGGCGAGCGAGCCGACCGAAGAGACAGGCTGTCCATCGAAGATCGGCTTCCAGTGGGTGCCGCCGTCGTCGGATTTGAAGATGCCGCCCGAAGCGGCGCCGGCGTAATAGACGTTCCGGTCCTTCGGATCGCCGACCACCGAAATGACGCGGTTCCCCTCGGGGCCGATGTAGCGGTATTTGAGCTGCTTGTAAACATCCGGGGTTTCCGGCTGGGCGAAGGAATGCGCAGCCCCCATGGCGAGAAGAACGAGAATCAGGCGGGATCGTTGCATCGTGAGACCTCACAGTCGGAGGCGGATTCTATCATCGGCTGGGAAGAAGCTGGATCGTCGGTCGAGCTTCGAGGTGATCACGGCGTCGGCACAGGTCTCGTCAGCTCCCGCACGGCGCGCGCGAGGAGGCGAGTGAACTCCTCGGGGTCCTCGGCCATCAGGAAATGGCCGACGTGGGGCATTACCGTCAGCTCGACGTCCGGCTTGTGCCGCCGCGCGGCCGCGAGGTCCGTGGGGAAATGGTCGGCGTTCAGAAGCCGGACGGGAATCGTGACCCGGGCCAGCGCGGCCGCCTCGTCGTAGTTGAGGAGGCTCTCCATCGCGGGTATCGCGACCTCGGGCGGCGCATTCGCCATGTCGGCCGCGATGCGGTCGACGAGCTTCGGGTCCGAGTGCTTGGTGAACTCTCCAGTTACTTTCTTGGCGAAGGGCACGCTGCGTGCTAACCATGAAGTTATGGCGAGTCCGGCGCACCTCGAGAAACATCGCGCTTCTCTCACCGGCCACTGCAGACGCTTCACCGCTGCAGCATAGCAATCTAACGGCGCTGTCGCGCGGCGATGCGTGACTCCGCCGACACCCAACCCGCGTCGAAGGGGTGCCCCGGCTCGTCGAGGTCGATCAAAAGCGGGGCGTGATCGGAGGGGATGGGTTTGCCCTTCCGCGCTTCGCGATCGATCTCCGCCCACACCGTCCGCGCGCGAATCGGCATCGTGACCAGCAGGTGATCGATCCGCATGCCGAAGTTCTTGTGAAAGTTCCCGGAGCGGTAGTCCCACCAGGTATACCGCCCGGCCTCCGGGTGATGGAGACGGTAGGCGTCGGCGAGACCCCACTGGCAGACCCGCGCGAACGCCTGCCGCTCGGCCGTCGAGACGTGCGTCCCGCCATGGCACGCCTTCGGATCCCAAACGTCTCTGTCTTCGGGAGCGACGTTAAAGTCTCCCCCGAGCACCAGCGGATCCTGGGGTTCGGCTGCCTCGGCCAGCCACCGGGCGAGGCGGTCGAACCACAGAAGCTTGGCGTCATAGAAGGGCGAGCCGACCACACGGCCGTTGGGCGCGTACAGGGACACGACACGCGTGTCGCCACAAACGGCGGAGATCATCCGCGCCTCGCTGAGCGGCTCGTCGTCGGCGACGTCCGGCGTGGCCGGCGGGCGAAGGGGCTCACCGAAGTTGGTCACTACACGGTCAATCCCGCAGCGGCTTGCGATGGCGACGCCATTCCAGCGCCCCTCGCCGTGATGGGCGAGGGCGTAGCCGGCGTCGCGGAAGATGCCGGTCGGCGCATCCGCGTCCGCGAGCTTCGTTTCCTGCATCAGGAGCACGTCAGGTTTCGCGCGATCGAGCCACCATCTGACCTTCTCGAGACGAGCGTTCAGCGAGTTGACGTTCCACGTCGCGATGCGCACGAATCCAAGAATACCTCTTCCGGAGTCCGCCGGCCCGCGAGATCTTGAGGATGAACCTTTCGGGCGATTCTTCCGTAAAATTACCGAAGGTTCGAGGTGAATTCGATGGACGCATGGATTCAAGATCTTGGGCACACTCTTCGGAATATGATGCGCGCTCCGGGGTTCGCGCTCGTGGCCGTCCTGACTCTCGCGCTCGGGATCGGGGCGAACACGGCGATTTTCGCCATCGTCAACGGCGTACTCCTCAGGCCTCTCGCCTATCCCGAGCCCGAGAGGCTCGTTCTGGTGACGAGCCAGTTTCCGGAAATGGGATTCGATCAGTTTTGGGTATCGCCTCCGGAGTTCCTCGAGCTCCAGGAGCGAAGCCGCTCCTTTCACGTCCTCGGCGCCTACACTACGGGTGACAGCAGTCTGGGAACTCGAGAGCGTCCCCGGCGGGTCCGGGCCGCTCGAGTCACCGCGGACTTCTTCGATGCGCTCGGAGTGGCGCCGCTCCTGGGACGAACGATCCGTCCCGAGGAGACCCTTCCCGGGGCTCCCCCGGTCGCCGTACTGACCCATGAGCTCTGGAAGTCGGTCTTCGGGGGAGACCCGTCCCTGGTGGGAGAAACGATCGAGCTCGACGGACGCAAGATCACCGTCGCGGGAGTGATGCCCGAGGGGTTCGGTCTCGCGACGGAGCCGGTCGAGGCGTTCGTTCCCGTTTCCATCGATCCCGCGAACCGTCAGAACCGGGGAAACCACTACCTGTACCTCATCGGCCGGCTCGCGCCCGGCGTCGGGCTCGAGGCCGCGCGCGCGGAGCTCGAGACGCTTCTCGTGGAATGGCCGGGCAAGGATTTTCACGCTCCCAACCTCACCTCGCACCGCCTGCGCATCGATCCGCTCCAGGAAGAAGTCGTCGGCGACGCCCGGACCGCGATCTGGGCCCTTCAGACGGCCGTAGGCTTCGTCCTTCTGATCGCCTGCGCGAACCTGGCCAACTTGCTCCTGGCGCGCGCCGAGTCACGCCGGAAGGAATTCGCCATCCGCTCCGCCCTCGGCGCCGGCGGCGCACGCCTCGCCCGGCAGTTCCTTGCCGAGGGACTGGTTCTATCCCTTCTCGGCGGTGCTACCGGCGTCGTCCTCGCTCGCGTGGGCTTGCGAGCGCTTGTCGCCACGTTTCCCGACGCGCTTCCGCGCGCCGGGGAGGTCGCCGTCGATGGGGTGGCTCTCGCGTTCATGCTGATGGTAGCGGTTGGGACCGCGATCGCTTTCGGTCTGGCGCCGTTCATCCACCTGCGAGCAAGCTCACTCACCGCGACCCTTCGTGAAGCCGGCCAGAGAAGCGCGACTTCGGGACGCCGCCTTCTGCGGCGCTTCCTCGTCGCCTCCGAGGTCGCCCTCGCCGTGGTGCTGGTCACCGGCGCGGGCCTGATGGTGAGGACGGTTTGGAACCTGACCCGGGTCGATGCCGGCTTCGACCGCGCGGGTCTCGTGACTTTCGCGCTGGACCTTCCGGAGCCGTCCTATCCCGGTCCCCAGGAGGTCTGGGCGTTCTACTCCCGGCTCCTCGAGGATCTGCGTTCCATTCCCGGCGTGCGCGCGGCTGCCGTCGTCAACGGGCTGCCGCCTCTGCGTCAAGTGAACGCGAACGACACCGACATCGAGGATTACCAGCAGACCGAAGGCGAGGGCCCGCTCGAGAACGTGGACTACTGGCAGTCCGCTTCGACGGGGTACACGGAGACCATGGGCATACCCATCGTGGAAGGGCGTTCGTTCCAACCCTCCGATGAGGGGGGCGATCTCGTGGTGCTGGTGAACGAGACCATGGCCGCGACGTTCTGGCCGGGAACGAGCCCCGTGGGCCGCCGGGTCAGGCCGGGCTTCGGAGAGCTGCCCTGGCTCACCGTGGTGGGGGTGGTCAAGGACGTCAAGCAAGGCGGCGTCGACAAGAAGACGGGGACCGAGCTCTACTTCCATACCGAACAGCTCGGGAGCGCCCTCCGATTCGCGGACAGAAACCTCAACGTGGTGCTGCGTACCGACGTGCCCGTGGACGCGCTCGCGACGAACGTCCAGCGGGTGGTGGCGGCGAAGGACGCCTCTCTTCCGATCATCGATCTCAGGGACATGGACGAGGTCTTCTCACAGGCGATCGGGCGTCCCCGGCTGCTGGCGCAGCTCCTCCTGGGGTTCGCCGTCCTGGCGCTGGTCATGGCGGCCATCGGAACCTACGGTGTCCTCGCGTATGTCGTGGCGGAGCGGCGCCGGGAGATCGGGATTCGCATGGCGCTCGGGGCGGCGCGCGGGAGCGTGCTCTCGATGGTGCTCCGTCAGGGCCTCGGGCTCACGGCCGTGGGTCTGGTTGTCGGGCTCGCGGGAGCCCTCGCGGTCAACCGGCTGGCCGCGGCGCTCTTCTTCGGCGTCGAGCCCGCCGATCCGGCCACCTACGCCGCGGTTACGGCGTTCATCTGCTTCGTTGGGCTCGTCGCCTGCTACGCCCCGGCGCGGCGGGCGACCCGGGTCGATCCCATCGTAGTCCTGAGGCAGGAATAGTCGTCAGACGTTATTCAGGATCGCGAGCGCGGTGCCCGAGAACATCCGCGTCTTCTCCCTTTCCGATAGTCCCGAGCTTTCGAGCGTCGAGACTGCCCCCGACATCGAGCCCGGCAGGTGGGGATAGTCGGAGCCGAAAGCGATGCGATCCGGGCCCACGAGATCCCGGACGAAAGCGACCGTGGAGGGTCCGGCGGATACCGTGTCGAAGTAGAGCTTCTTCAAATAGAAGCTCGGAGGCTGGTCGATCTTCGCCCGGCACGCGGGGAAATCGCGAAATCCCTGATCGAGCCGCGGCAGAAGGTAAGGGATGGCGCCCCCGAGGTGTGGGACGAGAAACCGAATGTTGGGGAAGTCCCGAAACAGACCGTCGAAGCACATCCTCGCGACCGCGAGGGTCGAGTCGAAGGGGAACCCCACGAGAGGACCGAGGACGTAGTCCTTGAGCTGCTCCGCCATTCCGACGGGAAGCATCGGGTGAATCAGGACGAAGAGGTTGCGGCCGTCGGCCTCCTCGAAGAACGGGCGGAAGCGCGGATCGGTGAGCGGCTTTCCCCGGATGTGGCTCAAGAGCAAGACCCCCTGAAGCTTCAGCTCGTCGAGGGCCCGCGCGAGCTCCTTCGAAGCTTCGTCGGGGACGTCCATGGGAACGGACGCGAGGGCCTTGAAGCGACGTGGATGCCGGCTCACGAGCTCCGCGTAGGCGTCGTTGGTCTTCCGGGCGATCTCGGGCTCCCGTCCCTCATCGGCGAAGTAGACGTTCGGGACCGAGAGGGAGAGCACCTGGACGTCGACTCCGACCCGGTCCATCTCCTCGATTCGCAGCACGGCGTCGGTCATCGGCGGCTGGACTCCGAAAAACCGCGTGCCGCGGAACTCGATGGTGGTGGCGCCGGACGCGTCGGTCGCGAAGCGGTAGTCCGGCGCTCCGAGCTCGCGGATCATCTCGAAGTAGGAGGCCGGATAGAAGTGGTTGTGAATGTCGATCTTGAGCGAGGGGGCCTGGGCGCTCCTCGCCCGCCTCCGCCCTTCGGGCTCCGGCGAGGCTCGCCGAAGCGTAGCGAAGGCGGCGAGCGGCGCCGCGAGGGCGACGGTCTGGAGAAACTCTCTTCGTTCCATAGAAGTCTCCGGAAAAAGAGAAAGGCTGCCGCTCCCGACGGGGAAGCGGCAGCCTGGAGTCGCTTTCGATCGACTAGGCGGCCTGGGCCTTGGCCGCGGACAGCACTTTATCGAATACCTGGACCGCGCGCCGCATCTCCTCCATGGTCCCGATGGAGATACGGCAGTGGGTCCAGAGCGGTGGGAAAGGTCGTCCCACCTTGACGCCTTCCTTGGCGCAGGCGTCCTGGAAGTAATCGACCGGCATCGCCACGTCGACGAACGTGAAGTTCGCCTGCGCGTCGGTCGCCTTGTAGCCTCGGTCGGCGAACCACTTCAGCGTGAACGCCCGCGCTTCGCCGTTCCGCTTGCTCTCGTTCGGGATGTAACTAGGATCCGCCACGTCCCGCTCGAGGGCCGCGAGGACCGCGCTGTAGCTCAAGCCCGAAATCGTGTTCCCCATGTGGAACTTGTCGAGCTCCTTGATGGTGTTCTCGTGGGCGATGGCGTAGCCGACGCGGAGCCCGGCCATGCCGTAGGCCTTCGAGAACGTGCGGGCAACGATGATCCGCGGTTCCTGTACCGCCATCGGGATCATCGTCTCGTGCCCCGGAGTGGTCACGTAGTCGATGTAGGCCTCGTCGACGAGGATGCGGAGATCCTTGTTCGCCTTGAGCGCTCGAGGGATGAACTCCTTCGAGTCAGAAGGGTTCACCAGAGACGCCACGGGGTTGTTCGGGTTGCAGTAGAACAGCATCCCCGAGCCCTTCAACGCGTACATCGTCTTGTCGAGATCCATTCGGAAGTCGGACGTGAGGGGAACCGCCTTGGTCCGGCTTCCGATGAGAGCCGCGTAGCCGAAGCACTCCTCATACGTCGGAAGCGAGCCCACCACCGCCTTGTCCTTGGAAGTGTACATATGAGTGGCGTTGACGAGAATCTGCGTCGATCCGGCACCGAGCATCACGTTCTCGGGCTTCACGTTCCATTTTTTCGCGATCACTTCGTGGAGCGGCTTGTCGAGCGGGAAGGGATAGCGTCCGGCGAACGCCCCCGTCGGGCCGAGCGCCCTTTCGATGGCGTCGAGCACGCTCTGGCCGGGTCCCATGGGATTCTCGTTGTTGGAAAGGTTGATCACCTGGTCGACGGACCTACCGGTCTGGGCGGCGAAAGCAATCGCCTCCTGCCGGCGGGCGCTCACGAACGTGGCCGCATAAGCGCCCGCGGCGCCGACGCCCAGAGTCCTCACGAAATCGCGTCGCGAAAGCGACATGGCAGCCTCCTTCTTCTCAATTTTGTTCAAAGTTCTCCTCATGGCGGGCCTACCCTTTGCTCGAGTCCGCATCGGTCGGCGCCGTTCCCAGCACCTGGCGGAACACTTCCGTCGCCCGCTTCATCTCGTCCATGGTCCCGATGGAAATGCGCGCGTGGGTCTTCTCGTAGGGCGGGAAGTCGCGGCCCACCTGGACCTTGAACTTGGCGCAGCCCTCGCGGAACTGCTTTGCGGGCATGTTGGTCTTCACGAAGATGAAGTTGGTCTGGCTGTCGGTCGCCCAGAAGCCGGCGTTGCGGAAGAAGTCGAGTGTGTACTTCCGCACTTCGGCGTTGCGGGCGATCTCTTTGGTGAGGTGGGCCGGGTCGTCGAGCGACGCGCTCACGGCGGCGAGGCCGAGGACGTTGGTCCCGAACGTCAACTTGTATGCCGCCAGCTTTCCCACGGTCGCCGGTCCGCCGACGGCGTAGCCCTGGCGAAGTCCGGCCATGCCGAAAGCCTTGGAGAACGTCCGGCTGACGAACACGTTCCGATACTTGAGAGCGAACTCGGCAGCGCTCGAGTAGTTTGGGTCGGTGACGTAGTCGTTATAGGCCTCGTCGATGAGGACGTACGTATAGGGCGATTCCTTGGCGACGTAGCGGACGAAGTCCGAGATGGCCGTCCTTCCGTGCGCCGTGCCCGTCGGATTGTTGGGGTTACAGAGGAATACCAGGCCGGCGCCGAGCGCCGCCCCAGCCATCTTGTCGAGGTCAAGGCTCAGATCCTCGGCATTGGCGACTGTTTTTATCGGAACTCCAAAGTACTCGGCGTCGCGCACGGGGTTCTCGTAGGAGCACTCGCCGCTCACCAGCGGCCGGTCCGGCCCGCAGAAAGCGCGGATCGAGTTGCGCAGGATCTCGGTCGAGCCGGGAGCGAGGACGACGTTCTCCCGCTTCGCCCCGAACATCGTGGCGATGCGGTTCGCGACCGCGGTATCCGTGATCTTGCTGTTCATCGGATATCGGTTCGATTCGCCGAGGTTCTCTCGGATCGCGGAGACCGCCGAGGGGCCGGGCCCCATGGGGTTCTCGTTGCTGCTGATGCGAATCTCGTCGGCGTCGGGCGGGGGAATGAAGGGCGAGGAAAGAGAGCCGAACTCTCCTTCGAGCGCCTCTCGTCCGCGAGCGGTGATGAACGCCGGTGACATCGCTCCGGGTCCGGGACGTACGGTGCGCAGAAACGCGCGGCGGGACAGCGTCATGTGATCCTCCTTAGGAACCAGGTCTATCGGACGCGACCGAGAACGGGATTGCGCCCGGCAGAGAAGGGAAAGACTTGAAAGCTCGCGGCGGCACGTGGACCCTCAGGATGATGTCGAGGACCCCCGGATGCATTCGGAATACTTACCGCCAGAAGTTACATTAAATTACAACTGAACCGCGGGCAAAGCAAGCGGGATCATGCCCGGAGACAATTGAAGTCCAAAGGGGAGAAGGGGACAGAGAGGGGATAGGGAGAGGAACCATCTCCTTATCTCCTCCTATCTCCTTATTCCACTTCTCTTTTATTCCTGTCTCAGCGTTCGGATGGGATCGATCCGGCTCGCGCGCCTCGCGGGAAGGTACGTGGCGAGAAGCGCCGCGGCGGCGGCGACCACGACCACCGAGGCGAGGGTCAGAGGGTCGAGCTTCTCGACACCGAAAAGGAAGCTCTCGAACGTCCGGGCGAGCGCGACCGCGAGCGCGACTCCGATCGCGATCCCGAGCGCCGAGAGTCGCGCGCCCTCCCCCAGGACGAGCGAGAGGACGTCTTTCGGACGCGCGCCGAGTGAAATGCGCACCCCGAGCTCGCGCGTCCTTTGTCCCACCGCCTGCGACATGAGCCCGTAGATCCCGACCGCGGCGAGGCCGAGAGCGAGGGCGGCGAAGAACGCGAAGATCGTCATCGTGAACCGCGGCTCCGCGACGCTTTCGGAGACCCGTTCGTCGAGGGTGGCGACGTCGCCGAGCGCGAGCTCTCGGTCGAGCGGCTCGACCGTCCCGCGAATCATGGCGACGACTCTCTCCAGGCGCTCTCGCGATCGGACCAGGAGAAAGAACTCGGGAAAGGGCGCCTGAGAGAACGTGGGGTAGATCGCGGGCGGGACCTCTTCCGCGAGTCCCTGGAACTTCTCGTTCTTCACCACTCCGACGATCTCGCGGGTCAGGTCCCACTGCGTCACCCTCGCGCCGAGGGGCTCCTCGTCCTTGAAGTAGCGTTGCACGAAGGCCTCGTTCACCACGATGACCGCGGGGGCATCCGGACGCTCGTCGTCGTCCGAGAGTTCCCGGCCGCGCAGTATTGGAAGGCCCACGGTCCGGAAGTATCCCGGGCTCACGGTGCGAACACGGACCTCGTCCTCTTGACCGGGAGCGACCTCGGGGTGGCCCTCGATGGTGAAACGGCTCGTCCAGCCGGCATCGAGCGGCGTATTGATGGCGATGGCGGCGGAATCGACTCCCGGGGCCTCCGAGAGCCGCCTCAAGAGCTCGGTCTGAAACGCGCGCACCTGGCTCCACCGGGGCCACTCCGGGAACCTCTGGGGATAACGAGAAGCGGGAAGATCGAGGCCTACCGCGACGACGTTCGCGGCGGTAAACCCCGGATCCACGTGAAGGAGGCGCACGAAGCTTCGTATGAGAAGACCGGCGCCGAAGACCAGCACCACCGCGAGCGCGATCTCTCCCACAAGGAGCGCGCGCCGAAGCCGGCCGCTCGAAACCCCGATTGCCGATCCCAGCGAGCCCCGAAGGTTCACTCGAGACCCAGCGAGCGCGGGGAGGATGCCGAAGACGACGGCCGCAACGATGGAGAGCGCGAGCGTGAACCCGAGGACCGTGCCGTTGGTCTCGACGTTCGAAGCCCGGGGAAGGTCTTCAGGCGCGAGCGCGAGAAGCGCCCGTCGAGCGGCGGTGGAAACCGCGAGGGCCAGGACACCGCCCGCGAACGAGAGCGCCAGGCTCTCGACCAGTTGCTGCCGGATGAGAGTGAAGCGGTTCGCTCCGAGCGCGGACTGGATCGCGAGCTCTCTTGCGCGGGAGAGGGCGCGCGAGGACAGGATGCCGGCCACGTTGACGCAGGCGACGAGGAGCACGAAGCCGACGGCCCCGAAAAGGAGGAGAAGGCGATCCCGGGTGTCTCCCACCGTCGACTGGTAGAGCGTCTCTCCCCACATGCCGCGGCCCATGTTGTCGTCGGGGTAGGCGGCCTCGAGACGGCTCGCGAGAGCTTGCAGCTGGGCGTTCACCTCCTCGAGGCGGACGCCTTCCTTCATCCGGGCGACGACCGAGATTCCGTGGCTGCCGCGGGAAGCGTCGCTCGGCGCTTCGAGAGGCAGGTAGAGCGCGACCTCAGGAGACGGGAATTCGAATCCCTCGGGCATCACCCCTACGATCTCGCGCGAGACTCCGTCGAGAAGGATGCGCGTTCCCAGAGCCTCCGAGCTCGCGCCGAAGCGCGTCCGAAAGAATTCGGGACCCAGAATCACGACCGGGGGGCCGCCTACCGCGTCTTCCTCCGCGCGGAAGCTCCGGCCGATGGCCGGAGAAACGCCGAGGACTTCGGTGAGCGACGCCGAGATGCGCGCCGCGGTCATCCGCCTCGGCTCGTCGTCCTCGGACGTCCAGGTGGTGTTGAGAAGGGTGAACGCCGCCATGGAGTCGAAGACTTCGTTCCCCACCCGGACGTCGACGTAATCCGGGAGCGAGAATCCTTCTTGAGTCGTGGCGCGGAGCCGGTCGTTCTCCCAGAGGCTCACGAGCCGACCGGGATCGGAGTACGGAAGCGGCCGCAGGAGCACGCCTTCGACGACGCTGAAGATCGCGGTGTTCGCGCCGATCCCGAGGGCGAGCGTGACCAGGATGACCGCGGTCGGACCTGGCGTTTTCGCAAGCGACCGAAGGCCGTGTCGGAGCTCTCGAATCAGGGTGCTCATGAGGGAATGTCCTCCAATCGTTCGTTCGACCATGAGAAGGCGGCGACACTGCTGCTTCACGAGGGCTTCGTCTCCGAACCGTCTCCGGGCGAGGTCGCGGGCCTGCTCCTCGGGGTAGCCTCGTTTCCGATAGTCGCGGGTTCGTAGATCGAGGTGGAGCTCGATCTCGTCGTCGATTTCGCCCTCGACCTCGGACGAGTCGAAGAAGGCGCGCAGCCACAGACGAAGCGTCCTCACGGCGACTCCAGGATCTTCTGGACCGCGGTCTGGAACCCCGCCCACTCCGCGCGTTGAGAGTGCAGTCGCTCTCTTCCTCTCCGGGTGATGCGGTAGAACTTGGCGCGGCGATTGTTCTCGGTGGTTCCCCAGGACGACTGGAGCCACCCCCGGCGCTCCATTCGATAGAGCGCGGGGTAGAGCGAGCCCTCGTCGACCTTCAAGGCGTCGTCGGTCAGATCCTCGATGCGGCGGCCGATGGCGTAGCCGTTCAAGGGCTCCCCCTCGAGAAGACGGAGCACGAGAAGCTCCAACGTTCCGTGCAGAAGCTCCGAGCCTTGAGGCGGCATGAGCGACATTCCCCTAGATAATCTAGGGGAGAGTAGTTCGGTCTCTCTTCTCTGTCAAGAGGGAGAGCTTGCGCTAAGATGCGGCCCGTGCAAGCGCTCGCGCTTCTCGCTGGGCTCGCCGCCTTCGCTCCGTCGGAAGGAAAGCTCGACATCGAGGCTCTTCTCGCCATCCGCCATCCTTCGGGCGCTATCTGGTCTCCCGATGGAAGCCGTGTCGCGTTCCTATGGGATCGAGCGGGAGCCCAGAACCTCTACGTCGTCGATCGGGTCTCGGGCTGGCCCGAGCCGCTCACCGATTACCCGAGCGGTCTCATGTCGGAGCCGTTTTGGAGCCTCGACGGAAAGGCGCTCTACTTCGAGCGGGAAGGAGAGCTGTGGTCCGTGATGGCGCAAAAGGGGAGCGCCCCGAAAGCGGTTTTCGGAACGGTCGGGCCCGAGACGGAAGCTCGACCGTCGCCCGATGGGACCCAGGTCGCGTTCCTGCGGCTCGGGGACGTCTGGGTGAAGAATCTCGAGGGCGGACGAGAGCGGCGGCTCACCGTTACCCTCGTGACCGAGTCGGGGCTCTCCTGGTCTCCCGACGGGAAGAGGCTCGCGTTCGGCTTCACGCGGGCGACGCCTCGAGAAGACGTCCAACCGTTCGTGGGCGAGAAAATCGCCTTCCGACGACTGGAGCAGGAGCCCGCCGAGGTCGGTGTCGTTTCGGCCTCGGGAGGCGAAGTGGTTTCGGTGGCCTCGAGCCCTCAATCGGAGGAGTCCCCTCGGTGGATCGACCACACTCGGATCGTGCTCGAGCGGTTCGCCTCCGACTACCGCTCGCGGGAGATCCTCGCCGCCGACGTGGTGACGGGGGCGGTCGAGACGCTGCACCGGGAGCACGATGAGAAGTGGTGGAGCCTCTCGTATCTCGGAGCCGAGCCGCGGCCGTCTCCCGACGGAAAGTGGGTCGCGTTCCTGAGCGACCGGAGCGGCTGGGACAGCCTCTACGTGGTCTCGAGCTCCGGGGGAACCGCGCACAAGATCACCGAGGACGGTGAGGACGTCAGGCGATACTCGTGGTCCCCCGAGGGCTCGCGGCTCGCCTTCGACACCAATCGCTCGCATCCGGGCCAGAGGCACCTCGCGGTCGCGGACGTCTCCGACCCGGCGAGGCCGAAAGTCTCGATCCTGACCGAAGGGCGGGGAACGAACACCCAGGGGACCGGCGCGGGAGGCTTCGTCCTCATCCACGAAAAGGGAGGCTGGTCTTCCGACGGACAGAGGCTTTTGTTTCAACACACGGATCTCGGCCGCCCCGCGGATCTTCACTGGATCGAGGCGGACAAGACGAACGGGGGAGCCCCTCACGAGCTCACCCAATCGCTCCCACCAACCGTCGATCGCTCGCGTCTCGTCGAGCCTCAGCTCGTCCACTACCCATCGACCGATGGACGCGAAGTCCCCGCTTACCTCTTCGTTCCACCGGATCTCGATCTCTCGCGCAAGCATCCGGCGGTCGTCTGGATCCACGGCGATGGCATCGCCCAGAACTACGACGGGTGGCACGTCCGGCGCGACTACGCCGTGTATTACGGGTTTCATCAGTACCTCGCCCAGCAGGGCTATGTGGTCCTCGCTCCCGACTACCGGGGAAGCGTCGGCTACGGCCGGGAGTGGCGGGTCGCGCCTTACCGCGATCTCGGAGGTCTCGACTACGAGGACGTGGCTGCGGGGGTGCCGTACCTCGAGAGCCTGCTCTACGTGGACACCCACCGGGTCGGCGTCTGGGGGCTGAGCTATGGAGGGTTTCTCACGCTCCAGGCGCTCACCCGGGATCCGGAGCTCTTTCGATGCGGCATCGACGTCGCCGGGGTGCAGGACTTCCGCGACTGGTTCCGTGACCCCGGCGGCAACTGGGTTGGAGGAAGACTCGGGGACCCTCGCGAGAACCCAGCGGCCTATCTGCAGGCGGCGCCGATCGAGCGCGTCGACCGGATCGCGCGTCCGCTCCTGGTCCTTCATGGAACCGCGGACGTGAACGTGCCCTTTCTCGAGTCCGTGAAGCTGGTCGACGAGCTCACGAAGAAGGGGAAGGATTTCGATTTCGTGGTCTATCCCGGCGAGTTTCACTACTTCCACCGGGAGCACGTTCTCCGGGACTTCTTCCGCCGGGTGAAGGACTTCTTCGACCGCAATCTCCGGGAGCGGAGCTGAGTTGGCCCCGTTCTTCGCGGTCCCATAGCTCAGACGTGGAAGCCAAGCCTCGAGAGCGAAGAACGGGGTTGGCCTTGGAGCGTCGTCTCGGATAGTCTGGCGAGGACGAGGAGCAAACTGAAATTGGCGGAGCGGCGTGAGGAGCTCAACATCCTGGGGGCGTACCTCCAGGGGCACGGGCTCAAGCATTCCCAGCGGCGCGAGATTATCCTTCAGCATTTTCTCGACACCGGCGGCCACATGACCGTGGACGACCTCTACCGGGGGATCCATCGCAAGCACCCGGGAATCGGGCGCACCACGATCTACCGGGCGCTGAAGTTGTTCGTGGACGCCCAGCTCGCCTCCGCCATCGAGCTCAAGGACGGGCTCACCCGCTTCGAGCACCAGTACCGCCACGCGCACCACGACCACATGATCTGCACCGAGTGCGGCACCATCCTGGAGTTTCTGAGCCCGGAGATCGAAAGGCTCCAGGACGAGATCGCCGACGCCTACGGGTTCACCATCGAGTCCCACCGGCACCAGATCTTCGGGCAATGCCAGAAGTGCACCCGGGCGAAGACGGCGGCGCCCGCGCGGAAGAAGGCCCGGGGGTAAGCCCTCACCCCTCCTCCATCTCTTCGATCCGAGCCGCGAGCTCGGCGAATTTTTCCAAGTAGGCGTCGAGTCTCTCTCTCGCCTTGGGTTCCAGCTCCTCGAAGGCGAGGCCGACGCCCGAAAGCTTGCCGCTTGCCTCGCTCCCGCCCTTGCTCCGCCAGGCAACGCGGGTTTCGGCGCAAAGCTCGCCGAGCCGCCAAGGCAGGGTCGCGCGAACCTCGACCTCGGCCCCGAGGGGGGGTGGATCGTCGACGGCGAGAAACGCCCCGCCTTCGCTCAGGTTCGTGAGATAACCCACCCGCCGGTCGGAGCCGACGGTGAACGCGGTCTTGATGACGAGCGGCCCGAACCTCGGGTGGATCCTTTTCTCCCTCATAGGCCGTTCCGAACGATGGGAGTGAGCTCCTCGGTGAGAGGCCCCTGGTCCTCGAGGGAGTAGCGGTTCTCCATCGAGTGGAGCTTGCGGTGGAGGGACGCGTTCTCGAGGGCCATTCCCGCCTGCACCAGAAAGAGCGAAAGCCCGGTGAGCTTCGAGAGCGGAGCGCCGGTCGTGGGGTTGTCGCAGTAGAGAACCGCCAGGACTTCGTGATTGTGGAGCAGCGGAAAGAGGGCCTGCTCCCGGGACCGTCCCGGGTCGAGGGGCGAGACCACGGGCTCTCTCCCCTCGGTGACGCGAACCGGGCTCCGCGAGTAAACCACCTCAGCGAATGGCTGTACGTGCTGGAGCTCGAACGCGATCGCGCGCACCTCGTCGACCACCTCCGCCGTGGGCCTCCCGTGGTGGGCGCCCGCGAGGCCAATGGCCCGGCCGTCCTTCACCAGGAAGAGAACCGCCCGCTCGACGTACTTGGAGGCGACGCGAAGGATCATGCGCGTGATTCCATTGGCCGGCGCCGCCAGTTGATCGGTCATGGTTTTCAGAAAATCGAAGATCGCCTCGTGATTCAGGTTCGGGTCCTCCGGCGGCGGTGTCGGGCGGTCGGGCGAAACGAGGGCGATGTCGGAAAGCTCTCGACGAAGGGCCCGGGCGAACGAGCGCAGATCCGCCCCGTACTCCTCGGGGTCGAGCTTGGTCAGCGTCGGCTTGAGCGCGATCTTCTGGACTCCGAGGCGCCTGGCGCGCGCGCGCCCCTTCGCCGTAATACTCTCCGCCATCAGCAGCACCGGAGTGGCCCCATGCGTCCCCCCAAGGCCCCGCAGCCGTTCGATAACCTCGAAACCCCCGTCGAACCCGTCGCCCGTCGAAGTCGGCATTCCCGCGTCGATCACGACCACCAGGGAGGATCTCGCGCGGGAGATTATTAGCGAAATCAAATCGACCGCTTCCTCGGCGCCGCTCGCGCTCTCGACGACGCAGCCGGCGTCATCCAGCTCCTGGCTCACGATCTGGACCACCAGAGGCTCGTCGTCCACGACCAGGACGGTCAACCCTGCTTCCGTGAGCGAGACGTTGCCCGGAAGGCCTTCGCCGGACGATGCCGCTCCCGGCTCGACCTCTTCGAGGACGTCCGAGGTCTCGAGAAGCCGGGCCGTATCGCGGCGTGCCTCGTCGATCTCGCGGGCCAGCCCGAGCAGGATCGCCGCCGGATCGATGCCGTCGCCCTTGAGGAAGTTCGAAGCGTCGAGGCCACCCCATTGGACGGGAAGCGACCGACACAGGCGAAACTCGAATCGGCCCTCGCGCAGAGCGACGAGCTCTCGGAGCGAGATACGGATCTGTGACTCGAGATCGGACTGGCTCGCGGGGTCGAGCGGTTCTCCCGCGAGCGAGCGCACCGCCGCGGCGGTCGAAGAGGAGAAGGCGCAGAGCAGTCGGCCGCGCCGGAAGAGAATCGACCCTTGCGCGTGCGGCGCTTGGACTTCGAGCGTTCCCGTTTTCTTGGAGAACGCGACGATCTGGAGAATCTCCAGAAGGTTCAGGTCCTCGAGGCGTCCGTTCAAGGCCATGGATGGAGGAGCCCACCGTCGCCGGCTTCGAAATCGACCGGTTGGACAAGGTCCGAGTTTTTGACTTTGGATCAATCTTAACCCAGGAGACCCGCATTGTGCACTGCTCCGCGCTGAAGGCCACGGGGGACGAGGCCCGGCAGAGCCCCTCGGCCGCGGCCATGTATACTGGCGCCTCGTATGAAATCGCTCGAGGGCAGGGCTTGGGCGCTCGTTTCGCTCGCCGCATTTGCTTCGGCCTTCGTCGCCGCGTTCGTGGACGATGCCCCGGTCTCCTCCGATCCGGCGTTTCAGGTCGCTCGGCCCTCGACGTCGACGTCTCTCGTCGCCCTCGAAGGCGAAACCCGCATCGTCTCCTCGGGATCGCCCCGCTCGGTTCATAGCGCGACGGCGGTCGAGATCGCGGGTGGGAGGATCCGCGCATTCTGGTACGGAGGAAGCCGCGAGGGTGCGAAGGATGTCGCCATCTACACCGCAGTCTTCGACCCTTTGTCCTACGCCTGGGGCCCACAGGAGATTGCGACGACGAGGGAGGAGACCGCCCGCGATCTCGGGCGTTACCTGAAGAAGCTTGGAAATCCCGTCGCCGCCCGGGATTCGCGGGGCCGTCTCTGGCTCTTCTACGTGAGCGTTTCGCTGGGGGGCTGGTCGGGGAGCGCCGTCAACTTCCGGATATCCGAGGACGAGGGCGCGACCTTTGGGCCGGCGCGGAGGATCGTGTCCTCGCCGTTCTTGAATCTGGGCACGCTGGTGCGCGGGCCCGCGGTCCCTTTCGAGGACGGCACTCTAGGCATTCCCGTGTATCACGAGCTTCTCGGGAAATTCGGGGAGCTCCTCAGACTCTCGCCCGAGGGCGACGTTCTCGACAAAATCCGTCTCTCGCACGGGCGGTCGTCGCTTCAACCGGCCGTGGTACCGCTCGGCCGGCTCGAGGCGGTCGCCTTCCTCAGATCGAGCGGCTTTCGCCCGAAACGAGTTCTCTCGGTCAGGACGGAGAATGGCGGCCGTACCTGGAGCGATCTCGCGCCGACGGAGCTTCGGAATCCCGACGCGGCCGTCGCCGCCCTCCGAACCTCCGGTGGGGAGATCCTCATCGCCTTCAATGACAGCGAGGTCGACCGCGGCAATCTGAAGCTCGCCGTCTCCCGCGACGGCGGACGCAGCTTCACGGTCCTTCTGACAGTCAATCCTCCTCGGCCTCCCTGGCCTCCCGAAGAAGTTGCGTCGCCGGAGCTCGCGTATCCCTGGCTTCTCGAGTCGAGCGACGGCGCCCTCCATCTTCTTTATAGCTGGAACCGCAGCCGGATCGTGCACGTGCGTTATCGCTCGCCCGCTTCGATGGGACTTCCTTGAAGCGGCTCCTCCTCCCCGCGGCCTTTCTGGCGCTGCTGTTTGTTCCCATCGAGGGCATTCCGGTCGCGGGCTACGTCCGGGGAATCGCCGGCGATCTCAGCATCACCACCCTGCTCCTTCTCGCCTCCTCCGCCGTCTCGTTCGCCGGCGGTCCGAAGCTCCACGACCGGCGGGAGCTTCAAACCCTCGCCGCTTTCGTGCTTGCGAGTGCCGCGTTCTTTTACCCGATGGCTCTCGGCCTCACGTCGTTCGATCCCTATGCGCTCGGCTATCCCGATCGGATGCGCGGATTTCTCTTGGGCCTCGCCCCCGTCGCTCTCTTCGCTTGGTTCCGAGGTCGACTCCTCCTTCTTCTCGCGGTCGTGCTCGCCCTCGCCGCCTTCCGTTTCGAGCTCCTCGAGTCCAGGAACCTTTGGGACTACCTCCTCGATCCCTGGCTCGCCGCGTTCCTCGGCGGATTTACGATCTTCGCCCGGTTCTCCAAATCTCGGTAAAGAACTTCGTCGGTCCCCGGCGCTATCTCTATACGTGCCCATGGTTTCATGCTGGTCTCGAGTGGCATCTTCATTGCATTACGGCCTGAAAGAGCGAGGAGGCTAGGATGCCGGCGAGTGCGTTGCGCCCGAGGTTTCGCGAGGTGCCGTCGTTCTCCCAGGAGATCCGGGCCGCTCTCGACTCCCTCGGCATCGGCGGGAGGTGCTATCGGCTGTCCAAGGGGAGCATGGTCTCGCTCCATGAGGGGGGCGCGCGCTGCGGTCTTCACCTGCTGCTCGACGGCCGGATGAAGACCTTACGCTTCTCCGAGGACGGCAGGGTAATGATTCTCGATCTCCTCGACACCGGCGAAGTGTTCGGAGAGATGGCGCTCGTGGCCGAAGAAGGCGTCGAGCCGACGTACGTCGAGGCGCTCGAGGAAGT